>PPYE01046170.1_pt1 | contig 355414 bp, 324 predicted proteins | sample 1559881 | NCBI WGS metagenome assembly PPYE01 (sample SAMN08240022, study PRJNA423297) | Human gut metagenome, whole genome shotgun sequencing project.
GTGCCACCGAAAAGACGAAGGCGCTGAAGTGCCGCGCAGGTAACTGTTTATATGGTCGCCTTTATGACGATAACGATGTTGATTCGGGGAAGTGCCCTGATTGCGATGGCGGCATGATGTTTGAAGGAGCCAACCAATGACCAATAATCAGTTAACCGAGACAGAATTATTTCTACGCGATATTCAGTTGGGTTACATGTTAGGCCGTTCTGATATTGCGCTAATTAAGGCAATGGCGGCAGAGCTACAGGAACGCCGCAAGGCCGCAATGGACGGCGAGCCGGTGGCGTGGACATGGCACTATCGTGAGCAATGGCATGTCACAAACGATAAATGCCGGGCAGAATTTGTCGCAACAGATGGTGATGTGGCTGTACTGCCGCTCTATCGCCACGCGCAGCCAGCTCCGGAAATGAAGCCGGTAGGTTATCTATTCGTATCAGAACAGGGATCTATCGCTTACTCTCCGAATAATTGGGGAATGCCAGGCTTTAGGTTGGTCGGTCAAATTTATGGCGATATTGACGTAGAATCGCAGCCGGCGCCGGCAGTGCCTCAGGATGTGCTGGACGCATTGCAGAAGGTTGCACGAATACGCCTCGACCTGAATGACTTCGACGGTGATCGCCGTGGCATCGCTGATTGCCTGTGTGATGCCGAAGAGGCTCTCATCGAGGTGGTAAACCGCCGCGCCGCCATGCTCGCAGCCGCCCCGCAGGAGGTGAAGTGATGTCCAAGTGCAACGTTCTACTTTACTCAATGGTGGTTGGCTTCGGCCTGGCTGCTGGTATCCGGGTTTATATTGCCTGGGAGTCATTAATCAATCTGGCGTGGGGTGCTATCAGTGGCTAAATCCCACGCAGAACGCAAAGCCGCGAACCTCTGGTAAGTGGAAGCAAATTACATCACTTACTGTCTTTTGTAAGGAGCCAAGTAATGGCAAGGACGCCGATTATTTGTGCCACCAAGTACAATGGCTCAACAGCCGAAGGGAAAACACTTGTTTCATCAAAGCCAACATTCCAGATAAAATGATAGGCAAAACCAAACTTAGAATCACCATGAACTAAGGATGTTGGCACCACTACAAACATGCATGCAATAACACAGCAGGCAATAATTCTTATTGTCTTCTTGTTCATGGGGCAACTCACAAAAGGAAGGGTTTGGATATGTCTAGTTGGAATATAGCATCAAAGTCAAAAGACGAGCAGGACAAGGTCAACGTCGACCTCGCAGCGTCCGGCGTCGCCTACAAAGAGCGGCTTAACATGCCGGTTGTCGCCGAAGTGGTAGCCAGAGAGCAGCCTGAGCACTTGCGCGACTACTTTATGGAGCGCGTGCGCTATTACCGCGAACAGAGTATTCAACTCCCCCGCGCATCCGATCCGCGATATGTAGAAATGGAAGAGGCCAATAAAAAATAGACTAGGCTTTATTTTGGAGGTTTGCTTTATATGCAACCATGAGAGAGGGATCGCCATTTTTTAAAGCCCGGTACGCACGTTGGTATTCCCGTTCTCGATCTGCGTCTTTACCGTTTGCGCGTTTACTGCCTGGCGGAAAGGTTCGTTCTTCATGCCTAGCGTTGCGCTTCATGCGCTCGGCTTGCTCCGCGAGATCAAAGTCACGGCGATCACCACGGGCTGAAGTCTTAGACTTCTCCACAGCATCAGCAAGATGCCAGTGCGTCACGACGCCATTAGCAATCAATCTGCGCATTTTATCGCGGTGCTTATCACGATAAAGTTTGCCTGCCAGCGGGGTTCCAGTAGGTATATTGAATTTAACCCGGTACTCCTCTACCGTCATTCTGTGAGCCTTTTTAAGGTGGTTAGCCAGCAGAGAGAATGTTTTTCCGCACTCAAAACATTTAATCTTGTCAGTGGATATATATTCCATAGCTTCAGCTTTACTGTTTATGCGGCGCATATCTAGTAACCAGCACGCTCAACTGTAGCGAGTAATTGTGGGTAAGATGCTGCTCTGAGCTTTTCATATAAAGAGCGAGCAGCAGTTACACCGTTAAGATAATCATCAGAGTCAATTACCTCTTGAGCTAAATGCTCGATGAATGATGGCTCGATGAATGAGCCATTTAATACATTCATCAGTACATGTTTTTCTTCTGGCTCCAGCGGAATGGAGCAACTACGCATCAGATGATCGTATCTGTCAAAAAGATTGTTTAGGCGCTCTGTTACCCCATCACGGTGCCCGTTTAAATGAGCGCGTAATTTTGGTGAGGGAGTAAAAGATGGATTACGGGAAATTTCACGGGACATAGTGACTCCATGAGGAAGGGCCCGGAATCACCGGGCCTGTTTAATTATTCGATATCAATACCGATGCGACGTGCATCTTCCTGTGTCAGCGTAATGCCTTCGGCGTGGTCATAATTAACGCTCAGACTGGAATTTACAGGGTAGACGTTGCCGGCATCAAGGCGCGTTACCGGGTAACCGTCTTCAACATACAGGATATCAACGTTCCCTTCTTCGTTGATACGCCCGAACACTTCAGAAATTAATGCAGCCATTTTGATTCTCCTTCAGCTCACCCGCTTTCGCGCTTCGCCTCACTAAGTTTATTGTTTTCAGATGACTCATTTGCCGTCTGTGATATTATAGTATGACAGATGTCATACATGGTCAATAAGAGTAATGAACAAAAAATGCTATCAATGCGTGTAAAATAGGAGGTGGTTATTGCAAATCGACCGGGTTAAACACCAATCGGCGTCTTCTCTCCAGCAAACGAAAAAGACATCGAACGACTCTAGCGATTCAAAATCGTAGAAACCTACGTAGCCGAAATCAAACTTACCAGAAACCCCGAACATCCGATCCGCGCTATATCGAAATGGCCAGCCAGAACGAGAAAAAATAGCCTATGCTCGTTTTGCAATTTGGAATTTAGCCCGTCATAATTCCCTTGTCAGCCTGAGCAACTGACGACTTACTTCCGGCGCCAAGTGGGGACACATGGCGCAGACACTGCAATTTGAGAAGAGTTATCAAAACGTACTGATTCCCGCAGAGCCGGGAACCAGCGAATACCTGCAACTTATCCCCGTAGGGCAACTGCTTTGCGGTGAGTTCCGCAAGCCCAGAAATTACGCATTCCACAAGAAGTTCTTCAAGCTTCTGACCCTCGGCTATCACTACTGGACGCCTTCCGGTGGACTCATTGAGCCCACTGAGCGCTCCCTCATATCCGGGTTTATCGACTTCCTTTCATCCGACTTCGATCAGCGCGCTGCGCTCCAGAATGCCGCGGAGATGTATCTCTCCTCTGTCGGTATTTCTCGTTCCCGCGATATGGCGCTGCTGAAACACTTCGAATCCTTCCGCGAGTGGGCAACCATTCAGGCTGGCTTTTACGACGAATACCAGATGCCTGACGGTAGCCGTCGTCGTGTCGCAAAGTCGATCTCCTTCGCCAGCATGGACGACAGCCAGTTTAACGGCGTCTACAAATCAGTGCTGAATGTGCTGTGGAACTACATTCTGCGTCGCAAATTCCACTCGCCGGCTGAGGTTGAAAACGCCGCCAGTCAGCTGCTGAGCTTTGCGGGGTGATGGCTATGCAATGTCTTCTCGCCAAAGTAATGGATCGCGGCATCTTCCGCGTTCCCGCTCGCCGCAAGCGCAAAGTCGAAGTTAAGCCGTCTGATATCCCAACACTGAAAGGCTATACCGCCCGTCTGGTCGACAAGAAGTGGCTTTGCCTGAGAGCAAGGAGGCCACATGCGTAAACCAGCACGCCGTAAATGCGCTCACTGCCGCGAATGGTTCCATCCCACCCGGGAGGGACAGGTAGTTTGCTGCTTTGAATGCGCCAGCGCGATCGCAAAAAAACAGACAGCAAAAGCCCGTGAAGCGGCGAAGGCCAGGGCGGTGAAGCTCCAGCGCGAATCCGAGAAGGAGGGGCGCCAGCGTCTCCGCGCCAAGCGCGAGTCATTCAAGACAAAGGCCCAATGGGATAAAGAGGCTCAGTCAGCCTTTAACCGGTACATTCGCATTCGTGATGAAGGTAAGCCCTGCGCCAGTTGCGGCGCTCCGCTGATTGGAAAGAGCAACTACCTGACCGGTAGTGCCATTGATGCCAGCCATTACCGTTCCCGCGGCGCGGCGTCACACCTGAAGTTCAACGTATTCAATGTCCACTCCGCCTGTACCCGATGCAACCGGCAGTTGAGCGGCAACGCTGTTGAATACCGCATTCACCTGATTGAACGTATTGGCCTGGACCGCGTAGAGCGCCTTGAGGCTGATAACGAGCCGCGCCGGTTCGATATTCCTTACCTGCAGCGCATCAAATCCATATTCACCCGCAGAGCCCGCGCGCTGGAGAAGCGCCGCGCACGCCACCAGGAGGCCGCATGAAGATCACCTATAGCGACGAAGGGGCTTACGCCCGCATCTGGCTGACCGGTCCATTTTGGCAACTAGCTAAGGCCAGGCGTATTGCGGATGCTGGTCTGGACGAGTCTCCGGTCAATACCTGGGAGTCTCGCGGACTCACCTTCCAGATCACCCTGTATGGGAAAAACGCATATGTACTCAGGGCGTATAAAGCGATGGCTAAGGCCATGGCGAGGACGACCAAATGAGCCGTGACGTTATCGAACGCATCCGCGACCGCTGGATAAAGCTTCGCCTCTTGCGCAGCAGCGGCACCGTACTGGTTGACTACCGCATCCTCAAGAATTTCGTTCGCATCTATCAGACCCTGGGAGAGACAGTATGAAAAAAGATAACGAAAAATCCTGGTCTGAATTAGCCAGAGTTCCACGTCGATCATATCTCGGGAAGCATCGCCGGCTTACTCCATCTCAGAATCGCTGGATTCGATCCCTTCTTAATCATTGGGGTTCGGTTTTTGGTGGAAGCGGAACCGAGCACCTTTCAGGTGGTGGTGGGATGTGGTCAATGATAATTACTGGGTGGAGCGGGGAGCAGCAGGAAAAAATCACTGATGTTCTCGCCAGGCTTCGCAAGATAGGTTACGAAGGTGCAAACCTAATGGTCATGGCAAAAGCACTGTTATGGCCTAAAAAATCCCTATCTGACATCATCGGCAATGCTATTGATCAGGATGAAGCTGACTTTATGGAAGCGATAATCCTTAAGGCGTTTCCAAAAGATACGATGATTTACACTATTGGTAAAAACTACTACAAAGGCCGGCAGCCAATGGTTGATATGGCTAGGTGGATGCAATATCACCACGCGCCATTTCTTACCGAAAAACAGTGCGTAGACAGGGTGAGATGGTGCGTTGAATTGTTTAACTCTGCTGTCTATTTCACACTTTGTGCAGAACTTAGCATCGAAAATGATGTTAACGTGAAAAAAGACTTGAAAATAAGTTTTGAAACTGCATAATTCATGTATGCTCGGACGTCAAAGGCGAAAGAGCGTGGTGAAAACAAATTGGTCGCCAAGCCATCAGTAAAAAGCAGTTAGACAGCGGCAGTCTTTAAAAGCAACGTGACAGCTCGAAAGTGAGCATAAATTCAAGCCCGAGGTTAACGCCTTGGGCTTTTTGCTTTCCGGCGACACGACAGGGGTATTCGCGAGATGCATTGCATCAGTACCCCTGTCACATCGTCGTAGAGCATTGAAACGAGTTTCATCAGATGTTAAATTTTTGGTGTGGTGAATCCCCCTATGCGGAGGGGCATTGCCAGTCTGATATGTTTTTTTGCGCATTGCGAGTCGTCTGTGGACTGGCCGCGGGAATCATCATCGACACGCTTCGTTGTTAAATCCAGCCCGACGGGCCTGACCCTTTCAAACACACACAGCGCCATCCGTCATCAACGGAGGTGAGGCTATGACCAAAATGAGCACCATTTACAGCAGACTCTCATACGGCACCGGGACCGCATTAACGGGCTGCGGTGTTTCGGCAAAGGCATATGCCGACGTATCGAAAACAGAGGTATGGATTTTGGCCGACAAAGTGGCTGGTATGAGCCTGAGTGACTGGGCGATCGTTGTCGGTATTGCATGCACTGTTATTACCTGCGGCGTGAACTGGTATTACCGGCGTAAGGAACGGGAGGATCGGCTGAATGGCTATGTCACCAAAGTTGAGGAATAGCGTTCTTGCTGCCGTTGGTGGTGGTGCTATTGCGATTGCGTCGGCGCTTATTACCGGGCCAACCGGCAATGATGGGCTGGAGGGGGTGAGATACAACCCTTACCAGGATGTGGTGGGTATCTGGACGGTCTGTTATGGACACACTGGCAAAGATATCATGCTCGGCAAGAAGTACACCGAGGCTGAATGCCGTGCGCTTCTCAGTAAAGACCTGAACGCCGTCGCCCGCCAGATTAACCCTTACATCCAGAAGCCGATCCCCGAAACAATGCGTGGGGCGCTTTACTCATTCGCGTATAACGTCGGCGCTGGCAACTTCCAGACCTCCACACTGCTGCGCAAAATCAACCAGGGCGATCAGAAAGGTGCATGTGATCAGCTGCGCCGCTGGACCTATGCCGGTGGTAAGCAGTGGAAGGGCCTAGTAACGCGCCGCGAGATTGAGCGCGAAGTCTGCGAGTGGAGCCAGAAATGAGTCGCTTAACCGCCATTATCAGCGCAGTGGTTATCCTGCTGCTTTCCTGCATTTTCTCATGGCGTTCTGGATGGAGCTCTCACGCTGACCACATCAACGCCCTGGCAGCGAAGAAGAAAGAGAAAGCCGAAAAAGCCATTCAGCCAGTAGAGAAAAAGGCCGCTGCCGCTACAGAAGAGGGCAAGGTCATCTACCGAACCATAACCCGCGACGTGGTGAAATATGTCAAGTCTCCGAATCGTACTGTGTGCCGGTTTGACGATGATGCTGTGCAGCTGCGCCAGCGAGCTATCGACGCTGCCAACGCCATCCCCGGATTTGATGAGCCCTCCGTGCAAAGCAAGTGACGCAGGGAAGGATACCGACGAAGACCTGCAATCGGACGTCGAAACCGCTCAATGCCTGCGCCAACTGCGGTTGGATAAGTACCGCTGGCAGGCCTACTACCGGGCAATCAGCCAGTAGCAGGAATACATCACCACGCAGTGCCTGAGGTAACGATGCTGATACTCTTCATTCTCCTGTCGATCTGGCTCTGTCGACTGTCGGAGAAGCCTGGCTGGTTTAAGGTCAGCCATATTATCTCAATGCTGGCGCTCGAAGATGAGCATCCGGCACGCAGCAAGGGGCTGCGTTGAGATAAGAGCCTGCATTACTGAAGCCACTCTCTGGAGTGGCTTAGATAATTTTAATTTGCGAAAATGTTTAGATGTCTAGATTGTTGGTCGTGTCTATACCTAATTGTTTGTATATAGATTTGGCATAAGCAGTGTAACCTAGCGACTTAACAAGGCTTTCTACAGACTTATTCTCGATAATCTCATGTTTTAAAAGTACATCATCGTTAGACGTTAGTGTCATGAGCCAATGACCTTTCTCAGTATCATAAACACGCAAAGCTGTGTCTTCTTCCAGGATATGTTCGTAAGCCACTTCTTCACCATTAAATGCAATATCAGGGCCATTTTTAACTTTTAAAGTAACCTTTTCCATTATAAAACCTCATTGAGAAATATATGGCACTCACCGACAAGCAAGAGATGTTCTGTCGCGAGTACCTCATCGATTTAAACGCCACGCAAGCGGCTATTCGGGCGGGGTACAGCGAAAAGACTGCTAACCGCACCGCATCCGAAAACCTGTCAAAACCTGACATCCAGTCAAGAATTGCTGAACTCAAAGCGCAGCGCAATGATCTGGTTGGTGTAAATGCGACATACGTCCTGAATCGTCTTGTTGAGATAGACCAGATGGACGTGCTGGACATCCTGACCGCGACCGGTGAGCTCAAGCCGGTGTCTCAGTGGCCTAAGGTCTGGAGGACGACGCTATCCGGGTTGGATGTTGTCGAGATGTCAGCTGAGGGAAACACAGCCGCGCTGCTCAAGAAGATTAAGTGGCCTGATAAGGTAAAGAACCTCGAACTGATTGGTAAGCACATTGATGTCCAGGCATTCCGTGAGCAGGTGAAAACTGAACACGTTGTCGATTCAATTTCAGACCTTATGGATTCCTTGTCTCAGGGGGCGTAATGAAGCCTGAGCATCTCAAGCTGCTAGCTGATAAAGACTGGCGGCTGAACAATCTTTACTGGATCACCGACAAAGAAGGTAAGCCGACCCGCTTCAGAATGACGCCTGAGCAGCGGGAATACTTCGAGGGTATTCACACCCGCAACATCATCCTGAAAGCTCGCCAGCTCGGATTTACCACAGAGGTGTGTATCATCCAGCTCGACGCTGCTCTGTTCGAGTCGGCAAAGTGCGCGCTGATCGCCCACACGCTGAATGACGCAAAGCGCCTGTTCCGAGAAAAGGTAAAATATGCCTACGATAAGCTGCCGGCCGAGATAAAGGCGGCCAATCCGGCGAGCAACGACTCAGCCGGCGAGCTGGTCTTTAAGAAGGGCGGATCACTCTACGTCAGTACCTCATTTCGTGGCGGCACGCTGCGTTACCTGCACGTTTCCGAGTTCGGGAAGATATGCGCCAAGTACCCGGATAAAGCCCGTGAAATCGTCACTGGTGCGTTTGAAGCGGTATCAACCGGATGCTTTGCTACCATAGAGAGCACCGCAGAGGGTCGTGCTGGTTACTTCTTCGATTACTGCCAGACGGCAGAGAAAGCCTTGTTGCAGGGCAAGCCACTATCTGCGCTGGACTGGAAGTTTTTCTTCTTCTCCTGGTGGAAGAATCCGCAGTACGCAATTGACCTGGTAGAACCGCTGCCAGTACGCCTGATTGAATACTTCGCTGAAATGGAGGCGAAGCACGGCGTAGTAGTCAACGAACGCCAAAAAGCCTGGTACTACGCCAAAGAGAAGACGCTCGGCGATGACATGAAGCGTGAGTATCCGACCATTCCGGCCGAGGCGTTCCAGCAGTCGGTCGAGGGCGCGTACTACGCCAAACAGTTCCGCTGGCTGTACACCAACAAGCGGATCGGCCAAATCCCGGATAACTCACACCTACCGGTGCACACGTTCTGGGATATCGGTGTGGGTGACTCCACGGCGATATGGTTCGTTCGTGAGGTCGGCGAAGAGTTCCACATCATCGACTACTACGAAAACTCCGGCGAGGGGCTGAGGCACTACATGAAGGTGCTGAAAGACCGCGGCTATGAGTACGGCGAGCACTGGGGTCCGCACGACATCGAAAACCGCGAGTTTGCTGCTGATGCGAAGTCACGCAAAGAGCTGGCGCGCGAGGGTTACGAGATTGACGGCCTGATGTATTCGATAAACTTCCGCGTTGTGCCGAAGGCCGGCATTGATACCGGCATTGAGTCGGCACGTGAAATCCTCCCGAAATGTGTATTCGATGAGAAGAAATGCACAGAAGGTATCTCTCACCTTGAGGGCTACCGGAAGGAGTGGGACGACAAGCGCGGCTGCTGGAAAGACAAACCTCTCCATGACGCCACTTCGCACGGTGCCGATAGCTTCCGTTACTTCGCAGTGACGAAGAACAATCGCAAGCAGGTCGGCACAGTATTCTTCTAAGGAGCATCGCCAGTGAGCGAACAAGATAACGGCCTGCAGATGGCTGTGAACAACCTCGCCACTGAAATGAGGCGAGCAAATTACCTGAATGCCATCGGCATCGGTGGCGGGAACACGAAGCGCCCGACGCTTTACCAGGAATTTGGCTACCCGCGCACGATCACCTTCAACGACTTCTACAACATGTACCGCCGCAACGCCGCTGGCTTCGCTGTGGTGCATCGCCTGCTGGATGGTTGCTGGCAGGACTATCCGGTCATAGTTGACGGTGATGAAGCACAGGAGGCGGAGAAAACAAACGCCTGGGAAAAGAAAGTCACCAAGTTCATGAAGAAGCTGTGGCCGAAGGTGAAGGATGCCGATCGCCGCAATATGGTTGGACGCTACTCAGCACTGCTGCTGCAGGTGAAAGATAATAAGTCGTGGAGCGAGCCAGTAGATATCAAGCTGGTGAAATCCTTGGGCGAGTCAGCGCTGGTAAAACTTATCCCGGCATGGGAGCCGCAACTAACAGTCGCCGAATGGGATAACGACCGTCAGTCAGAAACGTTCGGCCAGCCGAAGATGTTCAACTTCAACGAGCAGCCGGTCGGTGATGAGCCTTTTGTCGGTCCGATGCGCGGAGAGCCGGTACACCCGAGCCGCGTTATCTTGTTCTGCGAAGGTTCTGAAGACGACAACGTTCTGTCCGGCATCCCGCTGCTGGAGGCTGGTTTCAACAAAGGCCTCGACCTTGAGAAAGTGTCCGGTGGTGGCGCTGAGGGCTTCCTGAAGAACGCCAGCCGGCAGATCGCGGTCGAGTTCAGCAAAGAGACAGACATGGCCACGCTGGCTGACCAGGCTAAGAAAGCTGGTTATGCCGACCTCGGCGAAGCGATGGGCGACAAGGTCAACAAACTTAACCGCGGCACCGATGCGGCGGCGGTTATGCAGGCCGGGCAGATGCACGTTCTGAGTGTGACGCCCGGCGACCCGGGGCCGACATGGGAGGTCACCGCGAACGAACTGGCGGCGTCAGTGCAAATCCCGTTCACTATCCTGTTTGGACAGCAGACCGGACGACTGGCGAGCGATGAGGATAAAACCGACTGGGCGATTCGCCGCAATACCCGCCGCAACGGCTTCCTGACTGACCGAATCACAGCCTTGCTGGAACGCTTCTGGACCTTGGGCATTATCGATCCGCCGACAAATGGAGAGGTCACCATTTCATGGACAGACCTGCTTGCACCTGGCGAGAAAGAGAAAATCGAGAACGCTTCGAAACTGGCTGATATCGTCCAGAAAACGTCGGGCTTCTATGGTGGCGAGCCGCCATTCACAGCCAACGAACTACGCGAGATTGTAGGGCTCGACCCTCTGCCTGAACCAAAGCATCCACCTAACCCGAATGACAAGGTGACAACCGATGATCCACTGGCCGATGACACCGGAGCAGACGGCAAAGGTGGGGCTGCCGATCGTTCCGCGCAGCAAGGTTGACCCCACGCGATCGGCGAAGCAGGTCAGCGCGATGTTCCGGGATATCGAGGATCGGTATCTCGGCATCAAGCGCGCTCTGAAATCGCTCTTCGACCAGCGCCTGACCGGGAGAGAGCGAGAGGTTAACAGCCATAACTGGCATTTCCTGTGCCACGACCATGGCGAAGATGTGCGGCTCTACCAGGTCAATGCCGGCAAGTTTATCTACGACATGTCAGCGCAGGAGCTGGCCGACCTGCTGGGCATCGTACAGACCATCCTAGACGATTACCTGCTGGAAGGCGGCGAACAAAACCTCTGGGCGATGGATTACGTCGTCGCAGAGGCGCAGCGCGGCATGCTGGAGGCCTTCAACAACCTCTCGCAGCAGTCGCAGGTGTACGCCAGCCAGACGACGCTACAGCAGCTTTTAAACAGCCCCGGTTATCTTAATCAGGTGGCGGCCGCCAGACTGACAACATTTAGCGACTGGAAGGTAATCAGCGACACCGCCCGCGGCGATCTGACCAACATCATCACTGACGCGGTAGTGCGCGGCGTCAATCCTCGCGAGACGGAAAGCGTCATCAGCAAGCGCCTGGACGTAAGTATGTCCAAAGCCAAGACCATCGCTCAGACTGAGCAGGTCGGCGCGCTGCGGCGGGCGCAATGGAACGAAACGGACTGGGCAGCGGATAGGCTTGGGCTGAATACTGGCCTGCTGTGGCTGTCAGCGCTCAAGCCAACGACGCGCACCTGGCACGCCAGCCGTCACGGCAAGGTTTATACCACCGAGCAGGTGCGAGACTTCTACGCCGAGAACGGCAACCGGTACAACTGCTACTGCAGCCAGATTCCGGTACTGCTCAACGACGACGGCAGCATATTCAACGAAGGGCTGGCTGATAAGTTGAAGAAAGAGCGTCAGCAGTGGAAACTGGACGAAGCGGCATGATACAAAATGGTTTTGCGGAGGAATTATGGCAAAGCCAGAAGAGCCGTATCGTAAGTTGATTGTAGAGAGCTTTTACCCAGCCAGCATGTCAGGCAAGAAGGGTAAAGTTCATATCAGGCCGATTCCAGGACAATGGGCGAGCACCTCACTTGCTGTTGAGTGTTCTAAAAAGTTGTCAGATGTGAAGGTTTACCCAATTGGCAGCCAATTTGAAATTACCGCCAAGCTTACCGATAGGGAGGATGGCGGAGAGTACATATACAGCTCATTCCGGTGGGAATTTAAACACATCAAATAGGTCGCTACGGCGGCCTTTTTTATTGCCTGAAATCCACCAATGAGGACCCAGCATGAAACGCAACCGCGTTAACGTGCTGACCGTCGTCAACTCCGCTTCAAACATCACCACTGAAACCATCGACGGCAAGCCACATATTGTGGTTCGCGGCATCACGCCTGTCGTGGACGATATTGTGATGAACCGGAAGTTGTACCCGGCAGCAGAAATAGAAAAGGCCTATAACACGCTTGAGCGTAACCCGATGCCGCTGGGCCACCCAAAGGTTGACGGCAAGCATGTGTCTGCTCGCGATGTCCGGGCGGTGAATGAATATCACGTCGGCGCATGGCTGCAGAACGTCAGCCACAAAGACGGGAAGGTGACGGGCGACATGTACGTCAACCGCCAGTACGCCGAATCCAGCGATAAGGGCAAGCGCCTGATTAACCGCCTGGACGAGATGCTGTCCGGTACCAACTCCGACCCGATCCACATCTCCACCGGCCTGCTCTATTCCGGCATCGCCGCAAATGGCGAATCGAAGGGCAAGAAGTACAACGAGATCGCCACCAACATGATGTTTGACCATGTTGCGGTGCTGCTTGATGAGCCGGGTGCCGGGACTCCAGAGGAGGGCGTGGGCATCTTCGTTAACTCTGAAGGCGATGAACAGCAGATCGAAGTTGCCCGTCTTGCTGACGGTATCGACTGCACCCGCGACGGCCTGCTCAACAAGACCAAATTCTTCTTCACCAATGCCTCCAACTTTTCTTTCGACGACATCTCCCGCGCTATCAGCGACAAGCTGCGCGAGGCTGACACCGAAGATAAGTGGCTTTGGCCTGAAACGGTGTGGCCGGACAGCTTCATCTACCGCAATGACACCAAATACCTGAAACAGAAGTACCTCATCGATGATGACGGCAAGGCCGTGTTCGTCGGCGAACCTGTAGAAGTCGTGCGCAAACCCACTGAGTACGAGATTAAAACCAACGGAGAGAACGATCCGATGAAAGAACTGATTATCAATGCGCTGCAAGCCGCTGGTAAGCCGACTGAAGGAAAGTCCGACGCCGAGCTGATGGACGCATACAACCAGATGAAGGCCGAAGAAGCCACCGCCAAGAAAAAAGGCGATGAAGAAATAGACCAGGAAACCGGCAAGCCCAAGAAAAAAGAGCAGGCCGCCAATAACGAAGAGATGCCAGCGTGGGCGAAAGTTCTTACTGAGCAGGTCACCGCACTTAACAGCCAGATCAATGCCAACTTTGACAAAGAGAAGGGCGAAAAGCGCGCGGCTGTGAAGCTGGCGATGAACATGAGCGACGACGAAGTCGCTGATCTGGACGGTAAGGCGCTCGACGCTATGTACGCCAAGTGCCAGACCTCTTTCGGCCTGAACGGTGCATTCCGCCAGGCAACCAACACCCAATCAGTCAGCGAAATGCCGGAGTAAAAAATGGCTAAAGACGGAAAACACGTAATTCATGCGGGCGGTATCTTCGCGAACCCACAACTTCACCGTGAAGGTGCTGCAGCCGCTGATACGCCCCCCGGAACGATTGGTTTCTTCGACAACACCACGAAGAAATTCACCGCATCTGTGGATGGCAATGAAGCTGCGATCCTCTACGTAGCCAACTATGACTACCTGCGTTGCAAAACGGTAGACGACGTCATCAAGGCTGGTGACTGGGTTGTTGCCTTCCACCCAACTCCAGGCGTTTTCTTCAACGTGCCAGCAGCAGCAGGTACCTACACAAAAGGGCAGCCGCTCTCTGTGGCCAACGGTCGCGTTAAAGCTGCTGGCACTGATGAATCGGTCCGCTGCTACGTAGAAGAAGACCGCTCATACACCATTGCAACGGCAGGTGACCTCCTGCGCGTGGTCATTAAATAAGGAGCACCTGAATGTTTGTATTCTCCACTAAGCAGGCGACCGAAACCGGGAACCTCGAAGCCAACATGGCTCAGTTCAATGAGCTGACGTTCGCTCGTAATTCCAGTGCTCAGGCCGTGGCAGACTTTATTGCTCGTACCCGTGTTCGCGGTGAAGCGGCAAATGCCCCGGTGCTGGACGCAGTAAACGCAGTCGACGATATCCGCCGTCTGTACAAGGCCTATGACCAGACCGTGCTGAAGCAATTCGAGCCGAACACCGAATTCACGCTGCTGAACGACCTGATGCCGCTGTCTCGCTCCGTTCGTCTCGAAGAGTCTGTGTATGAGTACGCTCGCACCGGTGGCCGTGGCTGGGCGCACACATCAATGTCCGGTCAGATTGGTGCTGCGCTGGATGCGAAGTCTTACACTTTCGACGGCACCATGGTGCCAATTCACGACAGCGGCTTTAAGTTCAACTGGCGTGATCCGGTATTCAACAAAGGATCTGCGCTTTCCTCTCTGGCCGATGCGCAGTCTGGATCCGTTGATGATGTCCGTCGCCAGTATGTCGACTACATCTGGGAGGGTTTCCGCGATGCGGCGGGCAACTTCATTAAGTTCGACGATAAAACGTGGAAGGGACTTCGACATGATGAGCGCGTTGCACAGGTAACTCTGACTCTGAACTTTGCAACCAGCACAGATCCAGACGCGATGCGTAAAGCTGCTATTGCTCTTCGAGACGTTCTTAAGCTGCAAAACTTCCAGTACGGTCAGCAGACCTGGTATGTATCGTCCGACATCATTTCCAACTGGGAACAGTATTTCGATACCCAAAACAAAACACGCACTGTGCTTGATGAAATTCTCAAGTTATCGGGCATTGCTGCCGTCAAAGAAGATGCTGAGCTGACCGGAAACGAAATCGTAATCGTGCCGCTGCAGGCTGGCGTGATTGCTCCTATCGTCGGCCAGGCGTTTGGTACCGTCGCCGATCCGCGTCAGTTCTACAACTCAGATTACGTTTGGCGTACCTGGGGAGCTGCTGGTCTGATGGTCAAGCAGGACATCAACGGCCACTACTCTGTTATTCACGCTTCGAGCTAAGGAAAAAACATGGCACTCGTAAAGGTATTGGTAGCAAACCTCTTTGCCGGTGCCAGCCTTCAAAAACTGGAGGCTGGACAGGTTTATGACGTCGATGACTCGATCGCTGAGAAGTGGGTCGCGCAGGGTAAGGCGGAAAAATCAACTGACAAGAAGGGGGAGAAGCTCGTCTTTGAAGTGGCGACACCGTCTGCGCCTGTGGCATCCGGTGCATCCGATTTGCAGTCAAAACTCAATGATGCCCTTGAGCAGCTGAAGCAGGCCCAGTCACACGCTGATGCAAAAGACAAAGAGCATGCTGATGCCCTTGAGCAGCTGAAGCAGGCCCATGCGGCTGAGCTGGAATCGGCGAACAAACGCGCTGAAGAGTCAGAAGCCGCACTGGCAGAAGCAACCAAGAAGGCGAAATAACCATGGCTGACCCAATCACGGCGGCAGACGTGCAGGCGTTCATCGGTGAATTGGGTTATGCCATACCCGGCGCGCTGCTGGACCCGATTCTATGCATGGTGAACAAGATTATCCCGTGCCTCGACGGTGCGGGATATGACGACTGCAGCGCAAAACTCATCCTGATGTATGCCGCTGCGCTCATGGCGACGTCTTCCGGTGCCCGGCGAATCAAATCGCAGGGGGCGCCATCGGGGGCATCGCGCTCGTTCGACTACGGAGATGACGGCATCACCTGGCTGCGCGACTCGCTGGCGAAGCTCGATACCAGCGGCTGCACCAGTGAACTACCAATCAGCGCCGGCAACAGCGTCGGCCTGTTTCTCGTTGTTGGCGGGTGATGATGGTGTGGGTTTCAGTTCAGCAGCGGCTGCCGCGAACGTTCACCCGGGTGTGGGTCATGACCGATACCGGCCAGCAGACCACGGCTTACGTTAACGGCGCGGGGCAGTGGATGATTAACTGCCCTCGCATACAGGCTACGGGCGCAAAAGTGTTGAGGTGGAAAGATGACTGAGCGAGTGAAGAAGGCGAGCGATAACCGGTTATCGTTCATGTGTCCTGGGTGCTGTAGCCGCCATGTAGTGCAGGTTGGCAATGGAGAAGGCCCTCGATGGGGATGGAATGGAAGCGTGGATAAACCGACGCTTACCCCCAGCGTTTTAGTTACTGGCTTCACGCCCAGTGATGACCCAGAACAATTTGATGATGCCACTAAAGACAAGCCGTTCACTTGCCATTCATTTGTGACAGACGGGCAGATTCAATATCTGAATGACTGCACACACAGCATGGCAGGCATGACGGTGCCGCTACCAGAGCTTTGAGGGGTTAGCGATGTCTAGCGTTGCCAACTGGTCATACACCGCGACGGCGACAATCTGGCGGCGCATACGCGATGCTGACGGTAGCGATACCGACGGCGGAGGTCAGCCGTACGGGTGGGAAGCGCCTATCGCTATCCTCTGCGACTACCAGGGCGGTCTCTCTGCGAAAATCGGCGACCTTGGCCGGGAAATTGTGGTTAAAAACACGATATGGACCGAGTACGCAACGGCGCGGGAAGGGGATTATATCCTGATTGGCGCATCAACCGATGCGGCGCCGCCAGATGAAGCTGATGAGATTCGGCAGATCGTCCAGTTTGCAGATACGTTCGAGCGACTGGCGGACGATTTCGCACTGATTACGGGAGTCTGATTATGGGCGCTAAAGTACGCGGCATCCGCCAGGCTAAGGCCAATCTCGACCGCATCATTAAGGACGTGCAGGGGCGAAAGGTTGTGCGAGCGCTGCAGTCGGCAATGCTTATCGGTAGCGCACAGGCAGCACTTTACACTCCGATCGACACGTCAACACTCATCAATAGCCAGTTCCGGGAAATCACTGCTAATGGCGTGAGAGTGACCGGGCGCGTTGGCTATACGGCTAACTATGCGGTGTTTGTTCACGACCCTGAAGTGAAGCAGAACTTCCGGCGCGCGACTGCGCGGAAAGAGTTCTTAACGAAGGGCTTCGAGGATACCCGCAGCCAGATTGACGCGGCTGTTAAGAAGGAGTTGTCATTATGAATCGCGGCACCCTCATTATGAATCGCAACATCCATTTTGCTGGAGATGGTCTTGGTCCTCGAAAAGTATTCGTGAATGGCAACCAAATCGGCGGGGTGTTTTTTGCTGATATCCAGCGCGGAATTGTTCGATATCATCCAAGGCCATTCAGAGCCCATAAACGCCGTAAAGGTGAGCTATACGAGCGTACTCTAAAGGGGCGCGTCGAAGTCGTTCCATGTGGAGAAGGCCAATGACTCCTCCAATGTACATGCGCCTGAAAGACCTGTTTGTGGCTGAAGGGCTCACCGCGGGATTTCGGGTGCAATGGCGGCAATGGAAGGACTCCGGAAAGGATGCCGACCAGTTCATCGTGTTCCGGCCTTCCGGTGGTACCAATATCGAGTACGACCGCGGCGGCGACTGGTATGTGATGGTCGATGTTGTTTCCTCCAAAGCGAATCCCGATGCTGCGGACGCCGCGGTAAACGCCATTGTCGAGTATATCAGCGCGCAATCCGGCGCCGATGATTGCGTAGGCGCGCTACGGATTGTCGGCAATGTACCGGCGCCGATCCCCACCGAAGAGGGCCGGTTAGTAACCCGGCTGCTCGTCTCATGCACATACGGCGAATAATCGTCAGAATCACTAACAGGCTGCCATCTGGCGGCCTTTTTTATTTGAGAGGTACACATGCAAGGCTGTGCTAATGATACCGGCAAGCTGATTGGTAAGGTGGCCGTGCTACGCATGGCTATGGGCTGTGCTGATACCGTTCCGGCCCTTTCCGAATGGAAACGCCTGGGCGCGCTGACAACGAAAGGGTTCGACTACTCCATGAATACCGTCACCTCTGAGGTTGACGATACGAAAGGGTTGGTTGAGAACCTGGTGAACAACATGGATTTCACCATCTCCGGTGAAGGGGAATTCCGTAAGCAGGATAAAACGACTGAAATCGGCGCCATCACTATCTCGAAATATATTTTCGATGAAGTGCAGGCCGGTCGCCAGCCGACGCTGTGGGTACGCTTTGACTTCACTGGTGAAGACGCCGGCACCTACATCATGGGGTATTTCAACACAACCTCATGGTCTGGTGATTTCGGTACCTCTGACATTTCCACCTTCTCCGGGGAATGGAAAGTCTACGACGCTGACACTGTCGTGTTCGAAGTAGCTGGACCGGCGCTGGCATTCACCACGAACCTGACGGCAACCAAGACAGTAGCCGCTGGCTCAGCCCTTAACATGTCGGTAGCGGTAGATGGCGGCATCTCGCCTTACACCTATGTGTGGAAGAAAGACGGCTCTGTCGTCAGCGGGCAAACAACGGCGACCTTCAACAAGGCCAGCGCTGTTTCCGGTGATGCGGGTGTTTACACCTGCGAAGTCACCGATTCTGCATCAACGCCTGTGAAAATCACGTCCTTTGCGTGCGCGGTGACCATCAGCTAACTCCCTGGCTTTTCGTGAATAGTACAAAGGGCGTTCTGCGCCCTTGATACTGTTTATGGAGCGACTATGACCCCGATTAAAGAATTAGGCGAATGCGTTATCGGATTCGGTGACCGGGAATTCTTTTTCCGTCCGTCGTTTCTCAACATGGCGCGCATCGGAGAGCCCGATGAGATTGTTCAGGCGTTCTATGACCTGTGCAATGACGAGGCTACTCCACTAATACAGCGCGCTGCTGAGGCGTATATCCGCGATGAGTACAGCCGCCTTCCTGATTGTGTGCTGCGATATATCCAGAGTGGGCTACTGACACGCAAAGCCATCATGGCTGCGCATACAGTGCTTACAGCTTGCTGTGACGATGATATCGGCGATCTGGTTGGATGGATGAAACCTGCGAAATCACGAAAGCGCGGTTTCGTCTGGCGCCCCGGAAGTATGACGCCGGAAATTATGGTCATCGTCGCGCAAAACCTGATGATGCACGGCATCATCGGCAAAGCGAAGGTGCGCAAGCTGCAGCGTTACGAAACGAACGAGACAACCGCAGAATTCCGCGCAGCCGACTACATCATGGCGGCCCGTAACCATTTCGGCATAAGCCGGGAAGAGGCCGAGAACCTAACGATGACAGAGTTCGCCATGATGATTAACGCCAAATACCCCAATCAGAACGGCTTCACGCGCGAAGAGTACGACACGGTCATGGACGAAGACGATCGCCGCTGGCAGGCGATGATGGAGCAGGAGATATAGAGTACTCAAGAGTGTTTTTATTGTCAGAATGATACTGTGCGTGATCGATAGCACATACCGCACAAAATGCGCGATCGATTTAACCACCTCTAAAACGAAGCCAGGAGCTCTACAAGAGGCGATGATTTGAGGCGTATCCTGGTACACGGCTATTTTGTGCTTTTTTGAGTGACTTTTAAGACCATTTTGAACACGCTAGATTCAACCAAAGGTTGAAGGATTGACCTTGAGGTAATACACTTTGCTAACTTTTAGCATTAGGCTAATTACGATTTTGTGGCATTTAAGTCGTTAAGAGCGGCAGAGGGAATTAGTATGGCTATCAGTCAAGCGATTGCATTGGCTGCGATAACTCAACAAATGAACAAGGTTCAGGATGCTGTTAATAGTGCATTCAAGCCCTTGATTTCTAATGCCTGTGAAATGCCTGCGAGATTGAATGCAGAAGAGTCTTTGCGCAGGTGTACAGCAGTTGTCGCAAGCATCAAGCTGATAGAAGACATGGCAAAAGAAGGTATGCATCACTTGGCTAATGTGCGCTCGGGGGAGATTGATTTAGGGAGCGCGCCTGAAGGGCTCATAGAGACGATGAATGCTTTGGCTGTGGCATGTAAGAATGCTCGCGGTCATGTTGTAGAAATGTTTGCATTTGCTGAAAGTTCTCCTATGTGGAGCGGGCATATCAGCATGCTCAGACCCTTAAAGAAAAAATATGTTAAGGCACTTTCTGCAGCAGAAAACATCGCAAACCAAATGATTACTGAAGTCAAAGAGGCAAAATCAGCGTCCGCCGATGTTGAATCTTTAGATATACGTCGTGACGACGCGATTTCATTAATTAAAACTTCACACATCATGCTGGGGGCTGATTCTCCAAAGTGGATGTGACATGGTAAGAGTCAGTATTACTAGTGGGTTATACCAGCAAGCTGCAGCGCATAGATACGCTAAAATGCTGGCTCAAACCATATCCAATGAAACCCAATACTGGTGTTTTGGTTCACATGGTAGCTTTGAAAGAAGCTACGAAGCTATGGCCGCAAACATCAAGAAGATACATCTTAAACTTCCTGGCGATAAGCCGTGGCCTCCAGAGTACTCGCTGAGCCAGAGAACCTGCGATAATTATTTGGTTTACGCTAAGCATCTTTATAATGACGAACACTACCAGATAGTAGCCATAATCAGCCCTAATGCACATGATCAGATTGATTCATTACTGCCATCGATTATTAAGCTTGTAGAAGATACATTCTCTGAACTTCCTCAAGATGAACTTGATAAGCTAGAGACATACAATGCCTAATCCGCCGGTCGGCGGTTTTTTGTTTCAACGCCTTAATTCACTAGCTCGGAAGAGCACCGCCGAACATCCTGATAAACGATCAGGTGGTTTTGTCGTATCGCTTCCCCTCTGCTACGATTGCCGCATCGTTTATTGAGGGGATAGGGATATGAGCGAACAAGAACAGTTACAGCGCCTGAGTGAAGAAATCGCCAAGGCATATTTACGGCACCTAAAAGAAACAACCGGCGGTGACACGGTGACTTATGACGGAGTTACCAAGACCGTTGTTTTTGAACAGTTGGTCTTCGGGTTGGTTGGGGTGGCTCATACCAATGCGAGAAAGCATCCTGACGATCCTGTTTTGAAGGACCCCCATAAGCATTTATCACGGATGATTAACCTCTTCTCGCGCCCATACACGCTAACCGATTTCGGTCTGCGCGTTATAGAAATGATGAATGAGAAGTCTATTCATAAAGAGCGCGGGGTGGCGATGTGAGGCAGGTAATTATTACCGGACTACTTTTCTTGTCGTCATTTTGTTATGCAAAATCTGACGCTCAGATTGTTAATGATGCGAAAGAGGCTGTAAGGAAAGATCTATCTCAGAAGTATAAGCCAGGAGACTGTGAGAGATGGAGGTTGCTTGAAGGTAGCGGGAAGGCCAAGAGTGGTTCTGCTGTCATTAATTGTGACAGTAACTTCAATCCATTGTTGGGGCTAGATTTCTCTGAGATAAAGGTATTCCGACATGAAAACTCAAATGCTGTCTGCGGGATTGTTTCGGGACACACAGATATAAGCAGAATTGGAGGTCGGTTCGTTTATACAGATGGTGATAGCGGTCATGTTTTCATTAAGAGATCTAAAGAGCCTGCCTTCTTGGCTGATAAGAGCGAAATCGGTCGCAATGCACTGAAGATACTGGATCAACAATTAAAAATTAACTCCAGAAATTGTCAGTAACGTAGATTAGGCAACCCACCATCAGGTGGGTTTTTTGTTCTATTTCGGAAAGTAAGTTTTACCTACTATTTTGAATTATTGGGAAACTATTAAATTTGCAGTAAATTTATCTCTGCATAAACCGCAGTAGCCATAAGGAATCCATCCCCCTTGGCTAAAACAAGGTCACCATAATTTGCATTCAATGCCTTGAGGGTGATTTGAAAGAGATCGCTGAAATACTGCTTAAATGTCATTTCGTCTTCATAGCCATACAGAACAAAGCTACCTTGCCGGGGTTCAACCTTCGGGTCGAAGATAACGACACAGCCAGTAGGAAAGCTAAATCCTCCCGAGCCACTCATTGATTCACCAACAATTTTGAGGGCGAAAGCTTCGTCGCTAACCTTAATGCCGCAAGGGTGGAATGTTGTGGCGGATTTTAAAGCTTCTTCAAGCTTGTCAGCAAATGGTCCCATAGTCAGAAGTGGTACCTGACGAACGGATGTGTAGGGAATGAAATTTTTGAGGTTGGGCTCCTGCCCATCACCAGACGCCAGCCAGCCAGGAGTAGTCCCAAGCGCTGAAGCCAAGCGCAGCAGAACAGCATCTCTTGGTTTGGACTCACCACCTTCGTATGCCGCAATTTGGCGCTGAACAACTCCAATTTGTTTTGCAAGCTCTGTCTGGGTCAGGCCCAAAGATTTTCTTAGCGTTGAGACTCGCTCGTTGAACAGGGAATCGAAGTTCACAATTTCACCCTTAAAGACATGTTGACATATGAAAAATTCATATTAATATCTCTACAAGTTCATATGAGTTTTTATGTAGAGAAAAAAGAGGAGTTCATGATGTCTGAAAAGATTTCCACTATCAAGCCGCGCCAGGTTCGTTTTGTAGAAAAGATCGACAATCACATCCGAGATTCAGCTAAGCGCTGCCATCGTTCTATTCAAGCTGAGATCGCATATCGTATGGAATTGCTTATGAAGCTTGAGGAGAAGGGTGATGTGGTTATTCAGTAAAAACGACGAAGCCCCAATGGCTGCAACCATTGAGGCTTCTAATTTGTCAGTATCTACCAAGGAACTAACGAATATGAGTATAGCAACTGCTGTTTCCACTATCAACGTGCCTTTCTACGGTTCTGATCTGTATGTTGTCAGTGTTGATAATGAGGCATACACCCCGATGCGTCCTATCATCGATGGCATGGGGTTAACATACCAGGGGCAGGCCGATAAGCTGAAATCACGTTTTGCCAAAGGGGTCAGGGAAATCATGATCCCTACAAAAGGTGGTGAGCAAACAATGCTTTGCCTTGCTCTTCGCAAATTGAACGGCTGGCTGCAAACCATCAGCCCCAACAAAGTCCGCCCTGAAATTCGCGATAGCGTGATTCGTTATCAGGAAGAGTGCGACGATGTTCTTTACGAGTACTGGACGAAAGGCGAGGTTAAGAACCCACGTAAGGCTAAAAAGTCACTCCCCGGTAAAATCACTTCAGAGCAACAGGAAGCAATTAAGCAACTGGTAATGACTCGCGGAAAGGCGCTGCCGAAAGAGAATCAGGCCAAGGCGATGATTACCATGTGGTCTTCACTGAAATCTCACTTTGGTTGCAGTTACAAAGAAATCAACGACGACCAGTTTACCGAGGCGCTTTCTATCGCTGCGCGTGTGCCTCTTGAGGGTGAATTCCTTGGCAAGCAGGAAACGCTACCAGCACCTAAGTTTGACGTAAACATTCCGCTTCAATGGTGGATCGATAACAACCCGTTGGTTCGCAGTGGCAACCTCACATTTGGCAGGGGCTGCACTGCTCCTGCACTGGATGTGACGATGGATATGCTTTGCGGCGATAACTCGACCTCTGCGGCCATTCGCCTGATTAACGTTCTGGAGGAGGCTGGCTTTGATGTATCAGCGCCGAAGGCCGAAATTGTAGCGATGCGCAAACATCTGGGTAATGTCGAGTACGGCATGAAGGCTATCGCAGACGCTTGCCGCCGGGCGGGAAATAAAACCATCTCGTTCCGTGGCGGAAAGGCTGAATACGTAATTGGTTAGGGACCTACACAAAAAGTGTAGGTCAAACGGGTTACAAAAATCTTGTAACCCATGACGCAAACCTCGCTCCGGCGGGGTTTTTTATTGCCCGGAGGAAGCATGGCGGAAGGTGAAAATGTTGGCGGAATCTACATTGAGATCGAGGCCGATGTTGCAAAATTGCTTACTGGTCAGCAGCAAGCGAATAAAGCCCTTGATAACATTGGAGATAATGCACAAAAAACATCAGGGCAATTCAAAAAGCTTGATACGCAACTTAACGCTACCTCTAAAGTTATGTCTTCAGGGTTAAGGGGGAGCGTTCAGCAAGCAGGTTATCAGATCCAGGACTTCATCGTTCAGGTGCAAGGTGGTCAATCTGCATTGGTAGCATTTAGTCAGCAAGGATCGCAGCTAGCTGGGGCATTCGGGCCAGGCGGTGCTATCGTCGGGGCGCTAATCGCGCTTGGAACTGTTGTTGCAGGGACTTTAATTTCTTCTCTCAATGGTGGCAAAAGTGCAATGGATGCGCTTAAAGATGCCGCCGAGAGGATGAATGATGTTATCTCTGTTTCTACTCAGGGTATCGCTGCGCTTTCTGACAAATACGCAAACCTTGCCAGAGTGAATGCTACCGCTGCAACATTACTCCGAAATCAGGCTGCGATTGAATATAATCAGGCAATTTCAAAGATACCTAAAGCTATCGGTGATGCAGCAGACTCATTTCTCTCATTTGGCGATAAAGCTATTTCAGCGTTTGGTGGTGGTTATGCATCTATTGAAGGATTCAACGATCGGCTTAAGTCGCTAAATATCACGACAGATGATTACAAATCTGCGATGAATCAGGCTTATGGGGCGGGACAGGCGTTCTCGGCAACAGCCAATAGCATCGGTAATACAGTCGGTGCCGTAGCCTCTAAGTTGGGTATTTCTGAAGAGGCGGCGTTTGGGCTTACTAAACAGCTCGCCGATCTAAGCGATAATCCATCGCCTCAGGCTCTTCAGACTTTAGCGTTAAGAATTGGCGATATGATTTCGTCATCAAAAAACGCCAAACCTGAGTTAGTAGAGCTTTACAACAAGATAGTAGACCTTTCCACCGGAGCATCTCAGGCGGCCTTTAACTTTGAATTGTTGAAGAAGTCCACAGACAACCTAACCGCCGGGCAAAAAAGCTTAATTCAGCAGTCCGAGAGGAATCTGGCGCTATCTAAACTACAAGGTACCGCAAGGGCAAAATTAGCGGCTCAATATGCAGCTGAGGACGCGGGATTCTCAAAAGACGATCCGCACACCAAGCGAATGATGGATGATGCTGCCGCGACTTACACCAATCTCGATTCGCATAAGAAGCTGACAGCGGAGCAGAGGAAAGGTGAGAGTCAGGCAGAGAGAAATGCAAAAGTTGTCGAAGAGTACAGCCAGAAAGCAAAATTGGCTGCCGATTCTACAAGCGAACACTCGCGCGAACAGGCGATACTGGCAGCAAAACAGAAGTTAACGAATGCTACACCGCAACAGGTTGCTCAAGTTGAACGTGATGCAGCGGCTGCATGGGATACGGCAAACGCTCTCAAAGCCCAAGCCGCTGCCCAAAAGCTCCTCCCGGAAACAAGAGAGAACGCCTCTTATCAGCAGGATATGAAGGATCTAAAAACCGCTCTTGATGGGAAGAGGATTACCCAGCAACAGTACGATCAAACCAGTGAGCAACTGGAGGCTCAGCACCAGGCTAATCTGGCTAAGATACGCGCTCAGCAAACTGTAAGCCCCATGCAGGAAGCTCGGGGGCAGATTGACCCTGTCCAACAGCTGGCTAACCAGCACGCGCAGGAGCTGGCTTTGATTCAGCAGTTCGAGCAGCAAGGAGTTCTCGCCCATGAGAATGCATTAGCGCTGAAAAATGCCGCTGACCGGCAGTATGAGCAGCAGAGGACCGCAGCTCAATGGGAAATCCTGAGCCAGCAAAGCCTCGGCTATAACATGCTGACGAGTGCGGTGGACGCCTTTAGCGGGAATGCCTCAAACGCAATTACTGGTCTTCTCACCGGCACAATGTCAGCTCAGGAGGCGATGCGGTCACTCGGGAATACCATCCTGAACAGTGTGATCAACAGCATTGTTCAGGTTGGCGTGGAGGCGCTGAAAAACTACATCCTCGGCCAGACGCTCGGGGCGGCTTCTGTTGCGTCATCTGTAGGAATGGCAGCCACTACAGCTACGGCATGGGCGCCAGCTGCTGCACTGGCATCGCTAGCAACACTGGGAACAAACGCCGCGCCGGCATCTGCAGGCATCACTTCGACTGTAGGGCTTGCGAGCGGTCTTGCTCTGGCTGGCGCGCGCTATAATGGCGGGCCGGTATCGGCTAACAGCATGTATCAGGTCGGCGAGAAAGGTAAGCCGGAGATTTACCAGGCCAGCACCGGCAAGCAGTACATGATCCCTGGCGATAACGGGAAGGTCATCAGCAATAAGGATATGAATGGCGGCCAGGTCCAGGTAAACATCCAGTTTTATGACCAAACCAGTGGCGGACAGCATTCATTCCAGGCGCAGGCGATGCAGGAGGGTAATGTGGTAACTGTGGATGCGTTTTTAACCGATCTGGACCGTGGTGGACCGATGACATCTGGTATGATGGACAGATTCGGATTATCAATCAAGGCGAGAGGGTCATATTAGTGACTTCTGATGAGGTTCTTGTAGGCAAAGAAATGTCAGATGCTTTTTTGCATAACTACAAGTTGCTACAAGCCGAAAGCGATCGAGGCGCGGTACTTGTTGCATCAAGTGTTATTGAAAAGGCTCTGGCTGGGTTGATAGCAGCATTTTTATTGGAAAATGATGCTAAAAACGATGAGTTATTCGTCGGTTCAAACCCTCCACTGGGAACACTGGAATCGAAGATTTTAATAGCGTATCGACTTGGGTTAATTCGTAAAGTTATAAGAGATTCACTCAGCATTTTTCGTCGCATACGAAATGATTTCGCTCATAATATTGAAACATATAGTTTTGATAATCAAAGTGTAAAAAATAGATTGAATGAAATCTATTCATTAAGAGACGATCAATCAAGTGCGCTTGATGAGATAATAAGCAAATCTAAAGATGCAACTTCAACAAGAGAAAAATTTCTTTTATTTTTTGCGATGGATATGGCCGCTCTTCAACGAATAAGACTTTCGATTGAAAGGCTTGCGCCGCTTGATTAACCAAACCAACCCGCTACGGCGGGTTTTTTAATGCCCGGAGGAAACGTGGCAACAGCTCAATACCCTCCGTTCCTGCCGCTGCCCCAGCGCGCCGATCAGAACATGACGCAGGATACAGCCTGGCAGACGACGCAAACTGCCGTCGGCCCCGCGATATTTACCCCGATCACCACGGACCTGAAAGCAACCTGGACGCTGCAATGGATATTCACTCTTGCGCAGGCCGAGCGATTTAAGTCATGGCTGCGCTCGCCGACATACTGCGACCGCGGGCGCAACTGGTTCCAGATGCCAATCGACCTTGGGGATACACAAGGCGTGCAGCAACAGACGCTTCACTTCGTCAGTATGCCGGTGCAGACCAGCAAAAACGGCAGCATCGTCACCTGGACGGCGACGGTTATCAGCAACGGTATCGAGGATATGACCGAGGATTACGACGACTGGATTGTCGAAGCGCAGCCGGGTTATGGCTACTGGCTGGATTATCTGGTGACAGAAGTGATGCCGAGGTCCGACTGATGCCGACATTGAGAGAGTGGAAAGAGCGGCGGCCGGCGAGCGACATCAAACAGACTGTGGAGTTTTATCACCCTGCTTTCGGCTATTACCGTGTTGTGAACAACCTGTTCCGCCCAGCGACGTTTGGCGGAAACTCGTTCGAGCCTGCGCGGTTCAGCGTGACCGAGCCAGCGCAGGACGGAACGGCAGTGATATCCATGACGATCACCTTTGTCGCCGCGACGGAACACGTCCGGCAGACGCTAAAAAGCTGGCGCGGGGCGGCGCGAATGACGCCGATAAAATGCCTGTATCAGCAGTGGGATGCGATCGGTGACACGGCATCACTGAAAGACTGGACGCTTTACGTGAACGACATTTCCGCCGATGCCAGCAACGTCACTGTGACCGCCGGGAAAACTAACCCGCTGACGCTGGCCAACTCCATCATTTACACAACGAAAGACTATCCCGGGCTAATCACCGTATGACACAGAGCGAATTTATCGGGCTTGTTAACGGCAAGCCCTGGGCTAACCGTACCTGTAGTTTTGAGCAAATGGATTGCTGGGGCCTGGTGGTTCTCTATTACCGGCATGTGCTGGGGCTGGAGCTGCACCACATCGCCGGCTACGAATCGGGCGAGGAGTTCATCACCTGCTACGAACATGAGCACGTCCACTGGCGGCGCGTGCCGGTGGCGACCACCGGTTGCATCGCCGTTTTTTACCGCGGAGAAGTGCCGGCGCACATCGGGGTAATGATCAGCCCGGTTAAGTGCCTGCATGCCCGCGGCGAATTCGGTTTCGTACGCTGCGACAGCCCGCTGGCCTTACTGAAGGTTTACAGCAAAGTGGAGTACATGGTGCATGGTTCGATATGAATTGCAGCGACTGCCCGGCGCGCCGAAGCAGTCAGGAACGGTAGAGACCGGAACCGCACTGGTGAGCCTTCTGGATTCTCTGCAGTTACACCGCGATGTGGTCGTTAAACTGAATGGCCGCGCGCTGCCGGACGACTACGATATCAGTCGGCCACTGAGTGCCGGTGACGTCGTGGCTGTGTTCGACCAGCCGGAGGGCGGAGTCGGAAAACTGGTCACCACAATATTGCGTCCGGTCTCGAAAATCCTTTCCGGTGCGCTGAAGGTATTCGGCCTGTCAAACAAGCCGAGTGCCTCTGTATCGGTTGCGACGGGAGAATCGCCGAATAATGACTTAACTGGCCAGACGAACCGCGCGCGACTCTATAAGGGGCGTCCGAACATTTACGGCCAGTGCCGCGTATTTCCTGACCTGATTCAGGAGGCGCTTTTCGAGTTCGTCGACAATAACAAGCAGCTTACAGAATGGTTTGAGGTCGGTTATGGCCGGTACACCATTTCCTCGATCCGCTACTCGGAATCGAATCTTGGTAGCCTGGCTGGAGCGAGTTCTGCGATTTATAACCCGGGTGACGTGATTGGCACGATAGAAGTCGGCTATCAGTTCGATGACGTCGATAACGAGACTGTGCCGGGTCTGAATGAGTCTCAAGATTTCCCGGCTCAGACCGCCACAACAACTACGCCGACATCAGTCGCGATAGAGAGCAATCAGCTCAAAGCTGTTGTTCTGTCGAACGATGATAACTTTGCCTACTTCGCTGCGCTGTCGGTGCCGCACCCGGTTACGTTCGTCATCAACGCCACATGGAACGACGGTGGCACAAGCGTTACTCGAAACGTCACCGGCGCCGGGAACATCATCTCCTCAGAGAGCTTTATTGGCGAAGATACGCTTTCGTACACGACGTTTTATATCGGCGAACTCTCTGGAGAGATCACGTCGCTGCCGGGCAATGCAGTTATCAACTCGACTCTGTTCACGCTGAATGACCAGACTCCGCTTGTTATTGGACCGTCAGTCTCGCCAATCGTCTCGACGCAGGTGTGGGTGCATGTGCTAGTCCAGCTCGGCGCGACGGCCGGCACAACGCAATACCGGATTAAATTCTGGCAGGTTGATGACGACAATAATCAGGTGCCGGGTACGTCAGAACAGTACGATTACTTCTTCGACAACGATTTCCAGGTGACGACCCGGTATTTCCGCACAACGCATAAATTCGTTCCGGCGGCTGGGGCGGGACGCTATGCGGTGACCATCGAGCGACTCGACAACAGCAACGATGCTAACGTCGTAACGCTGATGGCGATCCACGCGGTGAACGTACGGGAAAACGTCGTTTATCCGGAAGACACGATCGCCCGTATCACGATTAAGGGGCCGAACGACAGCAACTCAAACCGCGAGCAGAAGTACAACATGCTGGCACAGCGGCATACCATCAACTACGACCGGACAACAGGCGCGGTTGATTATACGCTGCGGCCAAGTCGGTCTTTTGCCGACGCTATCCTTCACGAATGGGTGGTTGTCGGTAAACAGGACGTTGCAAGTATTGACGTCGTCGCTCTGTATGCCATTGCTGACTCACTGACGGATGCTCAGCTTGGGTATTTCGATTACACCTTCTCCGATGAGAAACAGCCGCTGGGTGAGCGCATAGCAACGATCGCTAATGTCGCTCGCGTCGACGGCAACAACATCGGCGATGTGCTGACGTTCTGGCGTGATGAGAAAGTGACAAACCCGGATGCGGTTTTTGCGCGTTCAAACATGTTCTGGGACGAGTACAAAGTCGCTTGGCAAATGTCTCTCCCCGGTGGTTATGACGGCGTAGCGCTGGACTACGTTGACCCTCTTACGAACAAGAAGGCTTACGTCTACCTGCAGATCGACAGCAGCGGAATCACTGAGGTTGAAGATGCTACCGTTAACGCGATGCAAATCAGTCTGGACGGCTGCCGCAACTCCACTCAGGCTAATGACCGGGCGTGGCTCGAAGCGAGAAAGCTCCTTTACTCGCGCCTGACCATGACGGTGAAAGTGCTGGAAGAAACCCAGGTGGTGCGCGGTACGGTTGTTCAGTGTCCGGACATGTACGACAACGCGCAGCAGACCGGATACATCACTGGTCGCTCCGGGGATGTGTTCTCGACGTCAGAGCGTATCGACTTCTCACTCGGCGATATGTGGGTGGTGATGACCGACAGCCTCGGCAATTACCGCGGGCGCTGGCGAGCCTATCCGGTAAGCGGCAAGCCCAAAGCATTTCAGGCAGCGGCCGATACTTTCGACCTCAACATTTATGATCGCAGCACGGTCCAAAATCCCAGCCGGTATTTCATCGCTACCGACTCGGAACTGAACTCCACAATCTGGCGCGTGGACAGTGCTAAGCCCAACGGTGACGACACACAAACCCTCTCACTCACTGAGTATTCAGACTCGATTTATCCGTAACACACAGCATTAACTACCAACTATCGCGCACAACACCAGATTAATTTCTGAGTGTTTCGCGCGTCTATATAGGGCGACATGCACATGGCAGAAGTTCCATTACCAACACCGACACAGGTTCCTGTTCCAAGTACTGACATTCGTAACGCTGTATTTGCAGGTGCGAAGCTTGACGAAGAAGTAACCGGCTCTGGCGAATACTACACTGATCGCCTTGGTGTAAAGCGCCTGACTAATACCGGTAGAAATAATCAATTCAATACAGCTCAGCAGGAAAGAGAAAGCCGGTTCAATACATTTATCCAAAACTCGGGTTATGAAGTAATCGGTGATTATACTGCAGGTCCGTTGACGCTCACCGAGTATAACCAGCTCGTTCGCTATGACAACGAGTTGTATAAACTTACCGCAGCAACAGATATCCCGTTTACCACGACTGGTAATACTGACGAAACATGGATCAGTACTGACGCTGCGCATTTTGTATCTGTCGGTGATGCCGCTCTTCGTCAAGAGTTGGGTTCAAGCGCGCCGGGGAATGGAGGGTCTATTATTGCTCTTGAGCAGGGGGGAACAGTCCAGGACGCCATATTCCATATTACCCCAGGCATGTTTGGCTACACCCCAGACTTCAATATTACATCTCAAACCGGAACAGATAATGGCCCAGCATTAAGACAGGCGATTGCAAAAGCTATAGCTCTTGGATACCAAATTGTTGAGATCCCCGCAGGCTTTGCATTGATTGATGTTTCATTGGAGGATGTAAATTTAGGTGGGCAAGGGTTTAAAGGATACCAGGGAGTTAAGCTTGTTGGGGCGGGGCAAAGAAATACGAGGCTTTTCTTTCGCGGTCCTGCTGGGAGTGTGGGCATATCCAATATTGGTGGAAGTGGCTCAATATCTCAAAAATCACTACACGGAATAGGCCTATCTACAACCAATGATTCAGTAAGGAATGTTAATCTGTACCTTCTGGATGGATGCTGCTTTTCCCACAACTCGGATTTATGGCTACTTAATGGTGCAAGCGGCATTAAATTTAGCAATAGTGGAACCTCTGGCAGTTTTACTGAGTTTAATACTTTTACAAATAGTAGGGTGCAAAACTGTGCCGATAATATTATTTTTGAAGTCAACGGAGGCGATAATAGTTTTCATGGCAATTCATTTACCAATGTACAGAACCAAGTTTTAGCCGGGTCAACATTTGGGAATGGGATCAGGGTTAATGGAATCACATCTCCAGCTTACCTTTATAACCAAACGTGGGATATGAAGTTTTTTGGGGGCACCAACTGCAGAGCATACAAACTAACTAATTGTAATACAGATAATCTTAGTGGAAACCTATCATTTGAAGGTAACTTAATTTGTGAAACGACCGACGCCTCTGTTTTTGAATTTAAAGGTAACTTTTCAGGAATAAGCACCCTTACATTTAATGTGGTAACTCCTACTACTGTAAGGGCTGCAAATTTCATATTTAACAATGTGCTAGATGATTTTAGTTCATTTAGCAATACAGTACTGTCATCTTATAGCCCTAGACTGTTCAACCCGCAATTAGCAGACACGACTGATAATGGAGTCACCGCTTCTGTTTGGAGAGTGAGAAATGCAGTGGGCGATGGGTTGCTTTTTAATGTTTTCAACGGTAGTCCAGGTTGGTTTTTCTCGACAACTCAGGCTAATCAAAGAACCCAGGCTGCGGCACCAAAATATTCATTAGGTCCCGATGGCAATAGCTTCACTGGTTATTCATCAACTCTTTATCTTAACCCGGTAAATTCGACATACGGATTGCAGTTATCATCAGCCGATTCTCGATTTGCCCCCAGAACAGATAATACATTATCTTGTGGCGCAGGGGCGTTTAGGTGGACTCAGGTTTTTGCAGTTAATAGCACAATAGGAACGTCAGATAAAAGGAAAAAAACCAACCTTCGCCAGATTGACACTAAAGAAATTTCTGCGTTTTACGAAATCGGACAACTTGACTCGGTGTGGCAGTGGTTAGAAAAATATCAAACAGAGGGGGATGAAGCAAGGTTGCATTCTGGTCCGACAGTACAAGATGCCATTGAAATCATGACGCGCTACGGTCTTGTATGGAGCGATTATTCCTGCTTTGTACATATAGAGCAAGTCGCCAGTCCAGAAGAGGTAGAGGCATGGGGCGATATCTATGAGATTATCCCTGATCAGCCAGCTATCTATGAGGATGATGGTGTCACGCTTCGTCAAGCAGAAGAAAAAGGGGGCCGGAAGCTAAAGACGCCTGCAGGTAGTCGGGTCATCAAAGATGCACAGCCAGCTATGAGTGAGTATGCATTTAGAAAAGAAGAGTTATTATTCTGGATTACAAGGGCGATTATTGCCAACCAAGATATATTATCAAAGAGACTTGATGCACTTGAGGAGATATCGCAATTGAATAAATAATGATATTCAATCAAAAATTATCAACACTCGCAACGCATTATGTATAATTGCTTTTCCATTGTAATTGTGTGATACATAATCATTAGAGATGGATACCCAAAGTGGTGTTCATCTCAAATAATGCATTTCTGCAAAAGCAAAAATGCTTTGTAGCTTTATTTAAATGAAGGAAAATATCGATGATGGATTTAGGTGAAGTTGAATATGTTGTAGAGGATTCGATGTGGTTCATTAAATATAGACATGTCATCACAGGAGGGCGCTATGATTCACAAGAAACAGCGCAGTATGCCGCTGAGACGCTTACTGTTGATGATATGGATATTTTATGGATGGATAAGGTTATAAAAAACCCCAGCAAGAAAGGTGCTGAAGTCCTCATTTCCCGGCAAGATATAGATGAGTTTTTGTCAACCCGCCCCGTATATTCCAAAAGTGAATAAATGACAACTTGACGTGTTTAGCCACTCAATAATACTGTACATATAACCAGTATTATTGAGAGTAGGGATCATGCTCAGACAATCAGACATCAACAACGCCTTTCGGGAGTCGATACTTCGGAACTCGAAAGGCTACCAGTATCTACACACACGAGACTTCATCTCTTGTTTGATGCTGCGGGGCATTCATTTCTCAGAGTCAGAAGCCAATCGCTGGATAGAACGCTATCAGTCGTGCTTCGCTGACAAAACGCCGAATCACACAGAAAACAGGCTGTGGATTCTCCGCAACATGGGGAGGGTGATGTAATGGGTCCATTTCCGTCGCCAGCGGCTGATTATATTGAGACGGTGCTGACAGTTACAGCCGCATGTGACATCAATGCGAATTCTCAGGTTATTCAGACTGACAGAGGCTATGTTGTTTTAGACTTGTCGTTAAAAGTGACGCAGGGAAGCGTTGTACTTATCCGTTGTGCAGGTGAGTTGCAGTTTGCAAAGTTAATGGGTCAGTCGTTCATCACAGTGGAAGGCGAGAGCATTGAAGGTGAAGCTCTGGATGATGTTGAGGTCCTCGGAGTTGCCACGCACTCGATTAATGATTTGAGGCAGGATACGAGTCCTGTTTGATAAAAAAATCCCCTGAGCAGGCACACTCAGGGGAAAAAACTTCATGACATTATTGCTGTATGCGTCTTTGCGCGGAGTGTATCTTCTGAGAAAATTCCAGATGTTTCCAGATATTTCTGGTCTGAACAGTTAAGTTGAAGAGATGGTTGCATGGGCATGTATTTACTTAAGGGGCCTGGAGAAGTTGAAGAGCCCTGAGTTGCACCCCCATGCGAGCAACGATTTGAGGCAAGATAATAGCCCTGTGTGATGTGTCGCATTTGTGGCGTAACTGAAAAGCGCGATAAGGACAATGAAGTCACACAACGACACGTAACGACACAAAACCGGATGCGAACGCGGAAAACATATGTGTTTACAGTGTGTTATTTAACGCTCTACTTTCTTCTAAGCCGTAGGTCACAGGTTCGAACCCTGTAGGGCGTACCATTTTCTCGTTAAGAATCCTCTTTCCTTACCTTTTTACTTCCTGGAATTAGTGTTTTTCTTTTACTATCCCTATCGAAGTTGACGTAGGTCTAACCGAATCAGAGCTGCACATAAGCCTTTAAAGGGCTCATTTCGTTCCTGGGAGGATGAGGGACTCATAGCCCTCAATCTACCAAAGAAAGAAACGGCAGAGCCAAAAGAGAGATAATACATACTCATTAATGGCGGCAGATTGTATCAATTAGCTACAGCAGTAGGCCTTACGATGATTGAGAGATACCTGGTAAAATAAGCAGATATACTTTAAAATATTTGCGTTAATATATTCATTATTGAATCACACAATATGTCGGGTCGGATCATATAATTGAAGGTGAGCTGAGTGATATAATCGATTTGCTGAATAATTTAATTTGTGATGAAAATTTTTTAACACGCACAGAACGCCTTGATTTGGTCCGGGCTATTGCCGCCATCGGGGCGATAAAAGACGTGTTGCTATACTTTCTCCACAAAAATCCTCGTCGGTTAAAAAGAGTGAAGAAAAGAAAGAAAAGGTTATCGAGCCACGTTTTCCAAACGCTGGCATAGCCTGGAATGACAATGATGAGTCCATCCTACGGGAAGTATTAGACCCTATTCCAACGGAGAAAATAGGCGATCATCTCTTCTGGCTGGCCGAAAAGCTTGGGCGTATTCCTTATAGTATGGCTTGTAAGATAGCTCAGGTGAAAAATTACCTGCTGAATGGAAAGATAGCTTCCGTAAAATTTCAGCTCGGATTCGCGATTCGAAAAATGACGTTCAGCGAATATATTTAAGCTAAAAGTAATGAATAAGCACGGAATAAGATTCGAGCCTTTATGGCCTTATGGCATTTTTGTGTAAAGGATCTGCGAGCAACCTGCAGGCAGGCATAACGATTTCTTGTGACACTACAAAAAAATACTTTCAGAGATATTCGGCACTATTGAGAAAGATCAATATGTTTTTTCCTTCTGCCGGGTAATTTGAGTTGTCCTTTCTCACGAGAGCAATCTTTATGGCCGTTAAACGACTCGGTACCGCCGTGTTAGTATTACTGTGTGCTTTTATAGCCAGCGCTGCTGCCGCTAAAGCACCGCAATTAAATGATGATCAAGTTAAGCAGCAAATTATTGAGGCTTCTATTGCTTCTTATCCTGGCGTTTGCGCTTGTCCGTTTAATCGGGCGAGAAACGGCAGTTCCTGTGGCAGGCGCAGCGCCTGGAGTAAAGCAGGAGGTTATGCGCCAGTTTGTTATAAGAAAGAAGTCACTCAAGAGATGATTAAACGCTGGCGTCAATCCCAACAAATATAGATATTTATCCCCGCTGGGAACGCAACGTTACTTTGCTCTTGGACCTGGTTTCGGAGAGTCTGGCAACACGCAGACTCTCTGAGAAAAGGGCAGAGGCTCGCTCGTTTTCCCGGCCTCAGGCGCCGGTTTCATTTTTTATTCGCCTGTTAATGTATTCCACGGCCTGAGAGACATCCATAATCCCATTAATCGCGTTAGTCACACCCTGGCCGATAATAATTTCTGCCTGGCGCAGGTTGAAGGGCTTACCCTGCGTTCCCTGCGACTCTCTTATCCCGACCATGCCCTTTTCATTCAATAAATTAAACCATGGATAGAGGTTCAGGACGTTCTGATCGTGACAAATTCCTGACCAGGCGCAGTTTCCTCCGAGCAGAACCAGATGACGCGCAATTTCATCGGAATAAAGCCAGCTGAAGAACTGCTCAACCTGTTTTTTCTTTTTGCTGTAGCGGGACATCCCAATGGATCCCCCTCCCAACTGTGGAAGCTGTCCCGGGACTGAAGCATAGCCGATAGTGGGGGCGATAGGGCTATGCGCGACGTCGTTGAACAAATTGAGATACATGATCAACATGGCGAGGTTGCCGCGCTCAAACTGCTTAACGGCGTCACTCCACCATTCTCCTGAGAGATTCACGGCGACGGAGAGCTGTTGCAGGTATTGTTCAAGCGCCGTAGCGGCAAGCGAAGTCTCCAGTTGAACCGGTTCGCCTTCGCAAACCAGACGTCCGCCGAGAGCGTAATAACGCAGTAGATATTCCGTGGCGATAAGCCCTGAGCTGCCTAAGGTCACCGCCGTGCCCATCGGGCGCAGCCTGTTATCCGGCTGATGCAGGCGACTGAAGAAAGCCGCTAACTCATCAAATTGCGCAAAGTTTTTGGGTAGCGTCAACTCTTTGCCCGTCGTTTCGTAGAACATCCGTTTTAACGTCGCATCTTCAAAGAGATCGCGTCGGTAAAACAGAAGCTGCATACTGGCATCAAAGGGGATGGCCCATGCGGTGCCATTCACTATGCTGAAGTGCTGTCGAATCTGGTCAGAAAAATGAGTCAGCAGCTGCGGCAGCGCAGGGGAAATCGACTCCAGCGGCAATAAGGCTTTTTCTGCAAACCAGGGAAAACAGGCCATATCGATGCGCAGGAGATCGTAATAAGGATGCAGATGAAGATGGGAAAGAATTTCAAACACTTCATCATAAGGATAAACCGCAAGATTTACCTTGATACCGGTCTGACGATAAAAGTGAGGTAACAGCTTTTTCAGCGCATCGGTTGAGGGGCTGGGCAAAATTAACATATTCAGCGTCGCCTCGGTCTCAGGCGGCTGGACGGATTGGCCATCTAATGAAAATCCGCTATTTGTCAGAATTCGATGCGTTACCTGTTTTTTAGGCTGGCGAATATGGGAAGCGATGGCGGTACCCAGGCGACCATAGTCCATCTGGTAGTTTGTGACGCCGTCGAAGGCTGCCGGAAGATTATCACTCAACTGCAGTATCGGCGGACAGGGCTGCGCGCTACCAAACCAGGCTGCCTGCGTCACGGCTCGCGTTTTATCACTATCCTGAGTGATGAAAATATCGGGGGGAACCCCGCGGAAAAAATCAAACGCTACGGTGTTAGACTCGCCCGCCTGGGAGGATAACACGGTGAGCTTAGCCTGCGGACTGACTGTCCGGCAGGTCTCCTGTATCGCCTGAATAAAACATGCGCTATGAGCATATTCAAGGGGTTCGCAGAAGATACCGATATGGCCCGGCCGCTGCGCGAGCGCTCTTCTCGCAAGGTGTTCACCCGCAGTGACGTAATCGAGGCTGAAATAGTTGTCAGCTCCGGTAGGTTGCCGGTATGCAAAAAGGATCTGTTCCGCGGGCAGCTTGAGCATTTCATAATAAGGTTGGCTATTGCTCAGGCAGCTGACGGTAACAATGGTCTGGTAAGATTTTGCCGCCAGCGTTTGCAGAATCTCCAGTTCCAGGTTGGGCAGATCGTTGGTCAGGTAAAGATCCAGCGGTTCGCTTAATGATGGCTGACAGACCTGATGTAAGCCCCGGTAAAGCTGGTAATACTGCTCCGCATTAATGTCTGGCAGCAGTAGCGCCACCCCTTGGCTTTTACTGGCTCTTAACGATTGCGCCTGCGCATTTAACTGATAGCCCACTTCCTTAGCCGCTCGTTGAACCGCTTCAATCTTCTCAACGCTGACATTTCCTCTGCCATTAAGTACGTTCGAGACAGTGCCGTGTGATACACCGGCTAGCTTTGCTATGTCTTTGATTGTCGGCATATTTTAATCCTTACCCTCATACGTTGATGCTAGCACGGCATACATCTGAAAACTATCGTTGCCGGTATTATTTGAACGTTACAAAATAAATTTGTGTCATTTATAGACATTAGGAATATTAATCTTTTCCGGCTTGAGATGATTAACCATATTGTAAAAATGATAATTTATTGAAATTTAAGATAAATTAAGTAAGTTTTTGAAGGGGATTACTTCTGGGGTAAAAGATTGTTGTTCCGGTTAAACGGCAGAACCATAATTGACACGTTCCAATTACGTTTGATTACATTTTTGATGATAAAAACAGCAACCTGTTAGTGATAAGAGGAAATCATGAAGATCCATTTTCTGGGAACGGCAGCGTCTGAAGGGATACCTAACCCGTTTTGCCGCTGCGAGCACTGTCAGCAAGCCCGTATACGTAAGGGAAAAGACATTCGTACACACTCTTCCGCGATTATTGATGATCAACTGTTGATTGACGTCGCGCCGGAATTTAGCCAGCAGCTGCTGCGCGACGGCATGGACGCAACTGAAATCAGGTCGCTTCTGTTTACCCATACTCATCCCGATCATTTCAACGTCGGCGATCTTTTCAGCCGAATGGAGGGTTACGGATTTGAGATTAACCATCCGCTGAATATCTTTGGTAACGATCGTGCGATTAACGGTGCGGCAGAGGTTTTGCCGGGCTATAGCGCAGAGCGCTTTGCCTTTCATTGCCTGGTGCCCTTCGTCACCGTAGAAACCCGTGGTTATCGGATAACTCCGCTGCTGGCTAACCATGCTAAATGGGAGCTTTGTTATACCTGGTTTATCGAAAAAGAGGGCCAGTCAATTTTTTACGGTCATGACTCTGGCTGGTTTCCTGAGCTCACCTGGCAGTGGCTGGAAGGTAAAAAAATCGATCTGGCCGTTCTGGAGTGTACCTACGGCTTTAATGGAGAAAACCGTACCAATAACCATATGAGTCTGGAAACGGTGTTCGCTGCCAGAGACAGACTGGCGGAACTGGGCTGCCTGAAGAAAACAAGTCAACTTGTCGTCTCGCATATTTCACACAGCGGCGGTCTCCTGCACGATGAGCTAGTAGCAGCATGTGATAAAGAGAACATTCTTGTCGCCTGGGACGGGCTTAACCTGAGCATTAACCAATAAAGGATATGCAATATGGACCTTAATAAAACACCACGCCTGTTAATTATGATGTTCATACAGTACTTTATGCAGGGCGCCTGGAATATGACCATGGGGCTGGTATTAAGTACCTATGGAATGGCGACCATAATCGGCTCATCCTATGCCTTGCTCGGATTAGCGACAATTATTTCACCGTTATTTATTGGTATGGTGGCCGATCGCTTCTTTGCATCACAAAAGGTCATGGCGATCCTGCACTTAGTCAATGCTGGCGTTCTGCTGTTTGTTCCGCAATTTATTGAAGCACAAAATACCGGCATGACGCTGACCATGATTTTCCTGGTCGGTCTGCTGTTTTATCCGACAACGGCGCTGGCTAACAGTATCAGTTTCAGCCATATCAATGGGGTTAAATATTTCCCATTCATCCGCGTTTTTGGCACCTTCGGCTTTATGGCAATCGGCTTTATCATTGGTGAAATGGGATATTCCGGCAACACAGTTACCTGGTATATTGCGGCAGCTTCCGGCGCCGTCCTGGGCTTATATTGCTTCACATTGCCGAATACGCCGCCAAAAGCAAAAGGAAACGCTTTTGCGCTGCGCGATCTGTTATGTCTCGATGCTCTGGCACTCTTCAAAGATCGTAGCTTCAGCGTGCTGATGCTGAGTATCTTTGTCTTAATGATCCCCAAAACTGCATATTCCGCCTATATTCCGGTCTTTTTGAAAGCGCTGGGGTTCGATAATGCCGCATCAATGATGCAGATCGGGATTGCCTGCGAAGTGATTTTTATGTTCCTGCTGTCGTTCTTCTTACTAAAAGCCGGCTTTAAAATCACGCTGATGCTGGGGGCCGTTTGCTGGATCATCCGCACGCTGTTGTTTGCTCATGCCTCGCTGGATGCCAACATGATGTTTGTGCTGATCGGCCTGATGTTACAGGGATTCTGCTGGGACTTTTTCTTTACCGTCGGCGATATTTATGTTGACCGCAAAGCCGCGCCAGAGATCAAAGCGCAGGCGCAAAGCTTGAGATTTATCGTCTCCAACGGCGTCGGGCTGCTGTTTGCTTCTACCGTTTGCGGGCAGATTTTTAACACTACCGTGACTGAGCAAGGGCCGGAAGCGTTACCGCAATGGGAAACATTCTGGTTAGTTTCAGCCGGTGTGGCCGCGGTAGTGAGCGTCTTCTTCCTGATTTTCTTCCGCGACGATCTGTCAAAACGCAAAACGGATCTCGAATTGAAGAAAGCGAATTCCTGATTGATAACGGATCTTTCATTAAGGTAAAGATATGAATAATCTGGCCGCCACGATCGTCGATCACGGATGGTTTCCGTTATTGACCATCGTCAAAATCAGCATTGCGTTTATTCTGGGAGGCATCATTGGCCTGGAAAGAGAATCGAAAGGGAAACCTGTCGGATTCAAAACCTGTGTCATTTTATCTGTCGCCAGCTGTGTGTTAACCATCGTTTCAATACAGTCGGCGGAATACTATGCTGAAATTTCGATGAACATCCGTAGCGATCCGATGCGCCTGGCGGCCCAGATTATCAGCGGCGTCGGTTTTCTGGGGGCGGGAGTGATTCTACATCGCCACGACGATGCTATTTCAGGCCTGACGACGGCGGCCATTGTCTGGGCATCAGCCGGGATTGGAATTACCTGCGGCGCCGGTTTTTATTTTCATGCTTTTTTCGCCACGGGTTTGTTCTTATTGGCGATAAAATTAAGCCCATTCATTATATTCCTGCAAACTAAAAATCAGTTCCCTGGAAAAGTGAAAGTACGGGTGGTTCTTGATGAACGAGGGGCCCTTGAAAAGCTGATAAGCCGTATTCATCAGCAAAAAAATATTATCGAGAATATTACGATTAGAGACATTAAAAAGGGAAAGATTGAGGTTAATTTAAAAATGGTTGTTCGCCAGAAAATGACCTTACCTGACTTATACCACGATCTGTCTCATGTTGAGCATGTCTACGCGCTCGCTCTTGAACATTGATTAGTATAAAAATGTGGATTATGTGGCCGCTTGTTCTCTTTTATGTTGGCGGTACCAATACACCCGGTATCGGGTGTATTGGTAAGCGTAATGATAGTGAAAATGAAGAATTAAAATGATTAATGATATAATTTAGCGTCAGCCCAGGACTTTACAATTCTCTGATGATGATTTCCTCAAGTTGTTCGATGCTTATCTTCCTAATTTGTTCACATGAGAGAGATGGTCTGATAAGCCGGAGATGCATACTGTCGTTAACAATTATTATCAATGGTTTCTCATTGCTACTGCGAATAATATCCAGAATCGAACATATTTTCCACATTGTCATTATACCTGTAGTTGCTAAAACTAGTTTTTAATTTATATCATACAGCCTTGAGTAAAATGATAGCCTATATCATCTCCGGGATGAGGAGAGGGATGCGTCCTGATATAATATCTACCAGCAACTTGGTTGAGTATTATTCGATCCTTTTTTTGCCACTTATTATTATTTTGATTTAAAGTAAATAAAGTTGAGCCATTAACCAAATGGCTTAATACCCATTGTCTGTTTCTGCAAACTCCTGGTTTAATGATGCCATCTGACTCGCGGTGGATATATAATTCCACGAGTAGAACTTGGCTATCATTGTACCTTGCGCCTGCAATAAGGAATTTGGCCCAGCGATAACTATACATAATCCTCTCTTGATTCTTAATGTTTATTTGGCTGTAAATCTACGAAGTATTTTCTTTGAGTGACTGAATACTGCTGTTCTCAAATATATAGGCAAGAAAAAAATAATTCAATCGCAGGTTAATTTCTTAGTGATTATAAATGCAAAGATTTTAATGTATTAATTTTTAGTTTTTTATAATTCGCTTTAAACTCTAAGAGATTTTTTATGCGAAAATTTAAAGGTTTTTTATTGCCATTTAAGCACTGTGAAATATTATTTTTTAATGCTATGTGTGTTTTTGTATTATGAGTTGTTTCTGAATTTGTTGAATGTTTTTTTATTGTTTCATCGGCGATGATTAATATGATGTTGTACACATAATTAACATAAAATGATTGTTCTTATAACATTCCTCATTGTGTTTATTGATACTATTGGTTTATTAATACGATACCTCTTTACTCATTCCTGTATCGTCAACAGAGGGACAGGAGGCTAATTATATCAGGGATCTGAATGCATACGCCTGACTGTTGGGTAGCATACCTCTCGAGACCTGGTATGATGTGTTTACAAGACTTCAATTTCCCCGGGATGCTACAGGGCTCAACACGTTCAGAGCTTGTCTTACCGCAGCATACTCAGGTATTCACAGGATGCAGAATAATTATGAAGTACTTAATTGAAAACAAACTGATTTATAATGCTGAGTCTGGTGAGCTTATTCGTATTGATATTGGCGTAACGGATAAGCACCAATTAACGAAAACGGCCAATCATATTCTGGCCATACTGATTGAATCCCACGGTGAGATTGTTCCTCGGCAAAGCCTGTTAGAGAGGGGGTGGGAGTCTCGTGGGCTCGAAGCTTCAAATTCATCTTTAAACCAATATATTAGTATTCTCAGAAAGAAACTATCATCCCTGACGGGAACAGAGAATATTATTTTGACAAATCCAGGCGTTGGCTTTTATCTGTCTGCAGATATCAAAATTAAACTATGCAATGAAGTCAGCAACGGGCTATCTCCTCCACGGCGAACCCGTTACCACTGGTTTAGTTATCTGATACGTGGAGGTATTTTAGCACTAATCCCCAGCCTTTTTTTTATTTTGCTTGCTAAATATGAAGTTGTTGTTCCATCTATTCGTTTGAAAGAGTCCGACAATCTGACTCGTATCGGCAACTGTCAATTAAAATCGTCTGTTCCCATCCCCGAGAGAATGCAGGAAAAAGTTCTTAATCTAATGGAGATGCATCATCCTGGGCTGCTTGAACACTGTCAAAGTAGTCCGGCCAGACTAATCGTTTATGTCCAAAGAAGTGTCCTTCATGGTAAATCTGGCGCCGTTTTTACATCATTTTGCCCTGTGAATAGCATAAGCCATAAGACGCTCTATTGTCATAATTTTTACGCTAATCAGTGGAGGCAGCATGACTAAGAATAAATTCTACCTGTGCTTTGTTTTTTTGTTCTGCGCGGTCTTCGCTCTGATTATTTATCTACTGATTTTACTGAATAAGAAAAATAAAATTAAAACATGTGAGGCAAATGTTTACTTTACTATTGCATCATTGAACGATTCATACACTTTTGACGGCCATGTTTTATTTGATATGAGCAATAATAGTGGCTATGTTTCTTTGTCTGGAAAGATAGTCGATGGTGATGAATCGTACTATCTTTCGCAGGATATAGCCTTTGATTATATGGCCGATGGTGAGGGACGATACAAAATATTACCGGGTGATAAAATCGATAATAGATATGGAAGTATTCCTGATGATCTCATTATACCTATTTATGATATCATGGGATTGTCCGGAAAATCACCCATCTTTATTTTTACCCGGAACAGGGACTACATTGTCTGGGGAACGCTCAATTCACCGGTGATGACCTGCGTATTTACTATGGATAGATAAACGCCATATATTTGTTCTGATGTGACTTACGGGTTAATTCCCGGCGACCGGAGCCGCCGGAAACGGCATTACTTCGTTGCGCCCTCAAGGATAACCTTGTCGTTCTCCCCACGGGTGATGCTCTGCTGATGAAGGCTGTCGGCGAGCATTACGTCATTGACGGCGAAAAATTCCCAGGCCTGCGGCGTGTTGGCGAAGGTTACCTCATCGAACTGACTGTCGTGCAGGAAAGAGATATTGGTTGCTTTGGTGTTACGGAAGCTGACGTTGGAAAAACGCAGATTCTGATGATAGGCATCGCGAGAATAGTGAATACCAAACGACTCCGCCATTTCGGCTACCGTCATGCCGTCAATCAGGATGCTGTGCTTAGCCGAAGTACCATCGACGGTCACATCCTGCACCTGAACGTCGCGGAACTGAGCGGGCTCGTCGGCAGGGGTCGTATCATTTACGTCGGCGCTGTATTTGATAGTAAAAACAAACGGCTCTTTGGCGATATCTTTCATCGCGTTATGACGGAACAGCACCTCCCGCACGCCACCGCCATAGTAGGGGCGGCTCTTCATGCGCAGGCCAACGTCGGTCATATACATGACGTTATCCTCGGCGCGAACGTTTTCGATCCACGCGCCGGTATGGCTACCCGTCACCACGGCGCCGTGGCCTTTACGGAAATAGTTATTAAAAATCCACGCCGCGCTTTGCGGCTGCTGATGAAACGTTTTCGCGCCTTTACCAAACCCGGCGGCAAAATTAACGCAATCATCTCCGGTATCAAAGAAGTTATTGAAGACCAACGCGTTTTTGCTATTGCCGAACTCGACGCCGTCGGCGTTATTGCCGTCAAAGGTCTGATGCACAAGCCCATTCAGGGTAATATTTTCTGACTCCAGCACCATCACCCCGTGGAAAGCGGGATTACGAATAGTCAGTCCGGCAAGGTAGAGATTTTGCACGCCGCGCAAGGTCATCAGGCTGGAGCGGCGGTTTTTATAGGCGCTATTGTTTTCAATCCCTTCCGCGATAGCCGCTTCGGTCTGATGCTTTGCCAGAATACCGTCCGCGCCGACTTTTTTGGCATTGCTGGCCCGGTACTGCGGCAGCGCGTTGCCCAATTCGTCGCTAATTGTCGCATCGCCGCCGCTTTTGACGCCGCGGGTCCAGCCGTTGCCGTCAATCGTGCCTTTCCCAACGATGCGAATATTACGAAACGTTCCGGCCGGAGACTCGCCCTTATCGTCCGCGCCCAGCACGTTAATTAATGATGGCGGGCGGCGAGGCTGCGGATGATCGCTATAGGGATAGAGGTAATAGCCTTTATCAAGCGGATACTGGGCCGGATCGTCCGAACCCAGCAGGGTGGCGCCAGCCGCAATCTCCAGGGTCATATCGCTGTGCAGGAACAACGCGCCAGTTTTGAATTCGCCGCCGGAAATCAGCACCTTGCAGCCCTGAGGATAGTGCGTGACGGTACAGCTATCAATGGCCCGCTGCAGCGCCAGGGTATTCAGCGTGGTGCCGTCACCCTTCGCGCCGAATGTGCTGGCTTCGATGACGTGCGGCGTTTTGCGGGTTTGCGCTTTAACCACCGCGCTGTCCGGAGATTCCTGGCCATTGGCGTAGACCGCGCGCACCGTAAAGGCATACTCCGTATCCGGCTGCAGGTTGGTGGCCGTGAAGCTGCGCAGATCGATTTTCTGCTGCCAGCCGTCGCTGGTGATCCGCTGATAGAAGTTATCAATATAGGGCTTTGCCGGGGAAAAATGGTTTTGATTTTCACGCGCCAGGCCCAGCCGCTTGCCTTGACGATAGACGGCGTAGTCCACCACCTGCTCGGTCTCAGACTCCGGTTTTTCCCAGACCAGCACCAGGCTGTTTTCATCGGCAGACAGTATCGGAACCATGACATTTTGTGGCGCGGAGGCGGGCGCATCGTGCTGGTTATCGACGGTTCCGCCGCTGTCATTACAGCCGCCTGCGAGCCCGGCTAGTGCGATTGCCAACGCCAGCATGCCGCGTGCAGGTCTGAAGGTATTGCGCATAGATTTTCCTTAATGTCATATTTTATTAGAAAATAAAATTTAAATTCATTTAAAATAAAACTGAATTTTATATTTATATGGGAAAATAAACGCGAGTCAGTTCAATCTTTCATCAGGCGAAAAAAAAACTTAATCGGATAAGCAAAGGCGGACCTCACCGCCCAGCTTCCCTTCTACTGCGTAGAATCATCGATACGATAGCCGCACGAAGTCGGTACGATATGGGCAAACCCCGACCCGCCAAGATGCATACCGGCAATCAGCAGGTTTTCGCTGGCGGCCTGGGCGAGAATCGCTTCCCGCGTCGCTCTGGCCTGTACGGGATCGCAATCAAAAGCGATAGCGGCGGCGGGTCGCGCGGCCTGAATATGCGGAAAGTGGACGATATCGCCCCAAATCAGCAGGCTTTGCCCGGCGGCGTCAATGCGAAACCCGCTATGGCCCGGCGTATGTCCGGGTAACCAGACCGGATGGATACCCGCGACGACTTCGCGATCCTCCAGAAACCCGAGGCGCCGGGACCACGCGTCCAGGGTGCGGCGGGCGAGAGCGAAGTTTCGCTGCCCGCGCTCATTAGCCCGTCTTAACATGACGTCATCCTGCCAGTACTCCGCTTCCAGAGGATGCAGATGAAGACGAGCGTTGGGATAGCGCGGCGCGCTGTTGGCATCCAGCAGGCCGCCGATATGATCCGGGTGAGCGTGGGTCAGCAGGACGGTATCAACGTCGTCTGGCGCACTTCCCGCCGCCCGCAGACTGGTTTCCAGCACGCCGCCTCCCGTCCCCGCGTCGATCAGAATCGTTCTTCCCCGGCCGCGGATAAGATAGCCATTAATGTCAATAGTGCCGGGGTCGATGACGCCCGCATCGCGCTGGATTTGTGCGGCATCGCCGCTATCGATGCCGGACAGCAGCGCCAGGCCGGCGGCCATGCTGCCGTCGCTAAGGGCAGTCACCTGAAAATCGCCAATCTGGCGGGTGACAAAAGATGAATTGCGCATAAAAACCTCTTAGCGTGATGCTGGCTGTTTTTCAGCCGGGCTTTGCAGCTGACCGGCCATGGGTTCATAGATCCAGGCTTTTTCCCGTCCCGCAAGTAGCATCGCCTCCCGGCGCGGCAGAACGTATACCACGCGCAGCGACGGGTTATTATCCAGCCCGGCGGCCGGAAGTCTTGTCGGCTGATACCCCAGCTCCGAGTCCACAAAGTCCAGCGGCTCCGGGCTCAGCAGCAAAACATCCTCCTCAGAGACGGCAGGGAACACCCCGCTGTACCGATACAGGTTTCGCCGCCAGTCGCGAATATGCGCCTGCCAGCGCGCAAAGTCGCCGCCGCCTTTATGGCGATACGCTTCACTGGCGATGGTGTCAGCATCATGGATAGTATGGATGGCAAGATAGACCGGGCAGCCGGAGGAGAGCGCCCGGAAGCGCTGCGAAGCGCGGAACCCGCTGACGGATACCAGCGCCGGCAGCTTGTGCTGGCTGTAAAATCGATTCCAGCCGGCTTCGCTTTCCGGGTCGGCGTAGCTGCACTCAACGATATATAACATGGGCTGACCTCTGCATGATGGCGTGATGATATTGACGTTTGATCATGCTACGTTGTGTATTGAGCGCTCTGAAACGATATTATTTCATCCCTCAATGACATTTTGTCATTAATGCAAAATCCAGCAGAGGTGGTCATCGTGCGAAAAAAACTCCCCAGCAGCGCCTCTTTGCAGGCTTTTGAGGCTGCCGCCAGGCACGGTAACTTTGCCCGCGCGGCGGAAGAACTGTCGCTTACCGAAGGGGCGATCAGTCGGCAAATCGCCCGTCTGGAATCGCTGTTGAACTGCAGGCTGTTTGAGCGGACGGGGAGCCGGGTACGGCTGAATCCTAACGGCGCGCGCTATGCGCACCATGTGCGCGAAACGCTGGAGCGCCTTGAACGGGACACTCAATATCTGATGGGGGCCGCGGACGGCAGCCGAAGCCTGGAAATCGCCGCGCCGCCGACCTTCGCCAGCCGCTGGCTCATTCCCCGGCTGGGGGATTTTCAGCACCGGCATCCGGATATCACGCTGAATATCGCGGTCAGAACCGACCCGTTTATCCTCACCGGCAGCGGTTTTGACGCGGCGCTTCACTTTGAACACCCCGCCTGGGCCGGAATGCGTATGCAGTTTCTGTTTGAAGAGAGGCTGGTACCGGTATGCCACGCCGGGCTACTCACGGAAGAAGATCTCGTCAGCCAACTGAACGCGCTGCCGCGAATTCATCGACGGCAGAATTCCGACGCCTGGCAGCGCTATGCTGAAGAGTGCGGGATCGTGCTGGATAATCCGGCGCAGGGGGGGCGCTACGATCTGCATGAGATGGCGATAGCCGCCGCGCTGGCCGGGCAGGGCGTTGCGCTGGTGCCCCATGTGTACGTCGAAAACGCGATCGAAAACGGGCTACTGGCTGCGCCCTGGCCGCAGGCCCGCAGCCTGAGCAAGCGCTTTTGCCTGGTGAAGCCGCTGGAAAACGGCGTCAATGAGTCGGCGCTACGGGCGTTCGAGCAGTGGCTGTTGACGCAATAAGGCCCGGGCAGGGCCTTATTGGCATTAAGCGCAGCCTCAGGCGTGGGATAAAAGCGGGAACATCAGCTTATTCTCTTTGAAAATATTTTCTTTTTGCTCGTAGATAAACAGAATATCTTCGCCTTCGATTTTCTCATACTCGCCGGTCCGATTCTCTTTGGGGGTAAAGCCGAGGATAGCCTGGTACGTATTGTCATCGGCGAGCTGGTTGACAATGGACGACAGGGAGCGGCCGCTGTCGCAGAAAATATCAAAACAGATCAGCGCCGGACCGTTTTGCATCGCAATCGCGATCGCCTGGTTTTTCTCGGAATAATAGACGAAGTGCTGCATAAAGGCGGAGCAGTAGAACATCAATAAACCGAAGTTATTCTGCACCCGCAGCTGCGAAAACGGATTCGATTTTTGATAATACCCCTGCAATAGCGCAACGTCTTCCGGCCGATCCATATCGAGCTTGCGGAAATCGCCCGCAGCCGGCACTACCGGCATAATATACTGATGCTCGTCGGTGCGCTCGAAGCCGAATTTCGGGTAAAAATCAACGGTTGTCGGGTTAGCGAACAGGAAGAAGGCGTCGGCTTTATCCTGCCAGTCCGCCAAAATCTCATTCACAAGCTGCCCGGCGAGGCCCCGATTGCGATGATCGATATCGGTCATTACGGTGCCGATTTGGATATAGCGGCGGGGTTCGCCCTGCCAGATCAGGTCGATAATATTGGCGGAGGCGTTAGCAATCACTTTATTGTTGCTGACCAGGGCGTAGGGAATATAGGCGTCGGTCCAGTAGCCTTTGCGGTACCACTCTTTAAAGGAGAGATCGAAGGTTTTAATCGCCAGGTCAATGAAGCTCTTTCTTAACGCGTCATCGTGCACAATTTGCTTAACTAATTTCCAGGTCATCGTCGACATTCCTTACGCTGCGGGTGAGGCACTGTTTTCGGCCATCTGTTCGGCGGTCCGATCTCTGTCGGGCGACCTAAAAATAGCATATCCCCGCTGATGGGCGACGATTGTCGCGCCTAAGCCTTGCTCAGGTCACACAATCCGGGAAAATCGCGCGAAAAAGGGTAAGCTTTCGCACGCTTAAGAAACGTCGCTGTGAGGCAAAAAAACGCCTTTAGCAAATGAAAATTTGCCAGTCGTCAAAAACGAAGATGAATATATTGCGTTCATGGTCATGACCCCTATCATTAATAGGTAGGGTAAATGTGATATCATCGCGCCTTTCCCGTTTCGTCCTGGGGCTCTTTTTTATGCAACAACCTGTTGTTCGCGTTGGAGAATGGCTGGTTACTCCCTCTGTTAACCAAATTAGCCGCAAGGGGCGTCAGCTAACTCTCGAACCGCGCTTAATCGATCTTCTGGTTTTCTTTGCCCGTCATCCTGGGGAAGTACTCAGCCGGGATGAGCTCATCGATAATGTCTGGACCCGCAACGTTGTCACCAGCCATGTCGTCACGCAAAGCGTCTCTGAGCTACGTAAGTCGCTGAAAGATGGCGACGACGGCAGCCTTGAATATATCGCGACCGTACCCAAGCGAGGCTATAAGCTAACGGTGCCGGTGATCTGGTGTACGGAAGAGGGGGAAGAACTGACGCCGGTTATCCCGGCAGAAACGCCGACGGTCGCCGTGGACGCGCCATCGGTTTCCCCGCAGCCTGAGGCGGCTGCGCCAGAGATGGCGCCGGTGGTAAAGCCGGAAAAACGCAAGCGGCTGAGTACGTTTATCGTCTGGGGCTTGTTTCTGCTGGCCCTCGCGAGCTGCGTGGCGCTGGTGGCGTTATCGACCCTCGAGTCGCGCCCGCCGGTCACGAAAACGCGGCTGCTGCTCAACCCGCGCGATGTTGATATTCACCTGCTCAGCGGCAGCGCCTGCAACAACTGGTCATCGCAGCACTCCTATGCCATTGGTCTCGGGAGCCTGATTACCACCTCGCTGAACACCTTCTCCACCTTTATGGTGCACGATAAAACCAACTACAACATCAATGAGCCGAGCAGCTCCGGTAAAACCCTGACCATTGAGTTCGTCAACCAGCGGCACTACCGCGCGCAGCAGTGCTTTATGTCGGTGAAGGTGGTGGATAACGCCGACGGTTCGACCATGATGGATAAGCGTTACTTTGTCACCAGCGACAACCAGCTGTCGATTCAGAACGACCTGCTGAGCAGCCTGTCTGAGGCGCTGAAGCAGCCGTGGCCGGCGCGGATGCAGGAGATGTTAAAGCAATATCAGCCGTCGCAAAGTATCGCGCTTACCCATTTCTATCAGGCGCATCAGCTATTAATGAATGGAGACGTCGATTCACTCGGAAAAGCCAGTAGCCTGCTTGCCGACGTGAATAAACAGTCGCCGGACTTTACCTATGCCTGGGCGGAAAAAGCGCTGGTGGACGTATTACGCCATTCTCAGCAGCCGCTGGATGATAAACAGCTTGCCGATCTTTACAGCGAAATAACCCGGGTGGGTAATATGCCGGGGATTAAAGACATGGCAATATTTTATCAGATTAAAACGGTAGATATGCTGGGCAAAGGCAAAGTCGATGAAGCCTACAGCGCGATTAATACCGGCATTGATCTGGAAATGTCGTGGATGAATTATGTGCTGCTGGGTAAGGTCTACGAAATGAAAGGGCAGAACCGGGAAGCTGCCGATGCTTACCTGACGGCGTTTAATTTACGTCCGGGTGAGAATACATTTTACTGGATTGAAAACGCGGTATTTCAGACCTCGGTGACCCGCGTGGTTCCGTATCTCGATAACTTCCTCGCTTCAGAATAAGTAAACCCTCATCATGGTCATGGTTTTGGCCGTGGTGAGGTTAAACTTATGTTTCTCATGAGCGCCTCTGTTGTTATATTTTATATCCTTTTCTTGCTTGTTTTTAACACATCTTCAACACGAAATTGTGTTCGTAAATGCATGTAATTTATTAATATTTATCTTTTCCTGACCTCAACATGTCATCCTGATATGTTGCGCGAAAAAGGTCAAAATATCATTTGTCTGATGTTTGCAGTTATTTCACTTTATCTTTAGGACTTATCTCGTACTAATCCGTAATCTGATTGGCAGTTGGTCGGGTCAATAAAAGGTTCATCATCATGATCTGTACCTCCCAAATAAACTTAGGAGAAAAGCAAACATGAGTTCTGCCAAGAAGATCGGGCTATTTGCCTGTACCGGCGTGGTAGCCGGTAATATGATGGGGAGCGGTATTGCATTATTACCTGCGAACCTGGCGAGTATCGGTTCTATCGCCATTTGGGGTTGGGTAATATCTATTATTGGCGCGATGTCGCTGGCTTATGTATATGCCCGTCTGGCGACCAAAAACCCGCAGCAGGGTGGCCCCATCGCCTACGCCGGCGAAATATCTCCGGCGTTCGGTTTCCAGACCGGTGTGCTTTATTATCACGCTAACTGGATCGGCAATCTGGCAATCGGCATTACCGCCGTCTCTTATTTATCAACATTCTTCCCTATTTTAAATAACCCGGTACCGGCAGGTATTGCCTGTATTGCCATCGTGTGGATATTCACCTTCGTGAATATGCTCGGCGGTACCTGGGTAAGCCGCCTGACGACTATTGGTCTGGTGCTGGTGCTTATTCCGGTCGTGATGACCGCGGTGGTCGGCTGGCACTGGTTTGACGTTGCCACCTATCAGGCAAACTGGAACACCTCAGCCACGACGGATAGCCATGCGGTGGTGAAAAGTATCCTTCTCTGTCTGTGGGCCTTTGTCGGGGTAGAATCTGCCGCCGTCAGTACCGGGATGGTGAAAAACCCGAAACGTACCGTACCGCTGGCCACCATGCTGGGGACCGCGCTGGCGGGTATCGTGTATATCGCCGCGACCCAGGTCATCGCCGGTATGTACCCTGCGTCTGAGATGGCCGCGTCCGGCGCGCCGTTTGCTATCAGCGCATCGACTATCCTTGGCGGCTGGGCTGCGCCGATGGTGTCGGCCTTTACCGCCTTTGCCTGCCTGACTTCTCTCGGTTCGTGGATGATGCTGGTCGGCCAGGCCGGCGTGCGCGCCGCTAACGACGGCAACTTCCCGAAAATCTACGGTGAACTGGATAAAAACGGCAACCCGAAAAAAGGCCTGCTGCTGGCCGCGGTGAAAATGACCGTCCTGATGGTGCTGATCACCCTGATGAACTCCACCGGCGGGAAAGCCTCCGACCTGTTCGGCGAGCTGACCGGTATCGCGGTTCTGCTGACCATGCTGCCTTACTTCTACTCCTGCGTTGACCTGATTCGCTTCGAAGGCATTAACGTCCGCAACTTCGTCAGCCTGATTTGCTCCGTCCTCGGCTGCGGGTTCTGTTTCATCGCCCTGATGGGGGCAAGCTCCTTCGAACTGGCCGGCACCTTTATCGTCAGCCTGATCATCCTGATGTTCTACGGCCGCAAAATGCACCAGCGTCAGAGTAACGACGGCTCCGCTGATAGCAGCACCGCCAGCGCGCATTAATCCGTAACCCTATTCCTGAGGCTCCTTCCATCACCTGTCACGACGTGGCGGGAGGGGCTTTCTTTATCTGGAGATTTGACTATGAACGTTATCGCAATCATGAATCACATGGGTGTTTACTTCAAAGAAGAGCCCATCCGTGAGCTGCATCGCGCCCTCGAACGCCTGGACTTCCGTATTGTCTACCCGAACGACCGTGACGACTTATTAAAACTGATCGAAAACAATGCGCGTCTGTGCGGCGTGATCTTCGACTGGGATAAATACAATCTCGAACTGTGCGAAGACATCAGCAAAATGAACGAATATATGCCGCTGTACGCCTTTGCGAATACTTACTCAACGCTGGACGTGAGCCTCAACGATCTGCGCATGCAGGTTCGCTTCTTCGAATATGCGCTGGGCGCGGCGGAAGATATTGCGAACAAAATCAAACAGAATACCGACGAGTATATCGACACCATTCTGCCGCCGCTGACCAAAGCGCTGTTTAAATACGTGCGTGAAGGCAAATATACCTTCTGTACCCCAGGCCACATGGGCGGTACCGCGTTCCAGAAAAGCCCGGTCGGCAGCATCTTCTACGATTTCTTTGGTTCCAATACCATGAAATCCGATATCTCGATTTCAGTTTCTGAACTCGGTTCCCTGCTGGATCACAGCGGCCCGCATAAAGAAGCGGAAGAGTACATCGCCCGCGTCTTCAACGCAGAACGCAGCTACATGGTGACCAACGGCACCTCTACCGCCAACAAAATCGTCGGTATGTATTCCGCCCCGGCCGGTAGCACCGTGCTGATTGACCGTAACTGCCATAAATCGCTGACCCATCTGATGATGATGAGCGACATTACGCCAATCTACTTCCGCCCGACCCGTAACGCTTACGGCATCCTCGGCGGTATCCCGCAGAGCGAATTCCAGCACGCGACCATCGCGAAGCGCGTGAAAGAAACCCCGAACGCGACCTGGCCGGTGCACGCGGTGATCACCAACTCCACCTATGATGGCCTGCTGTACAACACGGACTACATCAAGAAAACCCTGGATGTGAAATCCATCCACTTTGACTCCGCGTGGGTGCCTTACACCAACTTCTCGCCGATTTATGAAGGCAAATGCGGGATGAGCGGCGGCCGCGTCGAAGGGAAAGTTATTTACGAAACCCAGTCCACGCACAAACTGCTGGCGGCGTTTTCTCAGGCATCAATGATTCATGTTAAAGGCGACGTAAACGAAGAAACCTTTAACGAAGCCTACATGATGCACACCACCACTTCTCCGCACTACGGCGTGGTGGCCTCGACGGAAACCGCGGCGGCGATGATGAAAGGCAACGCCGGTAAGCGCCTGATTGACGGCTCTATCGAACGTTCAATTAAGTTCCGTAAAGAGATTAAACGCCTGAAAGGCGAATCCGACGGCTGGTTCTTCGACGTCTGGCAGCCGGAACATATTGATGGCGCGGAATGCTGGCCGCTGCGCTCCGACAGCGCGTGGCACGGTTTCAAAAACATCGATAACGAACATATGTATCTCGACCCGATTAAAGTCACGCTGCTGACCCCGGGGATGAAGAAAGACGGCACCATGGATGATTTCGGTATTCCGGCAAGCATCGTGGCGAAGTATCTCGATGAGCACGGCATCGTGGTCGAAAAAACCGGTCCGTACAACCTGCTGTTCCTGTTCAGCATCGGTATCGACAAAACCAAAGCGCTGAGCCTGCTGCGCGCGCTGACCGATTTCAAACGCGCGTTCGACCTGAACCTGCGGGTGAAAAACATGCTGCCGTCGCTGTACCGTGAAGATCCTGAATTCTACGAAAACATGCGCGTTCAGGAACTGGCGCAGAACATTCACAAACTGATTGAGCACCACAACCTGCCGGACCTGATGTTCCGCGCGTTCGAAGTGCTGCCAACCATGATGATCACGCCGTACGCCGCGTTCCAGAAAGAGCTGCACGGTCAGACCGAAGAGGTGTATCTCGAAGAGATGGTGGGCCGCGTCAACGCCAACATGATCCTGCCGTATCCTCCGGGAGTGCCGCTGGTGATGCCGGGTGAAATGATCACCGAAGAGAGCCGTCCGGTGCTGGAATTCCTGCAGATGCTGTGCGAAATCGGCGCCCACTATCCGGGCTTCGAAACCGATATCCACGGCGCCTATCGTCAGGCGGATGGTCGTTACACCGTTAAAGTGCTGAGAGAAGAAAACAACAAATAATCGATGCACAACAGGGAAGTGGCTTGCCGCTTCCCTTTTTCACGCTGCAAGGAGAACACATGAAAACACCCTCACAGCCGCGCGCGATCTATTACATCGTTGCGATCCAAATCTGGGAATATTTCAGCTTTTACGGCATGCGTGCCTTACTCATCCTCTATCTCACCCATCAGCTCGGCTTTGATGACAGCCACGCCATCAGTCTGTTCAGCGCCTACGCCTCCCTGGTGTACGTCACTCCTATTCTCGGCGGCTGGCTTGCCGACCGCCTGCTCGGCAACCGCACGGCGGTCATTGCCGGCGCGCTATTAATGACGCTTGGCCACGTAGTGCTGGGCGTCGAATCCGATTCCACCTGGAGCCTGTACCTCGCGCTGGCGATCATTATCTGCGGCTACGGTCTGTTCAAATCCAACATCAGCTGTCTGCTGGGCGAGCTCTACGCCGTTGACGACCCTCGCCGCGACGGCGGTTTCTCGCTGCTGTACGCCGCCGGGAACGTCGGCTCCATCGCCGCGCCTATCGCCTGCGGGCTGGCGGCGCAGTGGTACGGCTGGCATATCGGCTTTGCGCTGGCGGGTATCGGCATGTTTGTCGGCCTGATGATTTTCTTAAGCGGCAGCCGCTACTTCCGCCACGCGCGCGGCGTCGATAAACAGGCGCTGCGGGCGGTGAAATTTGTGCTGCCGACCTGGGGCTGGCTGGTGGTGATGCTCTGCGTTGCGCCGGTGTTTTTCACGCTGCTGCTGGAGAATAACTGGTCCGGCTACCTGCTGGCGATCGTCTGCGTATTCGCCGCCCAGATGGTGGCGCGCATTATGGTCAAATCCCCGGAGCATCGCCGCGCGCTGTGGCAAATCGTTCTGCTGATGCTGACCGGGACCCTGTTCTGGGTACTGGCGCAGCAGGGCGGCAGTTCGATCAGCCTGTTCATCGACCACTTTGTTAACCGCCGCCTGCTGAATATTGAGGTGCCGACCGCGCTGTTCCAGTCGGTTAACGCCGTGGCGGTGATGGCGGCGGGCGTCGTGCTGGCGTGGCTGATGCGGCCGGAGGGCGCGACCCGCTCGGCGCTGCGCGTATGGCTGAAGTTCGCCTTTGGCCTGGTGCTGATGGGCTGCGGCTTTATGCTGCTGGCGCTTAACGCGCGCCACGGCGCGGCACAGGGACAGGCATCGATGGGCATGATGGTGGCCGGCCTGGCGCTGATGGGTTTCGCCGAGCTGTTTATCGACCCGGTGGCGATGGCGCAGATCACCCGCCTCAATATGCCCGGCGTCACCGGGGTACTGACCGGGATTTATATGCTGGCGACCGGCGCGGTAGCCAACTGGCTGGCGGGCGTGGTGGCGCAGCAGACTACCGAGTCGCAAATCAGCGATACGGCGATTGCCGCGTATCAGCACTTCTTTGCCCAGATGGGCGAATGGACGCTGGGCTGCGTAGCGGTCATTGTCGTTGTCGCCTTCGCCGCCGCGTTCAGCGTCGGCAAACGCCGCGCGGCCGCCGGTGAACTTCCTGGCGTCAATGCCCAGGATCTGTAGCCCGGACAGGTGCGCAGCACCGCCTCCGGGATTATCGCATCCCTAAACGGAGCAAAAAGCCGCTCCTTGCACCCCTTACTGAACAGGAGGAGGATATTCTGGCGGGCGCGAAAGCCGAAGATAAAAAGAGGTTACAAAAGACAGGGCTGAGTGAAATCAGCCGCAATTGAAGCCAGGCTCCTTAAGATTGTTCTCCGGCGCCGACGCCGGAACAGGCCTGGTTCAATTATCGAAGCAAGTTTGCAAGCAGGGTTATGAGGAACCAACATGTCTGAACAACAAGCACAAGGTGCCGATGAGGCAATTGACCTTAATAATGAACTGAAAACCCGTCGTGAAAAACTGGCCGCGCTGCGCGAGCAGGGCGTGGCGTTCCCGAACGACTTTCGCCGTGACCATACTTCCGACCAGCTCCATGCTGAATACGATAGTAGGGAAAACGACGAGCTCACCTCTCTGAACGTCGAGGTCTCCGTGGCTGGCCGCATGATGACCCGCCGTATTATGGGCAAAGCCTCCTTCGTCACCTTACAGGACGTGGGCGGACGCATTCAGCTGTACGTCGCCCGCGACGATCTGGCGGAAGGCGTCTACAACGAGCAGTTTAAGAAATGGGATCTCGGCGACATCATCGCCGCCCGCGGTAAGCTGTTCAAAACCCAGACCGGCGAACTCTCCATTCACTGCACCGAGCTGCGTCTGCTGACCAAAGCGTTGCGCCCGCTGCCGGACAAGTTTCACGGCCTGCAGGATCAGGAAGCGCGCTATCGCCAGCGCTATCTGGATCTGATCTCCAACGAAGAGTCGCGCCACACCTTCAAGGTGCGTTCGCAGATCCTGGCGACCATGCGTCAGTTCATGGTCGCGCGCGGCTTTATGGAAGTCGAAACGCCGATGATGCAGGTGATCCCCGGCGGCGCCTCCGCGCGTCCGTTTATCACCCATCACAACGCGCTCGATCTGGATATGTATCTGCGCATCGCGCCGGAGCTGTACCTGAAACGGCTGGTGGTCGGCGGCTTCGAACGAGTGTTCGAAATCAACCGTAACTTCCGTAACGAAGGTATCTCCGTGCGCCATAACCCAGAGTTCACCATGATGGAACTCTATATGGCGTATGCGGATTACAAAGATCTGATCGAACTGACCGAATCCCTGTTCCGCACGCTGGCGCAGACCGTACTGGGTAAAACCGAAGTGCCGTATGGCGACCAGGTGTTCGATTTCGGTAAGCCGTTTGAAAAACTGACCATGCGCGAAGCGATCAAGAAATACCGTCCTGAAACCGAGATGGCGGAGCTGGATAACTTCGATGCGGCGAAAGCGCTGGCGGAATCCATCGGCATTCACGTTGAGAAGAGCTGGGGTCTGGGGCGTATCGTCACCGAAATTTTCGACGAAGTGGCGGAAGCGCATCTGATCCAGCCGACCTTTATCACCGAGTATCCGGCGGAAGTATCGCCGCTGGCGCGCCGTAACGACGTGAACCCGGAAATTACCGACCGCTTCGAATTCTTCATCGGCGGACGTGAAATCGGTAATGGCTTTAGCGAGCTGAACGACGCGGAAGACCAGGCCCAGCGTTTTCAGGATCAGGTCAACGCCAAAGCGGCGGGGGATGATGAAGCGATGTTCTACGACGAAGACTACGTCACCGCGCTGGAGTACGGCTTGCCGCCGACCGCCGGTCTGGGTATCGGTATCGACCGTATGGTGATGCTGTTCACTAACAGCCACACCATCCGCGATGTTATCCTGTTCCCGGCAATGCGTCCGCAGAAATAAATCATGCTGAAACCAGGCCCCTCGTTTATTTGAGCGGGGGGCCTTAATTTCGACGCGTTTATCCCGGCGAGTGATATGGCGAATAAGCTTACTCCGGGCACCTTATGTGCTATAACAGCGCGCATAAAAAACATAAGGTGTTAATTAAATGAAAAAAATAAAATTAATTGTTGGCGGCGTGATCTGTGCAAGTTATTTATTAACGTCAGTATTATCAATGGCAAGTGATAATATAAACAGCAATACCATTCATTTTGATAAAGGCAGCAACGGCACGATAATAAAAAGTACCGTGACCGGCGACGATGTTAATGACTATACGCTGGAGGCGAAAGCCGGCCAGATGATGCATATCGGTATGAACAGCCAGTGGCCGCATCCCTTTTTTAATGTGATTACTCCGGATAATCACGCGATTTTTAACGGTTCTATGAGCGGCGATATTTTTGAACAGCGTCTGGGTGTCAGCGGGAAATATACGGTGCGGGTATATCAGATGGGCGGCGCGCGTGATGAAGGGAAAACCAGCGCCTACGCGCTGACGTTTAAAATTACCGACTAAAATGTGGCGGCTGTCTATTCAGGCTGTCCCGGAGGCGGCGCGTTGCGCCGGTCCGCAGACGGCGGTGAACCCGTAGCCCGGGCAAGGCGCGTTGAGCGCCGCCCCCGGGAGCAGAGCGCAGAGGGTTGCAGTTCGGGCCTGTTCCCGGACTACAGCCCTTCGGTCACGATTTTCGCCGCCGCGGCTAACACCTCTTTGCGGCTTTTCGCATCCTGCTGCGGCTGGGTAAAATAGGTCACTAACACCAGCGGGGCATGATTTTCCGGCCAGATCACCGCGATATCGTTGGTGGTGCCGTAATCTCCGGCGCCGGTTTTATCCCCGACCGCCCAGCTTGCGGGCAGGCCTGCGCGAATGCTTTGCCCGCCGGTGGTATTGCCTTTTAGCCACGTCACTAACTGGGCGCGCTGCTGTTCGCCCAGCGCATTGCCCAGCGTCAGCTTGCGCAGGCTTTCGGCCATCGCCAACGGGGTGGTGGTATCGCGCTTATCGCCGGGTATCGCGCTGTTCAGCGCCGGCTCCGTACGATCGAGACGAAAAGTAACGTCCCCGATGCTCTGGGCGAATGCGGTCACCTTTTCCGGTCCGCCAAGGTAGCTAATCATCTTATTCATCGCGGTATTGTCGCTGTACTGCAGCGCCGCCGCGCTGAGTTCCGCCAGGGTCATTCCGCTTTGCAGATGTTTTTCGGTAATCGGGCTCCAGACCACTAAATCCGATTTTTTAATCTCCAGCCTTTTATTCACCACATCGGGATGGCTTTCGCTCTGCTTTAACACCGCGGCGGCGGCCATCACTTTACCGGTGCTGTACATGGCAAAACGTTCGTCGCCGCGATAAAGGGTTTGCGAATCATCCGCCGTGTTAATCAGCGCCACGCCCAGCCGGCCACCGGACCGTTTTTCTAAATCAGCCAGCTTTTGCTGGATAGCATCGGCACTGGCCCATAATGAACCGCTCGCCAGCAGCAGCGGAACGGCGGCGGCGGCCATCAGGGCGCTTTTACGCCACGAACTTTTCAACATCTCTGACTCCTTGATAGTGATGAGCTGCCCGGACTATCCGCGACTCCCGCGCTTTTGACAAGCACTATGTCGATGATGGAATTCCATCATAAATTCGTTATTCGTCCTCCTCCGCGCCTGCTTATAGTGTCCCTCCCCGGCAAAATAAAATCAGGAGCCGCCATGTTCCCGTCACAGTTACCAAAACCGCGCCACCACGCCGCCTCGGCGATCCCCACGCTGCGCTGGGGGATTATTGGCCCCGGCTGGATTGCCGAGCGCTTTGTGAAATCGTTAAAAGAGCTCAGCCGCCAGCAGGTGGTTGCCGTCTCCTCGCGCACGCAGCAAAAAGCCGACGCCTTTGCCGCCCGCTGGGGGATCCCGCAGGCTTACGCTCAGGTGGATGAGATGCTGGCGCGACCGGATATTGACGCGGTATATATTGCCACGCCGCATAACCACCACTTTACCGACGGGCTGCGTGCGCTGCGGGCGGGCAAACATGTGCTGATTGAAAAGCCGTTTGCGCTGAACCGGCGGGAAGGCGCGGCGCTGAAAGCGGAAGCCGTGAAGCAGGGGACGCTGGCGATGGAGGCGATGTGGTGCGACTACGCGCCGAAGTATGACGTGATTCGCCAGCTGCTGGAGGACGGCGTTCTGGGCGACCTGCACACGCTGCTCGCCGATCACGGCGAATTCTTTACCCCGGATCATCGCATTTTTAATGCCGATCTCGCCGGCGGGCCGATGATGGATCTCGGCAGCTATCTGACCTCATTCAGCGTGATGGTCGGCGGCGTACCGCAGGATATTATCGCCCGCGGACGCCCCGCCCAAAGAGGCGTCAACGGGCAGATTTCGATGCTGTTTAACTGGGAAAAGGGCCTCCAGGGATTATTGAACACCACCCTGTTCAGCAACACGCCGGGCGGCGCGGTGGTGGCCGGACGCGATGCGACTCTTACCCTTGACGGGCAGTTCTACGCGCCGGGGAATTTTACCCTCGCCGCCAGTCAGGGCGGGCAGGTGCTGCATTGGGAGGAGCCGCGCAACCGCTACGACCAGCTGTTTTATCAGGCCGAGCATTTTGCCTGGTGCGTCGGTCAGGGGCTGACGGACTCGCCGATCCGCCCGCTGGCCAGGGTGCTGGAAAACCTGAGCGTGATGGATGAAGTGCGGCGGCAGATTGGCGTGGTATTTAAAGAAGAGCGCTAAGCGAAGCGGCCCCGTATGCCGACCGCATACGGGGCTTTTTTACGCCAGCGGTTCGACGCTGACAAATTGCCCCTGCTGCAGCGAGAGCACGGCGGCTTCGGCGATGGCCTGCGCCCGCAGGCCGTCCAGCAGCCCCGGCAGGTCCGCCACCTCTTCTCCGCCTAGCGAGCGGACAAACGCGTCCAGATGCGCGTAGTACGATCCCTCGACGCGGCTGAACCAGTCCGGGTAGAGGCCGGGCTGAATGCGGCGCTCTCCCTGCCACAGCGTGACGCCGCGCGTTGTCTGGCTGCCGGACTCCAGCACGCCATCCGAGCCAAGCAGACTAATGCGCTCATCGTAGCCGTGGCCGGTACGCCGGGTGTTGTCCAGCTGCGCCATTGCGCCGCCGCGCATCCGCAGCATCAGAATGGAAGTATCGACATCGTCGAATTCAGCAATTTCCGCCAGCGCCAGCGCATCCCCCATGGCGGCGACGGTTGTCACTTCATCACCGGTAAGAAAGCGCAGCAGGTCAAAGAAGTGAATCGCCTGGTCGCGCATCTGGCCGCCGGAGCTGCGCAGATATTCCAGCGGCGGCATAATCGATGCCCGACACACCATCTGCACCAGTTCTATTTTGCCAATCACCCCGGCCTCGATCTCCCGGCGCAGCTGCTGGTGGCTGGCGTCGAAGCGGCGGTTAAAGCCAACGGTCACCGGTACCCCGAGCGGCAGCACTTTCTCGACGACCTGGCGGGCGCGGGCCAGCGAAAGATCGATCGGTTTTTCGCAGTAGACCGCTTTCCCGGCGCGGGCGGCAGCCTCCAGCAGCGCCGCGTGTGAAGGCGTCGAGCTGGCGATCAGTACCGCGTCAATGGCGTCGCTATTGATGGCCTCGGCGACGGTTACCGCCCGCGCGCCGTAGCGGGACGCCAGCGCTTTCGCCCGTTCGGGGTCGGCGTCAGCCACCATGGACAGAACGGTTCGCTCATGGCGAGCGAGGCTGACGGCGTGAACCTGGCCGATAAAACCGCTGCCCAACAAGGCAAAACGAATGCAGGTCATTTTTTTCTCCAGAAAGAGGGATTCAGCGTTGCCAAAGTAATCCGTTTGCTACACTGACCGACACAGGCGTTTTGATGGATTTCCATCATGGGGGAAACGATGAAAAGCATGTCGCTGGAGGCGCTGGCTAAACGGATTGGCGTGGGCGTAGCAACCGTTGATCGGGTGCTTAACGAACGCGGCGGCGTGTCGCCGGAAACCACGCGTAAGGTGCTGCAGGCCGCGCGGGAAGCCGGGCTGAAGCGCATTCTGCCGGAAGAGCGCCGTCTCCCGTGGCAAATAGAAGTGTTTCTCAGCGGTAACGATTCGCGCTTTTTCACCCGCCTGACGCAGGATTTCGCCGACGTGGCGGATAGCCTTGGCTATCGCCGACTGACGCTGCACCGTACGCTGGTGGCGGAGTCCGCGCCGGAAAAGCTGGCGAAAAGCATTATCCGCAGCAGCAAAAAGCGCCATGCGCTGATTGTCTTTGGCAACGAACATCCGCTGGTCTACGAGGCTTTGCGCCAGTGCCGCGAGGCGAACGTGCCGGTGATTACGCTGGTTACCGATCTGCCCGGCGCGCAGAGGCTCTGCCACGTCGGCATCGATCAGCAGCAGGCTGGCCGCACCGCGGGCAGGATGATGGGATTAATGGCGCATCGGCCTGGAGAAGTGCTGATGCTCAGCGGACGCCAGGACTTCAGCGCCCATCGTTTGCGTATTCAGGGATTCCGTGAGGTGATAACCCAGCGCTTTCCGCATCTGCAGCTCGGCGAGGTGCTGGCGGGGGAGGACAACCGGCAGCGGATCGACCGCCTGCTGGAAGAGGCCCTGCGCCGCAACTGCGACGTGGTGGGCATCTACAATACCGGGCTGGGCAACACGCAGGTGGCGCAGGCGCTGGCTCGCCACCGCCGCTACGGCGAGTGCTGTTGGATCACCCATGAACGTTACCGAACCACCCGTGAACAGCTGGCGCAGGGCGGAATGGCGTTGACGATCGATCAGCATGCCCATCAGCATGCCCGCCTGGCGGTGGAGCTGGCTCTGCGTCACCTGGAAACCGGCTATCAGCCGCATCTCTTTAGCGACGGCAAGGTCGAATTTATCCTTTACAGCGCTGAAAACGTCGACTGAACGCTCGCGGTCCGCGGGACAATATCCCCTTTTAACCCCGTATCTGATACCCCGTTTCATACCGCTGCCGCTATCGGCGCGCCGCGCGGCAAACCGTCGGCTGCCTCTCATTTTTTGCGCGTTTATGCGTCAATGTTAGATGTGTGTCAAAGTTCTGTTAACGTGTAGTTTTAAAATTTTCATTTCAGTTATTTACTTATAAAAGTTTCATATGTGTTGTTAATGAAATAAATGGTCTGTAATTTTTCTTTCGCGACAAATGGACTGATGTTTCAAAAAACCATTTTAAAACAACTGAATTTTGTGATTTCGATCACCCGTGAAAAAGGCGCCAGCGCGCAGGCCGTTTTTTCGAAAAGCTGAAAAAGCAGGCGCTTAGCGCACGATTAATGAAACTATTTTTTCATTTTACCTTACCTAACCGATGCACCTGAAAATAAAGGATCAACTATGAACATCAAGAAAACGGTTGTTGCCTCTTTGATAGCCTGCATGCTGCCAGCGGTCGTGATGGCGAAAGATATTTCGGTCGGTGTTTCGATGGCGCTTTTCGATGACAACTTCCTGACGATTCTGCGCACCGCCATGCAAAAAGAGATGCAAAAAGACGGCGTTAAGGCGCAGGTGGAAGATGCCAAAGGCGACGTCTCCCAGCAGCTACAGCAGGTACAGAACTTTATTGGCCAGGGCGTCGACGCGATTATCGTCAACCCGGTGGATACCAACGCGGTCAAACCGATTATGGACCAGGCGACCAAAGCGGGCATTCCGCTGATCTTTGTTAACCGCCGCCCGCAGGCGCAGCTGACCGACAAAATGGCCTACGTCGGCTCCGACTCGGTGCTGGCGGGGCGCTTACAGATGGAAGCGTTAGCCAAAGCGATGAACGGCAAAGGTAACGTCGCCATTCTGCTCGGCGACCTGGCGAATGAATCGACCCGTGACCGCACCAAAGGCGTCGAAGAGGTGGTGGCCAAGTACCCGGATATCAAAATCGTGCAGAAGCAGACCGCTAAATTTACCCGTAACGACGCCGTTGACGTGGTCAGCAACTGGATGACCAGCGGCGAAGACATTCAGGCCATCGCCTCCAACAACGATGAAATGGCGATCGGCGCGCTGCAGGCGCTGGGTAAAAACCCGAACCATATCCTGATTGCCGGCGTGGACGGGACGCCCGATGCCCTGCAAATGCTCAAAAACGGCAAAATGATCGCCACGATTTTCCAGGATGCCAAAGGGCAGGGCGAAGGCGCGGTGGATGCCGCCATTAAGCTGGCCAACGGCGAGAAAGTGGAAAAGATCATTGACGTCCCTTACCAGTTGATCACCAAAGACAACATGGCTGAGTTCGTCAATCGCAACCAGAAATAGTCGCTCAGGGTACGGAGGTGAAGTATGAACGCTTTTGCACTTGAAGCCGAAGGGATCAGCAAATTCTTCCCCGGCGTGAAGGCGCTCGACAACGTCTCATTACGCGTGCGCCCGGGGACGGTGCACGCGCTGATGGGCGAAAACGGCGCCGGAAAATCCACGCTGATGAAATGCCTTATCGGGATCTACCGTCCCGATAAGGGCGCGATCCGCGTTAAAGGGGAGCCGGTCCAGTTTCAGGATACGATGGACGCGCTGCGCTCCGGGATCTCGATGATCCACCAGGAGCTGAACCTGGTGCCGCACATGACGGTGGCGGAAAATATCTGGCTCGGCCGCGAGCCGATGAAATATGGTTTTGTCGATCATCGCCAGCTTGCCCGTCAGACGCAGGATCTGCTGGATAAATTGAATATCCGATTATCCGCCGACCGGCTGGTGGGGGAGTTAAGTATCGCCTCCCAGCAGATGGTGGAAATTGCCAAAGCGGTTTCGTGGAACGCGGATATTGTAATTATGGATGAGCCGACCTCGGCGTTAACCGAGAGCGAAGTGGCGCATCTGTTTACCATTATTCGCGATTTACGCCAGCAGGGAAAAGCCATTATCTATATCAGCCATAAAATGGATGAGATTTTCGCGATTACCGATGAGATCAGCGTATTTCGCGACGGCACCTGGGTCGGCAGTAAACAGACCACCGAGTTTACCCGCCAGTCGCTGATTACCCAGATGGTCGGCCGGGAGCTCACCCAGCTCTTTCCCAAGTTCAATAACGCTATTGGCGAAGAGGTGCTGACCGTCCGCAATCTATCGCGCAAGGGGGCGTTTCACGATATCAACTTTAGCGTCCGCCGCGGCGAAATCCTCGGCGTGGCGGGGCTGGTGGGAGCCGGGCGCAGCGAAGTGATGGAGAGCCTGTTCGGCATGGAGAAAGCCGATGGCGGCGAAGTGCTGATTGATGGGATGCCGGTCAATATTGATTCGCCTTCGACGGCGATTGAGAAAGGGATGGCGTTGCTGACGGAAGACCGGAAAAAGTCCGGGCTGTTTCTCGTGCTGTCGGTGCTGGAGAATATGAGCATCGTCAAAATGCCGGAATATATCGGTAAAACCGGCTTTGTTCAGCACCTCAAAATGGCCGAAGACTGCATGGAGCAGATCCGCCGCCTGAATATTAAAACCCCCACCATGGATCAGATTATTAATAACCTCAGCGGCGGTAATCAGCAGAAGGTACTGATTGCCCGCTGGCTGCTGGCGCAGCCGAAAATACTGATCCTCGATGAGCCGACGCGCGGAATCGACGTCGGGGCAAAAGCGGAAATTTACCATCTGATCAGCGAGCTGGCCAACCGCGGCGTGGCGGTGATTATGGTCTCTTCAGAATTACCTGAGATTCTCGGGATGAGCGATCGGGTGATGGTTATGCATGAAGGGCGTATTACCGGCATCCTCGATAAAGAGGACGCCGACCAGGAAACCATTTTGTCGTTGGCATCCCACTGAGGCACAGAGAATGAGCAATATGAAAATAACGGCAACCCCGGTCACTGAGAAACCCTCTTTCTTTGGGCAATTACGCCACCGGCTGCCGAAAGATACCGGGATATTTATCGTCATGCTGGTGATTGCCCTGACTTTTGAAATTGCCGGCTGGTACGTCCGCGACCAGTCCTTTTTATTAAACACCAATCGCCTGATATTAATTGTTTTACAGGTAGCGATTATCGGTATTATCGCGGTCGGGGTCACCCAGGTCATTATTACCACCGGCATTGATCTCTCCTCCGGGTCGGTGATCGCTCTCGCCGCCGTGGTGGCGGCAAGCCTTGCGCAAACCTCCGATAGCCTGTCGCCGATGTTCCCGTCGCTGGTCAATATGCCGGCGATTATCCCGATTGGCGCCGGTATCGGCGTCGGCCTGCTGTGCGGCTTAACCAACGGCTTTCTGGTGACCCGCACCGGCATCCCGCCGTTTATCGCGACGCTTGGGATGATGGTGTCGGCGCGCGGTCTGGCGCAGTATTACACTCAGGGCAACCCCATCAGCTTCTTATCCGACAGCTTTACCGCCATCGGCCAGGGGGCGATGCCGGTGATTATTTTCTTCGTCGTCGCCGCGGTGTTCCATATTGCCCTGAAGCATACTCGCTACGGTAAATACGTTTACGCTATCGGCGGTAACATGACGTCGGCCAAGGTCTCCGGTATCAACGTGAATAAATACCTGGTGATCGTCTATGCCATCGCCGGGGCGCTCTCCGGCCTCGCGGGCGTGGTGCTGGCGGCGCGCGTCAGCAGCGGGCAGTCGAGCATGGGCATGTCCTACGAGCTGGATGCTATCGCCGCGGCGGTTATCGGCGGCAGCAGCCTGATGGGCGGGGTGGGGCGCATCACCGGGACCTTAATCGGCGCGATGATCCTCGGCCTGATTAAAAGCGGTTTTACCTTTGTCGGCGTCGACGCCTACGTGCAGGATATTATCAAAGGCATCATTATCGTCGCGGCGGTGACTATCGATATGCGCCGCAACCGCAAAAAGCATTAATCGGCAATAGCCCACGGCCTGTACTGCCGTGGGCCATGTCGCGTTTATGCCGCGCCGCAAGCGGACTCATCCGCGGCAAGACGTAAACTGTTGAGCAGCACGTTCGCCCCTTTCTCCGCCCATTCCGGCAGAATGTTCTCCGCTTCGTTATGGCTAATGCCCTTCTCGCAGGGAATGAAAATCATGCTGGCGGGCGCGACCTTGCTGATATAGCAGGTATCATGCCCGGCGCCGGAAACTATGGTTCGCGCGCTGTAGCCCAACGTTTCCGCCGCCCGCTGGCTGCGCGCCAGGCATCCGGCATCAAAGGTAATGGGCGCGTAATCAAAAATACGCTCGACGTTTGCCGTCACGCCGCGCGCCGCCAGCGCTTCAGCAGCGCGATGCAGTTCCCGTTCCATGGCTTCCAGCGCCGGGGATTGCGGATGACGAAACTCGACGCTGCACGCCACGCGTCCCGGCACCACGTTGCGCGAGCCCGGTATCACCTGCGCCATCCCAATAGTCGCGCGCCCGTCGGGATTATGGGCGATACCGATATGCTCCACCGCCAGCGCCAACTCGGCGAAAGCGGTCAGCGCGTCGCGGCGGCTGCCCATCGGCGTGGTGCCTGCGTGGGCGGAAAAGCCCTCCAGGGTGACGTTGAACCAGCGCTGGCCCATTGCCGCGTGAACGAGGCCGATATCAACGCCTTCTTCTTCCAGAATCGGCCCCTGTTCGATATGCACTTCGTAGCAGGCGTGGAGCGGGAAGGCGGCGGCCGGACATTCCCCGCGATAGCCGATAGCCTCCAGCGCCGCGCTAACGCTGATGCCGTCGCGGTCTATACGGGCGAGGGCGAAATCTTCGCTAAACTGCCCGGCCCACACGCCGGATGCCAGCATCGCCGGGGCAAAGCGCGCACCCTCTTCGTTGGTCCAGTTCACCAGCACGATATCGCGTTCGGTCTCAATGCCGCGATCGTTCAGCGTGCGCAGCGCCTCCAGCCCGGCGAGGACGCCGTAAATGCCGTCATAGCGGCCGCCGAGCGGCTGGGAGTCGACGTGGGAACCGGTCAGCACCGGGGCTAACTGCGAATTTTTACCGGCGCGGCGAATAAACATATTGCCCATGCTGTCGACTTCGCAGGGAAAGCCGGCTTCCCGCGCCCACTGGCGCAGCAGGTCGCGCGCCTGACGATCCTCTTCGCTGAGCGCCAGCCGGGTCACGCCGCCTGCCGGCGTGGCGCCGAGCAGCGCCATCTCGTTGAGCGTCGACCACAGACGTGCGCCGTTGACGGTTATCATGACTTGTCCTTTTGCACGCGATAGCGGAAGTCACAGCACTTACCGCCCTCCATGATGGTGGTGGTGCGGGTCAGCTCCACGTCCGGGGCGTAGCCGACGATAAATTTATCGTCGCGGGCGCAAGAGAGCAGGTGGCCAATCTCGCCGAGGCCCATTTCGTGATACATCTCGGCGTAGCGGCAGCGGTTTACGTTGTAGTTATACTGCTGGTCGTCGGCGTCCAGCACCGTGACCTCCAGGGCATTATCTTTCTCCCACAGATACTGCAGCGCGACAAAGCTGCGAATATCCGCGCCGTCAGGCTCCTGGCGGGCAAACGCTTTTCCCGCCTCAATGGCGGCGTTTTCAATCGCTTCGCCGATGACCGCCTGGGCGCGAGCCTTACCTATCTCGCGTACCAGGATGTCGTAAATCGGCTTGATTATTTCTGCTTCAATTTTGCGGCGGGCGAGAATGCCCAGCTCATTATGATCACTCATCACATTGCCTCACTGCGTTACTGCGTTGTTGCGCCGCCGAGTACGGTTTGCGGCTGCCATTTGCCCTCGACGACTTTATAAACGGTAAAGGTTGGCGATTTCAGGTTGCCCTCTTTATCAAAGGCGATTTGTCCGGTCACGCCGGCGTAGTTAATGGCGCGCAGGGCGGGCAGATAGTCGGCGGGATCGACGGAGTCGGCTTTTTCCATCGCCGCGACCAGCACGCGGGTAGCGTCATAGGCGAACGGCGCGTGCAGTTCGATATGGGTGTGATAGCGCGACTGGTAGGCCTGCTCGAAGGCTTTACCGCCCGGCATCCGCTCGACCGGCAGTCCCGGCTCCAGCGCCACCACGCCGTCGCCCTCTTTCTGCGCCAGCTGGAGGAAGGTCTGGCTAACGAAGCCACCTGCGCCCATCAGGGTAGCGTTAATGCCCAGCTGTTTGATGCGGCGCGCCAGCGGGGCGGCCTGACTATCGACGCCGCCAAAGAAAATCAGGTCGGCGTTTTTGCTGCGGATCGCGGTCAGCACGGCGCTGAAGTCGACGGTTTTGTCATCGACGTACTGGCGATCGACGATATTGATTCCCTGTGCTTCCAGCGACTTAATAAACTCATCCGCCAGCCCCTGGCCGAAGGCGGTACGGTCATCGATGACCGCGATGCGTTTGGCCTTCAGGGTTTGTACCGCGTACTGTCCGGCAAACTGGCCGCCGTCATCGTCGTGGCCCATCACGCGGAAACTGGTGTCGAAGCCCTGTTTGGTGTAGGCGTGCCCGGTGGCGACCGGCGCGACCTGGGCGATGCCCGCATCGTGGTAAACCCGCGCAGCGGGAATGCTGGTGCCGGTATTCCAGTGGCCGACGACGCCCGCGACGCCGCTGTCCACCAGACGCTGGGCGACGGCAACGGCGGTGCGTGGGTCGGACTGATCGTCTTCCGACTGCAGCTTGAAGGTTACCGCCTTGCCGCCGATGGTCGGGTGCTGCTTGTTGATATCGTCAATCGCCAGCTGCGCGCCGTTTTCCAGATCCTTGCCGATACGCGCGGAAGGGCCGGTGAGCGGGCCAGCCAGGCCGATAATCACGGTTTCGCTGGCTGCGGACCACGCGGCGGATGAGGCAAAACCACTGAGCAGGATAGCGGCGCTGAGCGCGCTGATTTTTACGGTTTTCATTGTTTTTCCCTGATGCTGGTTGGTGTGTTAAACGGGCATTTCGCCCAAATAGATCTGTGCAATACGATCGTCGGCCAGCAGCGTCTGCGATGGACCGCGCTCGACGATGCTGCCGCTGTCCATCACCCAGGCGCTGTCGGTGGCCTCCAGCGCCAGGCGCGCGTTCTGCTCGATCAGCAGCAGCGCGACGCCGCGCTGGCGCAGGGTGGCGATAACGCGAAAAATGTTCTCGACCATCAGCGGCGCCAGGCCCATCGACGGTTCGTCGAGGATCAGCAGGCGCGGCTGGCTGAGCAGGGCGCGGTTGAGCGCCAGCAGCTGCTGTTCACCGCCGGAGAGCAGCCCCGCCAACTGATGCTGGCGTTCGGCGAGGCGCGGGAAATTAGCGAAGATGGCGCCCATCTCCTGCTTTACCGCCGCCGCGTCGCGTCGTAGCCAGGCGCCCATTTGCAGGTTTTCCAGCACCGTCATGCGGGCAAAGATGCCGCGTCCTTCCGGCACCATCACCAGTCCTTCGCGCAGCAGGGATTCGGCCCGACGTTTGCGGATCGGCTTGCCGTTAAACAAAATTTCACCGCTAAAGGGTTCCAGCCCGGTAATGGCGCGCACGGTGGAGCTTTTGCCCGCGCCGTTGGCGCCGATAAGCGTGGTCTGCTCGCCCTCTTTAACGCTGAATGAGACGTCGCGCACCGCCTGGATGCCGCCGTAGTGGACGCTAAGCTGGTTGACGGTTAATAAATCAGACATGGATATTGCCTCCCAGCCAGGCGGCGATTACCGCCGGATCGCGGCGTACGGTATCCGGCGTGCCGCTGGTTAACGTTTTGCCGTAATCCAGCACCATCAGGCGATCGCAGATCCCCATTACCAGCTTGACGTCATGCTCAATCATCAGCAGCGTTTTGCCGTCGTCACGAATGCGCAGCAGCAGTTCGCCAAGGGCCATCTTCTCGGCGGCGTTCATTCCGGCCGCCGGTTCATCCAGCGCCAGCAGGCGCGGTTCGGTGGCCAGCGCGCGGGCAATCTCCAGCCGCCGCTGGTGACCGTAGGCGAGGTCGCAGGCGCGATAGTGGGCGAACTGCGAGATGCCGGTATAGTCCAGCAGGTGCCAGGCCAGCTCGCGGGTTTGCGTCTCCTCGGCGCGGGCGCGTTTATGACGGGAGATCGCGGCCCACAGGCCGTTGCGGGTGCGGACGTGGCGGCCCACCATAACGTTCTCCAGTACCGACATGTTGTTAAACAGCCGCACGTTCTGGAAGGTGCGGGCGATGCCCGCGGCGGTCACTTTCTCAATATTGCTCGGAAAATAGGCTTCGCCACCGATAGCGAACTCGCCGCTGTCCGCCGGGTAGAGGCCGGTAATCAGGTTAAAGCAGGTGGTTTTCCCCGCGCCGTTGGGGCCGATCAGGCCGTAGATTTCACCCTGATTAATACTCAGCGATACGTTGTCGACCGCCGTCAGACCGCCGAAACGCTTCGTCATATGGCATACGCTTAACAGGCTCATGCTTTCGCTCCTTGATGTCGCGCGGGCCAGATGCCCTGCGGGCGCAGAAGCATGACCAGCACCAGCGCCAGGCCGTAGAACAGCTGGCGCAGCACTTCCGGGTCAATCAGCACTTCGCCAAACAGCGCCTGCTGTACCGGCGCCGCCTGGCTGCGCAGCAGCTCCGGCAGCGCGGTCAGCAGCACCGCGCCGAGGATCACGCCGGGGATATGCCCCATCCCGCCCAGCACCACCATCGCCAGCACCGCAATCGACTCCTGCAGGGTAAAGGATTCCGGCGAAACGAAGCCCTGAAATGCGCCGAACAGCGCGCCCGCCACGCCGCCGAATGAGGCGCCGATAGCGAAAGCCAGCAGTTTGTAGTTACGCAGGTTGATGCCCATCGCCCGGGCGACGTCTTCATCCTCGCGGATGGCGTGCCAGGCGCGGCCAATGCGCGAATGCTGCAGCCGCAGGCAGACGAAAATAATCGCCACAATCACCAGCATCAGAAGGTAGTACCACAGCCACAGCGCCGGGACTTTAAAGCCGAACCAGTGATAAACGCCGCTAAACTTGAGGCCGAACAGATTCAGCGAATCGACCCCGGAGATGCCTTTTGCGCCGTTGGTGATGTTGACCGGACGGTCGAGGTTGCGCATCAGGATGCGGATAATTTCGCCGAACCCGAGGGTGACAATCGCCAGATAGTCGCCGCGCAGCTTCAGCGTCGGCGCGCCCAGCACGATACCGCAGCCTGCCGCCACCAGCGCGGCGAGCGGAATAATCACCAGCCAGGAGGTGTGCAGGCCGTCCGGAAACCAACTATTTAAAATCGGGAAGACGTCCAGCAGATGCGGAGAAGCCAGCAGCGCCGCCAAATACGCGCCGACGGCGTAAAAGGCGATAAAGCCCATATCCAGCAGGCCGGTATAGCCGACCACAATATTCAGCCCCAGCGCCAGCATAACGTAGAGCAGGGCGAAGTCGATGACCCGCACCCAGTAGTTGCCGCCGAGCTGGCTGGCGACCATCGGCGCCACCAGCAGCGCGCAGACCAACAGGGTCATCCCGGACCAGAAGCGGCGGGAGACGGCAGGCGTATCGAGTTGTAGCGTTGTCATGATTTTTCTCCTAAGCCCGGTGCGCGACGCGTTCGCCGAGCAAACCGGCCGGGCGGAAGACCAGCACCAGGATCAGCACCATAAAGGCGAAAATATCCTGGTAGTTGCTGCCGAAGACGCCGTGGGTCAGGTCGCCGAGATAGCCCGCTCCGAGGGATTCGATAAGCCCCAGCAGCAGGCCGCCGATCATCGCGCCGCGAATATTGCCGATGCCGCCGAGCACCGCGGCGGTAAAGGCTTTAATGCCGGGCAGAAAGCCCATGGAGAAACCAGCGCTGCCGTAGTTGCTGGCCATCATCACGCCAGCCAGCGCGGCGAATACGCCGCCGATGGCGAAAGTGAGGGCGATAATCGCGTTTGGGTTAACGCCCATTAGCGTAGCGATGCGCGGATTTTCCGCTACCGCGCGCATACCGCGGCCTAAGCGGGTGTATTCCACCAGCAGCCACAGGCCAAGCATCACCGTGAGGGCCAGCGCGACGGTGACGATACCGGTGACGGTAACGAGAGCCGGCGGATGCGCTGCGCTGCCGTGGGTCACGGCGATCGGATCCATTGGCAGGATCTGCGGGAACATCAGCGGATTGCGCGACCAGACGATCATCGCCACGGTTTGCAGCAGCACCGAGACGCCGATCCCGGAGATCAGCGGCGCCAGGCGCGGGGCGTTGCGCAGGCGGCGGTAGGCAAAGCGTTCGACCGCCATCGCCAGCAGGGCGCAGACCGTCATGGCCAGCAGCAGCGCCAGCCCGAGCTGCGCCAGCGGCGGCAGAGTGGGGAAATGCGCGTTCAGGGCGTGCATCCCGGAAAGGGTGGTCAACGCGCCGACCATCAGAATGTCGCCGTGGGCAAAGTTAATAATGCGCAGGATGCCGTACACCATGGTATAGCCGAGCGCGATCAGGGCGTAGATGCTGCCGAGCATGACCCCGTTGATGATTTGTTGTATGAGTGTGTCCAACTGATTGTTCCGACAAGATGCTCAAATAATAGCTACCATCCAACAAATGAATTAAATTGTAAAATACGCATATATTCTTTCTTATTATAAATGTGTGGTTAACTATCATTATGATTTTAAATATAATTTAATAAATCGCTGGATAGCGTAATGCGCTAAGAAAATCAATATATGAAAAAAACAGAACAATCGGAGGCGCCGGGTAGCTGGTCGCAGAGTACTTTGGTAAACGATCCGCCGCTGCGGGCGGTGCGCGCCTTCGAGGCGATCGCGCGCCTCGGCAGCGTAACCCTGGCGGCGCAGGAGCTGGCGATATCGCCCTCGGCGGTTAGCCATCAGCTCAAAGTGCTGGAAGGCTATTTGCAGATCCCGCTCACCGAACGTCAGGGGCGACGGCTGACCCTCAGCCAGCAGGGGCGGGAGTATTATCGCTCGATCCGCGCGGCGTTTAACGTGCTGCGCCAGGCCACCGAGCATCTGGTCGAGCAGGTGCAAACCCAGCAGGTGACGATCAGCCTGATCCCGCTGTTTGGCATGGGTTGGTTTATTCCCCGCCTGCCGTCATTCGTGCACGCCAATCCGCATACCGAAATCAACGTGGTCTACGCCAACCATCGCAACTATCTTAGCGACGCTTCCGATATGTCGATCCGCTTTGGCAACGGTCACTGGGTGGGCTATCAAAGCGAAAAGCTGATTTCCGGCAAAATGGTGCCGGTATGCAGCCAGGCCTTTTTACGCCTGCACGGGCATATTGATACCCCGGAACAGCTGTTGCAGATGCCGCTGCTGCACGACGAGGAGCGCACGACCTGGAATCAGTGGTTTGTGCAGCAGGGAGTGAAGCGCCCGCCGCGCTCGACCGGGCCATTATTTGAGGATGGCCTGTTGACCCTCGCGGGCGTGCAGGCCGGGCTGGGCTGCGCGCTCATGCGCGAGCCGCTGATCGCTCCCTATCTGAAGAGCGGCGAGTTGGTGAAAATCTTCGATGCGGCAATTGATGATGGCCGGGATTATTATCTTTGCGTACGTCAGGATAGTGATATGACCCCCAACGGTAAGCTATTGCAGAGCTGGCTACGCCAGCAGGCCCTCGGTTGATATTTAGTTAAGAATTTACTTAATCCAGCTCACATTTTTGTTCGGTTGCCATTGTCATTACGCAGGGGCGCTTAGATAATCCGCCGAAATAACCCATTTTTATGATGGCGTGCTACTGCGAAAGCAGGCAAGACCAAAATAGAAATGCTCTCCCGCCAAGGGGAGCGTCTCTGTTTTGGTCTTTTTTTTTGCCCCAACACCAGGGAACACTATGAACTATAACGAAACAGCAGACAAAATCCTCCACGCGGTGGGCGGTGCGGAGAATATCCGTATGCTCACCCATTGCGCCACCCGGCTGCGCATGGAGTTCAACGACCGCGCAAAGGTAAACGATGCGCAGATTGGCACCCTCCCCGGCGTGATCAGCGTGGTGGAGAAGGGCGGCCAGTTCCAGATTGTGATCGGTAACGAGGTGCAGCAGGTTTACCGGCGGCTCAATAAGGCGCTGCCGGAGAAAAAAGGCCCGGCAGGCGGCGATAAAAATGCGAAGCCGGCCGGCATCGTCGCACGGATTATCAGCGTTATTTCGACCACCTTTACCCCGGTGATCCCGGCGATTACCGGCGCGGGGATGATTAAAGCGCTGTTGGCTATTCTCAAGCTCACCGGGGTGATTAGCGAGACCAGCTCGACGTATCAGCTGCTGAATATTATTGCCGACGCCGCCTTCTTCTTCCTACCGGTGCTGCTGGCCTACGGCGCATCGCTGAAGTTTGAATGCAACCCGATTCTGGCGATGACCCTCGCGGGCGTGCTGCTGCATCCGGGCATCGGCCAGATGCTGGCGGCCGGTAAAGCGGTCGATTTTGTCGGCATCAACGTCCTGCTTTCCGATTACGCCGGTTCGGTGCTGCCGATCATTCTGACGGTGTGGCTGATGTCGTGGGTGGAACGCTTTGCCGAAAAAGTCTCGCCGTCGATTATTAAATTCTTTGTTAAGCCGATGCTGATCCTGCTGATTACCGCGCCGCTGGCGCTGGTGGTGGTCGGCCCGGCGGGCATTTTGCTTAACGACCTGGTGGCCGCGGGGGCGGGCGCTATCGACCGCCACGCTAGCTGGTTGATCCCGATGCTGATGGGCACCCTGCAGCCCTTCCTGATCATTACCGGCACCGCCTGGGCGATGACGCCGATCGCCACCGGACAGCTGAGTAAAAGCGGTTACGAGATGATTAACGGACCGGGGATGCTGGCGTCCAACGTGGCGATGGGGGCGGCGACGCTGTGCGTGGCGCTGAAAACCAAAAATAGCAACCTGCGCCAGCTGGCCTCTTCGTCGGGCTTTACCGCGCTGCTGGGGATCACCGAACCGGCGCTGTACGGGGTGCTGCTCAAGTTTCGCCGCGTGCTGATTGCCGCGATGATCGGCGGCGGCTGCGCCGGGGTCTACGCCGGGGTGAGCGGGCTGGTGCGCTACGCGTTTGTCTCGCCAGGCCTCGCGGCGCTGCCGGCGTTTATCGGCGAAAACCCGATGAACATCGTCCATGCGCTGGTAACCTGCGCGATCTCCATCGTGGTGACCTTTACCCTGACCTGGTTTATCGCTTTTAAAGACGTTCCTGAGGAACAAGAGGAAGTGGGCGAGGCGCCGCAGCCTGCGGTGAGCCCGAAAAACGAGGGGGAGACGGAAGTATTCAGCCCGCTGCGCGGCCAGGTGGTGGCGCTCAGCGAAGTGAACGATGACGTCTTTTCCGGCGGCCTGCTGGGCGAGGGCCTGGCGATTCGTCCCGAGGAAGGGGTACTGCGCGCGCCGTTTAGCGGCACGGTGATGATGTTTTTGCCGTCGTGCCACGCCGTTGGCCTGCAGAGCGACAGCGGTCTTGAGCTGCTGATCCATATCGGTATCGACACCGTTAATCTTAACGGCCAGCACTTTAGCTCTACGCTGAAGGTGGGCGATAGGGTGGAAGCGGGACAGGAGCTCATCCGCTTTGATATACCCGCCATCGAGCAGGCCGGGTATGACCTGATTACCCCGGTGATTGTGGTCAACGGCGATGAGCAGCACTCACTGCGCCTGACTGCCGCCGCGCAGGTCGATTACGGGGAGCAACTGATGGTGCAATCCGCTAAGGAGGCGCAGGCATGATTTATCAAAAGAAAGCGCAGTTCCCGGACGGTTTTCTGTGGGGCGCGTCCACCTCGGCCTATCAGGTCGAGGGCGCGTGGAATGAAGATGGTAAAGGCCCTTCGGTGGTCGATATGCTCAGCCATCCGCCGGGAACGGCGGACTTCCGCATCGCCAGCGACCACTATCATCGCGTGGAGGAGGACGTCGCGCTGATGGCGCAGATGGGGCTGAAGGCCTACCGTTTTTCGGTGGCCTGGTCGTGGGTGATACCTGACGGCGATGGCCCGGTGAATCCGACCGGGCTGGCGTTTTATCACCGCCTGATCGACGCCCTGACCCGCCATAGCATCACCCCCATCGTCACGCTGTACCACTTCGACCTGCCGTGGGCGCTGGAGCTTAAAGGCGGCTGGCTGAACCGCAAAACCGGGGAGGCATTCGTGCGCTATGCCAGGCTCCTGTTCAGCGAATTTGCCGCCAAAGTTCCGCTCTGGCTGACCATCAATGAACAGAACACCATGATCCTCCATCCCGGCGCGATTGGCGTGCCCGCCGATCGCGAACTGCCGGACAAGAAAGCGTTGTACCAGCAGAATCACCATATGATGCTGGCCCAGGCGCAGATCTTCGCCCTGTGCCACCGTGAGTTCCCCGGGGTGCGCATCGGCCCGGCGATAAACACCACGTCGATGTACGCCGAAAGCTGTAAACCGGAGGACGCCATCGCCGCGCATAACTGGGAGACGCTGCGCTGCTGGAGCTTTTTGGATGTGGCGGTACATGGCCGCTACAACGCCTTAGCGTGGGCGTATTTACTGGACCGCGGTCTTGCGCCGGAAATGCAGCCAGAAGATGCGCTGATTTTGCAGCAGGGGAGGCCGGACTTTATCGCCATTAACTACTACTCGACCGCTACCATTGCCGCCAGCCGGGGCGACGGCGGCGACGTTGCGCCCCGCGCCGGGGACCAGCAAATTATGCTGGGCGAAGAGGGGGTTTATCGTCCGGCGGAAAACCCGTGGGTTGGCAAAACCCCCTACGGCTGGGTGGTCGATCCGGTGGGGCTGCGCCTGACGCTGCGTAAAGTGTGCGAACGCTACGGCCTGCCGATTCTGATTAGCGAAAACGGCATGGGCGCGCCGGATAAGCTGGCGCCTGATGGGACGGTAAATGACGACTATCGCATCGCCTTCTTACAGGCGCATATTGAGCAAATGCGCCTGGCGATAGCCGACGGCGTCGAGCTGATGGGCTACTGTCCGTGGGCGGCGATTGACGTGGTCAGCACCCATCAGGGATACGCCAAGCGCTACGGTTTTATTTATGTCGATCGCGGCGAGGATGACCTGAAAAGCCTGCAAAGGATCCGCAAACGCAGCTTCTGGTGGTATAAGGATGTCATCGCGCAAAACGGCAACCACGACGAGTCGCAGAGATGATTGTTCAGAAGGTGCTCAATAATAGCCTGGTGCTCTCTATGGATGACGATAGCAGGGAGGTTATCGTCATGGGGAAAGGCATTGGCTTCAACAGCAGACCCGGGGATGAGATCGCCCCGGAGAAGATTGAGAAGCTGTTCGTGACCCAGGCGCTCGGCGCGCGCAGCGGCTATCTTGAGGCGCTCTCCGCTATTCCGGATGAGGTCATTGAAATGGCGGCGATGATTATTTCCCGCGCCAATATGCAGCTCGCCAGCAAGGTTCGCGAGCAGATTTTCTTTACCCTCGCCGACCACCTGACCTTTGCCATCGAGCGCAGCCGCAAAGGGATCGCCATTCAAAATCGCCTGCTGCCGGAAGTCAGGCGTTTTTATCCGCAGCAGTTCCGCGTCGCCAGCGAGGCGGTAACGATTATTCGCCAGCAGTACGGGATTGAACTGCCGGAGGAGGAAGCCGGGAATATCGCCTTTCATCTGGTAAACGGCCAGAGCGAGGGCGACGACGTGGCGCAAACCATGCAGTCGGTGAAGATGCTGAAGGATATTTTTAATCTCGTGCAGTATCACTTTAAACAGCCGATAGACACCGACTCGATTAACTACTCGCGTTTTCTGGTCCATATGCAGTTTTTCCTCCAGCGTTTACAAGAGGGAGAGCTGGACGGCGCGCGGGACAGTTTTCTGCTGGTGCAGGTGATTAAGGAGTATCCGGAGGCGTACCGCTGCGCGCTGCTGATCCGCGATTACGTCAAAGCCCAGCTCGATATCACCCTCGGCGGCAACGAGCTGTTATGGCTCACCGTACATCTGGTGCGGATCGCGGGCCTGGATGCGTGAACGTGTTCTATTAATGGGGCGTAATAGCCATTTCTGTTTTTTTTATGGGACATGAGCTCTTTGGAATGACTGAGTTGGCTCATTTGTAGTGTTCTATAAACAGGTTATAATCGCTAACTAAGTTCTATTAATAAGACAAGAGAAGCATTATGGCAAAGCCGTCAACCCGAACCTACTCTCGTTACAGTCGCGATGCAGCACGGTTGCTGGGAATGATGATCCGCACCGCGCGCATAGAATCCAGACTCACTATCGAGGAGCTGGCAGAACGTGCTGGCGTGTCGCGTGGGCTGGTTTATCGTGCTGAGGAAGGCGATATGGGATGTGCGATTGGCGCGGTATTTGAACTGGCGACAATAGTGGGCGTGCCGCTGTTTACGCCAGATAGTTCTGCTCTGGCGTTACATATTGCTAATGCAGAGAAAACGCTGTCATTAATGCCGCGTGCGGTTCATCACTCAAGGAAGGTGATAAATGATGACTTCTGAGAATAGCCTTGAGCAAGTGTATGTCTGGATCTGGCTGCCTGGAGCAACAGAACCCGTTGTCGCCGGAGTGTTAAGCAGAGACAACGGTCGGTTTATTTTCAACTACGGCCGCAGTTATCTGGAGCGGAAAGAGGCGATAGCGGTTTATGTGCCGGAGCTTCCTTTAGTCAGAGGCGCAATGGTACCTGCCCCTGGTTTGCAAATGGCTGGCGCGTTACGCGATGGAGCTCCTGATGCCTGGGGGCGGCGAGTTATTCTGAACCGACTGATGGGCGCACAAGGCAGAGATACCGATCCCAACACCCTGGATGAAATGACCTACTTACTTGAGTCCGGTTCCGATCGGATTGGTGGTCTTGATTTTCAGCGCTCTGCGACGGAGTACGTTCCACGCGCGGCCCGAGGAGCATCGCTTGAAGAGCTTATGCAGGCAGCGTCGATGGTGGAAAACGGTATACCGTTAACCGTCGATCTTGAACAGGCGTTATTTCACGGCACTTCACTCGGTGGAGCACGACCAAAAGCGATGATCGAATTTGGGAATCGTAAATTTATCGCTAAATTTTCTTCTTCAACAGATACCTATAATGTTGTTAAAGGCGAATATATCGCCATGCGCCTGGCAGGCTGCGTTGGGTTGAATGTTGCGCCTGTTCTCTTTCGCCATACTACTGGTAAAGATGTTTTGCTTATCGAGCGTTTTGATCGCGTCCAAAGCAAGACCGGTTGGCAACGCCGCCTGATGGTGTCAGCGCTGACTATCTTTGGTCTTGATGAAATGATGGCAAGATATGCGAGCTATGAAGATTTGGCGGACATTATACGTCAGCGTTTTAGTGCCCCTAAAGAGACGCTGCGGGAGCTGTTTGGGCGACTTGTTTTTAACATTATTTGTGGTAATACCGACGATCATGCCAGAAACCATGCGGCATTTTGGGATGGTAAAAGGCTTAGCCTGACGCCTGCATATGACATTTGTCCTCAAGGGAGAGCCGGCAATGAAGCCACACAGGCTATGCTGATCGTAGGCGAAAATCGGATGAGTAACCTTGCGGTTTGCCTGTCGGCTGCCGACCGTTTTTTACTGAGCAGACGTGAAGCCATTGAGCTTATTGCCCATTATCTCGATACGGTCCATATGAACTGGAAAGCCCTCGGCGATGAGGTGGGGTTAAGTGAAGTGGACAGAAAACTCTTCTGGGGAAGGATGTTTTTTAATCCTTTCATATTTGAAGGCGCGCCAGAAGAGATTTTGAGACTACGTAAGTCGTGGCTTTAACGCGTCCGGTGCCACTGCATTTTCAACGCGGCAAGACAAATAGTCCGTTAACACGTTTCGATAACCTTTTAAACCTCCGTAGTATCACCGATGCCGAAACTGCAGCGTCGCCGGCAGGTAGCGCTGTAGCGGCTCGGGCGTGTTGCCGTCAATCAGCTGGCTTATCAAATCGTAGCAGTGCCAGGCCAGCTGGCGGTTGTCCTGCTGGACGGTATCGATACGCAGCGACAGCGAATCGTAGAGATAGTGATCGTCAAAGCTCGCCAGGTGGATGTCTGAATCGAGCAAATGGTGCTGGCTCATATAGCGCAGCACCCCTTCCAGCAGCCCGCAGGCGGCGGTAAACAGCGCCTTTGGCGGCCGACCCAGACGCGCGCAGAGGGCGGCGAACATCTCATAGCCGGAGCTGGGATGGTAGTTGCCGTTGATCACCCACTCCGGGCGCAATTCAATACCCGCCTGGGCCAGACCTTGCGTAAACCCGGCCAGACGATCGCGGGAGGGCGACAGGCGCGGCTGGCCGCCTAAAAACCAGAACTCATCGCGATGCTGAGGCGCGATGCGGGCAATCAGCTCCGCCGTCGGGGTAATTGAATCGGTCATCACCAGCGGCAGGGCGCTTTCATTCGGGTAGCGGTCAAACAGCACCACCGGCAGCTGTTCGCTGAGCTTGAGATAGTCGGCATCGGCGTGCATACAGGAGGCGACGATCAACCCGTCGACCTGACGGGCAATCATGTTATTGACCACCATGCTCTCCTGACCGGGGTTTTCGTCGGTACAGGAGATCAGCAGTTGGACGCCCGCCTCGCGGCACAGCATCTCCAGCTCATGGGAAAAGACCGCAAAGCCGTAGTTGGTGATCTCCGGCACCACCAGGCCGATGGTGTGGCTGCGGTTATCGCGCAGGGAGCGGGCGTGAATGCTCGGCTGATAGTGCTGCTCGCGGGCAATCGCCAGCACGCGCTCGCGCGTTTCCTGCGCCACGCGCAGCTCTTTGCCACGCCCGTTGAGCACCAGGCTGGCGGTCGCTTTGGAAACGCCCGCCAGTTCGGCGATATCTTTAATGGTTACGCGTTTGGTTTTCATTACGACGCCATGAGCCTGAAAGCAAAACGCTTATTCTACCATGCATGTGCGCAGCGGCCAGTAGCAGAATGCATCCGGCGCGCTACCGGAGAAAATCAGCTGCGCCGGATAAGCCGGGAAGCAGCGGCTGCTCATTACGCCTTCGCCGTCGTTAATGAAAATCTCCACGCTCGACCGATCGATGAAAATCCGCAGCGTGCGGACCTCGCCGCGCCAGTAGCGATAGTGCATCTCGTCGCTGACGAGACTGCGTCGCGCCAGTCGGATCCCGCTGGCGTCGCGCTCGAGGGTTAACGCGCCGCCGAAATCAAGGCTTAGTGCGTCGTCGGCGGCAGTTTGCAGCGCGATTTCCATCGGCGCCAGCGGCAGAGCGTTCCCCTGCCAGCCGTGCGCTTCCCCGCGCAGGGCGGTCAGCTCGCGCAGCGGACGCTGGTAGAGCTGACCGTCGATAAATTCCAGCTCGCGCAGGCAGGTCATCTGATGGATCCAGCCATGAGCGAGCGTCGGCTGGCGCATCTCTTCGCCGTCCGGGACGCCCATCCAGCCGACCAGCAGGCGGCGGCCATCGCGGGTGTGCGTGGTCTGCGGGGCGTAGAACTCGAATCCGGCGTCCAGCTCGCGCAGTTCGCCGTGGCTGAACGCGGCGCGGTCATAGTCGAAACCACCGGCCATCCACACCGCCGGATAGGTATTGAGGAAGCGCTCTTCTTCACGGGCAATCCCCTGCGGGCAGCAGATCAGAATATGCTGGTCGCCGAGCGCAAACAGATCCGGGCACTCCCACATATAGCCTGCGTCGCTCAGGCCGTTAATGCCGTCACCGGCGATTTCGCCCTCGCTGCGCCACTGATGAAGGTCCGGGGAGCTGAACAGCAGCACCTTACCGCGCTTTTGCCGATCCTGCGCCCCCAGCACCATGTACCAGCGGTCTTGATGCCGCCAGACTTTCGGGTCGCGGACGTGGCCGGTATAGCCCTCCGGCAGCGGCAGGACCGGGCCGAGCTTAGTGAAGGTGCCGTCGGCGTTTTCCGTCGCCAGGCACTGCCACGCGGTTCGGCCGCCATCGTCGAACTTCACGTTGCCGGTATAGCACAGGGTGAGCGTACCGTTGTTATCCACCGCGCTGCCGGAGTAGCAGCCGTTGCGGTCGTACTCTTCATCCGGCATCAGCGCAATAGGCTCATGCCGCCAGCGCAGCAGATCGTCTGAACTCCAGTGCGCCCAGCACTTGAACTTATGATCGCAGGCGAGCGGGTTCCACTGGTAGAACAGGTGATAGCGCCCGGCAAACTCGACAAAGCCGTTGGGGTCGTTCATCAGCCCGGTGACCGGCGCATGGTGCCAGCGGGGATAATGGCTATCGGCCAGCGCGCGCGGCTGGCCCTGCATAACGGCCTGCAAAATCGCAGGCAAACGTGATGGAAGTGACATTATTCAGCGTCCGTTTTGTATTTCAGCAGCAGAGAGACGACGAAAGCGACGCCAAAGGCGATGACCATACCGATAATGTAGTTCAGCAGCGAGCTGGCCTGCACGATAGCCATGCCGGGAATCGCCGTCAGGCCGACTGCGCTCATATAGACGTGCACTGACACGACCCACGCGCCGCCCGCCGCGCCGCCGATCAGCGCCGCGATAAACGGCTTCATGAAACGTAAGTTGATACCAAAAATCGCCGCCTCGGTGATGCCCAGCATAGCGGAAAACGCCGAGGGCAGCGCAATGGCTTTGATTTTGACGTCTTTGGTTTTAAACCATACCGCCAGGCAGGCGCCACCCTGAGCGACGTTGGCCATGGACCAAATCGGCAGCAGGAAGTTAACCCCAATGGACGGGTTACCCAGCAGCCCGGCTTCGATGGCGTGGAAGCTGTGGTGAATACCGGTAATGACGATAACCGAATAGAGACCGCCAAACAGCAGTCCAGCCAGCCAGCCGGCGTGGCTAATCAGGGTACTCAGGACAAACGAGATGCCGTCGCCGAGCGCGCGACCGGCCGGGCCGATAATCAGCAGGGCGATAAAACCGGAAATAATCACCGTCAGGAACGGCGTCAGGATCAGGTCCAGCGCATCGGGGATCGCGCGACGCAGCTGCTTCTCAACGAGGCTCATAAACCATACCGCCAGCAGCACCGGGAACACTGTCCCCTGATAGCCGATCATGGCGATCTCGAGGCCGAAGAAGTTCATGGTATGGAAACCGGCGGCCACGCCCCAGGCGTTAGTCAGCGCCGGGTGGGTCAGAATGCCGCCGAGCGTCGCGCCGAGGTAGGGGTTACCGCCGAATTCGCGGGCCGCGGTAAAGCCAATCAGGATCGGCAGAATGATAAACGCCGCCGAGCTGCACATATCCAGCATGATGTAGAGGGCGTTGCTCGGGTCAACCCAGCCGTAGGTTTTGACCATCCCCAGCAGGCCCATCAGCAGGCCGGAGGCGACGATTGCCGGGATAATCGGCACGAAGATGTTCGACAGCAGGCGCGCGATACGCTGGAAAGGATTAAGCTTTTTCGCCGCAATGTCGGCGGCTTCCGACTTGCTCGATTCGCTAATGCCCGCCGCCTGGATAAAGGCGGCGTAGACCTTGTTCACCACCCCGGTGCCGAAAATAATCTGCATCTGCCCGGCGTTGCGGAAACAGCCCTTAACCCCTTCAATTTTGCCGATGGCCTGCTGGTCGGCCAGCGAATCATCGACCAGCACCAGCCGCAGACGCGTGGCGCAGTGCGCGGCGCTGGCGATATTTTCCTTGCCTCCCAAAAGCGGAAGCAGCGAGCGGGAAATCTGTTCAAAATCCATAGTACCCTCTGAATGCGTAAAATTTTCGTGTTGTCGTCCCGTGTTCACGGGGGCGCAGTTTCTGCGTCGTTATCGTGTCCGGGGCGACAACGCGCGCGTAATCGCCCCGGATGTTCCTGCCGTCAGACGTTACCCGTCAGAACCAGGTTTCCATCTGCATACCGAACGACCATTCGCCGCCCGATTTAAAACCACTGCTGCCCAGCGCGTCGTCGCTGGCGTAATTATTCAGTTTTTTGCTCCAGTCCATCCATGAGGTGTAAAGGCGGATTTCAGGACGGCTGAAGAAATCACCGATGCTGCCGACCTTAAAGGTCGGAGCGAAGGTGAGCTTGTAGAAGCTACCGTTCACCGCATGGCGATCGTTATAACCTTCAGGTTTAAGATCCATATACTGGTAGCTGCCTTCGTAAGCGAGGGCGAAGTTCTGGTTGATCTCCTGGATCAGACGCATGTTGAGCGTTGCCCACTGATAGCTGTCGCCCTCGGCATAACGGTCTTTACTGCTTTGCGCCAGGATAGCCGGGGCGATAAACCAGTTTTTGCTGAGCGGCGTGGTGCCGTAGCTGGCGAAGCGCCAGGTGTTGGCGCCCGAGCGTAGCGCGCCGTCAGAGCCGATGCCTTTAACTTCAGCGCCCAGGCCGTGACCGTAGAGCAGGGCGGTTTTGCTGGTGCCTTCACGCAGGCCGTAAAAAGTGTCGTTATGCAACCCGAGCAGCGCATGCGTCCCGGTATTTGCCGCATCGCCTTTGACCGGATTGCCGTTGGTATCCTGACGTTCATCGTTGTCTTTTGCCCGCATCCCGCTGACCATCACCTGCACCGGACCGATGAAGTTGTTCATGCTGACGATATAGTTCTGCACGCTATTGCTCGAGTCAGCAATATCGCCGAAGTTGCGTCCGTAAAGAGAGAAGTTACTGCGAATGCTATCGTTCCACCTGACGTCGTAAATACCGCCGCCGGTACCGGCGAGGAACACAACGTCAGAGTCAATCCAGTGAATATCAAAGTTGTCGCGGTCGAAACGTTTCCCTGCCCACAGGGTGGAGCCTTTAAACGGCCCTTCAAAGGCAGGCAGGTTGCCCAGTTCGACGAAAGCCTGGCGAACGTTCAAATCACTGGTGCTCGCCGTCCAGTCGTTATAATTGGTTTGGCCGTCGGCGACCATCACTTTGAAGCGGGTCGTCGCGCCATTATCCAGGGTCTGCTTATGTTCAAGGTTCATTTCAACATAGGTATCGGCCTGGTTTCCCAGACGGCCGATAGCCCCGCCGGTTTCCCCCGCTGGCGTCATATAGGCGCCGGATTTGGTGCTGGCGGCGGAATCATTCATTATCACGCCGGAGCGGGCGTAGCCGTGAAACTCAAAGCCGCTTTTCTCATCGGCTTTTTTCTCAAGCTTGGCGGTACGTTGAACCACTTCCTGCGTCGTGTCCTGATTTTTTTGCTGCTGGGTGGTCAGCTGCTGGACTTTTTTCTCCGCTGACTCGGCGCGGTTTTCCGCGGTTTGCGCTCTGTTTTCCGCCTCCTGCAGGCGTTTTTCCAGCGCGACCAGGCGGGCTTCGATGGTGCTGAGGTCCGTTTGCGCGTGGGCTGAGGCGGCACCGGTTAGCAAAGCGATAAGGACCGCGAGTGTGTTTTTTTTATACATGCTGGTTGCATCCCGAAAGTAAAATTTGGAAATGTTGTTTTTTGCTAAACCGGTTTAGGAGCTATGTTAAGCATGACCCTTAACATTTGGAAATGGATTTTGCTAAACCGGTTTAATAAATGTGATGGATGCAACAAAGTGGGCCGCGCACGACGGCCTGAAGAATCAAAACTGGCGATTAAGATCGCGCTGGTATGGCAGAGCGGTCATCGCGCCTTTCGCCGTTGTCGCCAGAGCGCCGCAGGTTTGCGCTAGCGTCAGGGTGGGTTCCAGCCCTTCGATATCCGTCGGCATCCCTTTGGCGGCAAGGCTTGCGAGCAGTCCGGCGACAAAAGCGTCACCCGCGCCGGTGGTGTCCACGCTGACCACAGGCTTGGCGCTGAAATGGGTAAACTGCTGCTGGAAGGCGGCAAGCACGCCCGCTTTGCCCTGGGTGACCAGCAGCAATTCAGGCTGGTAGCGCGCGGTGATGCTGGCGATGCCTTGCGCTAAATCATCAATTCCGCTGATGAATACCAGTTCCTCTTCCGACAGCTTCACCACGTTGGCCATGCGCAGGGCGCGATCGAGGCAGGCGTGCAGCAGCTCCTGATCCTGCCAGAGGTCCGGGCGGATATTGGGGTCAAAGCTGACCCGGCCGCCGGCCAGCTTGATTTTCTCCATAGCCGCGAAGGTGGTGCTGCGGCTGGGTTCGGCGCTGAGCGCGATAGAGCAGACGTGCAGCCACTGGTTGGCGGCAAACTGCGGCAGGTCTTCTTTCGCCAGGAACAGATCCGCGCTTGGGCGCACCATAAAGGTAAAGGTGCGTTCGCCCTGATCGTCAAGGTCGACCACGACGGTGGAGGTTCGGTGCTCGCCGTCGAGGCGCATATGGCTGACGTCGACCAGCTCCTGCTGCAGGGTGTGGCGCATAAAGCGGCCAAACGGATCGTCGCCGACGCGCCCGATAAACCCGCTGATGCCGCCAAGACGGGCGATACCTACCGCCACGTTGGCCGGCGCGCCGCCGGGGCAGCGCAACAGACGGCCTTCGCTCTCCGGCAGCAGGTCAACTACCGCATCTCCCAGAACCCAAACTTTTGCAATCATGCTGAAAAATCTCCATAGCTAAACTTAGTTAAACCGGTTTAGCTTATTAAAGCATAGCGACAGGATCAGGGGAACGTCAGCGGCGGAAAAGTGCGAACCAGGGTATAAAAACGTGAGCCGGTTGGCAAAAGAGCGGCCGTTCGGCTGAGCGGGAGAGACTTCTAATGGCTGCGGACTCTATAGCGGTAAAAAGCGGCAGCCCGGACAGGTGCAAAGGGGGGGGCGGCAGACCAAAAGTCGATAGAAAAGTCTGAAATCAGTTTTAAGAACAATCCCTAAAGCCAGACGGCAAAATCTTGTGCCATGCTAAATGCGACTCATAACATTAAGTTCGTTAGCGAGAGAGGATATTATGAAAAAAGCAATGATTGCGTTATCTGCGATTCTGGTAGCAGCTCCTGTTTTTGCTGCAACAACGACACACGCAACCGACGATACCGTCGCGGCGGCCCATGAAGGGGCGAACACCGCGAAGGAAAAACTGCACGAGGCCCAGCACCAGGGTGAAGAGCAGCAGCTCAAAGCTAAACACGCGGCGGAAGGCAAAAGCGACAGCGTAGGCAGCGAAGTCAGCGAAGGCGCGCAGAAAACCTGGAATAAGACCAAAGAAGGGACTGAGAAGGGCTGGAACGCAACTAAAGAAGGCACCGAAAAAGGCTGGAATAAGACCAAAGAGGTCAGCAAAGAAGGCTGGGATAAAACCAAGCAGGGTGCCGAAGAGCTAAAAACTAAAGTCACTGAGTAATTACTGACTCTTTGCTAAAAAAGGTCGCGAAAGCGGCCTTTTTTGTTATTTAGCGTCCATGGTTCAGCCTCGGGATAATTATCCGCAATGGATATCGAGCCGGCTTGCGGTATACCCGGGGGCATAGTAAACCCTGTGGCTGGGTTAAATGAGCGCAGGCAATAAAAATGCGCCCTGGAAGACTAAGCGGATATGCCAGGAATTGTCCTGGTTATATTGTTACTCACTATTCCTCCACATTCTCCTGGTACAAAGGAAATATATCAGGAGGTGTATTATGAAAAAGATTCTTTCACTGGCGATTATTTTATCTTGTGCGTTGACTTCCGTCTCCTGGGCGGATGGTCCTGGCGGCAACAACCACGGTCAGCAGCAGGTCTGGCAGCAAGACGCCGGGCGCGGCGGCCCGAACGGTAACCGTCAGCAGGGGCCGCAGGCTAACAACCATCAGGGCAACGGCGATAACCGTGGCCCGGCGCATGGTGACAAGGGGCCGCAGGGTAACCCTCATCAGGCGCGTCATGAGCAGGACCACTTTGCGTGGAACGGGCATGATTTCCGCAAAGGTCATCCGGCGCCGGAACGTTTTCGCGGCAATGATTACCGGATAAACGACTGGAACGATCGCGGATTACCGGCACCGCCGCGCGGGCAGCACTGGTCCTATATTGATGGCAACTATGTGCTGATTGCCGCCGCGACCGGGATTATTACGTCGATCCTGATTAACGGCGCGCTGAGTCACTAACCTTTTTCTGCCTTAACCTCGCTACCGCTTTCCCCGGAGGCGGTGCTGCGCGCCTGTCCGGGCTACCGATTTCCCCGCGTCTGAGGGACGGTAGTCCGGTCAGCGTAGCGCTATCGGGCAATGCCCACCCGCCCTTGTTCTCACTTAAAAAGCGCAAAGTTGAAAATATCATTCTTGCGCCTCTTCTTTGATGTTTTATCTGCTTATTTAGACTTTATAAATGAGTATTATGCTTCATGGTTAATAAAAAGCAGAGAATGTAAGAAGCGCCCTGGTTCAGGCGAGAGTAAAAGACGTCCGCTTCTCCGTTAAATCACTATGAATAAATCAGATGAAAACTGCCTGCGGAATAAGAAATCCTGCTTGCAATAAACCCTTAGCACGTTAAGTTATTAAAGCTTTGCATCTGATTCTATTCCCGGAGACCGGCATGACCGACTGTGTAATTCCTGAAATTAAAGCCACCGAAAATGAAATGATTGCGATCCGTCATTATTTGCACGCCCATCCGGAATTAAGCCTGGAAGAGTTTAATACCAGCGAGCTGGTGGCCGGAAAACTGACCGAGTGGGGCTATACGGTGACCCGCGGGCTGGCGAAAACCGGGGTGGTCGGAACCTTAAGCAAAGGCGATTCTCCGCGCACGATCGGCCTGCGCGCCGACATGGACGCGCTGCCGATTTTCGAAACGACCGATCTCCCGTGGGCCAGCACCGTTGCCGGGAAAATGCACGCCTGCGGCCACGATGGCCATACCACCATTCTGCTGGCGGCGGCGAAATATATCGCCTCGCCGGCCTGCCAGTTCAACGGCACGGTACACCTGATATTCCAGCCCGCGGAAGAAGCTATCGGCGGCGCGGATTTAATGATTAAAGACGGCCTGTTTGAACGTTTCCCCTGCGAGCGCATCTTCGGCCTGCACAATATGCCGGGCCTGCCGGTGGGGAAACTCGGCTTTTACGCCGGTAATTTTATGGCCTCGGCGGATACGGTCAAAATCACCATTACCGGTTACGGCGGCCACGGCGCGCACCCCGAGCGCACCGTCGACCCCATTGTGACCGGCGCGGCGCTGGTGATGAATCTGCAAAGTATCGTTGCCCGTAACGTACCGCCGGGCGAAACCGCGGTGGTCAGCGTCGGTACTTTCCAGGCGGGTATCGCCTCCAACGTCATCCCCGAGAACGTGGTGATGGAGCTGAGCGTGCGGGCGATGAAGCCGGAAATTCGCGACCTGCTGATTAAGCGGATCAAGGCGCTCGCTGATTTTACCGCCAAAAGCTACGGCGCCAGCAGCGAGGTTGAGGTTTTTGACTCCTATCCGGTGCTGACCAACAGCGACGAGGAGACCGAGTTCGCCAAAGCGCTGGCGCTGGAGGTATTTGGCGAGGAGGGCGTGCTGGAATCTATTTCGCCGATGAACGCCAGCGAAGATTTCGCTTTTATGCTCCAGAAACGCCCCGGCTGCTACTTCCTGCTGGGTAATGGGGAGAAAGGCGGGAAGGGCGGCTGTATGGTGCACAACCCCGGCTATGACTTTAATGATGACATTATTTCTACCGGCGCGACGCTGTTCGTCCGGTTAGTTGAAACACACTGCCGTTGATCTCTGGAGTCCGTAAATAATGAAAAAATCTCTTCTGCTGTGGGTCGCGCTGATGGCCTCAACTTCAGCCCTGGCCGCAGAAAATAAGGAAATTCGCTTTGGCGTCGATCCCACCTTTGCGCCGTTTGAATGGAAAGATCCGCAGGGTAAGCTGGCGGGTTTTGATATTGACCTCGGCAACGCGATTTGCGCCCAGCTGCAGGCCAAGTGCGTGTGGGTGGAAAGCAACTTCGACGGCATTATCCCGGCGCTGAAGGCGCGTAAGTTCGACGCGATCCTCTCCGGCATGTATATGACCGAGAAGCGCAAAGAGCAGATCGGCTTTAGCGACAAGCTCTACAACGGTCCGGTGTTCCTCGTGGCGCGTAAAAATACCCTGGCCGGGAATACCGTCGAACAGCTGAAGGGCAAAACCATCGGCGTGGAACAGGGCTCGGCGCAGGAGACTTACGTCAACCAGCACTGGCGCACGGCGGGGATCAATATCGTCGCCTATCAGGGGGCGGATCGCGTGGTTCAGGATCTGGAGTCCGGGCGTATTGATGGCGCGGTGCTGTCCGGGATGATGGCCGACTACAGCTTCCTGCAGCAGCCGCAGGGTAAAGATTTTGCCTTCGTTGGCGGCCATCTGAAGGACGACAAGCTGTTCGGCGCCGGCGCGGCGATTGGCCTGCGCAAAGAGGACGATGCCCTGCGCCAGGAGATTAACGGCGCGATTGCCCGCATTCTCGCCGACGGCACTTATAAAAAGTTAGCCGGGAAATATTTTAGCTTTGACGTCTATTCCGGGACATAATGTTGTTATGCATTCAGCGGGCACGGCTAGCCCGCTTCAAGCTTCCTTTTCTTACTATCCCGTAATTGTCCTTTCCTGGCCCTCACGGCGTTCCGAAGGATACTGAATATAAGCGATAAGGAGTGAACGGCATGATCACACGTCCCTTGGGCAAAACCGGATTTTCCATCGCCCCGCTGGTGTTTGGCGGCAACGTTTTTGGCTGGACCATCGATGAAAAAACCAGTTTTGCCATTCTTGATGCGTTTATAGACCACGGCTTTGATGCTATCGACACGGCGGATGTTTACTCCCGCTGGGCGGAGGGTAATCAGGGCGGCGAGTCTGAAACCATTATCGGTCGCTGGCTACAGGCGCGGCCCGGCATGCGCGATAAGGTGAAGATCTTCACCAAAGTGGGGGCCGATTTAGGCCTTCCCGGGCATAAAGGGTTGAAAAAAGCGTGGATCCAGCAGGCGGTTGAGGATTCACTCCGGCGCCTGAACTCCGATTATATCGACCTCTATTTTGCCCACTGGCCGGACCCGGAAACGCCGGTTGCGGAAACCCTCGAGGCGTTTCACGCCCTGCAGCAGGCGGGGAAAATCCGCGCTATGGGCGCCTCCAACCTTGACGCCGGCCAGCTTTCGAGCGCGCTGGAAGTGTCGCGCAAAAGCGGTCTGCCGGCCTGGCAGGTGCTGCAGCCGGAATACAATCTTTATCATCGCTCGGCTTTTGAGGGCGCGCTCGGCGACCTGTGCATCAGCCGCGATATCGGCGTGGTGACCTACTACAGCCTGGCGTCCGGCTTCCTGACCGGCAAATACCGCCAGCAGTCCGATCTGGCGCAAAGCCAGCGCGGGGGCGGCATTGGCAAATATCTCAATCCGCGCGGGCTGCGCATCGTCGATACGCTGGTTGAGGTGGCGGAGCAAAACGACGCCAAACCCGCCGAAGTCGCGCTGGCCTGGCTGATGAGCCGCGAAGGCGTAACGGCGCCTATCGCCAGCGCCACCAGCATCGCTCAGGTGGAGAGCTTCGCCCGCGCCGCCGCGCTGACCCTGAGCGCCGACCAACTGGCGCGTCTGGACAGCGCCAGCGCGTAATACTGTATGCCGGAGCCTGTCAGGTTCCGGCGCTTTTCCATCAGCGTTTTGTATTCCTTTTCTTTTCTCTTTTAGTCACTTCCCCGGCTCTGAATACTTTTCAGCGAAAAATGAAACGTTTTTTCATGCGCTAAAAGCCCTTCTTGATTACGTTAAGATAATGCGTATAGTTCTCATTCTTATTTTGTTTTTATGTTTTCGGTGATTGCCTGCCTCAGCGGATGCTCACGGGGAAACTGCGAAAGCGGGATAGGGCTCGCTCACGCAAGATCGAAAAGAGAACATCGGCGGCGAAGTAAATGTTAATTTATTGATTTTATTAATAATTAATCTTTTTTTATTTTTTCTTACCTATGGGACTCATTATGCGTACCTATCACTCTTCTGTTTTCCCGCTACGCAAAACGCTGCTGGCGTTAACCATCGGCGCAATCACCCATTCAGCCGCGGCGGCGGAAAGCAAGAAAAGCGAAGAAACCATGGTCGTCCAGGCAACGCCCGCCAGCGATTTTAAAGCCGGCGGCGATCTGGTGGTGCCTGCCTATCTCGACGGACAGGTGGCGAACGGCGGGCGTCTCGGGATGCTCGGCGAGCAAAACGCCATGGACGTTCCGTTTAGCATCATCGGTTATACCTCGAAGCTGATTCAGGACCAGCAGGCGAAAACCATCACCGACGTGGTGAGCAACGATGCCGGGGTTCAGCCGGTGCAGGGTTACGGTAACTATGCCGAGACCTACCGCATTCGCGGCCTCAAGTTTGACGGCGACGATATGACCCTGAGCGGGCTGGCCGGGGTGGTGCCGCGTCAGGTGGTGGATACCGCCATGCTTGAGCGGGTCGAAATTTTTAAAGGCGCCAACGCCCTGCTCAACGGCGCCGCCAGCTCCGGCGTCGGCGGGATGATTAACCTCGAACCTAAGCGCGCGGAAGATATCCCCACCGCCAACGTTGGCGTCGACTATACCTCGGATTCGCAGGTCGGCGGCTCGCTGGATTTAGGCCGTCGCTTTGGCGACGATAACCAGTTCGGCGCGCGGGTGAACCTGGTGCATCGCGAAGGCGAGGCGGCGGTCGACAATGACAAGCGCAGAACCACTCTGGCTTCGATTGGCCTCGATTATCGCGGTGAGCGCTTACGCAGCTCTTTTGACTTTGGCTATCAGAAGAAAACCTTCCACGGCGGCCCGATGGGGATCAATATTTCGGCCGTGGATTTTATCCCGCGTCTGCCGGATAACACCCATAACTACACGCAAAAATGGGCTTACAGCGATATCGAAAATGAGTTCGGTATGCTGAGAATGGAATACGACATTATTGATAAATGGACCGCCTACGCCTCGTTAGGGGCGCAGCATGCCCATGAGATTGGCCTGTATAGCGCCTCGAAGCTGATTGACCGGGCGGGCAACGCCACGGCGGGGCGCCTCGATACCAACCGCTATATTGATACCGCCAGCGGCATGGCGGGCCTTCGCGGCGAGTTCGCCACCGGTTTTGTATCGCACAGGGTCAACGTCGGCTATTCGGCGAAAACTCAAAACGACAAAACCGCATGGCGGATGTCGAAGGCGGCGGATAATCCGCTGGTGAACATCTACGATACCCGGCAGGTCGCGCCTCCGGCCAACGCTTCATTCGGCGGCGACTATGACGATCCGCTGACCAGCGGCCGCACCCGTTCCCAGGGCTGGCTGCTAAGCGACACCCTTGGCGTGCTCGACGATACGCTGCTGTTTACCGCTGGCGCGCGCCATCAAAAGGTAGTGGTGCGCAATTACAACAAAACCACCGGCCTGCAAACCGATGACGCATTTGATGACAGCCGCTGGATGCCCACTTACGGCGTGGTTTATAAGCCGTGGAAAGTGATTTCTTTATACGCCAACCATACCGAAGCGCTACAGCCGGGCAGCAATGCGCCAACCTCCGCTAAAAACTATGGTGAAAGCGTTGGGATCATTCACTCAAAACAGAACGAAGTCGGGGTGAAGGCCGATTTCGGCACAATTGGCGGCTCGCTGTCGCTGTTTGAAATTAAAATGCCGTCAGCGGTCCTCGACAGCAACGGCTATTACGGGCTTAACGGCGAGCAGCGTAACCGCGGCGTCGAATTTAATATCTTCGGCGAACCGCTGTATGGCCTGCGCCTTAACGCCAGCGCTACCTGGCTGGATGCCGAACTGTCGAAAACCGCGAAGGGTGTGAACGATGGTAAGAAAGCGATCGGCGTGCCGGGGTTCTACACGGTGCTTGGCGCAGAGTATGACATCAAGCCCATCGACGGTCTGACCGCCACCGCGCGCCTCAACCACTCGGGTTCGCAGTATGCCGATCAGGCGAACAGCAAGAAGATTGATAGCTATACCACCCTCGATCTCGGCGTGCGCTATCGACTGGCGCTTAACGAGAATCAAAACCAGATGACGGTACGCGCGGGTGTCGATAACGTAACGGATGAGAACTACTGGTCCGGCGCGGATGACAGCGGAACCTATCTGTTCCGCGGCGAACCGCGGACGTTCAAGGTATCGGTAGGTTACGCGTTCTGAGCCAAAATGCAGAGGCGGGCAGGGCCGATCGTCCCTTGTGATAAATCAATGAACGTATGAAGCCTGCGCATCTGCCGCTTGAAGTATGGCGAGTATAAGTGTTAAAAGGTGCCCCTTCATATAAATACACAGGGGATCGACGTGAAAGACGCGTCAACGTCGTCGGAGACCGTAGAGGAAAGCGGCCCGACGCTGCACCGCGGTTTACAGAACCGACATATCCAACTTATCGCCCTTGGCGGCGCCATCGGTACCGGCCTGTTTCTCGGCATCGGGCCAGCGATTCAAATGGCGGGACCGGCGGTCCTGCTCGGCTATGCCGTCGCCGGCATCGTCGCCTTTTTGATCATGCGCCAGCTTGGCGAAATGGTCGTTGAAGAGCCGGTTTCTGGCTCCTTTGCCCACTTTGCCTATAAATACTGGGGCCCGTTCGCCGGTTTTCTTTCCGGCTGGAACTACTGGGTAATGTTCGTGCTGGTGGGGATGGCGGAGCTGACCGCCGCCGGCATCTATATGCAGTACTGGCTGCCGGACGTGCCGACGTGGATCTGGGCCGCCGCTTTCTTCCTCATTATCAACGCCGTGAACCTCGTAAACGTTCGCCTTTACGGCGAAGCGGAGTTCTGGTTCGCGCTGATTAAGGTGCTGGCGATTATCGGCATGATTGGCTTTGGCCTGTGGATGCTGTTCGGCGGCCACGGCGGAAGTAAAGCGGGAATCGATAACCTGTGGAAACACGGCGGTTTCTTCGCCACCGGCTGGCACGGCCTGATTATGTCGCTGGCGGTCATTATGTTCTCCTTCGGCGGACTGGAGCTTATTGGCATTACTGCCGCAGAAGCGCAGAACCCGGAAAAGAGCATCCCGAAAGCGGTTAACCAAGTGGTATACCGTATTCTGTTGTTTTATATCGGTTCGCTGGTGGTTCTGCTGGCGCTCTATCCGTGGGTGGAAATCCAATCCGACAGCAGCCCGTTCGTAATGATCTTCCATAATCTTGACAGCAACGTGGTGGCTTCTGCGCTGAACTTTGTGATTCTGGTGGCTTCATTGTCGGTTTATAACAGCGGCGTGTACTCCAACAGCCGGATGCTGTTTGGACTGTCGGTGCAGGGCAACGCGCCGAAGTTTCTCGCCCGCGTCAGCAAGCGCGGCGTGCCGGTCAACTCCCTGCTGCTTTCCGGGATTATTACCTCCCTGGTGGTGGTGCTTAACTATCTGCTGCCGCAGAAAGCCCTCGGCCTGCTGATGGCGCTGGTGGTGGCGACGCTGCTGTTGAACTGGATCATGATCTGCCTGGCGCACCTGAAATTCCGCGCCGCCCAACGGCGCAAGGGGCGCGAGCCGAAGTTTAAAGCTCTGCTGTCGCCCGCCAGTAACTATATCTGTATCGCCTTTCTGGCGCTGATCCTGGTGCTGATGTGCACCATCGACGGGATGCGTCTGTCGGCGATTCTGCTGCCGGTGTGGATCCTGTTCCTGTTTGCGGCCTTTAAAACCCTGCGCCGGACGGCGTAGCGCGCGATCGCCCCGCCGTCCGGCGGGGTATCTTCCACTTTTATTGTGATCTTCTTCGCGCTTAGCGTATTTTGCTCGCGATCTTCTTTTTGTAATCGATTACTTTTTATTTGAGCGTATTTGTAATCGATTACTTTTTTGAGGGCGGTCGAAATGGTCACAACAACCGAAGGTCGTGAAAGTCCCCGCGTAGCCCACCGTTTTCTGGTGCCGCGGCTGTCGTTAATGATGTTTATGCAGTTCTTTATCTGGGGTAGCTGGTCGGTGACGCTGGGGCTGGTGATGACCCGCTATGAGATGTCGCTGCTGATCGGCGATGCTTTCTCCGCCGGGCCGATTGCGTCTATTCTCTCGCCGTTTGTGCTGGGCATGCTGGTCGATCGTTTTTTCGCTTCGCAGAAGGTGATGGCGGTGATGCATCTGGCCGGCGCGGTGATTCTATGGTTTGTCCCGCAGGCGCTGGTGGCGCAAAACGGCGCGCTGCTGATTGGCCTGCTGTTCGGCTATACCCTGTGCTATATGCCGACGCTGGCGCTGACCAATAACATCGCTTTCCATAGCCTGGCGAACGTCGATAAAACCTTCCCGGTGGTGCGCGTCTTCGGCACCATCGGCTGGATCATCGCCGGTATCTTTATCGGCGTGACGGGGATTTCCGATACCACTGGAATTTTCTCTGTTGCGGCGCTCTGTTCGGTGGCGCTGGCCGTTTATAGCCTGACGCTGCCGCACACGCCGGCCCCGGCGAAAGGGACCCCGGTCCAGTTTCGCGACCTGCTGTGCGCCGACGCCTTCGCGCTGCTGAAAACGCGTCACTTCCTGATTTTCTCCCTCTGCGCGACGCTGATTTCGATTCCGCTGGGGACCTACTACGCCTACACCGCGTCTTATCTTGCGGATGCCGGTATCGCGGACGTCAGCACCGCAATGTCTTTCGGTCAGATGTCAGAAATCTTCTTTATGCTGGTGATCCCGCTGCTGTTCCGCCGTCTCGGGGTGAAATACATGCTGCTGATCGGCATGGCGGCGTGGTTTGTACGCTATGCCTTCTTTGCGCTGGGCGTCAGCGAAGAGGGACGGTTCCTGCTTTATCTCGGCATCCTGCTGCACGGCGTCTGCTACGACTTTTTCTTTGTTGTCGGCTTTATCTATACCGATCGCGTGGCCGGTGAAAAGGTGAAGGGCCAGGCGCAGAGCATGATTGTGATGTTCACCTACGGTATCGGCATGCTGTTGGGATCGCAGATTTCCGGCGCGCTGTATAACCACCTGGTGGCAGGCCAGAGCGTACCGCAGGCGTGGGTCGCCTTCTGGTGGATCCCGGCGGTGGCCGCAGCGGTCATCGCCCTGATTTTCCTTTTCTCTTTCCAGTACAACGAGAAAGAGTCGCGTTAATTTTTCAGGAGGTGGTATGAAAACAATCAAGGGGCCGGGCATTTTTCTGGCGCAGTTTATCGGTTCGCAGGCGCCGTTTAATACCCTGGAGGGCCTGGCGCAGTGGGCTGCCGGTTTGGGCTATCAGGCATTGCAGATCCCCTGCAACCATCCGGCGATTTTCGATGTTGAACGCGCCGCCGCCAGCCAGACCTACTGCGATGAGGTGAGCGGCAAGCTGGCGGAGCATGGCCTGGCGATCGGCGAGCTGTCCACCCATCTTGAGGGTCAACTGGTGGCCGTTCACCCGGCTTATGATACGGCCTTTGACGCCTTTGCGCCCGCCGCGCTGCGCGGTAACCCGCAGGCGCGCCAGCAGTGGGCGGTAGAGAAAGTGCGCCAGGCGGCGGTGGCCTCTGCGCGTCTGGGGCTGAAAGCGCATGCCACCTTTTCCGGGGCGCTGGCGTGGCCTTATTTTTATCCGTGGCCGCCGCATAATCAGCCGCTTCTCGATGAGGCCTTTGATGAGCTGGCCCGGCGATGGCGGCCGCTGCTGGACGTTTTCGACGAACAGGGCGTGGATCTCTGCTACGAAATCCATCCCGGCGAAGATCTGCATGATGGCGTCACCTTTGAGCGTTTTCTGCAGCGCCTCGATAACCACCCGCGCTGCAACATACTCTATGATCCCAGCCACCTTCATCTTCAGCAGATGGATTACCTGGCCTTTATCGATATCTACCACGCGCGAATCAAAGCGTTTCACGTCAAAGACGCCGAATTCCGCCGCGACGGGCGCAGCGGGGTCTACGGCGGCTATCAGAACTGGCCGCAGCGGGCGGGGCGCTTTCGTTCGCTGGGCGACGGGCAGATCGATTTCAAAACGATTTTCAGCAAGCTCACCGAGTATGATTTTGACGGCTGGGCGGTGCTGGAGTGGGAGTGCTGCCTGAAGGACGCGGAGGTTGGCGCGCGCGAAGGCAGCGAGTTTATCCGCCGCCATATCATCCCGGTCTCCGGGCGGGCGTTTGATGATTTCGCCGCGGGCAAGGAGGGGAGAGAATGATCCAGGTCGGCATTATTGGTTCCGGGTTTATCGGGCCGGCGCACCTGGAGGCGCTGCGCCGGGTGGGGGATATCGAGGTGGTGGCGCTGTGCGACGGTAGCCTCGAGATGGCGCAGCAGAAGGCGCGTCAGCTCAACGTGGCGCACGCCTACGGCAGCGTCGAGGCGCTGCTGGCCCACCCCGGATTGCAGGTGGTGCATAACTGTACGCCGAACCACCTGCACGCGCGGATTAACCGCCAGATCCTCTCCGCCGGTCTGCACGTTTTTTCAGAAAAACCGCTCTGCATGACCGCGGAAGAAGCGCGTGAGCTGGTGGCGCTGGCGGAGGATGCCGGCGTGGTCCACGGGGTTAGCTTTGTCTATCGCCAGTTCGCCATGGTGCAGCAGGCGGCGGCGATGGTGCGCAACGGCGACGTCGGGAGGCTGTTTGCGGCGCATGGCAGCTATTTGCAGGACTGGATGCTGCTGGAAACCGACTATAACTGGCGGGTTGATTCAGCGCAGGGCGGCGCCTCGCGGGCGGTGGCCGACATTGGCTCCCACTGGTGCGATACGGTGCAGTTTATGACCGGTCGCCGCATTGTCGAGGTGATGGCGGATCTCTCTATCGTCTGGCCGACGCGTAAGGCGCCCGTCGCCGGGGATGCGACCTTTAGCCAGCATCGCGATAATGGCGCGTATGAGGCGCGGCCCGTCGACACCGAAGATTTGGGGTCGGTACTGTTCCGTTTTGATGACGGCAGTAAGGGCTGTTTTACCGTTTCGCAGGTCAGCGCCGGGAGAAAAAATGGCCTGACGGTAGAGATCAACGGCAGTAACTGTTCGCTGGCATGGGAGCAGGAGGTGCCGCAGCGGCTGTGGGTAGGTCATCGCCAGCAGCCAAACCAGCTGCTGAGCGACGATCCGAGCCTGATGCTCGGCGAGGCCGCCGCCAGCGCCCATTTCCCCGGCGGGCATAACGAAGGCTGGCCCGATGCGTTTAAAAATATGATGCTGAGCTTTTATCAGGCGGTGCGCGCCGGTGAGATGCCGCCGGCGTCGTCGCGGCGTTTCGCCTCGTTCTATGAGGGGGCGGACGTGATGTACATCGTTGATGCGATAGTGAAAAGCCATCAGCAGCAGCGCTGGGTGCAGGTGGAAAGATAAGCAGAAGGCGCGGTGCGCATTTCGCGCACCCGCTGTGTTATTTCACGCCAAAATAGCCGTCGAGATAGGTCCCGGCCAGTTCATTACCAAATAGCACGGCGTCTTTATTTTCCATCTCGTTGTCCCATTTATCGCTGGCGTTACCGTTGAACGCGTGCTGGGTTTTTGTGCCCTGCGCCACCTGCTGCCTGATGGCGTCGGCAGTACGGCGGGCGTCGCTTTCGCTCATCCCCGATTTTCTGTCCTGCTGGCCGCGGGCATAGATTTCAGTAAAGTTCGGCAGATTTAAGCGGTAGTTTTCCTGACGGTTAGTGGCGAAGTTACCGCCGACGAAATCGCTGCGGTGTGAAATAAAGTAGTAAGCGTGGCGTTCCGGTGAAGATTTTGAGGAGGTACAGCCGGAAAGGGCGGCGAGCGAACAGCCGAGCGCGATAAGCGCTATTTTGAGTTTCATTGATATCATCATCCATAATTATTAGAACAGGTATACCGATCATTCGGCGACAGAACAAAACGGTTAATTATAGATGTACGGTAGCACCTGAAGACCCATGAATCCAAGGGTCTTCAGGCAGCATTTTTTAGATCTGCGCCAGCCCGCCATCAACGTAGATTTCGGCGGCGTTAATAAAGCTCGCGTCGTCTGACGCCAGAAAAGCGACGGTTTTAGCGACCTCCTCGGGCTCGCCAATGCGGCCCAGCGGGACGTCGGCGGCCAGCATATCGAAGAGCCCCTGACGCTGCTCTTCTGCGACAAGTCCTCCCAGGCCGGGCGTACGGACGGGTCCCGGGCTGACCACATTCACGCGGATACCGCGATCCTTGAGATCCAGCGCCCATGAGCGTGCCAGATTACGCACGGCGGCCTTACTGGCGCTGTACACGCTGAAGTTCGCGGTGCCTTTCACCGCCGCGGTCGAGCCGGTAAGGATGATGGAAGCCCCCAGGGTCAACAGCGGCAAGGACTTCTGGACGGTGAACAGCACGCCGCGCACGTTGGTAGCGAAAATGCGATCGAAGTGCTCTTCCGTTATGGCGCCCAGCGGCATCATATCGCCGCCGCCCGCATTGGCAAAAAGCACATCCAGTCGCCCTGATTCGCTGGCAATGGTCGAAAACACCCTATCGAGGTCGCTTAATATCGAGGCATCGGCGCGGATCCCGCTGGCGGCGGGACCGATTAACGCGACCGCCGCATCAAGCTCTTCCTGACGGCGACCGGTGATATAGACCGTCGCTCCCTGCAAGGCCAGCTCCCGGGCTGATGCCAGGCCGATGCCCGAGGTGCCGCCGGTGACTAACGCGATTTTTGCCGAAAGTTTTTTACTCATGATGCACTTCCTTAACTAAAGTATGAATATGCCAATTGAGTCATCCACTTACCGTGACCACCTGGCGACTGAGTACGGGAGTCACTCTACCGTCAGCCACGGATGCAAAAAACGGAGTAATGTGAAAAACACTCTTCACGCCGGTGAATAATCAGCGACTGCTATCAGGAACAGCGAATAATGGATCGGTTTTCAGCCCTTAAAGTTTTTACGCGCGTTGTTGAAGCCAACAGCTTTACTCGGGCCGCAGACTCCCTGAATATGCCCAATGCCAGCCTTAGTAAAGCGATTCAACAGCTTGAATCGCATCTGGGCGTGTGCTTGCTACAGCGCACGACCCGGCGCATTACCGTCACGCCGGAAGGGCGCGAGTACTATGAAAAAGCGGTGCGGATTCTGAAAGAGCTGGATGAGGTGGATGCCTCATTTCGCGCTTCCCGCAATAAGCCAAAGGGCCATCTGCGCGTCGCGGTAGGCGGATCCACCGCTCGCGATGTGCTGATCCCGCTGTTGGCTGATTTTATAGCGACTTATCCGGATATCCGCATCGATCTGGCGGTCGCTGACAGCCCATCTGACCTTATCAGCGGCAATATTGACTGCGCGATCAGAGGCGGGCCGCTGGACGACTCGACGCTGATCGCGCGCAAAATCGGCGAAGCGACGATCGTGACCTGCGCCACGCCGGGCTATTTCAGGCTTTATGGTGTTCCCGCGTATCCCGATGAGCTGAAGAATGGACATCGGCTGGTCAGCTATTTATCTCCCGCCAGCGGAAGAGCCTTCCCGTTCCGCTTTCTGGCTAACGGCATCGCGCAAGAGATTAAAACGGAACATCACCTTGGCATAAATGAGAGCAACGCGCATATTGCGGCTGCGGAGGCTGGGCTGGGTATTGTGCAGACCTTCTCATATTCGCTGAGAAATGCGCTGGCGAACGGATTACTGGTGGAAATATTGAACAAATGGCGTCCGGCTCCTTATCCCTTTCACGTGGTTTATGCGCAGAATCGCCATGTCACTTCCCGGCTGCGCGTATTTATCGACTGGCTGGCGGAGACATTCCCGGCGGCGGTGAATGGGTCATTGCCCACAAGAAGCAAAGAATGATGATAGCCTGCGAATTTTATGTATTGCGTGATGATAAATTTAGTCACAAAAAAATATTATGCTCGCTTCGACTAAGGAAATCAGGTCAGATATGTTTTGATATATAGAATATGATATAGTTAAATTATAGGAGATTCTATTAAAATATTTAATAAGATCTGTTAACGTTATTTCCCCTAAGGTATGGAAGTATAAATTAGTCTTTTGTTTTCTATGCTTATAGTAAATATAATAGCAGCAGGAATTTTTGTTTATAGTATGTTTGATATTCCGTCTGTATCTTTTCGAAAATATTTTTAGCCACTCAAGAGGTAAGCGTAATGCCGGCAGGTGACCATGAGATTAAATGTATGGCGTGTGGTTTAAACTGCCCTATTGAAGCGGAAGATAAAATTGAACGTTCGCATTGTGGAGAGAGGAAATTTTCTGTATGGCCAGATAAAAACTATTTTTTCAAACGTGCGGTAAATGATCTGGTATTTCGTGAAATTACCTGTTTCCTGCCTGAAGGAATGGTGGTAGTGGATTTCTCTCTCGACAATATTTTGTATTTTCTGCATGAGGGATGGGCTGAAAAATTGCAGGAGACCGGGCTGAAAGTTATTTTGCTCGCGGATAAGAGCATGCTACCCATGGCTAATTTTTGGATGCTGCGCTCTGGATTATTATGGTCGGTGGTAGAGGTCAACGATGGTTTAACCAGCTTAATCAAGAAAATAAAACGCATCATGCTGGGGCGAAATCTTCGCTGCCGGCGCACACCGTCGTTGACAGAGCATGAAATGAAGACGCTGCGCCTGCTGGCAGATGGGCACTCCAGTCAGGATATCGCCCGCATCATGGCGTGCGATACCCGCAGCGTCTACCGCTTTCAATACTCTTTATGCAAAAAGTTTGGCGGGCTCAACCGCCTGCGCGAGCTGCGCTTCAGGCATAATATCCCCGCTCTGGATTAGCGGCGGTTAGCCCGGCGAATTCATAAAACAGCCCTTTCCTAACTGATGATAGCGGCCTAATGCGACAATGTATTTCCTGTTGCTAGTCTTCGCCTCGGGGCCTGTCCAGCTCTCCCCTGGCAGCATATAAAATTGCGTTGAACTTTCATCGTCACCATCGCAGCCTTTCTGCAGAATGACTCTAAAATAGGTATTGCCAGTATTTTTAATGGTGCCTGTGGCTTCATTAATTTCATATTGGAATCGCGTCTTACGCGGGCGCACGATGAGAATTGTGCTCATCGATACCGAAGGGACAACATTCAGTTTTTTCTGATCCTGACGCCAGGGGAAAACCGTTACGGGCGTCTCCTTAAAGATCACCCGATAATAGCGCTCAACGTCATCTTTAGGCCCACGGTAATAGAGCTTAAAATATTCCTGACCTTTGGCCTGCACGGTGAACTGCAGCGGCGACCAGACCAGATCTTTATCCTGACCGGGCACCGGTCGCTCATTACCGTTGCCCGGCCGGGAGATTTTGTAAGCCGAAATGGTATATAAGTTAGTGCTTTTTGTATCGTTGACCAGCGGCCGGGAGATAAAATCTTTGCTGGCATCCATATCATAAATGATGGAATCAAAGTACACCGCGGAAGCGGGCTGAATACACAGCCCGCATAATCCGATGACAAGGATTTTTTGCATCACACCCCCCGGTCCACGCCGACCCACGTGGCGGTCACTTTTACATCGCCGGTGGCGCTGACGGTCCCCATCCAGTCATGACCATTGGTGGTGAATTGTGAATGTGGGTCATCCATCGGAAACAGCAGTTTCAGCGTGGTGGTAAAAAAGAAACCATCGTTGACGTTGGCGTTCCAGGCCGTTTGTACCCAAACGGCGTTGGTCATATCGACAGGCGCTTCGCCGCAGCTGTTGCGGACTTTTACCGCTTTACCGGTAGCGGATGTCCATTCGAGGTAGGCCGGGACCGGTACTTTTAGCGTCTCGTCCGCTGAGGTAAACAGGCAGAACGGCAAGCCATACATGTTGACGGAGTCGCCAATCACCTGGGCGGTAATACTGTCGGCCTGACGCGACGCGGAGGTGGTGACTTTATACTCAAAGGTGATGGGCTCTTCGCTACCGATTTTGCCGGATGCTTTGGGATGAGAAGTCCCGTCGCTGGCGACAATGCTAATCCCGTATTCCCGTGGGATGATGTTAATTAATGTTGATGGCGTGAACTGATAATAACCCGATTGTGGCGTGACGGAGTTATCAAAATAGAAGGTAAACAGAGCATCCTTGTTGGTTAAATCCGTTCCTGCCTTGAGGACTTTTTGGAAAAAGGCGTTGGACAGGAATACGTAAACGTACTCGCCTGACGGTTTGAAAACCTTGTTATAGGTGCTGACCGTACCAAAATTGGTCCAGCTTGCCCCATCACCGCTGTACTTTACGTCAGATGACGAGGGAGAAAATCCCAGCATCGCCGTGTCGATCACCATCCGGAAATCCAGTAAGGTGGTGAGAGTTTTAGTCTCCTGAAAACTGTAAGACACCATTTTACAGATGATCCCCGAAGCACTCCCGACCACACCCATTTGACACAAATCAGAGCCGAGGTTAACGCTTGGCGTGCCATCGCTGGCAATCCACACTTCTGCCAGAGCACCGGTACTGTTTAACTTCAGATGCGAGACCTTTTCGAGGTTGAACGTGTAGTAGCGCCATGTTCCCCCGCTGGGGAGGTCTTTACAGCGAACGCCGGAGGCAAAGTCATAATCGGTATTGGAATTCATGTAGCAAAGATTAAGCTGCAAAGAATCGATGGTCCCCACCGGCCGATCGCGAAAATACTCATAGGCCGACTGGCTCAGCGCTCCGGCGCCGTAATAACCGTTTGCTACGGTGTTGCCGGACATCGCATGATAGTAGCCGTCTTTATCGATGACATCGGGAGAAATATAGCCAGACGCCGGGCAGCTTGAGCCCGTAGACATGCAGCGGATCCCGAGAAATGGCTGGTTAATGGGCGAATTCTCGATCCACAGGTCGAAGTAGCGGTTGGCGTAAGCCCAGCCGATGTAGGTTATATATCCCAGGCTACGCTGGTTAGTCGGATATTTTGTCCAGACGTTGGCTCCGGTGAAGCGCGGGTCGAGGGAGCTGGTGGTGATGAAATATTCGTCATCAACATCATTGTCGATAAACATATAGGAGTTGCTGCCGCTTCCGCTGTTACTGGGGGTGAGCGCCATAGCCGGCGCAGCCAGCAGCCAGCCGGCCAGCAGCATGATGCTCTGGGGTTTAATAGACATTCTTAACATCTCCAGTCACTGATGCCGTTTGTTGTTGGATCTCACAAGGAATCTCCCCGACCCATACGGCGCCTTTCGCTTCACTCAGATCCAGATCCACTTCGCAAATGCCGCCGAATTTATCCACCAGGGTAATCACTGGATAACGCTTATCGACGTCCATGGCGAACTCACCGAGTTCGTCGGTTCGGGTTTTACCAATGTGGTTATGAATATCGGCGTTGGCGTAGTAACCGCCGCGACGGTCTTTCACCCGGCCAAATACGGTGACCAGCTGTTTGACTTCCGGATTAATCACGCTGACGTTGCCCGGATAGAGCACGACTTTGCTGCGGCGGTCGGTCACGATGTCGACGCTGTCTTCTGAGTTTTTGTCGTTCATCAGCTCCACCTTATATTCCGCGTAAGGCGGAAGGCTGATGAAGTTGCTTTTGCCGGTGAGGGGATAGCTTTGACCGTTGATCTGCGCCATCATCTGGCCCTTGCCGCTGAAGTTGGTGTTGACCACCAGGCCTGCGGTTTGGGTACCTTTTCCGGCATAGATATTTTTTTCCGTCCAGGCCACGCTGCCCTGCGAGCTCAGGCTGTAGTTTGAACTGTGCCGCGATGAGCGGCTAACGGAGACGGTGCCAGCGTTATATTTGGTGTCATAGCTAACGTAACCATTGGCGGCGTAATCGTCGGAACGATAGCGGCTATCGTCATTTTTATTCTGTTTAATCTGCTTCGAAACCGATGCCCCAACCTGAGTAATGGCGCTGTTGTCAAAGCTTTTGCGCAGCTTGGCGTTCGCCAGCATGTTTCCGTTCTGGCTGGACACCCCGGTGCTGAGCCAGGTAGAGAAGGGGATAGAGACGTCAATATTGACGTACTTATCGCGCAGATTTTCATGGTTGTTGTACTGATAGTTCTGAATACCGGCGCGTAGCGTGACGGTTGCGTAGCGATTAGCTAACAGCGATTGATCGTAATCGACGTTGGTATAGGTGCTCCCGGTATATTTGTTATTGGTGCGGCTGACGCTCAGCGTACCGAGGAACGGCGCGATTTTGCGCAGGTTAGCGTTGGCGCCGACGGTCACGTAGTCGTTTTGCTGCATCGGTAGCGCGTTACCGATGGAACTGTACTGGCGCGACCCCCACAGGTTGCCATACCCGTCCGGTAAACTCATGTTGAAGGTGGAGGTACTCTGCCAGCTGCCGTCGGTAGCGAGCAGCCCCTGCTGGTTAAAGCTGAACGCGTTGTTGAAAATCACGTTCGCTTCCGTTTCATTGACGCCGTAATTGTCAAAACCGTAGAGCGTGGTTTTCAGATTCACGCCGGAAAGCCAGGGTTGGCTGGTTGCAGCGGCGACCCCGGCAATCCACGTATTCCGTGTGCCATAATTGATGTTGTATTTATGGCGATAGTCCATCTTGTTGTATTCGAGGCTGCCCGCGAAAGTTTGCCACGAGAGATCGCCGGTCACGCTCGATTTCCGGGCGAACGTTTTATTGATGTTCGCCGTCCGGCTGCTGACCACGCGCCCGTTAACGACCACCTGTATATCAACGTTGTAGATGCCAAACGGCAGGCGTGACGTATCGAGCTCGTAGCTACCCATCGAGAAGTTTTGAATGCTGAGCAGTTTGCCGTCACGATAAACGTGAACTTCGCCGGCGGCCGGCAGGAACACCGTTACGGGCACCAGAGCAAGCGTATTGTCCTGCGTTTGGGAACTGCTTTTATTGCCATAGCTGATGCCGTAAATGCGGCTGGAGTTCAGGGCGCTCATGCTGGCGATCGATTGCAGATTCCAGGTATCCACCATCCCCATTGCGAAGCGGCGTCCCTGATAGTCACGTTCGTACATCGAGCGATACAGTTTACCCTGTTGGTTGCCGGTACCAATCCCGTAGAGGGAACCGTTAAAATTCAGATGGTGCTCCCGCAGCGACCAGGTATTGTCCAGCGTCAGATAGCTGCTGGCGCTATCGGTATTCTCATATTTGTTGTAATAGCTCCCCATCGAGTAATTCAGCACGCTCGAGAGATTCTGAGCAGTGGATTCCCCAAGCATATTGGTACGCGGCAAAATAGCGGCCTGCATGGCTGCCCGGTTAACCGTCAGCTCAAGATAAAAGGAACGCGTATCGAGTGAGAGAGAGGCGTCTTTGTTGATATAAACGCGCTGACCGTCGCCGATGCTTTTGTCCTGCATGTCGTTGAGCAATGATTTTATCTGAGGTGATAATTCGGTTCGTTCCGGCAGATCGCTGAGCGCGATCTGGTTCAGGCGAAACTCATTATCCTTGATGGTAAGGATGGCATCAGCGATTTTTTGCTGGCTGCGTTGGGTACTATTATCGCCTTCATAACGAATAAAAACAGGGACCGACATGCCCTGATATAACGCGTTAGCAAATACCGAAGGAATAACATAGTTACTGACTTTAACTGGCGCTGTGGCATTAGCTGCCCAACCCTGGTTTACCGTAATCAATAACCCAGCGAACAACGTCCCTTTGACATAACCAAGATTATCCATAATATTACTCAGTTTACATTTATATATTGCTCACCGTGCCATATTCCAATTCGTGTTTTTTTGTTGGTGAGATCGGTATGCTTTATTTTTACGCTGATACCAGGCATGACATAATAGCGTTCACGACAGCCTTTCCCCTCATCCTTCGCTTTATCACGACAGGGTCCGTAGGAGATAACGCGGAATGAAGCGTTACCGGTATTGGTTACCGTGTCATTATCGCGACGATAGTCAAATCTTTCTTCACGCGGCGCGACCACCAGAATCGTACCAATAATGGCCGAGGTCGTTGCCTCGCCCTGTTTTTTCTTTTTATTGGCTTCAAACTCGGTCACCGGCTCATCGGTCCAGGATATGCGATAATAACGTTCCTGGTTATCCTGAGGTCCTTTGTAAAAAAAACGAAAGTTCTCTTTAGCATTTCCAGGTAATATCAGACTGGCTGGTGTTGATAATAATTCCGATCTGCTCGCCATCGGGATAACCTTGCCGCCGGCCATAGGCGATGAGATACGCTCCACGCTGACGCTAACGTAACGTGCCGTATCGGTGGTATTAATGATTTCTTTTGCCAGCGTCGAGGCGTCCGGCCCCATTATTGAGGTGACGTCTCCGACATTAATGGCATGGGAGGAGGGCGTCACGGTGAATAAAAAGAGAGAGAGTAATAATGGATTCAGTTTCATGGCGCATCCTTATAAGGAGGCCGAAGCCTCCTTGTCATACCGGACAGGTGTTGGCTACACCTGATTAGATAGTCCATTCCGCATTGAACTGAACGCGAACGTCGCCGCTCCAGTAACCGTCGGTTAAATCTTTGAACTCAGCGGCGGTGCTGCCGTCAGAAGTCGCGGAGTCGATAGTGAAATCGAAGTTACCCTGAGTGCTGACGCGATCGGCGCCTGCGAAGGCGGTCGCGACTGCCAGCGCATCCAGACCCGCGGAGATGTTGTTGGCGGTATCAATCATCGTTACCGGGGTGGTTTTGTTCAGCGCGTTGCCGTTCCAGCTCACACCAACGGCCAGAGTAGAGGCGTCAGTGGTACGGCTCAGGGTGTTGCTGACGATTTGAGAGGTCAGCGTGAAGTCAGTCGCGCCAGACTGGCCCTGGATGGTGATGTCAAAAGCGCCTTTCTGGGCGTTAAACGCTTTAATCCCTTCAGCGTACTGGAAGTTGAGGGATTTCAGCGGAGTGACAACCAGCGCGCTGGTGACGTCTTTAGTTGCGCTAGCATCCCAGCTGGCAGTGGCGGAAGTGGTCACGTTAGCCATTGCACTGGTAGAGATAAGAGCCGCAGCCACAACACCCGCTAATACGATTTTTTTCATTTTAAATTTCCTGAGAATAATTAAGTTAGTTCCATTTATGGAGTTATTGCTACAAATACTGATAATGACTTTATCCAGATAGAATAATGTTTAACTTCCCTCTGCCTCCCATCTTATTCTGCAAGCTGAGCTTGATTGCGTAAATTCTCTTTTCTGCCATCTGCAATTCTTTTGCTATCTCTTTAACCGACTTCTCTGCGAGTAAATGATCGAGTACCAATACCTCTTGATCGCTAAGTTTTTGACGGTAACCTCGAGCATCTCTTTGACCGAGAAACGAAAGCTGTATTTTCTTTTCAATCTCATCTCGAGTATCGCCGGTATTGATAATCGAAATTATCTGCTGACAGCGGTGTTTCCAGTACAGCGCCAGCGGCTGCGCTAATCTGTCGGCAATCAAAATTACCCGCAAGCCTGTTTTGAGCAGATATTCAATCCATTTATTATTGGTGAATAATCTGATGTTGTAGCGAGAAAAATCAACAAAAATATATCCAGAATTAGAGAAGTTGTAGTGCTTGTTAATTAAAAAACAATGCACACCATTTTTTAAATAGATATTTTTATCAGGCCATACGCAATAGTGAGTTTCAGTGCAGTTAATCGATTTTATCGTAGGTCGTGGATAGATTTCGCACTGATACTGACAGCTTATGCAGTATACCTTCTCATATTTCTGCGGAAGCATATGTCGATTTATTTCCCTATATTGCCTTACCCTATCGTTCAATGATGTGGCTATATTATGGCTAGTTAATAAATGTGACAACTTTAATTTCTGGAGAGTTATATAGATGAAAAATGTGTAAATTCTTAAGTCCAAAAATTGTCTGGATTTATACTAACCTACTATTATGAATAAGAAAAATCTTAAGATACAGAATTTTATGTCGATCTCTCTTTAAGAATAATCCATAGTTACCAGGAATTTTCTCGCTGAATCGGGGAGAATTGGTTAAAAAAAAACAGCACAATAAGTCAAAAAAAACGCTATCTCATCGCTGTCTGTTAATTTTGTGTTTTTATTTTGTTTTATTTCGTGGGGGTTATTCTGTAATGCCCTTATTTTTGTAAGGGAAAGTTGCGATATTTTGGATTGTGGGGGAAAGGATTGTCTGGCGAAATATGATCTGGCGTACAAAATGGGGCGTTTTTAAGAGCTAAAACACGTCGCAGTTTGAAGGGAGGTGAATCAGCAGGATGTGCTAAATCTTAACCGGAAGATGCGGACAAATGTTTCTTGTGGAAGTGGGGCGCTTCAGCCTGAACTGGCTCTGCCTGCAGGCCGCCGCAACGCCACCGGAACGACGGCACCATGGATTTTGGCTTGCAGACAAATGAACCAAGACTTTCGATGCGCCCCGGGCGCTTACGCCTTTTTCAGCAGAGGAAGCAGGTGATTCTCGGTAAGAGGAGCAAGCTTAATATGCCGATCCTGGCCCGGCGTATACCAGATAACTTCTTCTATTTCTGCCGTCGGTGTAAAGCTCGCTCTGTTGGTTGCTATTTGAAAGATATCCGCAGAGAGCGTATGGCCCGGCTCGTTTGCCGCCGTATCGGTGAAGCGGCCTACCGGAACCAGTTCTTCAGGTGAGACGAGGAAGTTGAGCTCCTCTTCGAGCTCGCGGATCAGCGCCGCCTCCGAGGCTTCCCCGATTTCAGGCTTTCCCCCAGGCTGCATAAAGTATTCCGTCCCTCGTTTGCGTACTAAGAGACAGCGTCCTTGACCGTCGGTGATCATTGCCGCCGCGATGTGAATATTTTTTATGGTGTTCAAGAGATACCCCAGTTATATGCCGATGACGTTCAACGGCCAGCGTACGTTTCGCCTCTCGCGAAACAACGCCGACGCTATCATGATAGCGACCTTAGCGTGCTAATCAATCCCGTCGATTCTTGCAAAACCTGCTGACGGCGCGGACGGCGCTCATTTATGATAGCCTGCGAAATATAACGTCTATGCGGGAAGTGCAGCCTCTATGTCAATTCAGAAAATCGCTCGTCTGGCGGGCGTCTCGGTGGCGACGGTATCGCGGGTATTGAATAACAGCGATACCGTGAAAGCGAAGAATCGCGAACGTGTGCTGCAGGCGATCAAAGAGAGTAACTACCAGCCGAATTTGCTGGCCCGCCAGCTGCGAACGGCCCGCAGCAATATGATTCTGGTGATGGTCTCGAATATCGCCAACCCCTTTTGCGCCGAAGTGGTCAAGGGTATTGAAGAAGAGGCGGAAAAGAACGGCTACCGGATTCTGCTGTGTAATTCCGGTTCGGATTTAGCCCGTTCCACCTCGGGCCTGCAGCTGCTTTCCGGCAAAATGGTCGACGGCATCATCACCATGAACGCGCTCTCCAGCCTGCCGGAACTGACCACCATGATCGGCGACGCGCCCTGGGTTCAGTGCGCGGAATACGCCGATAACGGCAGTATCTCCTGCGTCGGCATCAACGACGTCGACGCGGCGCAGGGCGCCGTTTCCCGGCTGGTCGACGGCGGGCGCAGACGCATTGCTTTAATCAACCACGATCTCAGCTACCGCTATTCCCGTCTGCGCGAGCGCGGCTATAAAAGCGTGCTGCACGTTCGCGAGCTGGACTATCAGCAGGTGATCTACGCCAGCGACTTAAGCGCCGCAGCCGGTACAAAGGCGATGGAGACGCTGCTGGCTCAGGAAGAGAAGCCGGATGCGGTGTTTACGGTTTCCGATTCGCTGGCGGCGGGCGCGCTGCGGGCCATTGCGCAGGCCGGGCTGCGGGTACCGGAAGATATCGCGGTGGTCGGCTTTGATGGCACCGAACTCGCTGAAGTGGTATCGCCGCAGTTGACCACCGTGGAACAGCCTTCACGCGAAATTGGCCGTACCGCCGTGACGTTATTAATGAAAAGGATCGATAATCCCGACGCTGCGGTTGAGCGGGTGATGATGGACTGGCGCGTCATTTCCCGCGCCAGTGCCTGAGGATATTACTGAGTAAACGCGCCCGCCAGCGAACGAATATCGTTGCCGGTGGGGGACTGATGGATCCGCAAGCCGAATTCGTCAACCACCGCAAATACGTGGTCGAAAATATCCGCCTGGATGCTCTCATACTCTGCCCACACTACCGTGTTGGTGAAGCAATAGATCTCAATCGGCAAACCATTGGCGTCCGGTGCCAGCTGGCGAACCATTAGCGTCATATCTTTGCGGATGCGCGGATGATTACGCAAATATTCCTGCAAATACGCGCGGAAGGTGCCGATATTGGTCATCTTGCGCTGATTCAATATCGATTGATCGGCGGCGTTCTGCTGGTTCCACAGGCTGATTTCCTGATGACGCGAATCCATATACGGCTTCAGCAGCCGGGCCTGAATTAAGCGCTGCTGCTCCTGTTCATCGAGAAAATGAATGCTGGTGGTATCGATATTCAGGCTGCGCTTAATGCGGCGGCCGCCGGAGGCCGACATACCGCTCCAGTTTTTAAACGAGTCGGAAACCAACGACCAGGTGGGAATAGTGGTGATGGTGTTATCCCAGTTGCGCACCTTCACCGTGGTCAGCCCGATGTCGATCACCGCGCCGTCGGCGCCATATTTCGGCATCTCCAGCCAGTCGCCGAGTTTGAGCATATCGTTGGCGGAGAGCTGGATCCCAGCGACCAGGCCGAGAATCGGGTCTTTGAACACCAGCATCAGTACCGCGGCCATCGCGCCGAGGCCGCTAATCAGAATCGCCGGCGACTGGCCAATCAGTAAGGAGATGACCAGAATGCCGACAATAATCGCGCAGACCAGCTTAATTCCCTGAAATATGCCTTTAAGCGGCAGCTGAGAGGCGGTGGCGAATTTCTGCGATAAATTGAACACCACGTCCAGCAGCGAGAAGAAGGACAGCATCGCGTAGATCATTACCCACAGCTGGGCGCAGGTGGTGAGGATTTCCGCCGCCTCGCTGCCTTTTTGCAGCCACAACACCGCCTGCACGTTGACGATAATCCCCTGCAGGGTGAAGGCCAGACGATGAAACAATTTGTTCTGGGTAATAATTTGCAACCACAGGTGGCTGCTGGCCTGCGCCCGCTTTTCGAAGGTACGCAGCACCACTTTGTGCAGAATAAGGTGAACGACAATCGCCGTCAGAAAAATAATGCCGAAGATAATAATGAGTGAGGTCGTGGGGGTAATTTTGATGCCTAATGCGGCGATTTGCGATATTAATTCCTGCATAACGTCTCCTTTACATCCAGCGGTTATGATGACCGCTGGATGTCTATTATGCAAATTGCAGGTTACGCGGATGTGATTATGAGGTCGCGACCGCCGGGCGGACGTTAAGGTGGTGGCGTAGCCATAGCGCGATGGCGCCCAGTACCAGCATCATCACCACTTCCACCGCGAGGAAATCGATCAGCGCCCGCGGATAGTCGCCGCCGCTGCGCTGGGCAAGGGCTAAGAATAGCGAGCCGAGAATCGCCGGACCCAGACCCAGCGTCGCCTGTTGCAGAGTGCTGAGAATCGCGCTCCCGGCTCCGGCGTCGCAGGCGCTGATATCGCGCATCCCGATACGGTAAAAACTATTGACGATCAGGGCCTGCCCGTAGCCGATAAGCGCCGTGGACGGGACCAGCGCCAGGGTGGTGGTGTGGATACCGAGGCGATAAAAGGTCGCGCTCAGCAGCAGCAGGCCGACAATCTGCACCGCCAGACCAGTCAGCAAAATGCGTCCCATGCTGTAGCGGGCTATCAGTTTCGGCGCGTACAGCGCGGAGATGAAGTAGGCCACGCCGAGGGCGATAAAGCTGTTGCCGGACTGCCACGGCGCCATCCCCAGACCGGCCTGCATGGTCAGCGCCATGCAGAACATGAACGCGGACCAGGCGCTGAAAAAGAGCAGGGCGATGGCCATGCCAAAGCGAATGCTGGTGAGCTTCAACAGGCGAGGCGGCAAAAGCGGCTGCTCGCCGCGCTGCTGTTTGCCCAGCGCGCTGGCCCGCATCCAGACCAGCAGCGGCAGCACCGCAGCCAGCATCAGCTGCAGCGTCCACGGCCAGTGCAGTTCCGGCCCCAGCGCCATCGGAAACAGCAGGCAGCAGAGGATCAGCGCAAGGCTAAAGGTGCCCTGCCAGTCGATGCGCGAATGCGCTTCGCGCCGCGTCTCCGGGACGTATCGCGGACTGAAGGCCAGCACCAGCAGGCAGATCGGCACGTTAATAAAGAAGGCGTTGCGCCAGCCTAAACCGGCGATATCCGCCGACACCAGCCAGCCGCCGCCCATCTGGCCGACGATAAAGGCGATACCGCCAATGCCGCCGTACAGGCTGATGGCCCGGGCGTGGGCGGTGCCTTTCAGGGTGACATGCAAGGTGGCGAGGATTTGCGGCACGATCAGCGCCGCACCGGCCCCTTGCACCACGCGCGCCGCCAGCAGCGTATTGATGGAGTTCGCCATCCCGCACAGCAGGGAGGCGACGCCAAACATCGCCACGCCCCACATAAACAGGCGACGGCGGCCATAGTTGTCGCCAAGCTTGCTGCCCATCGCCAGGCAGACGGCAAAGGCGACGCCGTACAGCGCGACGATCAGCTCCAGCTGAGTGGCGCTGGCGTTAAGCGATTGGGTAATGGAGTCCAGCGCGACGTTGGCGATCGAGGTATCGATCAGCGGCAGCATCTGGCCGGTCAACAGAAGGAATAAACCGGCGCGGCCGGGTGAAACGGCAGACGAATTCATCGGATCTCTCCATTGCGTCATTCAGCGGATAGCCGTAGCATCACCGATAAATTAAACGGGTACCAGTTCCTGCTTATACTGGTATTGGTACTACCATGCTGGAGGTTTTATGACGACCATGCCGCAACGTGAAATGACCCTCGCCGCGCCCGATGACGGCCGCAAACAGCTGGGGGCGTTTCTGCGCGCCCGCCGCGAGAGCCTCGACCCGCAGCGCCTGGGATTGCCCCGCGTTGGCCGGCGGCGCACGCCGGGCCTGCGGCGGGAAGAGGTGGCGATGCTGGCGGACGTCGGCGTCACCTGGTACACCTGGCTGGAGCAGGGGCGGGAGGTCAATCCGTCGGCGGCGGTGCTGGTAGGGGTGGCGAATGCGCTGCAGTGCAGCCCGCTTGAGACCCGGCATCTGTTTGTGCTGGCCGGGCTGACTCCGCCTGAGGCCACTCAGGTGACGGTATGCGAAGGCATCAGCCCCGGCACCCGGCGGATGCTCGATAGCCTGATGCCGCAGCCCGCCAGTATTCAGAATCCCGGCTTTGATATTGTGGCCTGGAACGACAGCTTCTGCCGCCTGATGGGTATCGATTTCGTCACCATCCCGGAGGAAGATCGCAACTGCATTTATCTGTACCTGACCAATGAAACCTGGCGCAGCCGCATCGAGAATCGCGACGTGCTGGCGACGTTTGTCTCCTATTTCCGCGCGGCGATGGCGGAGCACCGCGGCGATCCGCTGTGGGAAAATAAGCTGGCGCGCTTTTTCGCCGCGTCGGCGGAGTTCGAGTCCCTCTGGCATCAGCGCTATGAGGTGCGCGGGGTGGAAAATCAGGTGAAACACTTTAACCATCCGCAGCTCGGCCGCTTCAGCCTGCAGCAGATGTACTGGTACTCGGCCCCGCGCAACGGTTCGCGCCTGCTGGTCTATTTGCCGATGGATGAAACGGGCGAGCAGGCGCTGGCGTGGCTGGATAAACATTAACGACAGGGAATGCCTATGAACGTGGTCCGAAAAGAGCAGCGCATTATTCAGCGTACGCTCAACGCCTGGCGGCCATTGGTCGCTATGCGGAGCGCATCTGGCACGTGGGGGTATCCTCGCTGCAAAATACTGCGGGCTATTCCCGGGGGCGGCGCTTGATGCGCCTTGCCCGGGCTACGGGTTCCCACAGTGTGTAATTTTGTAGCCCGGATAAGGCGACAGCGGCAATCCGGGGATTATCCTGACGTAAAAGAAAAGCAGAGAATTAAATCTCGGTAATCGTCGTCGCCTGCGGCAGGCGTGACTTCGGCAGGGCGGCGTTGAAGTCTTCGACGCTATGATGGCCGACCGGCACCACCACCAGGCTGGTGTAGCCCTGGGCTTTCAGGTCGAATTCGGCATCGAGAATCGCGAAATCGACGCCTTCAATCGGCACGGCGTCCAGACCCATGGCCGCGACGCCAAGCAGGAAGTTGCCGACGTTGAGATAAACCTGCTTCGCCATCCACTGGTCGTCGTCGTGCAGCTCTTTGCGGTGCATATCGGCAAAGAAGGTACGGCCTTTGTGGTTCGCGGCTTTGGCTTCGGCGTTCGCAAAGCGGCCGTCGGCCTCTTCCTGATCGACCACGCGCTCAAGCCAGGCGTCATCCATTGCGGTTTTGGCGCAGAAAACCACTACGTGGGAGGCATCGAGAATTTTACGTTCGTTAAACACGTAGGTGCCGCTTGCCGCTTTGGCGACGCGCGCTTTACCTGCATCGCTGCTGGCAACGATAAAGTGCCACGGCTGGGAGTTGGTGCTTGACGGGCTGTACTGCAGCAGCGTTTTCAGGTTTTCCGCCTGCTCGGCAGTCAGCTTTTTAGTGGCGTCAAATGCCTTTGTGGAGTAGCGCTTTAAGGCAACCGATACGATATCCATACTCTTCCTCACTGTTTACAACCCCTTGCGGGTGCGTTTCGTGAAGGAAGAGTACAGCGATGACGGAAAAAAGATAAGGGGCAAAAATGCGATAACACTTATCGCGCAGCGCTGAAAATCACCGCGGGCGCAGCCGCTGCTGCTCTTTTTTACTGAGTTTATCGACGATCAGGTTCCACGAATCATCGATCAGCTCCGCCAGCAGATCTACGCTGATATCTTCGCCGGGAACCACGGTGATCCAGTGCTTTTTGTTCATGTGATAGCCGGGCTCGATGCTGCGGTAAATCGCCTGATGAAGCAGTGATTTCTGCGGATCGCACTTCAGGTTAACCAGCGCGCGGCCGCGAACCGTCGCGGTCAGCATAAAAATCCGCCCGCCGACTTTAAACACATCGTACTCCGGGCCAAACGGCCAGCAGTGCTCGGTAAAGGGGAGCTCCAGCGCGATACGATGCGCGTGGTCATGCAGCGAGCGGTGGTCCATCAGCGATTGTCCTCGGCAAGCGCCTGCCACATCGCTTCAAAGCCCAGCTCGACAAAACGTACAGCGCGCTCCGGCTCGTGGCAGGCGTATTCAATGGTAGTTTCGGCCAGCGAAAGAAACAGCGCATCGCCAAAGGTGCGGTATTCTTCGGATTGAAAAACGGGCTTGATTGAACGCTGGCAGAGTTCATTGAGCTCGGGAAACATCTCTTTGACGCGGTTGCGGGTTTCGTCGGTGATCCTTTCACTCAGCGCCATCCGGCGAATCGCTTTATGCTCCATGGGATTACGCACGCCCCAGCCGATATAGCTGTTCCAGATATTGCGCGTGTTCTCTTTCGACTCGGTCTCGTTCGGGTTGAGACCGGCGATCATTGTCTTAACCAGATCCGCTTTTATGGTCAGATAAAGCTCGTTGAGCAGATCGTCCTTGGTGGCAAAGTAGCGAAACAGCGTACCCTCGGCAACCCCGGCGCTGCGGGCGATGGCGGAGGTTGAGGCGGCGATTCCCGATTGGGCAAAGGCGGCGGTTGCGGCCTCCAGTAACGCTTGCTTTTTATCTTCACTCTTAGGACGAGCCACTACACTTTACCTCACACATGATAAAACCACGATCTAAGCATGCCTGACATGGGCACTGCAACGCTGTCTGTCAAAATTTGAAAATCGTCTTGACGACTTTCAGCTTCTTCCTAATAATGAGTGCTTACTCACTCATAATCAAGCCTTATAACTAAAACCTCCAGGAAGGAGGATTTCGCCAGGTCAGGATATGAACCGTGTCACTTTCAGCGTGGTCGCCATCATGTTATTAGCGTCAGCAACAACTTTGCCGTTTGTGTTAAATGCCGGATTTGGTCAGGCGCCACAGGGCGCGCAGCTCAGCCTGGTGGAGCAGTCTCCGCACTATCGCGACGGCCAGTTTCACAATCAGCTTCCGACGCCTGGGTTTACCGGGCAAAAAAATATGCTGGCCGCGTGGTGGGAGTTTCTGGTCGCCAAACGGGAAAACGCCAGACCTGCCCAGCCGCTGCCGCTGGTGAACACCGATCTGGCCAGCCTGCCGTTAGGGCAGGACGCGATGGTCTGGCTGGGGCACTCCTCGTGGTATCTGCAGCTGGCGGGCCAGCGCATCCTGATTGACCCGGTGTTTAGTCGCTATGCGGCGCCGTTCTCGTTTATTAATAAGGCCTTTGCCGGCGATTACCCGTGGCACGCTGAGGGCATGCCGGAGATCGACCTGCTGATTATCTCGCACGATCATTACGACCACCTCGATTACGCCACCATTAAAGCGCTGATGCCGAAGGTCAAGCGGGTGGTGACGCCGCTGGGCGTCGGGTCGCATCTGCGCTACTGGGGAATGGAGAGCGCGATAATCAGCGAGGCGGACTGGAATCAAGCGGTGCCGGTGAGCGATGAACTGACGGTACACGTCCTGCCGGCGCGCCACTTTTCCGGCCGCGGCCTCAAGCGCAACCAGACCCTGTGGGCCAGCTTCATGTTCGTCACCCCGCAGCAGAAAATTTACTACAGCGGCGACAGCGGCTACGGCCCGCACTTTAAAGCCATCGGCGAACAGTTTGGCGCGGTGGATTTGGCGATCATGGAAAACGGTCAGTATGACCAGGACTGGAAGTACATCCACATGATGCCGGAAGAGACGGCGCAAGCCGCTGACGATGTTCGTGCACGCGCGGTGTTGCCGGGCCATGCCGGGCGCTTCGTGCTGGCAAAACACACATGGGACGATCCGTACATAAGGCTGGCGGAGGCCAGCACAGGGCGACCGTGGCGACTGCTGACGCCAATGTTGGGTGAGTCGGTTTGGGTCGCTGATAAAACGCAATCATTTAACGCCTGGTGGCGCTAACGATGAGAGTGGTTCAGGAGGAGAGAGGACATATGACTATTTCCGCTCAGGTCATTGATACTATCGTCGAGTGGATTGATGATAATTTGCATCAACCGCTACGTATCGACGATATTGCGCGCCACGCCGGTTACTCGAAGTGGCATTTGCAACGGCTGTTTTTACAGTACAAAGGGGAGAGTCTGGGGCGCTATATCCGCGAGCGTAAGCTGCTGCTGGCGGCGCGCGATCTGCGCGATACCGATCAGCGGGTCTACGATATTTGCCTGAAATACGGTTTTGACTCGCAGCAAACCTTTACCCGTATCTTCACCCGCACGTTTAACCTGCCGCCGGGCGCCTACCGTAAAGAAAACCACAGCCGCGCGCACTGAAAGCGTCCGCCGGGGGAAGACCGGCGGACGTTTTTCTTACCAGGCGTAGTTCACCGTCGCCGTCACCGTCCGACCAATGCCGTAGAAGCAGGCGCTATCGCTGGCGCAGGAGGCCACGTATTTGGTATTGGCGAGGTTGTTGACGTTGAACTGCACTTTCGCCCCTTTCAGGCTCGAATTCAGCTCGCCTAACTCATAGCTAACCATGGCGTCGTACAGATCCACTGCCGGTACCTTAAACGTGTTTTTCGCATCGCCGTAGCTGGTGCCGATATAGCGTACGCCAACGCCCGCGGTCAGGCTTTTTAACGCGCCGTCCGGCAGGGTATAGCTGGTGAACGCCGAAGCCATATGGGTCGGAATGCGTGCCGGCGTTTTCCCTTCGGTACCGACGACGGTGGTATTGACGGTTTCCGCGTCGGTGTAGGTGTAAGACGCGATCAGATTGAGGTTATCGAAAACCGTCGCGTGCGCTTCGGCTTCAACGCCTTTCGAGCGCACTTTACCGCTGTTTTCAAACCACCCGGCCGCGCTGTTGTAGGTCGCGACGTTGCTCTGCGTCAGATCGTACAGCGCGAGGGTCATCAACGCGTTTGGGTCAGGCTGGTATTTCAGACCCACCTCAACCTGTTTGCCTTCGCTGGGATCGAACGGTCCGACGCCCGGCGCGCGGTTGGTTTGCAGGTTAGGTTCGAAGGAGGTGCTGTAGCTGATATAGGGGGAAAGACCGGAATCAAAGGCGTACAGCAGGCCGGTGCGCCAGGTGAACTTATTATCATTCTGCTGGGTGCCGCTGGCGTCGGTAAAATCGGTGGTGCGCACTTCCGCCCAGTCGTAGCGCCCGGAAACTAACAGTTCCCAGTTCCGCCAGCTCAGCTGATCCTGAACATACACCCCGGTCTGGTCGAGATTTTGCTGTTCATTAGTGGCGGGACTGAAGGCGCTTTCATCGACGTTAACCCCATAGCTCGGGCTGCGCCAGTCGATATCGTACTGCGAGCCGCCGGCCCGACCAAGATACTGCTTATCCTTACTGGTTTTGTAATCCACACCACCAATCACCGTATGCGCCACCTGACCGCTGGCGAACTGCGCTTCAAGCTGGTTATCGATGCCAAACTCATCGGTCTGGCGCTGTTCATGCTGGGCGCGGCGGGAGAGTACCGAGCTGTTGGCGGCGCTGGTGGAGTAAACCAGGTAGCGATACTTCTGTTTGATGGTGGCGTAGCGGGCATTCTGGCGCAGAGTCAAGGTATCGTTGAGCTGGTGCTCAAATTCATAGCCAATCATCGTTTGTTCACGCCACGACTGGTTGTAGCTGGGATCGCTGACGTTAAAATCGCGCGGAATATAGCTGCCGTCGACGCTTTCCACGGTACCGTAACGCGGCAGGAAGTTACGGTAGCCGGCGTCCGGGTCTTTCTGATAGCTGGTTAACAGGGTAAAGCGCGTGGCGTCATTAGGATACCAGGTGAGGGCGGGAGCGATAGCCATCCGCGTCTCTTTATAGTCATCGATCTGGTTATTCTGGGTGCGGGCGATCCCGTTCAGGCGATAGAGCAGGTGGCCGTCATCGCTCAGCGTACCGCCAACGTCGAAAGCGCCTTCGGCGAGGTGGTTATTACCGGTACGGAACTGCACCTCATGAATCGGCTGGCTGGTCGGGCGTTTGCTGGTCATGCTAATCAGCCCGCCGGGGTTGACCTGACCAAACAGCACCGAGGCCGGGCCGCGCACCAGCTCGACGCGCTCCAGCAGCCACGGGTCGAACGTGCCGGTTTGCGACGAGGCGGTGGCGCCGTAGCTCAGGCCATCAAGGAATTTGGGCACGTAGCTGAAACCGCGTACGAATACCTCGTCGTTGCGGTTAGATGAACCGCGGTATTCGGTAAAAACGCCCGCGCTATAGCGCAGCGCCTGGGAAACCGAGGTGACGTCCAGCGCCCGCATTTGATCGCGGGTGACCACCGATACCGACTGCGGCGTTTTGACGATCTCCGCGGCGGTCTTTGTTGCCGACAGCGTTTTTGTCGCCACGATTCCCTTCAGCGGCGCGGTGGGATCCTCGCCGCTGCCGGCGGTGACGACGATCGTTTCCTCCGCCGCCAGCGCCAGCCCGCCAAACAGAGATGCCGCCACGCCCGCGGCCCAGAAAGCTGTTATCTTATTATATTTAAACATGTTTATTTTTTATCCTTGGTTGAATCGCCATCAAAAAACGCCCACGTCGAGGGGAATCGACCGACGCCTATCATTAACGGCGTTAATGTTATTGCAAATAGTTATTATTTGCATTAGCGTTATTAACAAATTCTTACAAGGAAATTTCGGCTAATGAAGACGGCGTGGAGCGGCCTGCTGATTGGCATGAGTACCCTACCGGCGGCGGCAATGAACTGCGAATCTCCCTCGTTACAGGGTGAACTACAGGGGAAATTCGACGCCAGCGGCGAGGTCTGTTTTGACCTGCCGACATTGGGCGAGAACTACGTCGCGGCGACCCTCTCCGGCGTCACCGATGCCCGACTGCTGGATGACAATAACCGCCGTCTGCGCACGCTGCTGGCGGGCGGTCCGGCGGACGGCGAGCAAACCCTGCTGTTTTCTCTGCCGGTACACCGCGCCTCATCGCTGGTGCTGCACGGCGAAGAAGGTGCGCGCTGGCGCTTTCAGTGGCAGATGCGGGAAACCACCGCGCTGGCCAAAATTCAGCCGCTGGATCCGGTCAGCCCGCGCCTGCAGCGGCTGAAGCGTGAACTGGCGGCGGGAGGTTCAACGGCGCATTTCTGGCAGGAGCGCGAGCGGGAAGGGACGCCAATGGTGGAACCGGTGGACGCCGGCCATAAGCGGGTAACTTTCCTGTGGCGCGGGGCGAGCCGCAACGTGTTTATTCTGGGTTCGCCGGCGGGGGATCACGATCCGCTGTTTCGCCTCGGCGATTCTGACGTCTGGTTTCGCAGCTACGTGGTGCCCGCCGATACCCTCATGCAGTATAAGCTGGCCCCGGACGTGCCGCAGGTAACCGGCAGCGCGCGGGAGCAGCGGCGGGCGATTTTGGTCAGCGCCCAGGCTGACCCGCTCAACCCGAACAGCGTCAATGCCGCCCACGACCGCTGGAATCGCTACTCTCTGCTGGCCCTCAATGCCGCGCGTTTTTGCACCGCCCAGCGGATGGCGCAGCCGCTCCGCTACGGAACCTTAACCCGCCATCAGCTGCGCAGCGACTTTCTGCAAAATACGCGGGAAGTGCTGATTTATCGCCCGCGGTTGCCGCAGCCCGCGCGCTGGACCCTACTGCTCTTTGACGGCAAAACTTACCAGCACGAGTACCGCCTCGCCAACGTGCTGGATGCCCTGATCGCCAGCCATCGGCTGCCGCCGATCAACGTGGTGTTTATCGATAGTCTCGATCATCCGCGACGGGCGAAGGAGCTGCCGCCAAATCCGCACTTCGCCGATTTTATGGCCCATGAGCTGCTGCCGTGGCTGCGCCGCCAGGGACTCAGCCTGAGTCGGCAAAAAACCGTGGTCGCCGGCTCCAGCTACGGCGGGCTGGCCGCGTCCTGGGTAGCGCTGCGCTATCCGCGACAGTTTGGCAACGTATTGAGCCTGTCCGGGTCATACTGGTGGGCGCCGCAAGGGGAGGAGGCCAGCTGGCTGACCCGCCAGTACCAGCAGTCGCCGCGCTATCCGGTGCGCTTCTGGCTGCAGGCGGGGAAATTCGAAACCAACGGGCCGGACGGCGGCATTTATGCCAATACGCTTGAATTTGAGCAGGTGCTCAAAGAGAAGGGCTATACGGTGAGCTTCCATCCCTCCTCCAGCGGCCACGATTACGCCGCCTGGTGCGAAGCGCTGATCAGCGGCATGCGTGACCTGACCGGCCTAGCGCTCAACGGAAAACCAGCGACGCCAGACCCAGCGCAGCAGCAGATATTCAACCGCGCCCAGCGCTAAAAACCACAGGCAAAAGATCAGGGTATAAAGCTGGTTGAGATCCATCAGATGGAATGTCGCCACCAGCTTTTGCGCCAGCGTCAGGCCCAGCGAGGGCGCCGGCAGCAGCAGGCAGGAGAGCAAAGCCAGCAGCAAAATGCCGGCGGCGCTGAGGAGCGTTTCTAGCGGATGTTTCATTATTTGTTAATCATCAGTTAAAAACATATTGTCCGGTAAAAAGAGAATCAATGCAATATCGTTTCGTACGCAATCATATTACGCCTTAAGTATTATATTTAAACGTCCTCGCTTATTCCCATGTTAATTATTTTGGCACTATTTGTGATTAAGTTAATTACACCGTAATGTAAATTAACGTCATTATTAAGCCAGCGCTTTTACAAAAGTATAGGTGCTATATCCCACCAGAGTCGCGATAATAATGGCCAGCAGGATGTACAGTACCAGACGGCGTCCGCGGTAGATTCCAAACATAGTAGACCTCGTTTAGTTTTGGTTTATTAATATTCTGCAATAGTTGTTTTATAGAATTAACTTACCATAAATTTTGTATTTGCGAGAGATTAAATATTGCGCAAGCTTAAATTATCTCCGCTGTTTAAAATTTTTCTCATTGGCCCGGAATGATTCCAGGCTTTCCGCCTCACGGAATTTTAAGGGAGATATATTTTGACCAAAACGATCAAAACTAATAATACCACCCCCTCAGGGGATGTCGCGCCACGCCGCGCATATCAGCAGACGGTTGATGCGGTGCTGGCGCAGACTAAAAGCCATGCCAGCGGCCTCAGCGCCGCCGAGGCCGCAGAGCGTTTGAAAACCTTCGGCCCCAACGCCTTGCCGGAGAAAAAAGGCAAGCCGGCCTGGCTGCGCTTCCTTGCCCACTTTAATGACGTACTGATTTTTGTCCTGCTGGCCGCCGCCGCGCTCACCGCGGTCATGGGCCACTGGGTCGATACGCTCGTCATCCTTGGCGTCACGGTGATCAACGCCCTGATCGGCCATATCCAGGAGAGCAACGCCGAAAAATCGCTGCAGGGCATCCGCAATATGCTCTCCAGCGACGCGCGCGTGCAGCGCGGCGGCAAGCATGAAACCATTCCCACCCGCGACCTGGTGCCGGGCGATATCGTGATTCTGCGCGCGGGCGACCGCGTCCCTGCCGATATGCGCCTGATTGAGAGCCATAATCTGCGGGTTGAAGAAGCGATTCTCACCGGCGAGTCGACGGTGGTGGATAAAACCACCGACGCGCTGGAAGGCGAACTGCCGCTGGGCGACCGTACCAATATGCTCTTCTCCGGCACCACCATCAGCGCCGGCGGCGGCGTTGGCGTGGTGACCGCAACCGGTCAGGAGACCGAGCTCGGCCACATCAACCAGATGATGGCGGGGATTGAGAAGCACCGTACGCCGCTGCTGGTGCAGATGGATAAGCTCGGCAAAGCGATTTTCGTCATTATCCTCGCGATGATGGCCGCACTGTTCGTCTTCAGCCTCGCGCTGCGCGACATTCCTCTCGGCGAGCTGCTGCTCTCCCTGATTAGCCTGGCGGTGGCCGCCGTGCCGGAAGGTTTACCGGCGATTATCTCGATTATTCTCTCCCTGGGCGTACAGGCGATGGCGCGTCAGCGGGCGATTATCCGCAAGCTGCCGACGGTGGAAACCCTGGGCGCCATGACCGTGGTGTGCTCGGATAAAACCGGCACCCTGACGATGAACGAAATGACCGTCAAAGCGATCATCACCGCCGACTGCTGCTACCGCGTCGAGGGCGACAGCTACGAGCCTCAGGGTAACATCTGCCTGGAAGGCAGCAACGAGCCGGTGCAGATTAAAGCGGGCAGCGTACTGGAAACCTATTTGCGCACCATCGACCTGTGTAACGACAGCCAGATGATTCAGGACGAGCGCGGCCTGTGGGGCATTACCGGCGGGCCAACGGAAGGGGCGCTGAAGGTGCTGGCGGCGAAAGCGCGGCTTGCGCCCGTCGACGCGCGGCTGGTCGCGAAGATACCGTTCGACTCGCAGTATAAATACATGGCGACCCACCAGAAAATGGGCGACGTCGAGCAGGTGCTGATTACCGGCGCGCCGGACGTGATTTTTGCCTTGTGCCGCCAGCAGTTGAGCAAGCAGGGGGCGGTGCCGTTTGAGCCTCAGTACTGGGAAGAGGAGATGGCGCGCTTTGCCCGCCAGGGCCTGCGTATGGTCGCCGCCGCCTACAAACCGGCCAACGTCGGCAGCACCACGCTGACCCACGACGATCTGCGCGAAGGTCTGGTATTCCTCGGCATTGCCGGAATGATGGACCCGCCGCGTCCGGAAGCGATTGACGCTATCCACGCCTGCCAGAACGCGGGGATCCGCGTGAAGATGATTACCGGCGACCACCCGCAGACGGCGATGGGCATTGGCCAGATGCTGGGGATCACCAACAGCAGCCAGGCGATGACCGGCTACCAGCTGGAGCACATGGACGATGCCGAGCTGGCGAAAGCCGCCGTTGAGTACGATATCTTTGCCCGTACCAGCCCGGAGCACAAGCTGCGCCTGGTGAAAGCGCTGCAGGGTAACGGTGAAGTGGTTGGCATGACCGGCGACGGCGTCAACGACGCCCCGGCGCTGCGCCAGGCCGACGTCGGGATCGCCATGGGGATCAAAGGCACCGAGGTGACCAAAGAGGCCGCCGACATGGTCCTGACCGACGACAACTTTGCCACCATCGCCAGTTCGGTCAAAGAGGGGCGTCGGGTCTACGACAACCTGAAGAAGACCATTCTGTTCATCATGCCGACCAACCTGGCGCAGGGGCTGCTGATTATCATCGCCCTGCTGGCGGGGAACATCATTCCGCTGACGCCGGTGCTGATTTTGTGGATGAACATGGCCACCTCCGCGACGCTCTCCTTCGGCCTCGCGTTTGAAGCCGCCGAGCGCAACGCCATGAACCGTCCGCCGCGTAAAACCGGCCAGCACGTTATGGACGCCTTCGCCGTCTGGCGCGTCGCCTTCGTCGGCACGATGATTGCCGTGGCTGCCTTTATTCTGGAAGCCTGGCTGGCGCCGCGCGGCCACAGCCCGGAGTTTATCCGCACCGTCCTGCTGCAGATGCTGGTTACCGCACAGTGGGTGTACATGATTAACTGCCGCAGCAGCGACAGCTTCTCGCTCAACATGGGGCTGCTGCGTAACAAAGGCATCTGGCTGGTGAGCGGCGTACTGCTGCTGATGCAGCTGGTCATCATCTACGTACCGGTGATGCAGACGATGTTTGGCACCGAAGGGCTGCCGCCGCGCTACTGGTTCATCACGCTGGTCATCGGTATCGCGATGTTCCTGGTGGTCGAAGTTGAGAAACGCCTGACCCGTCGTTTCCGTAAAACCGCGTAGCGTGTCTGACCCGCCCGGCGTCCCTTCTCCTGCGGGGGAGGGACGCCGCATCGTCGTAAGGAATTCCCCATGAACAAGATCATCCGCTCCGCCCTGCTGGCCTGCGGCCTGGCAGGCTACGCGCTCGCCGCCGCCGCCGCGCCGGCCGTTCCGGTCCGCGTCGTCACCGTGGAACAAGCGCCGCACGCCGGCGAACGGCAAATCTCCGGCCGCGTCGAGGCCATTCACTCCGTCGATATTCGCGCCCGCACCGAAGGGAAGATTGTGCAGCGCCACTTCCAGGATGGGCAGTACATCAACCAGGGCGATCTGCTGTTTACGCTGGATGACGCCCAGCCGAAAGCCGCGCTGGCGCTGGCCCAGGCCGAACTGAAGAGCGCGCAGGCGTCGCTACGCCAGGCCCAGCAGCTGCTGAGCCGCTACCAGCAGCTGATCAATAACCACGCGATCGGCCGCAACGACCTTGATACCGCGCAGATGCAGCGCGATGTCGCCGCTGCCGCCGTGGAGCAGGCCCGGGCGCGCATTGCCGCCCAGCAGATTACGCTCGGCTACACCCGCATTACCTCGCCGGTCAGCGGACGCGTCGGCCATAGCCCGTTTCACGTCGGCAGCCTGGTGAACCCCGCCAGCGGCGTGCTGGTCGATGTGGTTCAGCTCGATCCGATTCGGGTGGCGTTCTCGTTGGATGAAACCGTCTTTTTCGCCAAAGCGGGGCAGCACACGGATATTGCCGCGCTGAAGGAAGCGTGGCTGGCGCAAGTGGATGTCGATGGACGGCGTGAAGACGGCGTTCTGACCTCCGTCGATAACCGTATTGATAGCCGCACCGCCAGCGTGGCGCTGCGCGCTGAATTCGCTAATCCGCAGCACCGTCTGCTGCCCGGCGGCAACGTCACCATTTTCTTCCGCCCGCGGCAGCTTCAGGAGAGCCCGATGATCCCGGCGGCGGCGATGCAGCAGGACGCACAGGGCTTTTACAGCTGGGTGCTGACGGCGGACAACACCGTGACGATGCGCCGCTTGACCCCCGCGGGGCAGCAGGGGCAGCAGTTCGCGGTGGCGGAAGGCCTCCTCCCGGGCGAGCGCGTGGTGACGGAGGGCGCCCAGCGCCTGCGTGACGGCGCAGCCGTTCAGCTGCTCAACTAAAGAGGGAGAGAAGATGCTCACGTTTTTTATCCGTCGTCCGCGCTTTGCGATGGTGATTGCGCTGCTGATGACCTTCGTCGGCGCGGTCTCGCTGAAGCTGATCCCGGTTGAGCAGTATCCGCAAATTACGCCGCCGGTCATCAACGTCAGCGCCAGCTGGCCGGGCGCCAGCGCGGCGGACGTGGCGGAAGCCATTGCCGCGCCGCTGGAGACCCAGCTCAACGGCGTCGATCATATGCTGTACATGGAGTCTACCAGCTCCGATGAGGGAACCTACAGCCTGAGCCTGATGCGGCCCGACCGCATGAACGCGCTGAATATCACTACCGATGATGTTTCCCAGGCGCTGCGCGAGCAGAACGTGCAGGGCGCGGCGGGGCAGGTGGGGACGCCGCCGGTGTTTAACGGCCAGCAGCAGACGCTGACCATCAACGGTATTGGTCGACTGAGCGACGCCGCCGGTTTCGGACAAATTGTGGTTCGCAGCGGCGACCGCGGCCAGCTGGTGCGCCTGTCCGACGTAGCGACTATCGAGCTGGGCGCGCGCAGCTACAGCTCCGGCGCGCAGCTCAACGGCAAAGACTCCGCTTATCTCGGCATCTATCCGACGCCCACCGCTAACGCCCTACAGGTCGCCAGCGCGGTGCGCGCCGAGCTGACCCGGCTGCATGCGCGTTTCCCGGCGGATCTCACCTGGGAAGTGAAGTTTGATACCACCCGCTTTGTCGCGGCGACGATCAAAGAGATCGGCGTGTCGCTGGCGCTGACCCTGCTGGCGGTGGTGGTGGTGGTCTCGCTGTTTCTGCAGAGCTGGCGGGCGACGCTGATAGTCGCGCTGGCGATCCCGGTTTCGCTTATCGGTACCTTCGCCGTGCTCTATGCGCTGGGCTACAGCGCCAATACCCTGAGCCTGTTCGCAATCATTCTCGCCCTGACGATGGTGGTGGATGACGCCATCGTGGTGGTGGAGAGCGTGGAAAGCAAAATGGCGGAGGGGCTGGCGCGCGGCGCGGCAACCGCCGAGGCGCTGCGGCAAATCGCCGGGCCGGTGATCGCCACCACCCTGGTGCTGCTGGCGGTGTTTGTGCCGGTGGCGATGCTGCCGGGGATCGTCGGCGAGCTCTATCGCCAGTTCGCGGTGACCCTATCGACGGCGGTGACTTTGTCGAGCGTGGTGGCGCTGACCCTGACGCCTGCGCTGTGCGCGCTGCTGCTGCGTCCGCGGCCGCAGCAGCCAGCCGCCATCTGGCGCGGTTTTAACCGCGGTCTGGATACGGTGCGCGATGGCTACGGGCGTCTGGTCGGGAGGATGAATCGTCGCCCCTGGCTGGCGCTGGCGGCGACGACGGCGGCGGCCGGGGTGGTGGTGTTTAGCTTCACCACCATGCCGAAGGGATTTCTGCCGCAGGAAGATCAGGGTTATTTCTTTGCCAGCGTACAGCTGCCCGAAGCCGCCTCGCTGGAGCGTACCGAAGCGGTGATGGCCCAGGCGCGCGAGCTGCTGAAACTGAATCCGGCGGTTGAGGATGTGATTCAGGTCTCCGGTTTTAATATTCTCAACGGTACCAGCGCTTCAAACGGCGGGTTTATCTCGGTGATGCTGAAGGACTGGCACCAGCGGCCGCCGCTGGAGGCGGTGATGGAAAAAGTGCAGGGCCAGCTGATGGGGCTACCGGAGGCGACGATCATGACTTTTGCGCCGCCGACGCTGCCGGGGCTGGGCAACGCCTCCGGGTTTAATTTACGCATCTTGGCCCAGGCCGGACAATCGCCGGCGGAGCTGGAGCAGGTGACGCAGCAGGTGCTGCGGACGGCCAACCAGTATCCGCAGCTGAGCCGGGTATTTACCACCTGGAGCAGTAACGTGCCGCAGCTGACGCTCACCGTTGACCGCGACCAGGCGGCCCGGCTGAACGTACCGGTGGCGAGGATTTTCAGCAGCCTGCAAACCGCGTTTGGCGGCACTCGCGCCGGCGATTTCAGCATTAACAATCGTGTCTACCACGTGGTAATGCAAAACGAGATGCAGTGGCGCGAGCGGGCAGAGCAGATAAGCGAGCTGTACGTGCGCAGCGACAGCGGCGAGCGGGTTCGCCTGAGTAATCTGGTGACGATTACGCCGACGGTGGGCGCGCCGTTTATTCAGCAGTATAACCAGTTTCCGTCGGTATCGGTGAGCGGGTCGGCGGCCGAAGGCGTCAGCAGCCGGACGGCAATGGCGGTGATGGAGCAGATTTTACAAGCGAACCTGCCCCACGGTTATGATTACGCCTGGAGCGGCATCTCCTGGCAGGAGCAGCAGACCGGTAACCAGGCGGTGTGGATTGTGCTGGCGGCGGTAGCGATGGCGTGGCTGTTCCTCGTCGCCCAGTATGAGAGCTGGACGCTGCCGGCGAGCGTAATGCTGTCGGTGCTTTTCGCCATCGGCGGGTCGCTGCTGTGGCTCTGGTGGGCTGGGTACGCCAACGATGTGTACGTGCAGATAGGGCTGGTGCTATTGATCGCGCTGGCGGCGAAAAACGCGATTTTGATCGTCGAGTTTGCCAGGGCGAAGCGCGAAGAGGGAATGTCGATCGTCGACGCCGCCCGCGAAGGGGCCACCCGCCGCTTCCGCGCGGTGATGATGACGGCGGTTTCTTTTATCATCGGGATTGTGCCGATGATGCTCGCCACCGGCGCCGGGGCGCAGAGTCGGCGGATTATCGGCACCACGGTGTTCAGCGGCATGCTGGTGGCGACGGTAATCGGCATTTTGTTTATTCCGTCGCTGTACGTGCTGTTCCAGCGCCTGCGCGAGTGGGGGCATCGCCGGATGTAGATGCCTCGGGCACGGTGCCCGGAAATCCCGGGTCGCGGCGTAAACGCCTTACCCGGGCTACTCCTCCGCAGACGGCTGGAAACCCGTAGCCCCGGTAAGCGCAGCGCCACCGGGGAAATCGGTGCAGAATATTGCCGGGTTGCGAAACACCCCCGCAGACGATGTTTTGCCGACTATCTACTCTCCACCGCGATCATGGTGACGAACGGATGATACTGCCACGGCACGCTATCGCCTTTCTGGTACATCTTCGAAATGGTGCCGTCGAGATAGAGCATCTGGCGCACGTTGAGCTTCGCCTGCGCGTAGCAGGCGAAATCGTAGAAATTGGTTTCACGCGCGCTGAGCATAAACACCACCTTGCCATCGCCGGTGATGCCCACGCCGTTACGCAGCTTGCGCGAGCTGGCGGATGGCTTCAGTCGCCAGTTGATCTTGCCGTTTTCAATCAGCATTGGGCCCGACTGCACGGCGTAGCGGATGGCCGGCGACGGCCTGAATTTATTGATGCTGACAATCCCCGCGTTTTGCCCGCGCAGATAAAACACCCCGCCGGGACGAATAAAAAAGTTGCCGCCGCCGGAGGCGCGGTTAAGCGGGGTCAACTGCCGACCTTTCTCGATATACAGCCCCAGCGGCGCGTAGGCTTTATCATAAATTCCGCCGTTCATCGCCATCTGCACCTGCCCGTCGCGGTTGATATCCCCCAGCAGCGAGCGCAGCGATCCCCAGGCTTTACCGTCCTCATTCTGCCAGTACATCACGATGCGTTCGCGCTGCGGATCGACGGTATAGCTTTGCAGCGTCAGGGACGGGTCGGTCAGCGAGCATGTCCCGCTGGCGAAGGCGGGCAGAGATAACAGCAACAGCGGCAGAAGCGATGGCAAGCGCACGGCAGGGTTCCAGACAACCAACGAGAGCGTGCAGTATAGCCTTTTATCGCCGCTACGCCGTCCAGATCTCGCAATGCTTTTGCACCAGCCCGATCAATGAACCGCCGTTGGCGACAAACTCGCGCATCTGCTGCGGCTCGCTGCGATGCTGCTTCGCCTGGCGCACCATCGCCTCCAGCGCGCTGTCGGCATTGAGCTTATGGGCGCTGGGCGCCAGCTTATCCGCCAGCTGTAAAATCTCTTCGCGCAATGTTCGCTGTTCGCCGCTGTTCACATCGGTATTGATCCCGTCGAGCCCATAGCGGCAGGCCTGATAGCGGTTGAAGGGGTAGAGCAGATAATCCTCGGGCTGATGCTTAAACGGCCGCTCCGTCAGCAGCCAGCAGGCGATGATCTGGATAAAACCGGCGATATTCACCGCCTGGCTAATCGTCAGCGGGGTATCCATGACCCGGACTTCGACGGTGCCAAAGCGCGGGCTGGGGCGAATATCCCAGTGCAGATCCTTCATGCTGTCGATCATGCTGGTATAGCTAAGGCGCCGAAACAGGCCGATGAAAGCCTGCCAGTTATTGACCCACGGCATCGGACCGTTATCGGGATAGGCGGCGAAAAGGTTAAGCCGCGAGCAGGCAAAGCCGCTATCGGTCCCGTCGAGCCAGGGCGATGCCGCGTTCAGCGCGATAAAATGCGGCACGAAGCGCGACAGGCCGTGCAGAAGATAAATGGCATCATCGCCGTTTTGACACCCCACGTGCACGTGCTGGCCGAAGATCGTCGCCTGCTTCGCCAGATAACCAAAGTGCTCGACGGTTTTCCGGTAGCGCGGGCTATCGCTGATCTGCTGGCGCTGCCAGCTTTGAAACGGATGCGTTCCGCCGCCGCAGATTTGTACGTGATGGCGGGCGGCGGCACGAAGCACCGCCTGCTGAACCGCGCTCAGCTGCGCCGTCGCCTGGTGGATGTCGCGGCAGACGCCGGTGGCGATCTCCAGCATGCTTTCGGTAATGTCATGCTTGGCCTCGCCCGCTTTCAGCGTACCCTGGATCTCGTCAATCAGCGCGGAAGAGTCCTGGCTTAAATCAAAGCCCGGCGGGTTGACGACCTGGAGCTCCAGCTCGATGCCGAGGGTAAACGGCTCGGAGCGGTGAAAATCAGGTAACGGCATGGCGACTCCCTCTTTCTCTTTATCAAGAAGTATAGAAGACAACGCCTCAAACTGATGATTTGCCGAAGATTATGAATTTATTTTATAAAAAGTGACGTCACGTGATGATTCCTTTGCGTAAAAAGTTAGGCTGGTGCAATCCTGCAACAGAATTCCCGCTGGCGGTGCAAAAAGATAAGGTGATTTTATTTTTCAAGTAAAATCATAGGGATGTTATAAGTCATTCTTATTTTATAAGCCATTTCACACTTATTTTCCGCGCGTTCAGAACTGGTATGTATCTTGCCTGTTAAATAGCGACTTTTATTTAACAGGGACAATGTGATGCTGAAGACAAAATTACTTTCGCGTAAACGCCATCTCGCCGTTGCTGTTAGCGGGGCATTGGCGCTGTTTGCCTCTGTGCCGACTCAGGCCTCAACCCTGCGGATCGCCATGACCGCCGCCGATATCCCGTTGACCCTCGGACAGCCCGATCAGGGTTTTGAGGGCAACCGCTTTACCGGCATTCCGCTTTACGACGCCCTGGTTGAATGGGATCTGTCGCAGGGAGAGAAACCCAGCGGCCTGGTGCCGGGGCTGGCGACCGAGTGGCACGTTGACCCGCAAAATCAAAGCCGCTGGATTTTCACCCTGCGCCCGGGAGTTAAATTTCACGATGGTTCTGCGGTCAACGCCGACGCCATCGTCTGGAACGTGGATAAGGTGCTGAATAAAGCCGCGCCGCAGTATGCGCCCGGCCAGATCGGCAACACGCTGTCGCGCATGCCGACTCTCACCGGCGCGGAAAAGATTGACGACCACACCGTGGCGCTGACCACCTCCGAACCGGACGCGCTGCTGCCATATAACCTCACTAACCTGTTTATCGTGTCGCCGACCGCGTGGCAGAAGCTGTACGACGCGGTGCCGTCGGGCACTGGCGATACCGCCGCGCGCAGTAAGCAGGCGTGGACCGAATTCGCCGCCCACGCGGTGGGCAGCGGTCCGTTCAAAATGGAAAAACTGGTTCCCCGCCAGCAGCTGATCCTCGATAAAAACCCCGACTACTGGAACAAAGATCGCATTCCGCGGGTGGATAAAGTGGTGCTGATCCCGCTGCCGGAAGCCAACGCCCGCACCGCGGCGCTGCTCTCGAAGCAGGTGGACTGGATCGAAGCCCCGGCCCCGGATGCGGTCGATCAGATTAAAGCCCAGGGCTTTAAAATCTACGCCAACACCCAGCCGCACCTGTGGCCGTGGCAATTCTCCTTCGAAGAGGGCTCGCCGTGGAAAGATATTCGCGTGCGCAAAGCCGCCAACCTGTGCCTGAACCGCGCGGAGCTTAAAAGCTATCTCGGCGGCTATATGACCGAAGCGACCGGCGTCTACGAGGCCGGCAGTCCGTGGCGCGGTAAACCTACCTTCCAGATCAAATATGACCCGGATACCGCCCGCAAGCTGATGACCGAAGCCGGGTATAGCGCCGAGAAACCGCTGCACGTCACGGTCGCCACCTCGGCCTCCGGCTCCGGGCAGATGCAGCCGCTGCCGATGAACGAGTACATCCAGCAGAGCCTGAAAAGCTGCTTCTTTAACGTCGATATTAAAGTCAACGAATGGAACACCCTGTTCACTAACTGGCGCCTCGGGGCGAAAGATCCCTCCGCGAAAGGGATCGACGCGATCAACGTTAGCGCCGCGGTTAACGATCCCTATTTCGGCATGATTCGCTTCTCCACCGCGAAGGCCTTCCCGCCGGTGGCGACCAACTGGGGCTACTTCTCGACCCCGGAAACCGAAAAGCTGGCGGCGGCGGTGAAGCACGCGTTTACCCCGGCCGAAATGGATAAAGCCGCCGGCGAACTGCACGCCGCGCTGGTCGATCAGGTGCCGTTCCTGTTCGTTGCCCACGATGTCGGACCACGGGCGATATCGCCAGCCGTCACCGGAGTGGTGCAGCCGCAAAGCTGGTTTATCGATCTCAGTCTGGTGAGCAAAAAAGAGTAATCGACACGGGAGCAAGAGATGATCAATACCCTGCTATATCGCATCCTGCTGGCCGTCCCCACCATGCTCGGGGTGGCGGTAATCTGTTTTATGCTGGTGCAGATAGCGCCGGGCGATCCGCTGGTATCGGTGATGCCGCCGGACGCCTCGGAATCGCTGCGTCAGACCTTAATGCAGGCCTACGGCTTTGATAAACCGCTGCCGCTGCAGTTTGTGCACTGGCTATGGCGGGCGCTGCACGGCGATCTGGGGATGTCGGTCGCCACCGGGCGTCCGGTCATCGATGAGGTGATGACGGCGGTCACTTACTCTCTGCGTCTGGCGCTGCTGGCGACGGCGATCGGCTTTGTGCTGGGCAGCCTGTTTGGTTTTGTCGCCGGTTACTTTCGTAACAGCATTATTGACCGTCTGGCCTCGGTGCTGTCGGTGTTCGGCGTCAGCGTGCCGCACTACTGGCTGGGGATGCTGCTGGTGATCGTTTTTAGCGTCAAATTCGCGCTGCTGCCGGCGACCGGCGGCGGGCCAATCGGCGAAGTGGGCTGGCAGTGGGACTGGGAACACCTGCAGTTTATGCTGCTGCCGGCCTTCACCCTGTCGGTGATCCCGACCGGCATCATCGCCCGCACCGTTCGCTCTCAGGTGGCGGATATTCTCAGCCAGGAGTTTATCGTCGGCCTGCGCGCCCGGGGGCTCAACGAATCGCGGATCTTTCTGCACGTGGTGAAAAACGCCGCGCCGACCGCGCTGGCGGTGATGGGGCTGCAGGTCGGCTATCTGATGGGCGGCTCGATTCTGGTGGAAACCGTTTTTTCCTGGCCCGGCACCGGCCTGCTGCTGAACACCGCCATTTTCCAGCGCGACCTGCCGCTATTGCAGGGCACCATCTGGGTACTGGCGCTGTTCTTTGTGCTGCTCAATCTGCTGGTGGATATTCTGCAAACCAGTCTCGACCCGCGAATTAAGAGGAGCTAACGATGGTGGATACCGTGACGACCAAAGGCATTGCCGTCTCCGCCACGACGGTCGCCAGACAAGGCTACTGGCGCGGCGTGTTTCGCCGCCTGCTGCGCGACCCCGGCGGCGTATTCGTTGGCGCGATCATCCTCGTGCTGTTGACGCTGGCGCTGTTCGGCCCCTGGCTTATCGTCAAAGACCCGTACCAAACGTCGATGTTTTTACGCCTCAAGCCGATCGGTACCGACGGCTTCCCGCTGGGCTCCGATGAGCTCGGGCGCGACATGCTATCAAGGCTGATTCTCGGCACCCGGCTGTCGCTATTTATGGGGATTGTCCCGGTAGTGTTCGCTTTTTTTATCGGCGGGGCGATCGGCATTATCGCCGGCTATGCGGGCGGTAAAACCAATACCCTGATTATGCGCACCGTGGACGTGTTTTACGCCTTTCCCTCGGTGCTGCTGGCGATCGCGCTCTCCGGCGCGCTGGGGGCGGGCATCGGTAACGCGCTGCTCTCGCTGACCCTGGTGTTCGTGCCGCAGGTGGCGCGTATCGCCGAAAGCGTCACCGCGCAGGTACGGCATATGGACTACATCGACGCCGCCCGGGCCACCGGGGCCAGCGCGTTCACCATTATTCGCGTGCAGGTGCTGGGCAACGTGCTGGGGCCGATTTTCGTCTTCTCCACCGGACTCATTTCGGTGTGCATGATCCTCGCCTCCGGGCTCTCTTTTCTCGGCCTCGGGGTTCGCCCGCCGGAGCCGGAATGGGGACTGATGCTGAACACCCTGCGTACGGCGATTTATACCCAGCCGTGGGTAGCGGCGCTGCCCGGCCTGATGATTTTTATCACCTCCATTTCGTTCAATATCCTCGCGGACCGCCTGCGTGCGGCAATGGCGATTAAGGAGTAAGCGATGCAACCCTTTATCAATATCGATCTCGGCGGACCGGCGCAGCCGCTGCTGAAGGTCAACAACCTGCTGAAGCATTTTCCCGCCGGCGGCGGCAAAGCGCGTGAAGTGGTGCAGGCGGTGGACGACGTCAGCTTCGCGGTGATTAAAGGCGAAACCCTCGGCGTGGTGGGGGAGTCGGGCTGCGGTAAATCCACCACCGCGCGGCTGCTGATGCAGCTGCTCAAACAGGATAGCGGGGAGCTGATCTTCGATGGCCTGGAGGTGGGCTCATCGCGCCTGCCGATGAAAGCGTATCGCCGCCAGGTGCAGATGGTCTTCCAGGATAGCTACGCGTCGCTCAACCCGCGTATGACCATGGAAGAGAGCATCGCGTTCGGCCAGCGGGTACACGGCGTCAGCGCCAAAGAGGCCAGCGAATACGCCCGCTATCTGCTGGCGCACGTCGGCCTTGAACCGGAACGTTTTGCCCACCGTTATCCGCACGCGCTCTCCGGCGGCCAGCGCCAGCGCGTGAATATCGCCCGCGCGCTGGCGATGAAGCCCCGGCTGGTGATCCTCGACGAGGCCGTCTCGGCGCTGGATAAATCGGTGGAAGCCCAGGTACTGCAGCTGCTGCAGGAGTTGAAGCGGACGCTGGCGCTGACCTATGTGTTTATCAGCCACGATCTGCACGTGGTGCGCTGGCTGTCGGACCGCATTCTGGTGATGTATCTCGGCGAGGTGGTGGAGATTGGCCCGGCGGAGCAGCTGTTTACCGCCTCGGCCCACCCCTATACCCGGGCGCTGTTAAGCTCGATGCCGTCGATGGACCCGCATAATCGCACCTTAACCTCTGCGCTGAACGGCGATCCGCCCAGCCCGATTTCGCCGCCTTCCGGCTGCCGCTTTCATACCCGCTGTCCGCACGCCAGAGCGGTGTGCGCCGAGGTGAAACCGACGTTGCAAAGCGTCGGCGAGGGGCACCAGAGCGCTTGTCTGATGGCGCAGCCCGCGTCGCCCTGGCATCAAAATATCGCCATTCAGGAGGTCAGCCATGTCGCATGAAGCCTACGTCCATATCCGCGATCTGCGGGTTGAGTTCCGCCGCGACGGTCAGACGGTCAACGCGGTCAACGGCGTCTCCTTTGATGTGCAAAAGGGCGAGGTCATGGCGCTGATCGGCGAATCTGGCTCCGGGAAAAGCGTGACCCTGCGCGCCCTGATGCGGCTGCATCCGCCGAAAAGCAGCGTGCTTTCCGGCACCCTGAAGGTCGGTGAGGAAGAGGTGCTGACCATGAACGCCGGGCAGCTGCGGCGCTACCGCGGCGCGCGCTGCGCGATGATTTTCCAGGAGCCGCTGCTGGCCTTCGACCCGGTCTATACCGTGGGCCAGCAGATTGTCGAAGGGCTGCGTCGTCATGAAGGCCTGTCGCGGCAGGCGGCGCGGGAGCGGGCGCTGGAGGCGCTGCGCCAGGTGCGTATTCCGAGCCCCGAGCGGCGGCTGGATGCTTACCCGCACGAGATGTCCGGCGGAATGCGCCAGCGGGCGATGATCGCCCTCGCGCTCTCCTGCAACCCGCAGCTGCTGTTGGCGGATGAGCCGACCACCGCCCTCGACGCCACGGTGCAAATCCAGATCCTGATCCTGCTGCGTGAGCAGCAAAAGCAGCGCGATCTGTCGATTATATTTGTGACCCACGATATTGGCGCGGCGGTGGAGATCGCCGACCGGGTGGCGGTGATGTACGCCGGGCGCATCGTCGAAGAGGCGTCGATTGAGGAGATTCTGTATCGCCCACGCCATCCTTACACCCAGGTGCTGCTGGGCAGCCGTCCGAAAGAGGGGCTGAAAAAGGGCGATGCGCTGCGCTGCATTCCCGGCTCGCCGCCGGATCTCTCGCGCCTGCCGCCGGGCTGCGCGTTTGCCGAACGCTGTCCGCACGCGCGTCCCGCCTGTACGCAAAGCCAGCCTGCCACCGACCAGGCCGGGCCGCGTCACGTGGTGAGCTGCCATCGCTGGCGCGAGCTGAGCCCGTCCGTTGAAAACCAGGCGCTTTACGCCTGAAGCCAGGAGAAAACACGATGCAGGATGACCTTCGCGCCTTTATGCCCTATCCGCCGCATCCGGTGGCGCATGCGCTCAGCGGGCCGCTGAGCGGGTTAACCTTTGCGGTCAAAGATCTGTTCGACGTGGCGGGCTATCCGACCGGCGGCGGCAATCCGCATCTGCTGGCGCTGTCCGGGATTAAAAACCGCACCGCGCCGGTGGTGCAAACGTTGTTAAATAACGGCGCGCGCTTTATCGGTAAAACCCATACCAGCGAGCTGGCGTATTCGATGAGCGGGCACAACGTCCATTACGGCACCCCGCGCAACGGCGCCGCGCCGAACCATATTCCCGGCGGCTCTTCGTCCGGTTCGGCGTCAGCGGTATCGAACGAAGTGTGCGATTTTGCCCTCGGTACCGATACCGGCGGCTCGGTTCGGACGCCGGCGAGCTACTGCGGACTGTTCGGCCTGCGTCCGACCCACGGCCGTCTCTCCCTCGACGGCTGCCAGCCGCTGTGCGCCACCATGGATACCTGCGGTTTCTTTGCCCGCTCGCCGGAGGTCTTTTCCGCCGTCGCCGCCTGCCTGTTTGCCGATGAACGCGCGGATCTGAGCGGCGTTCGGCTGGCCTGTCATGATGGGCTGTTTTCCCGCCTGCCGCTGCGCAGCCAGCAGGCGCTGCAGCCGGTTCGCCAACGGCTGGCGCGCTTTTTCGGCGCGGTAACCCCGCTTGCCGCGCCGCTGCCGGACGTGGACGATATCTATCTCGCCTTTCGCCAGATTCAGGGCTACGAAGCGTGGCAGGCGCAGGGCGAAACCATTGAGCGCTACGGCCTGCAGCTAGGGCCGGACGTCCGGGAGCGCTTTTTCTGGGGCAAAGCGGTTACCCGCGCGCAGTTTGACGCCGCCTGCCAGCAGCGCGTGCGTTTTGCCGCCTGGTGGGACGCGCAGCTGGGCGATGCGGTACTGGTGATGCCGACCGTTCCCGACGGCGCGCCGCTGCTGACGGCGCAGGCCGAGGAGATAGAGGTGGTCCGCCGCCTGTCCCATGACCTGCTGTTAATTTCCGTGATGACCCAACGTCCGCAGGTGACGCTGCCGGTCGCCCAGACGGGCGGTCTGCCGCTGGGGATCTCATTTTTAGGGCCGCGCGGCAGCGATCGTCTGCTGGTTGAGCTGGCCGCCGCGTTTATGCAAGGAGACCGAAATGAGCAGTGATGTCCTTTTTACCCCGATGACCGACACCACCGACTGCCGGATTAACGGCGAACGCCTGTGGAATTCGCTGATGACGCTGGCGGAAATCGGCGCCACGCCGAAGGGCGGTTGCTGTCGTCTGACGCTCACCGATCTTGACCGTCAGGGGCGAGATTTGGTGATCCGCTGGGCGCAGGCGGCCGGGATGCGCGTCACCGTCGACAAAATCGGCAACGTCTTTATGCGCCGCGAAGGGCGTAATCCGGCGCTGCCGCCGATTGTCGCCGGCAGCCATATTGATACCCAGCCGACCGGCGGTAAATTTGATGGCAACTACGGCGTGCTGGCGGCGCTGGAGGTGGTGCGCACCCTGAACGATCGGGATATCGAAACCGAAGCGCCGATTGAAGTGGTGTTCTGGACTAACGAAGAGGGATCGCGCTTTGTGCCGGTGATGATGGGCTCCGGGGTGTTTGCCGGGGTTTTCCCGCTGGAAACCATTTATGCCGCTCAGGATGCGGACGGTAAAACCGTGGGCGAGGAGCTGGCGCGCATCGGCTATATCGGCAGCCAGACGCCGGGCGATCATCCGATTGGCGCCTACTTCGAAGCGCATATTGAACAAGGGCCGATTCTGGAGGATGAAGAGAAAATGATCGGCATTGTGCAGGGCGTGCTGGGGATCCGCTGGTATGACTGCGTGGTGACCGGCCAGGAGTCCCACGCCGGACCGACGCCGATGCGCCTGCGCCAGGATGCCTTACAGGTCGCCACCCGTATTATGCAGGAGGTGGTGGCGATTGCCGGGCGCAGCGACGAGGGGCGCGGTACGGTAGGAATGGTGCAGGTCTATCCGAACAGCCGCAACGTGGTGCCGGGCGAGGTAACCTTTTCGATTGATATGCGCAATCTCAGCGATGCGCTGGTGGATGAGATGGACCGTCAGCTGCGGGCGTTTATCGCCGACGTTGAACGGGAGAGCGGCCTGAAAATAGCGCTGAAAGAGGTGAGCCACTATCCGGCCGCGCCGTTCCACCCGGATTGCCAGGCGGCGATTGCCGACGCCGCGCAGCGTCTGGGCTATCCCGCGCGGGAGATTGTCTCCGGCGCCGGACACGACGCGGTGTATATGAGCTACCTGGCGCCAACCGGGATGATTTTTATCCCCTGCAAGGATGGGATCAGCCACAACGAAATCGAGTATGCGTCGCCGGAGCACGTTGAGGCCGGCGCGAACGTGCTGCTGCAGGTGATGCTGCAGTACGCGCGGGTAGTGTAAACGACCGTTTTCCCCGGTGGCGTTGCGCTTACCGGGGCTACGGGTTTCCAGCCGTCTGCGAAGGCGTCGCCCGGGTAAGGCGTTTACGCCGCGACCCGGGATTTCCGGCTCGGCGCCTGAGGGAGGCAGATCGGGTAGCCCGGACAGGCGCGACGCGCCGCCTCCGGGAGATTTTCATGCAGCAGCGGATATGTCTCTGAAACAACGTGATATGCAGCGATGCCCTGGCCCCCGCTAACGGCTTCAGCGACCAAATTTACGCGAACCGACAACGCACAGAATCACGCCCAGCGTCACGGCCAGCATCACGGGGCTGACGGTTTCGTGCAACAGCGCCGCCGCCAGGCCAAGCCCGAAGAATGGCTGTAATAGCTGGAGCTGGCCGACGGCGGCGATACCGCCAGCGGCCAGCCCTTTGTACCAAAAGATAAAACCGATAAGCATACTGAAAACCGACACGTAGCCGAGCGCAGCCCAGGTCGATACCGTCAGGGCGCCCCATGACGCTGGCCGGGTCATCCACGAGGCCACCAGCATAAAAGGCAGCGCCATAATCAGCGCCCAGCTAATCACCTGCCAACCGCCGAGCTCCCGGGTCAGCTTCGCGCCCTCCGCATAGCCCAGGCCGCAGACGATCACCGCCGCCAGCATCAGCAGATCGCCGCTGAGCGACGCCGCCGCGTTTTGCGTCAGGGCGAATCCCACCACCAGCAGGCTGCCAATAACCGAAAAGATCCAGAAAGCGCGACGCGGACGTTCGCCGCCGCGCAGCACGCCAAAAATGGCCGTCGTCAGCGGCAAAAGCCCAAGAAAAACTATCGAATGCGCTGAAGTGACGTGTCGCAGCGCCAGCGCCGTGAGCAGCGGAAAACCGATCACCACCCCTGACGAGACAATCGCCAGCGGCATAAGCTGCGACAGGCGCGGGCGTTGTTGGCGAAAGCCGACCACCAGCACGATGGCCAGGAGCCCGGCGATGGAGGCGCGCAGAAAGGTCAATAGAAAAGGGTCCATCTCCAGCACCGCCAGACGCGTCGCGGGCAGCGAACCGCTAAAAATGATGACGCCCAGCAAACCATTAAGCCATCCGGACCACGGCCCCGGAGCTGTGTTATGAACCGCTGAATCTACCACGCTAACCTCGCAATATTGGCTGTGCAGTGCCCGCTTGAGCAATGTCTGAAGCGATGGTAGTGTTCTTAATCTAATACAATCAAATTATTGTCATAGATACATTCACCGATGAAAGCCCGATACAAAACCATTGTCGACAGATACGCGCAGGCGATTCATCGCGGACAGATGCCGGCCGGAACCCGTCTGCCGACCCATCGTACCCTTGCCGCCGATGAACGCATCTCGCTGGCCACGGCCACCCGCGTTTATCGTGAACTGGAAGCAATGGGGCTGGTCAGCGGCGAAACCGGGCGCGGCACCTTTGTGCGGGATATCTCGCTGCCGCCGGGGCACGGCGTCGATCAGCAGTCGGTGGCGGGCGATGTTATCGATCTCAACTTCAACTATCCTTCGCTGCCGGCGCAGGGGGATGCGCTGCGCGAGGCGCTCAGGCGGCTGGCGATGGCGGGGGATATTGAATCTCATCTGCGCTACCAGCCTCATGCCGGGCGGCTCTCCGAGCGCGAAACTATCGCCCGCCATTTGACCGGTAGCCGCTTTGCGCCCGACGCGGAAAACGTGCTGATCGTCAGCGGCGCCCAGCACGGGCTGGCGGTGACCGTGATGGGCCTTCTGCGCCCCGGCGATGTGGTGGCGGTTGATGCGCTGACCTACTCGGGCTTTAAGGCCCTGGCCGCGCTTTATCATCTGGAACTGGTGGCGATCCCCTGTCGCGCGGAGGGGCCGGATCTGCAAGCGCTTCACCAGCTGTGCCGGCAGCGGCGGGTACGGGCGGTTTATACCATGCCGACGCTGCACAATCCGCTCGGCTGGGTGCTCACTTCTCGCCAGCGGCAGGCGCTGACGGACCTCGCGCGCCTGCATGACCTGCTGATTATTGAAGATACCGCATACGCCTGGCTGGTCCGCAATCCGCCGCCGCCGCTGGCCAGCTATGCGCCGGAAAGAACGGTTTATATCACCGGTTTTTCGAAAAACGTCGCCACCGGGCTGCGCGTGGGGGCGGTTATCTGCCCGTCCCGCTATCGGTCTGAGATTGTACGCGCCATACGGGCCACGACGTGGAATACCCCTTCGCTGATGAGCTCGCTGATCTGCGCCTGGATTGATGATGGGACGGTTGCGCGTTTTGCGGCGCAGAAGCGACGGGATGCGCGGCTGCGGCAGTCGCTCGCGCGTGAGACGCTCGGCGCGCTTCCCTTTGTGAGCCATCCGAGTTCGTACTTCCTCTGGCTGCCTCTGGGCGAGGAGAGCCGGGCCGATCGGCTGGTGAAAATGCTGATGGATCGCCATATTTCCGTGTCGACCGCCGAACCGTTTTGCGCTGCCGCGAACGTGCCGCAGGCGCTCCGCATCGCCCTTGGTTCAGTCCCCTTGGATAGCCTGCGTGCGGCGCTGCTCCAGGTTCGCGAAGCCGTGGAGTTTGAACAATACCGCTAGTCCATCGGCGATCGTCGCCGGGATAATAACGATGGCGTTTTAGCTGCGTTATACAGGTTTACTTATCCGTAATCTTTTAAGGGATAAATAGCAGGATAATGATATTAAAATAAACTATTATTATTTATTTTAATGAATTATATGGATAATTTTAAATTTAATGACAATTTAAAATTGTTACTGTAGTGTACAAAAATCATGTACGGTTGTGCTTTTGACGCTGAGCGCACGCACGTCCTGAAGATACTACGTCGTTAATCATTTCAGGGGCGGAGTGGCGCCCTGTTCTGTACAGGATCTTTTTTCAATGCAGCAGCTCTACATTTATATTCTGATCGCCAGTTTGACCATTGCCAGTCCCGGACCCGGAGTATTACTGACGCTGACCAACACGCTGAATTACAATCTGCGTAATGCGATGGCGGGGATCATCGGCGTGGCGGTTGGAATGGGGGTCATCTCGATTATTGCCGCCAGCAGCGTTGGCGTGCTGATTACCACTTCTCAGCTGACGCTGTTGATCGTCAAGGGGGTCGGGGCGGCCTATCTGATCTATCTGGGCATAAAACTCTATCGCTCGGTGCCCCGCGTACTGAATCAACCTCTCTCGTCTTCAGAGGATGTGATACCTTCCGCCAGCTACCGGTTTCGTCAGGGGTTGCTGGTGTCGCTATTTAATCCCAAACCCATTGTGTTTTTTATGGCGCTGTTCCCCCAGTTTATTCATCCCCAGCAGCCCTTTATTCCGCAGTTCAGCGTGCTGTCGATAACCTTCTGTATTCTGGTTGTTGTCATTCATTCACTCTACGGCCTTTTCGCACACAGCGTAAAAACGAAAATGTCGTCCGGGAATGCCTTTGTTAAGTTGAATAAAACCGGTGGCATCGTCTTTATGTGTTTTGCCGTCGGTCTGATTGTTTCCGCCGTTCACCCTTATTTGTCATCATGACCGTGAGGACGCGGGGCCCGGCGCTCAGCCCATCTGCGCCAGCTGGCCGCGCAGCACCTCCACGCCTTGTTCGATAGCGTCAGGATTAATGGCGTGAAACCCCATCCGGAAGAAGTTAGCCGGCGGCGCGTCGCTGAGGAAATGCCGCGCGCCGGGCTCAATCAGCACCCCGGCGTGGGCGGCGCGCCAGGTCAGCTGCTGGGTGTTGATTTGCTCCGGCGTGGCCAGCCAGAACGCGTTGGCGTGTTCGCTGCCGGGGATGATTTGGCACTCCGGCAGATGCTGCTGCAGCGCGTTGTTGAGACGGTCCCAGCGCTGGGCCGAGTCGTAATGGTAGCGCCGCAGGTGGGTTTCATAGTGGCCCTGGGCGAGGAAATGGGCCATCTGATACTGAATATTGGTCGGCGGATGGCGGTACACCAGACGGCGCAGCGCCCGGGCTTCATCAATCAGATCCGGGTCAGCGACCATAAAGCCCAGCCGCAGGCCCGGCGATAGCGCTTTTGACAGGCTGCTCACGTAGATCACTCTACCGCAGCGATCGCTGGCCTTCAGCGCCGGCAGCGGGTTGAGCATAAAGTTACTTTCAGAGTCGTAATCGTCCTCAATTATCACCGCGTCATGGCGAGCGGCATGCTCCAGCAGCTGGCTGCGCCGCGCTTTGCTCATGGCTACCCCGGTCGGCACCTGGTGGCCGGGCGTCACATAGTAGTAATCGCAGGGGGCGTCATTGAGGACGATCCCCTGCTCATCCACCGGATGCGGCACGATATCGGTATCGGCGAGCAGAAAGGTGTTAATGGCCTCGCGAAAACAGGGATTCTCCACGCCAACGCGCGTGCTGGATGACATCAGCAGGCGCGTCAGCAGGTAAAGCGCGTTTTGCGAACCGAGGGTAATCAGAATCTCGTCCGGCGAGGCGACAATGCCGCGCTTGGGCAGCACCCGGGTGCGGATCTGCTCAATCAGCATCGGTACGTCCTGATCGATATGATCCACCACCCACGCCGGGTCGCGCACGCCGCCGTGCAGCCAGTTTGCCGCCGAACGCCAGGTCGCCAGCGGAAACTGGCGGGTATCCGGCTGACCGTAGATAAACGGATAGCGGTAGTTCATCCAGCCGGCCGGTTTCAGAATCGACTCCTGCTGGCTGGGCGTGATTTGCAGCCGCGTGCCCCAGCGTGGTGCAGAACGCTCATCCTGGGGTGCAGCTTCCGGCGCGGCGGCGCGGCTGGCATGCTGATAATCCGGGTGCAGGTAGTAACCGCTGCGCGGACGGCTCAGCAGATAGCCTTCGTTAACCAGCCCCTCAAAAACCAGCGCCGTGGTGTTACGCGATACCCGCAGCTGGCTGGCCAGCTGGCGGCAGGAGGGAAGCGGCGTGTCGGCGGAAAAAATACCGCCCAGAATGGCGTTAATCAGCGTCTCGCGCACCTGCTCCTGCAAACCGCGGCGCGGGTCGAAATCAACGTGTAACAGGTGTCGGATCATGCCAGGCTCCTTACTCAAACGCTCAGTACAGAAACTCGAGCAAATTCCATACCACCCTGAGAATGACTGACACATCCGCGCGGTGAATCTGGCTCTATCCGGAAATTAAAAACGCTCCCTACAGTAAAAACGCATTCATCAGTCGCGGTTCGGAACTTCCGTCGGCACATATTTTGCAAAACCTTTTCATGTTCTGGAATGAACACGTCTGGCGAATTAATTAGGGGTGAATTAATGAACAAATCATTAGGTTCAATTTGTCTGGGCGCCATCATGGCGATGGCCTTTTCTTATCACGCAGCAGCCGCAGATCTTCCGGAAATAGAAAAATCCGGCACCCTGAAAGTCGCGACCGAAGATGATTACGCGCCTTTTAACTTTATGAATAACGGCCAGGCGGATGGCTTTAACAAAGATATGCTCGATGAATTACGTAAATACGCGAAATTCAACGTTGACCAGAGCATTCTGCCGTGGACCGGATTATTGGCGGCGGTTTCCACCGGGCAATACGATATGGCGTTAACCGGCGCGGTGATTACCGACGACCGTCTCAAGGTTTTTGATTTCACGCCGCCGTGGGCGTCAGCGCAGCACTATTTTGTTAAACGCGCGGGCGATAACTCCCTGAACACCATTGCCGAACTGAGCGGGAAAAAAGTGGGCGTCCAGGCGGGCAGCGCGCTGCTGGCGCGGCTGCCGGAACTGAAAGCGATGCTGGAGAAAACCGGCGGCAAGCTGGGGCCGGTGGTGGAGTATCCCTCCTATCCTGAAGCCTACGCCGACCTTGCCAACAAACGGCTGGATTACGTGATTAACGTGGTTATCTCAGTCAACGATCTGGCGAAGGCCAAACCGAAGGTGTTCGCCAAGGGGCTGGCGGTATCCGGCCCGGGCTATATGGCGTGGCCGATCCCGAAAAACTCGCCGCAGCTGCTGGCCTATATGACCAAATTTATGAACCACATGAAGGAGACCGGCAAGCTCGCGGAACTACAGAAAAAGTGGTTTGGCGAAACCTATGACGATCTTCCGAACGTGCCAATCACCAGCCCGGAACAGTTCCATAAATTAGCCGGTCTGTAATGGGTTCTGCGGCGGGAAACCGCCGCCTGTTTAGGTGAAGGAGGGCTTCATGGATGCAATTTCCTGGCAGTTACTGATTGAAGGCGCATGGACGACCCTCTGGATTTCGGCCATCGCCATTGCTTTTGGCGTGGCGATCGGTCTGCTGATTGCCCTGGTGCGCATGTTGCGTATCCCGGTTATCGATCAGCTGCTGGTGGTCTATATCAGCCTTGCCCGCGCGACGCCGCTGGTCACGCTGGTGCTGTTCCTGTTTCTTTCTCTGCCGACCGTCGGGATCAACCTCGATAAAAACGTCGCGGCGATTGTGGCGCTGACGCTCAATACCTCGGCCTTTAACGCCGAAATCTGGCGCAACGCCTTTCGCACCTTCCCCCGCGAACAGCGGGAAGCGGCGGAGTCGGTAGGAATGCGTCGCTGGGCCTACTTCCGCTATATCATGCTGCCGCAGATGTGGATTGAAAGCCTGCCCGCGCTGGTTAACGAGATGTCGTTCCTGATCAAGGGTAGCCCGGCCATTGCGGTGATTGGCGTGGTGGATTTGACGCGCGTCACTAACCGAATTTCCTCGGTCACCTATGAACCTCTTTCGCCAATTCTGGCGGCGGGTCTACTGTACGTGGTGATTATTGGCCTGCTGCTGAAACTGCAGGGGATGGCCGAGCGTAAAGCGAAACGTCTGGCGCGATAAATACAGGAGGTGCTATGAATCAGTGGGCCGTTATCTGGTCGGTGCGCGACAGCTTTATTGCCGGTTTACTCGCCACCCTTGAGCTTTTTATTACCGCGGCCATCGCCGGATTAATTATCGGTGTGGTCCTGTGCTATTTAACCGAATATCAAAAGAAAACCCTTAACCGGCTTATTATTGCCTTTGTTAGCTTAATGCGGGCGATTCCTTTTTTGATTCTTGCCTATTTGCTCTATTACGGGCTACCGCAAGTTGGTATTAGTATGGAACCCTGGACCGCAGGCCTAATCGCCTTAGTTATCTACCACGGCGCCTATTTTTTTGAGATTTTACGCAGCCAGCGTCGGGTATTTTCCGGTGGCTATATCGAGGCCGCGGTGGCGCAGGGATTTTCGCGCTACAAAATATTCCGCCGCATTATTCTGCCCAATATTCTCTCTTCAGCGCTACCGCTGATGGGCAACCAGCTGATTATCTGCCTGAAAGATACCGCGTTTCTCAGCATTATCACCGTCCAGGAGATAACCGCTGCGGCTAACAGCGTGCAGGCCACTTATTTTATCCCGTTTAACGCCTTTATCGTCGCGATTGGGCTCTACTGGGCGATCAGCATCCTGCTGGAGCTGCTGATTAAGCGTCTGAGCGCCTGGGGAGTCAGAAGAGGAATGAGTCATGTCTGATACCACTGCAGTAAGCGTCAAAAACGTCTCTAAACAGTTTGATAACGTTGAAGTTCTTCGTGATATCAATCTGACGGTAGAGAAGGGGACCGTGGTGAGCATTCTCGGCTCGTCGGGGTCGGGTAAATCGACGCTGCTGCGCTGCATGAACTGGCTGGAACAGCCGGATCGCGGCGAGATCCGCATCAGCGGCCAGCGGCTGGGTATTGATGAGCATAATGGCCGGGCGATGTCCCACCGCCAGCTGTCGAAAATCCGCGAGCGGGTTGGCATGGTGTTCCAGAGCTTTAACCTGTGGCCGCACCTGACGGTGCAGCAGAACGTCAGCGAAGCGCTGCTGCACGTGAAGGGGATGAAGCGTGATGAAGCGAAAGCCATCGCCATGCAGCAGCTGGAGAAAGTGGGGATGGCGCATAAAGCCGACGTTTATCCGATTACGCTCTCTGGCGGACAGAAGCAGCGGGTGGCGATTGCCCGTTCGCTGGCGATGTCGCCGGAGGTCATTCTGTTTGATGAGCCGACCTCGGCGCTGGACCCCGAGCTGGTCAACGAGGTGCTGGGCGTGATGAAGGCGCTGGCCGCCGAGGGCTACACGATGGTGGTGGTGACTCATGAGATGGATTTTGCGCGCCAGGTCTCGGATGAGGTGGTGTTTCTCGAAAAAGGGTTGTTGATTGAGAAAGCGCCGCCGGAGAAGTTTTTCAGCAACCCGGATTCCGAGCGCGTCAGGCAGTTTTTGCAGAGCAGCCGGTAAGCATCAGCGGCCAATCTCCCCGGTGGCGCTGCGCTTACCGGGGCTACGGGTTTCCAGCCGTCTGCGGTCATGTAGCCCGGGTAAGGCATTTACGCCGCGACCCGGGATTTTCGGGCTCGGTGTTGGAGGGTGGCAGATTGGGTAGCCCGGACAGGTGCGTAGCACCGCCTCCGGGAGATTTTCATGCAGCAGCGGATATGTCTCTGAAACAACGTGATATGCAGCGATGCCCTGGCCCCCGCTCGCAGTGCGCAGCACCGATTTCTTTGCGGGACCGCGGGGATTGTAAAGGGGGAGACGGTTTTCTCCCCCTTTACCCGTTCACGTACCACGGTGAGACATTTTCTGCGGGATAATAGTGAACGGAACCCCTCAACACCGTCCCGGAGGCGGCGCTTATCGCGCCTGTCCGGGCTACCAGGCCCGAGCGCGATGTCTGATGCGCGTCTCCGGTCTACCAAACCTTAATCCCGATCGATGGCGAACGGCTGCCAGGCCTGGCGCACCGGCATCACCTCGACCCGGTTGATATTCATATGATCCGGCAGCGTGGCGATGTAAAACATCTGTTCGGCAATATCCCGCGCGCTCAGCGGCGTGGTGCCGCGATACAGGTTGTCCGACGCCGCCTGGTCGCCTTTGGTGCGCACCAGGGTAAATTCCGTCTCGGCAATCCCCGGCGCGAGATCGGTCACGCGCACCCCGGTCCCGAGCAGATCGCAGCGCAGGTTATAGCTAAACTGCTTCACGAAAGCCTTGCTGGCGCCGTAGACGTGGCTGCCGGGATAGGGCCACTGCCCGGCGATAGAGCCGATATTGATGATGCTCGCCCCCGCGCCGTGGTTAATCAGCGTCGGCAGCAGCGCGTGGGTCACGTTGACCAGCCCGGTGACGTTGGTGTCGATCATCGTTTTCCAGTCGTCCAGATCCACTTTCTGCGCGGGCTGCGGCGACAGCGCCAGTCCGGCGTTGTTAATCAATGTCGTGATGTCGGCGAAATCAGCGGGCAGGGCCGCCACGGCCGCGGCGACCGAATCGCTATCGCGCACGTCGAGTTCGATAATATGCACCGGTACCTGCGAGGCGAGCTTATCCTGTAACGTCTTCAGCCGCTCAAAACGGCGTCCGCTCAGCACCAGCGACCAGCCCGCATCGGCGAAGACCTGCGCCGCCGCTTCCCCAAAACCCGAGGTCGCCCCGGTAATAAACACCACTTTGCTCGTTGCCATTTCATTCTCCTGTGCAGGTTGTCGTTCCCACTATAGAAATCCCGCGCGCGCGGGCACAGGGCCAGTCGGCGCGCGGCGATGTGACACGGTGTCACATCATTTTCGCCTGACTGGCTCTATCCGTTTCTTCCCTGAACGGCCAATGATGAGGCCAACAACAACGACATGAGAGAGGGCAGGGTATGAAGCTGGCACTACAGAACGAGGTAGCGATAAGCAATGATGAAGTTCGGCAGCTGGATCGCGCTTATGTGTTTCATTCATGGTCGATGCAGGGCAATTTACATCCGCTGGTGATCGCCGGGGCAAAAGGCTGCGAGCTGTGGGATTACGAAGGCAATACTTACCTCGATTTCAGCAGCCAACTGGTCAACGTCAACATTGGCTATCAGCACCCTCGCGTACTGGCGGCGATGAAGGCCCAGCTGGAAGCGCTGGTGACTATCGCTCCCGCCACCGCCAACCTCGCCCGCGGCGAAGCGGCGAAGCGGATTGTCGAGCTGGCGCCGGAAGGCTTTAGCAAAGTGTTCTTCACCAACGCCGGCGCCGACGCCAATGAGAACGCCATCCGTATGGCGCGGCTCTATACCGGGCGCGATAAAGTGCTCTCCGCCTATCGTTCCTATCACGGCAATACCGGCAGCGCGATTGCCGCTACCGGCGACTGGCGGCGCGTACCGAACGAGTATTCGCGCGGTCACGTTCACTTCTTTAACCCCTATCTCTACCGCAGCGAATTTAACGCCACGACGGAAGAAGAGGAGTGCCAGCGCGCGCTGGCCCATCTGCGGCGGATGATTGAATGCGAAGGCCCGAACGCGATTGCCGCGATTCTGCTGGAGTCGATCCCGGGGACCGCCGGGATTCTGGTGCCGCCGGAGGGCTATATGCAGGGCGTGCGGGCGCTGGCTGACGAGTTCGGTATTATATTGATCCTCGATGAAGTGATGGCCGGTTTTGGCCGCACAGGGAGCTGGTTTGCCTTCGAGCAGGACGGCGTGGTGCCGGATCTGGTGACGTTCGCCAAAGGGGTTAACGCCGGCTACGTCCCGGCCGGCGGCGTGCTGATCAGCGAGCCGATCGCCCGCTACTTTGATGACCATTTCTTTGCCGGCGGCCTGACCTATTCCGGCCATCCGCTGGCGATGGCGGCGATTGTCGCCACCATTGACGCGATGAAAGAAGAGAAGGTGGTAGAGAACGCGGCGACCATCGGCAACGAGGTGCTGCGTCCGGGGCTGGAAGCGCTGGCGGAGAAGCACGCGATTATCGGCAACGTGCGCGGCCGCGGTCTGTTCCAGGCGCTGGAGCTGGTTAGCAGCCGCGAACGTAAAACGCCGCTGGGCGCTGCCGATATGGCGGCCATTAAAGGCGCGTTGACCGAAGCCGGCCTGCTGGCGTTCGTCGTGGAAAATCGCATTCACGTGGTGCCGCCGTGCACCATCAGCGCCGAACAGGTGGCAAAAGGGCTGGCGATTTTTGATGCGGTATTCGCCCGCTTCGCGAGCCTGGCGAAGTAAGGGGATGATTTCCCGGGTCGCGGCGTAATCGCCTGACCCGGGCCACCCACTCGTAGCCCCGCTAAGCCTCGCGCGAACGGGGCTGATTTTCATCCCATCTTAACTCAATAGCTTATTCTGCCAGCATCTTCCTGCAATCCGGGTTTCTTGATATAACAACCTGATAACACTACGGGAGAGACAAGCGTGCCGGAAATCAATGAGTTTGGTCAGCAGGTCAACGATCGCGTGCCCGGGTGGCAGGGCGCTGGGCTTCTGCGCCGCACGGCGTTAAATGGCCGCTTTTGCCGGCTGGAGCCGCTGGATACCGAGCGGCACGCGGCGGATCTGTTTGCCGCCTACACCCTCGGCGACGACAGCGACTGGACGTGGCTTGCCAGCAACTGTCCGCAGAGCGTGGAGTCAACGGCGCACTGGATTACCGGCAAGGTCATGGACGATGGGCTGGTGCCGTATGCGGTTATCGATCTGCACGCCGAGCGGGCCGTCGGGCTGGTCAGCTATATGGCGATTGAGCGGGCGATGGGCACGGTGGAGATAGGGCACGTCACCTGGTCGCGGGCGATGAAAAATACGCCGCTCGGGACCGAGGCAGTCTGGCTGCTGCTGCAAAATGGTTTTGCTCACGGCTATCGTCGGCTGGAGTGGAAATGCGACTCAATGAATCTCGCCTCCCGCCGCGCCGCCGCCCGGCTGGGGTTTACCTGGGAAGGGCGTCTTCGCCAGAGGATGGTGCGTAAAGGACGCACCCGCGATAGCGATATGCTGTCGATTATCGATAGCGAATGGCCCGCGCGCGACGCGGCGCTGCGAGCGTGGCTGGCGCCGGAGAATTTTGATGCTGATGGACGGCAGATAAAGCGGCTGGAAGATTTTCGCTAGTTTTCCCTTACCCTAACCCTCTCCGCAGGGAGAGGGGCGGGGCTTACTCTTACCGCCGAACCGGCGCGCCGTTCGCCACATAGTACGCCGCGGTGCTCTTCGGCAGCGGCTGGCGGCCGCGAATGGCATCAGCCATTTTTTCGCCAATCATAATCGTGGTCGCGTTAAGGTTGCCGGTAATAATCTGCGGCATAATCGAGGCGTCGACCACGCGGAGGCCTTCCAGTCCGTGAACCCGACCTTCGCCATCCACCACCGCCATCTCGTCGTAGCCCATCTTGCAGGTACCGCAGGGGTGGAAGGCGGTTTCCGCATGGTTGCGTACGAACTCATCCAGTTCGGCATCGCTCTGGCACTCAATGCCCGGGCTGATCTCCCGGCCGCGATAGTTATCCAGCGCCGGCTGGCTCATGATCTCACGGGTGATGCGAATGGCGTCGCGGAACTCCTGCCAGTCCTGTTCATGCGACATATAGTTGAACAGGATCGCCGGATGCTGGTGCGGGTCACGCGATTTCAGACGCACGTGGCCGCGGCTCGGGGAGCGCATGGAACCGACGTGGCACTGGAATCCGTGCTCTTTCACCGCGTTTGAACCGTTGTAGTTAATCGCCACCGGCAGGAAGTGGTACTGAATATTCGGCCACGCAAACGCCTCGCGGCTGCGGATAAATCCGCCCGCTTCAAACTGGTTGCTGGCGCCGATGCCGGTCCCGCCGAACAGCCACTCGGCGCCGATTTTCGGCTGATTCCACCACTGCAGCGCCGGGTAGAGCGACACCGGCTCTTTACATTCGTACTGCAGGTACATCTCCAGATGATCCTGCAGGTTCTCGCCGACGCCGGGCAGGGCGTGAACCAGCGGAATATCGAACTGGCGCAACAGTTCCGGGCTGCCGACGCCGGAGCGCTGCAGGATCTGCGGCGAGGCGATAGCGCCCGCGCAGAGCAGCACTTCTTTATTAGCGGTGGCTTTTGACGGCGCGGTGCTGTCGCCCTCCAGCCATTCGACGCCGACGGCGCGCTTGCCGGCAAAAATAATATGATCGGTCAGCGCGTGGGTGCGAATAGTCAAATTAGGACGCGCGCGGGCCTGGTCGAGATAGCCGCGCGCGGTGCTGGCGCGGCGTCCCTGCGGCGTCACGGTACGATCCATCGGGCCAAACCCTTCCTGCTGGTAGCCGTTGAGATCGTCGGTGCGCGGGTAGCCGGCCTGTACGCCGGCTTCAATCATCGCGTGGAACAGCGGATTATTGCCCTGCTTTGGCGTGGTGACGCTGACCGGGCCGTCGCCGCCGTGGTAGTCGTTGGCGCCGATATCGCGGGTTTCCGCTTTGCGGTAGTAGGGCAGGCAGTCGAGGTAGCTCCAGTGCTCAAGCCCCGGCGCCGAGGCCCAGTTATCAAGATCCATAGCGTTGCCGCGGATATAGCACATGCCGTTGATTAACGAGGATCCGCCGAGGCCCTTCCCGCGTCCGCACTCCATGCGGCGATGGTTCATATGCGGTTCAGGCTCGGTCTCGTAGGCCCAGTTATAGCGCCGACCCTGTAGGGGAAAGGCCAGCGCGGCGGGCATCTGGGTGCGGAAGTCGAAACGGTAATCCGGGCCGCCCGCTTCCAGCAGCAGGACGGTGGTATCGGGATCTTCCGTCAGTCGTGTAGCCAGTACGTTGCCGGCGGAACCGGCACCAATAATAATGTAGTCAAACTGCAAAAATGACCTCCTGGTTAAAATATGGATTGAAACTGACCCATCTCAACCTGGATGGATTTTATCTGGGTGTAGCTGTGCAGCGTCTGCACGCCGTTTTCGCGGCCAATGCCGGAGTGCTTGTAGCCGCCGACCGGCATCTCCGCCGGGGACTCGCCCCACGTGTTGATCCAGCAGATCCCGGCCTCCAGCCGATGAATCAGGCGATGGGCGCGGTTTAAATCCGGCGTAACGACGCCGGCGGCGAGGCCATATTCGGTGGCGTTGGCGCGGCGGAGCGCTTCTTCCTCATCGTCGTAGCTCAGAATGGACATCACCGGGCCGAAGATCTCTTCGCGAACGATGGTCATCTGGTCATCGCAGTCGGTAAACACCGTCGGGGCGACCCACGCGCCGCGGTCGAAGCCTTCGCCTTTCAGCGCTTCGCCGCCGCACAGCAGGCGCGCGCCTTCTTGCTTACCGGTCTCGATGTAGCGCAGCACGTTATCGCGGTGCGGAAAACTCACCAGCGGCCCGAAGTTGGTGCTTTCAGCGAACAGATCGCCGGGGCGGATACGCGCCACGCGGGCGAGGATTTTCTCTTCAAACGCCGCTTTCAGGCGCGTCGGAACGAATACCCGGGTGCCGTTGGTGCAGACCTGGCCTGAACTGTAGAAGTTAGCCATCATCGCGATGTCGGCGGCGAGGTCGAGGCTGGCGTCTTCGCAGACGATCAGCGGTGATTTACCGCCCAGCTCCATGGTCACTTCCTTCAGTGAAGAAGCGGCGGCGTTAGCCATCACTTTTTTGCCGCTGGCGACGCCGCCGGTAAAGGAGATTTTGGCGATATCCGGATGCTCGGTGAGATACTGACCGGTTTCGGCACCGGTGCCCGGTAGCACATTAAATACGCCCGCCGGCAGGCCCGCTTCGCGATAAATTTCCGCCAGCTTCAGGGCGGTGAGCGGGGTGACTTCACTCGGCTTAAAGATCATCGCGTTCCCGGCCGCCAGCGCCGGGGCTGATTTCCATAAGGCGATCTGGATCGGGTAGTTCCAGGCGCCGATCCCGGCGACCACGCCCAGCGGTTCCCGGCGGGTATAAACGAATGAACTGTCGCGCAGCGGGATTTGGCTGCCTTCCAGCGCCGGGATCAGGCCCGCGTAGTACTCCAGCACATCTGCGCCGGTGACGATATCGACGGCGGCGGTTTCGCTCAGCGGTTTGCCGGTATCGAGAGTTTCCAGACGCGCCAGTTCGTCGTTGCGAGCGCGCAGAATATCGACCGCTTTACGCAGAATGCGCGAACGTTCCATGGCGCTCATCGCCGCCCAGATTTTTTGCCCTTTTTGAGCGCTCTTTACCGCCCGGTCGACGTCTTCGCGGCCGGCGGCCTGGACGGTCGCCAGCACTTCCCCGTTAGCGGGGTTAATCGTCTCGAAGGTTTTACCGCTGGTGGCGGAAACATAACCACCGTCGATGTAAAGCTGCTGTTCGGCCATTCGGGACATGGGTCCTCCATTATTGAGAAGTCGGTGGCAGATATTGGCTGATGAAGTGCTCGGCGAGCGTTTCTGCGCGGGCTTTATCCAGCGGTTTACCGCTCAGCGCCGCGCGTAGCCACAGCCCGTCGATCAGCGCGGCGAGACCGTATCCGGCCTCCTGCGCCTCTTCGCGCGGCAGGGCGCGCTGGAATTCATAGACGATATTCGACAGCAGTCGTCGGCTGCTGACCTGCTGCAGGCGATAGAGCATCGGCTGATGCATGCTGCTGGCCCAAAAGGCGAGCCAGGCCTTCATCGCCGCGCTGCTTATCTGGCTGTCGTCGAAGTTGCCGGCCACGATGGCGCGCAGGCGTTCCCGCGGGCCGGCATCGGGCAGGGCGTGCAGGCGGCTCAACACCGCCTGGCGCAGCTGGCCGGTGATATCGCGCATCGTCGCTTCCAGCAGCCCGTTCTTATCCTTGAAATAGTGGCTGATGATGCCGGTCGATACGCCAGCCCGTCGGGCGATCTGCGCGACGGTGGCATCGTGCATTCCCACTTCATTGATGGCGGCCAGGGTCGCGTCAATCAGCTGCCGCTGCCGTATCGGTTGCATCCCCAGTTTGGGCATTTCTCAGACTCCATTCATCAGCTTTGTTTATCTATTAAAGCGGTTTTTGATTGGACGTTCAATATAAAATGTGTCTTAATTGTTGCCGATTTTGGTTCTAATAGTTGCAAAAACAGTAAGGAGAATGGATGACAGACCTTTCGCCGAGCAGAGAAAAGGACAAAATCAATCCGGTGGTTTTTTACACTTCCGCCGGACTGATTTTGTTGTTTTCCCTGATGACTCTCTTCTTCAGCGATTTTTCCGCGGCCTGGATTGGCCGCACCCTGAACTGGGTTTCCCGCACCTTCGGCTGGTACTATTTGCTGGCCGCGACGCTCTATATCGTGTTTGTGGTGTGCATCGCCTGCTCGCGTTTCGGTTCGGTGAAGCTCGGGCCGGAGCACTCGAAGCCGGAATTTAGCGTGCTCAGCTGGGCGGCAATGCTGTTCGCCGCCGGTATCGGCATCGACCTGATGTTCTTCTCCGTCGCCGAGCCGGTGACCCAGTATATGCAGCCGCCGGAAGGGGCGGGGCAGACCATGGAGGCGGCGCGCCAGGCGATGGTGTGGACGCTGTTTCACTACGGGCTGACCGGATGGTCGATGTATGCCCTGATGGGGATGGCGCTGGGATACTTTAGCTATCGTTATAATTTACCCCTGACCATCCGCTCCGCGCTCTATCCGATCTTCGGCAAGAAGATTAATGGGCCGATTGGCCACAGCGTGGATATCGCCGCCGTGATCGGCACCATCTTCGGTATCGCCACTACCCTCGGAATTGGCGTGGTACAGCTTAACTACGGCCTCAGCGTGCTGTTCAATATTCCGGATTCGCTGGGGGCGAAAGCGGCGCTGATCGTACTGTCGGTGATAATCGCCACCATCTCGGTGACCTCCGGGGTGGATAAAGGCATCCGTATTCTTTCCGAGCTTAACGTGGTGCTGGCCCTTGGGCTAATCCTGTTCATCCTGTTTATGGGCGATACCGAGTTCCTGCTCAACGCGCTGGTGCTTAACGTTGGCGACTACGTGAATCGTTTTATGGGCATGACCCTCAACAGCTTCGCTTTCGATCGCCCGGTAGAGTGGATGAACAACTGGACCCTGTTCTTCTGGGCGTGGTGGGTGGCGTGGTCGCCGTTTGTCGGTCTGTTCCTGGCGCGTATTTCACGTGGACGCACCATTCGTCAGTTTGTGGTGGGAACGCTGATTATCCCGTTCACCTTTACCCTGCTGTGGCTGTCGGTGTTCGGCAATAGCGCGCTGTATGAAATCATCCACGGCAATGCGGCCTTCGCCGCCGAGGCGGTCGCCCACCCGGAGCGCGGCTTCTATAACCTGCTGGCGCAGTATCCGGCGTTTACCTTTAGCGCTTCGGTCGCCACCATTACCGGCCTGCTGTTCTACGTGACCTCCGCGGATTCCGGGGCGCTGGTGCTGGGTAACTTCACTTCGAAGCTGAAGGATATCAACAGCGATGCGCCAAACTGGCTGCGCATCTTCTGGTCGGTGGTCATCGGCCTGCTGACCCTGGGGATGCTGATGACTAACGGCATTTCCGCTCTGCAGAACGCGACGGTGATTATGGGGCTGCCGTTTAGCTTTGTGATCTTCTTCGTGATGGCGGGGTTGTATAAGTCGTTGAAGGTGGAAGATTATCGCCGCGAGAGCGCCAACCGCGACACCGCCCCGCGACCGATGGGCGTGCAGGATCGCCTGAGCTGGAAGAAGCGTCTGTCGCGGCTGATGAACTATCCCGGCACGCGCTATACCCGCCAGATGATGGAGACGGTGTGCTTCCCGGCGATGGAAGAGGTGGCGCAGGAGCTGAAGCTGCGCGGCGCTTACGTCGAGCTGAAAAGCCTGCCGCCGGAAGAGGGGGACAGCCTGGGCCATCTCGACCTGCTGGTGCATATGGGCGACGAGCAGAACTTTGTTTATCAGATCTGGCCGCAGCAGTACTCCATTCCCGGTTTTACCTACCGGGCGCGCAGCGGGAAGTCGACCTACTATCGTCTGGAGACCTTCCTGCTGGAGGGGAGTCAGGGCAACGACCTGATGGACTACAGCAAAGAGCAGGTGATCACCGATATTCTTGACCAGTACGAGCGCCATCTGAACTTTATTCATCTGCATCGCGAAGCGCCGGGCAACAGCGTGACCTTCCCCGGAATGTAGGCCGTCTAAACGTTTTCTGAAAAAGGGATTGAGCTGGTTAAGTATACAGTGAAAAGCGTAGGGAAGCGTATGATGGCGGCGGGTGCCTGAGGCTTTCTGCGTTCAGGCTTAGGTGAGGATTCAGAAAGACGAAGCCCCAGGAGATGTTCCCATCAACCTGAGGCTCACGATCCAACCCTAGCACGTTGGATAGTAGCCTCTTCTTCGCATGGAGGCAACGAGATGCTGACAAAATACGCCCTGGTGGCAATCATCGTGCTGTGTCTGACAGCGCTGGGAGTGACGTTAATGGTGCGCGACTCGCTGTGCGAGCTGAGCATCAAAGAACGTAGTATGGAGTTTAAGGCCGTTCTCGCTTACGAAACGAAGAAGTAGCCGGTATGCGGGGAGCTATCCCCGCTTATCCGCAGGCTGGGTAAGGAACCTTAAGGCACCTTTTTTCTGCTTATGGGGGCAGGATGGACGGCGAGAGAACATCGACCGGTTAAAACAATCGCGCCGCCACCCTGCATACTGCTTCGCCGGTCGCTGACAGTATATTGACATCCATACTGGCATTCGGTCCGTTCTACCAGCAGACAAAACCACCATCGACCACCAGGTCAACGCCGGTACAGAACGACGCGGCATCGCTGGCGAGGAACAGCGCCGGGCCGGCCATCTCCTCAACCTTCGCCATACGCTGGATCGGCGTCTGGCTTTCGAATTCGCGGGTCTGATGAACCATCTCAGGGCGGGTGTTCATCGGCGTGGCGGTATAGCCGGGGCTGATGGAGTTGACCCGAATCCCTTTGCCGATCCACTCCATCGCCAGGCTTTTCGACAGGTGGATAACGCCCGCCTTGGAGCAGTTGTAATGGGCCTGATCGAGGCCGCGGTTAACGATAATGCCGGACATCGAGGCGATATTAATAATCGAACCGCCGCCCGTTTCCTGCATCAGTTCGGCTTCCGCTTTACAGGAGTTCCACACGCCGGTGAGGTTAATATCGATTACCCGCTGCCACTGCTCGGTTTCCATCTCCAGCGCCGGATTGGCGTTGGCGATACCGGCGGCGTTGACGGCGATATCAAGGCGGCCGAAGCGGCTTTTTGCCAACGCCACCCCAGCGCGTAGGTCGCTGAGCTGGCGTACATCGCCGGTGTAAAAACAGGCCTCGCCGCCGATGGCTTCGATATTTTTGACGGTTTCGGCAAGGCCGCCGTCTTCGCGGAGATCGAAGCAGACGACCCGGGCGCCCGCGCTGGCGAGGCCGTAAGCAATCATTTGACCGATGCCGCTGCCCGCGCCGGTTACAAAGGCCACGCGGTCCTGCAGATTAAACAGCTGTTGGGCGAAATCTTTTGCGATCATAGTTATCACTCTCTAAAAAATATTCTTTAGCATGCCCGGAGTTGGCGTTCCCGGAGGCGGCGCGTTGCGCCTGTCCGGGCTACCAGACGGTGCTGATCTGTTATTTACCCGGATTGCGGCGTAAACGCCTTATCCGGGCTACAAAATTGTGCCGACCGGAAGCCCGGGTAAGGCATCAGCCGCAACCCGGGGGACCGCATTACGACATAATCAGGCCGCCGTCGATATTGATGGTCTGTCCGGTGAGGTAGCGCGCATCGTCGGAGGCGAGAAACGCCACCAGCCCGGCAACGTCTTCCGGTTTACCAGCGCGCTTCATCGGAATGCCTTCGACCCACTCCGCCATCAGCTCGCCCTTACCGTAGCGTTTCTGCTCGGTGCTGAGGATTTCGCCCCAGACGCGGTCGTTGTAATCCCACATTTCGCTTTCGATAATGCCCGGACAGAAGGCGTTGACGGTGATATTCCACGGCGCCAGCTCGTGGGCCAGGCTCTGGGTGATGCCGATCACGCCCATTTTGCTGGCGGCATAGTGCGGGGTGTAGATAAACCCCTGGCGGCCCTGGCCGGAAGAGGTGTTGATCAGGCTGCCGTGGTTCTGTTTGACCATATATTTGGCGGCCTCGCGGCAGCACAGCCAGACGCCGGTAGTGTTAACCGCCAGCACTTTTTCAAAGTCGGCTTTCGGCATGCGATCGTAATAGTCGATGGTGATCACGCCCGCGTTCTGGATAGAGACGTCGATGGCGCCGAAACGCGCCGCCGCCTGCTCGTACAGCGACTGCACCTGCGCTTCATCGGTGACATCAACCTGTAACGACAGGATGTCGGCCTGGTAGCGCTGGCGCAGGGTTTCCGCGGTTTCATGAACGCGCTCGGCGTTAGAGACCATCACCAGATTCGCGCCGTCGCGAGCAAAGCGCTCGGCAATACCGGCGCCAATTCCGCGGCAGGCTCCGGTGATAACCACCGTTTTATGTGTGAAATTTCTTTGCATATTTTTCATCCCTTATAGAGGCCGGACGGCAGAGCGTCCGGCGGGGTAATAAAGACGTGATTAACTGGTGGCGCCTGCCGCAGCCAGCTTCTCCTCATGACGACGCATCAGGATGACTTTGTTCTGCAGTTTTTGCTGGAACTGGTCGACGACGACGGCGGTGACGATAACCACGCCCTTAATGACCATCTGCCAGAAATCGCTGACCCCCATCATCACCATGCCGTCGGCGAGGAAGACGATGACGAACGCGCCGATGATTGAGCCGGTCACCCGGCCGCGACCGCCCGCCAGCGCGGTTCCGCCGAGCACGGTGGCGCCGATGGCGTCCATTTCGAACATATTGCCGGTCATCGGGTGTGCGGTTTGCAGCTGGGAGGCGACGATAAGGCCAACGAACGCCGAGCACAGGCCGGAGAAGGCGTAGACGAAGATTTTTGCCTTAACGATAGGCACGCCGGCCAGACGAGCGGCGGATTCGTTACCGCCGATGGCGTAGATATAGCGGCCCAGCGGGGTTTTGGTGGTCAGCCAGTAGCCCAGCAGCAGGAAGCCGATCATCAGCCAGATTGGCAGATAAATGCCCATCAGCGTCCCGGATCCCAAGGTGGAGAAACCGGTATTACCCAGCGCTTCCATGCCGTTAAGGTTCGGGTAGGTGCTGCCGTCGTTGAACAGCAGCGCTGAACCCCTGGCGACATACATCATGCCCAGGGTGCAGATAAAGGGCGCGACGCCGAAGCGGGTGATCACCGCGCCGTTCACAAAGCCGACCAGCACGCCGAAAAGCGCGACGCACAGAATCACTTCCGGCACGTTAAAAAAGATGACGCTGCCGTTCCACAAGGGCAGGCCGTTAGTTAATAGCGCCCCGGCCACCATGCCGCAGATGCCGGCCACGGCGCCAACGGAAAGATCGATACCGCCCGTCAGGATAACCAGCGTCATGCCGATGGCCAGCAGGCCGGTGATGGCCACGTGCTGGGTCATAATCAGCAGGTTAGATGTGGTCAGGAAATTCGGTACCATCACGCTGAAGAACGCGATAACCAGCAGCAGAGCGATGAACGTTCTGGCCTTCAGCAGGTACATATAAATCATATATTTCTGGTTCATGATGGGTTCCAGCCTGATTAATCTTGAGGTGTTGAAGCCGCGATTAACTGTTCGCGGGTTACCGCATGACGCGGTAAATCGGCGGTAATCCGGCCATCGGCCATCACCAGGATGCGATCCGCCAGCGCCATCACTTCATCCAGCTCCGATGAAGAGAACATCACCGCCAGACCCTGTTGGGCCATTTTGCCGATCAGGTGATAAACGTCAGTTTTCGCGCCGACATCGATACCGCGAGTGGGCTCGTCGAGAAACACCACCTCCGGCTTCGTCATCAACGCTTTGCCAAGCACCACTTTCTGTTGGTTGCCGCCGCTGAGCGAGGTGATGGGCAGCTCGGGGTCGCTGACCTTGATCGCCAGTTCGCGAATCATCTCTTTGACGCAGGCGATTTCTTTCTGCGGATTCAGCCACTTCCACGCCCGGCGAAAGCCCTGCAGGCTGAAATCAGAGAGGGTCATATTCGATTGAATCGACATCATCTGCACCACGCCTTCGCCCTGACGGTCTTCGGGCACCAGCGCCAGCCCTTTTTTCAGCCGCGCCTGGAACGGCGCCTTGTCGATATTTTCGCCGTTGAGATGGACGTTCCCGCCCTGGCAGGGCATCAGACCGACCAGGCCTTTAAACAGCTCCGTGCGCCCGGCGCCGAGCAGGCCATAGATGCCGATCACCTCTCCCTTACTTAAGGTAAAGGTCACATCGTTGAGCTTATAGCCGCCGCTGGAATGAAGCGCCGTCAGACCTTCAACCGCAAGTACCGCTTCGCCTTTCGGCGCCGGCCGGTAGTCGAAATGTTTTTTCTTATCGCCGACCATCTGTTCGATAATCCACGGAATACTGGCGTCGCTGACCTCGCGCTCGCTGATAAAGCGTCCGTCGCGGAAAATGGTGATGTGGTCGCCAATTTCCATCAGCTCTTCCAGACGGTGGGAAATATAGATAATGGTGACGCCGCGGCGTTTAAGTTGTTCAATGACGTTAAACAGGATTTTGACTTCCGACTGGCTGAGCGCGGAAGTGGGTTCATCCATAATTAATACCCGGGTGTCTTTTGAAAGCGCGCGCGCAATTTCCACCAGCTGCTGATGGCCGATGCCTAATTCGCCGAGCTGGGTGTAGGGATCGACATCAAGTTCCAGCCTTTCCAGTAATGATTTGGCTAACTCATATTGATATTTTTCGTTAATCTTCCCTTTTTGAAAGAATTCGTTAGCCATAAAAATATTATCCATGACGTTCATATTTGGGAATAAATTTAATTCCTGAAATATGATGCTGATTCCCTGCTTTTCAGCCTGGTGCGTCGAGCTAAGGGTCACCGGCGCGCCATCAAGAATAATTTGACCGGAGGAGGGTGTTTCAACGCCAGCAAGCATTTTCATCATGGTGGATTTACCCGCACCATTTTCACCGATCAGAACGTTTACTTTATTTCGATAGACCCGGTAATTCACGTTATCTAAGGCGACAACCCCCGGATAAACGCGAGATAATTCGCGGGTTTCGATAATAACTTCAGAGTCGACTGGTTGGGAATTGACGAGTTCTTGCCGCTGCATGTTATTGTCCTCCCAAACGAACAATTTTTGCTGGCGTAATATCAGGAATGTTCTGTGGAATATCCCAGGCCGAGAATACGCCGTACACCTGGACTGCTTCACCGGTTTTCACCTGCGCCGTCTGGATCATTTTTACCGCGTGTTCGTTAATCTTCCGGCTATATTCGCCAAACAGCACCTGATCGTTAAAGTCCTGATAGCTGGCGCCCTGATAGCCGTCGCGTAATAATGTGCCGCGCAGCGTCGGGCCAATTTGCACCACCACGTTGCCGCCGCGGGTATCCTCAATCGTCATTTTTCCGCTGCGCGAGGCGGAATCAATTTTGCTGATATTGCCTTCGACTTTGACGTAAAACACGCACGGGTTTTCGTCCTGAGCGCGATAGCCTAACGCTTTGCAGGCGCTATCAATATCTTTCGCCGCGCGCAGGGCGGTCATCAGCTCGGCGACGGGGCGAGCTTTAGCCACAACCTGGGGAACCAGCTGGTCTTGCCATGTCCGATCGATATCCGCCATATGCGGATTGGGCGGAGATTTAAGATCGGCCAGTTCCTGCTGAGAGACGATACGACAGCCTCCGAGCGCGAGAACGACCAGCATCAGCGAGATTTTTTTATACATAATACGCTCCTGTGCGCCCCGCAAGGGGCGCAACAACCCGAAATCAGGATTTGATATTGAAGTCCTGCACTTTGTCTGCATTGTCCTGAGTAATCAGAATTCCGCGGAACATCACGCGCTGCTTGGCCGGTTTTTCGCCTTTTTGCAGGTAGTTATCGAGGTCGGTCACCCCTTGAGCGGCGATGGCCTGCGCCTGAAGCATCACGGTGGCCTGCAGGGTGCCGGCTTTGACCGCGTCGCGTTCATCGTTGCTGCCATCGATACCGACCACCACCACGTCGTTGCGATTCGCCGCTTTCAGTGCGGCAATGGCGCCGAGGGCGACGGGACCGTTGCCGCAAATCACGCCTTTAACGTCGGGATGCGCCTGCAGAATACTGTCCATAATGCGTTTGCCGTCGATTAAGGTGCCTTTCGCGTCCTGTTTAGCGACGCTGACCATATCCGGGTACTGGTCAATCACCTGGTGGAATGATTTAGAGCGGGTCACGCAGTTATTATCCGCAAGGTTACAGGTCAGCTCGGCGTATTTTCCTTTCTCGGCCATTTTCTCGACAAATACGTTGGCGACTTCAGAACCGGCCTGGAAGTTATTATGGGTAATTTGCTCCAGCGCAATATCATCGACAGGAATTTCGCGGTTGATTAAAACCACCGGAATACCCGCTTTCTTCGCTTTTTCAATGGCGGCGACGCTGGCGGTGGAGTCGGCGTTATCCAGAATAATGCCCTGAACTTTTTTACCGATGGCGGTATCGATCAGCTCATTCTGTTTTTTGACATCTTCGCCATGCGACAAAATGGTGGTTTGATATCCCAGCTCTTTGGCTTTCTCGCTGGCGCCCTTGGCTTCAGAGGCGTAATAGGGGTTATCCAGCGAGTTTACCATGATCATGATGGTGCCTTTTTCTGCCGCCTGGGCAGCGAAAGAAAAGGCGGTCAGGGTAGCAGCGGTTAAAAGCGTTAAACGTAATTTCATGACAATTTTCTCTCTTGGTTGTTATTGTCGGGTACGGTGAAACAACGTAAGGCCTGTAAATCAAATTTATGGGCCGGGGGTCTCCTTTTGTTGATGAGTAAGGTGCGTCACGCGTTCGATTCCCTGGTGGGCGTCAGGCGGACGTTGCCGGTTTCCATAATGTTCTGTTCACCGCATGGCGCCACTCCTGCCATCTTTTCTGCAGGCGCTGGTGGCGGGCCATATCGGGGATAAATTCGCTGTGTTCAGTTAAAAACGCTTTCAGGTCGGTCACCGATCCGGGATTCAGGGCTTTGCGCGCGAGCAGGGCCGCGCCAATCGCCGACAGCTCGGCAACGTCACTGCGCATCACCGGACAGCCGAGCAGGTCAGCCTGATACTGCATTAACCAGTCATTTTTGGTTGGGCCGCCGTCGACCATCAGCGCCGTCAAGTGGAAGTCGTCCTGCTGGCGCATCGCCACCACGACATCGGCGATTTGATAGGTAATGGATTCCAGCGCGGCGCGAATCAGATGGGCGCGCTTGACGCCGCGGCTCAGGCCGCAAATCACGCCGCGGGCGCTGTCATCCCACCACGGGGCGCCCAGGCCGGTTAACGCCGGCACAAAATAGACGCCCAGCGTGGAGTCCACGGAGGCGGGCAGGGTGTTGAGTTCATGCGCCAGTTCGGCATCGGAAAGTTCGCTCAAGCCGGTGCTGTCCGCCATCCACGCTACGGCATCGCCGGTATGCGGAATATTACCTTCGAGTCCGTAAGTGATGCTGTCGCCGTCGTGCCAGGCGATGGTGGTGGCCAGCGCGTCGATATCGCACTGTGCGGATTTTACCGGCGCCATCACCGATGACCCCGTACCGTAGGTGGCCTTAACGCAGCCGAGTTCGCCCAGCGCGTGACCAAACAGCGCGGCGTGGGAATCTCCGACCATCGCCATCACCGGAATACCGTCAGGGATAGCGTTCAACCCCCGGGTATAGCCAAACAATCCGCTGGAGGGTTTAATCTCCGGCAGCGCGGCGCGCGGGATCTGGAACAGCGCCAGCATGTCGTCGTCCCACTGGCCGGTTTGCAGGTTCAGCAGCTGGGTACGCGCGGCATTGGAGTAATCGCAGGAGAACGCATCGCCCTGGGTTAAGTTCCACAGCAGCCAGCTGTCGATAGTGCCGAGGCAGATTTCTCCGCGCTCAGCCAGCGCGCGCCCCTCAGGAAGGGATTCCAGCAGCCAGCGCATTTTCGAGGCCGAAAACAGAGGCGCGATCGGCAGGCCGGTCACGGCCTTGATTTGCTGCTCTTTATCGCTGTGGCGCAGTTCATCGCAAAACGCGGCGCTGCGGCTGCACTGCCAGGTGATCGCGGCGTTGATTGGCTTACCGCTCTGGCGATACCAGCCGATCGCGGTCTCGCGCTGGTTGCTAATGGCTAATGCCGCGACGTTTTCTGCGCCAACGTGCGCTACCGCTTTCGCGATAACCTCCAGCGAAGCGTCAACCAGGACTTCTCCCGACTGCTCGACCCAGCCTTCACGCGGCGTTTGGATCGCCAGCGGCTGAGAGAATTTCACCACGACCTGGCCGCGGCTATCGAGTACGACGGCTTTGGCATTGGTGGTGCCTTCATCCAGCGCAATGATGAACTCTTTACGTGTTGCCTGCATTAGGTAGTCTCCTGAGTCACACTTCGTCCTGGCGCGGAGGGGGAAGGTAGGCACTCCTCTTGATCGCATTGCTTCTTAGCAGGCCATGATGTGACAATTCGTTTTCACTTTTTTAATCACTGAATATATATTCGATAGTGATTATTTATTTGATACCTTAGCCAGAAACTTCCCGTCGGGCTACTGGAAAAGTTATCAATTGTGCTGGCAATCACACTTATCCGATCGGCGAAGCGTTCAGGTACGGATGGGGAATGAGGTGATTTTAAGGTTTTATGTTATTGAAATATAATGTTTTATTTGCGTTACCTTTACGCTTCGGAGAAAGCGTAAAGGTTGTGGGAAAGCGTTTGAGTGAGGAAATTAACCGGCAATCAGCAGTCTGGCCGTTGGGTAATCGGTGATCAGAACATCGATATAACCGCCCGAAAGCGCGCCTTTGATAGCCGCGACCTTCTCGCTGCCACCGGCAAGGGCCACCACATTAGGACACTTTTTCACCTTCTCCAGCGCCATGCCGATCACAGGATCTTCATCATCGCGTAACACCGCTCTGCCGTTTTTATCGTAGTAGTGCAGGCAGATGTCGCCCACGGCGCCGCGTTCCGCCAGCACCTGGAGCATATCTTCGTGATAGTAGTTACCGGAAGTTTTGAGCAGCTGCGAAGGCTCAAGGATGCCAATGCCGACGATGGCGATATCGACTTCATCGAAGCGGGCAATGACGTCGGCGACATCTTTGCTGGCCACGAGGCGATTTTTCTCCTCAGTGGAGCCTTCAATGCTCTGGGAAGGCAGTAGCCAGGCTTCGCAGTTCAGATGCTGCGCCAGAGTCTGGGTGAGGATAGTCGCCTGCACGTTACCATTTGGGCCCACGCCGCCGAGCAGTTGAATCACGCCGTTGGCCTTCAGGTTTTGCGCGTGGACCTCATCAACCATTGCGCGGATAGTCGAACTCCACGAAGAGACGCCAATCAGATCTTTTGGTCTTAATCGCGTTTCGAGATAGTGGGCGGCGGCGGAACCGATGGCGCGCTTGATGGTGTGATCGCTGGCGTCTTCTTCGGTATCCACGACGATGGCTTGCTTAATTCCGTAGCGATCCTCGAGGCCCTTTTCAAGATTGAGGAAAATATTCGATGGCTGAACAACGCTGATTTTGACCACGCCCTCTTTTTGGCAGCGGGCGATCGCTCGGGAGATAAATGACTGAGAAAGGGAGAGAATTTGAGCAATATCGGACTGCTTTCGTCCTTCGAGATAGTAGAGCGTGGCAATCTTAACTAATAGCCGTTGTTCATCCTGCTTAGCCATATATTTCCCCGAAAATCATTTACGTGCAGCCATTATCTTAGAGCTCATTATCATACGCGAAAAGAAAAGACAGTTAAGTGTGATGGATATCTAACTTTCGCCAATCCTCAAAATCAGCTATGGACAAAAACAGAACAGTAGCCGCATAATTGAATAAAGAGTCGATATTGAATATATATTCATAGCGATTTCAGGTCAACTGAAAAGTGCCCGGGTGACGTCACGCCCGGTGGTAAGGAGGCAGAATGTTCCTGAGTATGATGCAGCGGCGTAAGCCTTACGATGCGTTGCCTGGGGATGTCTGGTTTTTTTAGTCCCTGACGGAATAAATATTCCAAGTTGAAAATAAATTCAGAGGTATTAAATGAATCCCTATAGCTATGATGTCCAGGCACTCGAGCGCAAAGCCCGCGCCGTACGTCGCCATATCGTCAGATTGAACGCCAACAGCCCTGCGGGTGGGCACACCGGCGCCGACCTGTCGCAGGTTGAACTGCTCACCGCGCTCTATTTCCGCATTCTGAACGTCGCGCCGGAGCGCCTTGCTGATGACCAGCGCGATATCTACATCCAGTCGAAAGGCCATGCGGTGGGCTGCTACTACTGCGTGCTGGCCGAGGCGGGCTTCTTCCCGGTTGACTGGCTGGACACCTATCAGCATGCCAATTCCCATCTTCCCGGTCACCCGGTTCGTCAGAAAACGCCGGGCATTGAGCTCAACACCGGCGCGCTGGGCCACGGTTTGCCTGTTGCGGTGGGGCTGGCGCTGGCGGCAAAAAAAAGCAACAGCACCCGCCGCATCTTTTTAATTACCGGCGATGGCGAACTGGCGGAGGGCAGTAACTGGGAAGCGGCGCTGGCCGCGGCGCACTACGGCCTTGATAACCTGATCATTATTAATGACAAGAACAATCTCCAGCTGGCGGGCCCGACGCGCGAAATTATGAATACCGATCCGCTGGCCGACAAATGGAAGGCCTTCGGGATGACGGTCACCGAATGTCAGGGCAACGACATGGCCTCGGTTGTCGCGACCCTGGAAGGGCTGCAGCAGGAAGGTAAACCGAACGTCGTTATCGCCAACACCACCAAAGGCGCCGGTATTTCCTTTATTCAGGGGCGCCCGGAGTGGCACCACCGGGTACCGAAAGGCGAAGAGATTGCACTGGCACTGGAGGAACTGAAAGATGAGTAATGCAGAACACCTGGCGAGCGTGATGGTTCAGGCCTTTATTGATGCGGTTGACCGCGGCGTCGATCTGGTGCCGGTCGTCGCTGACTCCACCTCAACGGCCAAAATCGCGCCGTTTATTAAACAGTTCCCCGGGCGTCTGGTGAACGTGGGCATCGCCGAGCAGAGCATGGTCGGGACGGCGGCGGGCCTGGCGCTGGGGGGGAAAGTGGCGGTTACCTGTAACGCCGCGCCGTTCCTGATTTCCCGCGCTAATGAGCAGATTAAAGTCGACGTTTGCTACAACAACACCAACGTTAAGCTATTTGGCCTCAACGCCGGCGCCAGCTACGGCCCGCTGGCCAGCACCCATCACGCGATTGATGACCTGGCGGTGATGCGCGGTTTCGGCAATATCCAGATTTTCGCCCCGTCTTCGCCGCGCGAATGTCGACAGATTATCGATTACGCCATCGGCTATCAGGGGCCGGTCTATATTCGTCTTGACGGTAAGGCGCTGCCGGAGCTGCACGATGAAAGCTATCGCTTTGTGCCGGGAGCGGTCGTCACGCTGCGGGAAGGCGAAGATATCGCGCTGGTCGCCACCGGATCGACGGTGCACGAAATCGTCGATGCCGCGCAGAGGCTGGCCGACGCGGGAATTCAGGCCAAAGTGGTGAGCGTGCCGTCCATTCGTCCTTGCGATACCGCCGCGCTGCTGGCGGCCCTGAAACCGTGCAAGGCGGTGATAACGGTGGAGGAGCATAACGTCAACGGCGGCCTTGGGAGCCTGGTGGCGGAAGTGCTGGCTGAAGCCGGCACGGGAATCCCGCTCAAACGTCTGGGGATCCCGGATGGCGAGTATGCGGCGGCGGCAGATCGCGGCTGGCTGCGTAAACACCACGGTTTCGATGCCGCTTCCGTCGCCGAACTGGCGCAGAAAATGCGCTGATTTTACGGCGCCTTAAACCGATAACCCGTGCGGCTACCGCGCGGGTTATGTTTTTACGGCGCGCAGATCGTGATGACGTATTCACCGGCCTTAATCCATTGCAGCCGATACTCCCCGGCGGAGAGCCGAAGCCGCAGATTTTCTTCCTTTATATACGTCACTTCAAAATCGCTGAAACCCATCCTGGCCTGGATAGCCGAATGGCTGGCCTTAAACGCGCTCTCTTTCGCCGAAAAGGCCAGCGTCAGCGCCAGTTCAGGCGGCAGGCCGCTGGCGTCCAGCCGTTTTTTTTCCGCGCTATTGATGATGCTGCTTTCCAGCTCCGCCGCCAGCGAAGGTGCCATGACTCGTTCGATATCAACGCCGACCGGCCGGGCGGAGACCACCGCCAGCGCGCTGCGTTCGCTGTGGCTAATGCTGCCGTACCACGGGGCCGGCCACAGGGGCTGGCGTTGGTCGCCAATGGCAGGGACGCCTTTTTCGCCCACTTCCCGCAGCGCGTAAACCGCGGCGATACGCCCGGCGAGATGCTCGGACTGCCGCTTGTGGACGCAGCCGCTTAACCGGGCATGATGCGGGAGCCAGAGGAGGTCTTCAGGCTGGAAGGTCAACGGGTCGAAATCCACCCGCTGCAGCGAGTGACCGGCAAGTTGAATGATCGAGTGTTGGATGTGCATCAGGCGATGTTAACAGATTCTCCCGTCCGCCCTCCAGGAGAAGAGGGCGGAGGGAACGGCCAGACAATCAGAAGTGGGTATTGACGCCCAGATACCAGGTGCGGCCTGATTCGTTATAGGTATTGGCGCCAGCGCCAGCCATATACGAAACATCGGTCAGGCTACCGGTGGTTTGCGCATTCCCCGCGCGCCAGTGGCGCTTGTCGAAGACGTTATCCACGCCGCCGGTCAGGCTGACGTTTTTGGTCACATCCCAGGTGGCGCTCAGGCCAACGATGCTGTACGGGCTGACTTCGTCCGTTTCAGAACCCACCGCCGGTTGGCCTTTGTAGTTATATTTCTTCGGCTGCTGCTTGCCGTACCAGGTGAAGGTCGACTGTACGGAAATATCCTCCTGAATCTGCCAGCTCAGGGTGGAGTTCAGGGTGTATTCCGGAATAATCGACAGACGATCGCCGGTCTCTTTGTTTTTACTTTGCAGCATATAAGTGATGTTATTGGTCCAGTTCACCGTTTCGCTGACCGGCACGTTCAGGGTGCCTTCCAGACCTTCAACCACCGCTTTCGGCACGTTTTCCCACTGATAGATATCGGTTTTGACGTTACCTTTCGACGTTTTTGCAATCGGCGCGTAGCCCGCTTCGATTTTATCGCGGTAGTCGTTGCGGAACCAGGTCACCCCCGCCAGCCAGCCATCGCGCTTAAACTCAAGGCCAATCTCTTTGTTGATGCTGGTTTCGGCTTTCAGGTCATCGTTACCCATCATGTAGCAACCGGTGCCGTTACCGCTGGCGTAGCAGCCCTGGCCTTTACTATAGAGAATATAGTTCGGGTTGGTTTGGTACAGGCTCGGCGCTTTGTAGGCGCGGGCGATGCCCATTTTTAACGTGAAGTCATCCCACAGACCCTGAGACAGGTTGAGCGACGGGCTCCAGTTGTTGCCGACGATCGTGTGATGATCGAAACGCAGCGCCGGCGTCAGCATGGTGGTGTCGGTCAGCTCCACGTTGTCTTCGGCAAACAGGGAGAAGATCTCGGCCTTCGAGTACGGGCTACGGCCGGTGCTGTCATAGCCATCGATATCGCCGCCCATAAAAGTCTGGGTATTTGACGCCAGATCCTTCATCCGCTGCTGATTCCACTCGGTACCCAGCGTCAGGTTCTGGTTGAACACCAGATCCAGAGGAATGCTGACTTCGCTGTGCAGCATCACGTCGGCGAGGTCGATATCGCTGAACTGGTTGCTGTTGAAGATACCTTCCGTGCCGCCCGCCAGACCTTCGCCTTTACGCGAGTTACGGGTACGTTCGTACTGCGCCCAGTTGCTGGTGGTCACGCCGTTATCCCAGCCGCCGTTCCAGGTGACGGAGTAAGTCTGGCGATAGAGGCGGTTCGTCTCTTTACCATAGTTCTCTTTCACCAGATCGTTAGTATTGGTGTTCTGCGTATCGCCCGCGTAGAGGTTGCCCTGACGGCTGTAGCCGGATTCAAACTCCAGCGACTGCATCGGCGCGAAATCCCAGCGCACGACGCCGTTAATGTTCTTATTTTTCACCCCTTCGCGCCCGGCAGGCATGGTATTGGCATAGGCGCCGGTACGCTCGGACTGATGTCCGTCGTTGATATCCCAGGCATCGGCCTGGGTTTTGTCGAGGTTGCCCAGCAGGCGGAAGCTGAAATCGCCGCCCAGCGGGCCGCTGAGGCTAAAGTTGGTGCGTTTAGTCGAGCCTTCGTCTTTATGCTCCGGGGCGTTCATGTAGGTATTCCATGAACCGTGCCATTCGCCGTCGCTCTTCTTGGTGATGATATTGACCACGCCGCCCGCCGCGCCGTTGCCGTAGCGCGCGGCCGCCGGGCCGCGAATGACTTCAATACGTTCGATCAGCTCCGGCGGTACCCATGAGGTATCGCCGCGGGTATCGCGCTCGCCGCGCCACCCCAGACGTACGGAGTTGCGGCTGGTCACGGGCTTGCCGTCAATCAGGATCAGGGTGTTTTCTGGGCCCATGCCGCGAATATCAATCTGGCGATTGTTGCCGCGCTGGCCGCTGGTGGAGTTGCCGGTCAGGTTAACGCCGGGCATGGTACGAATAATTTCCGACACGTCGCGCGCGGGCGGGCGTTTACGAATTTCATCCGCGGTAATGGTTGAAACGCCGGGGGCCTGCAGGTTCTGCTCGGCGGCGGTGACGACCATGGTTTCATCAGCGGATGCGGCTTTGCTATCGGAGACCGTTTCCGCCGCGCTCAGCGGAAAGGTAGCCCCGTAGATTCCCAGATTGACCAGCAAGGCCAGGGATTTGATCCTGTTATTCATTGTAATTCCTGCTTTTCGTCGCCGCCTTCCCCAAAGGCCCTTCCCGTCGGGAGGGGAGGCGGAATCAATAGTGCCGGTAGAGGGCAAAGGCATTCCATCGCTGGCTAAATGAGCCCTCTCTGACATGTTTATTTTTGAAAGACGCGCTTCCCACAGCGCGCTAATACGCTATTGCAAATGAAAATAGTTATCAATAATATTATCAATAAATATTGCGTTTATTAATGCGTTTGTTGATAAATGTCACGATAAACATAGGGTTGAAAAGGAATGCATAAGACAGGATGCGACGACTGGTGGCGCACTATCTCCGGTCCGCAAATAGAGGCCGTGGACGACGCGTATCGGGTGACCTTCTGGTGGCGCGATCCGGCGGGCGACGAAGCGTCTTCGGCAACCCGCCGGGTGTGGATTTATATTACCGGCGTGACTGACCATCATAAAAACGCCGTGCCGCAAACGCTGCAGCGCATTCCCGGCACCGATGCCTGGCGCTGGCAAACCACGCTTTCTCCCACCTGGCGCGGCAGCTACTGCTTTATCCCTTCCGCGCGCGACGACGACTTTTCTCCTCAGCTTTTTAACGGCGACGGCCCGGACCGCGCGCTGCTGCGCGAAGGCTGGCGCAGGCTGCTGCCGCGGGCGATTGCCGACCCGCTCAATCCGCAAAGCTGGAAGGGCGGGCGCGGTCACGCGGTCTCCGCGCTGGAGCTGCCGGAAGCCCCGGAGCAGCCGGGCTGGGCGCTGCGTGAAGAACCTTATCAGCCTCCGATCTGCATTGAGTGGCGCAGCCAGCGGCTCGGCAACCGCAGACGAATATGGGTTTACGCCACCGGCGACGCGCAGCCGCAGCAGCGCCCGCTGGCGATCCTGCTCGACGGCCAGTTCTGGGCCGAAAGTATGCCGGTATGGTCGCCGCTGGCGGGCTTAACCCGCGAAAAACGGCTGCCGCCGGCGGTTTATCTGCTGATTGACGCGATTGATAACCCGCACCGGGCCGCAGAGTTGCCCTGCAATGACGCGTTCTGGCTGGCGGTACAGGAAGAGCTGCTGCCAATGGTTCACCGACTAGCGCCTTTCAGCGATCGCGCCGATCGCACGGTGGTGGCGGGTCAGAGCTTTGGCGGCCTGGCCGCGATGTTCGCCGCCCTCTACTGGCCCCAGCGCTTTGGCTGCGTGCTCAGCCAGTCCGGCTCCTACTGGTGGCCGCATCGCGGCGGCGCGCAGACGGGCCTGCTGATTGACCGCCTGAGCCGCGGCGAAATACAGCCGCAAGGGCTACGTATCTGGCTGGAAGCCGGTCTTCGCGAGCCGATCATTTTTCGCGCCAACCAGGCGCTGCTGGCGCATCTGGAACAGCAGACGATTTTCTGGCGTCAGGTTGATGGCGGGCATGATGCGCTGTGCTGGCGCGGCGGGCTGACGGCGGGGCTCATCCAGCTGTGGCAGCCTTTATGCCGTGACGAGTAGCAACGCGCGCTTTACGAGGAATTTGACATGCAATTCAGTAATCCCTTCGACAATCCACAAGGGCAGTTTTACATCCTGCGCAATGAGCAGCAGCAGTACAGCCTGTGGCCGCACCACTGCGCGCTGCCGCAAGGCTGGTCGGTAGAGTGCCCGCCGCAGTCGTTAGAGGCGTGCAACGCCTGGCTGGCGGCGAACTGGTCTACCTTGACCCCCGCCCACCATGCGTCCTGAGGAGCCGATAATGACCACACGTTTACCGCTGGTTGCGGCGCAGCCGGGGATCTGGATGGCGGAGCGCCTCTCGACGCTGCCCGGCGCATGGAGCGTCGCCCACTATGTTGAGCTGCGCGGCGATATTGACCCAGTCCTGCTCGGGCGGGCGATTATCACCGGGCTCTCTCAGGCCGACACCCTCAGCATGCGCTTTTGTGAAGATAGCGGCGAAGCCTGGCAGTGGGTTGATGAACGCCGCGTTTTTGCCGAACCGGACTATCAGGATCTGCGCGCGGCGAGCGACCCGCACGCCGCCGCGCTGGCGAGGATGCAGGCCGACCTCGGGCAGAATCTGCGGGTGGACGGCGGTAATCCGCTGGTCTGCCATCAGCTGCTGCGGGTAGGCGATAACCGCTGGTACTGGTATCAGCGTTACCACCATTTGCTGGTCGATGGCTTCAGCTTCCCGGCCATTACCCGCCAGACCGCCGCGATTTATCGCGCCTGGCAGCGCGGCGAAGAGACGCCCGCCTCGCCGTTTACGCCCTTTGCCGAGGTGGTGGAAGAGTACCAGCGCTATTACGGCAGCGATGCCTGGCAGCGCGACAAAGCGTTCTGGCAGGCGCAGCGTCAGGCGCTGCCGTCTCCGGCCTCGCTGTCGGATGCGCCGCTGGCGGGAAGGGCGACCAGCAGCGATATCTGGCGCATGAAGCTGGAGGTGGATGCCGGCGTCTTTAGCCGGCTGGCGGCAAGCGCGCCGCAGTGCCAGCGCGCGGACCTGGCTCTGGCGCTGACCGCCCTGTGGCTGGGACGGCTGTGCAGCCGAACGGAGTATGCCGCAGGCTTTATTTTTATGCGTCGTATGGGCTCCGCGGCGCTCACCGCCACCGGTCCGGTGCTCAACGTTCTGCCGCTGGTGGTCACCATTGACGCCGGGGAAACGCTGGCGGAGCTGGCCGCGCGTCTTGCCGGACAGCTGAAGAAAATGCGCCGCCATCAGCGCTATGACGCCGAACAGATTGTCCGCGACAGCGGCAAGGCGGCGGGCGACGAACCGCTGTTTGGCCCGGTGCTTAATATTAAAGTTTTTGATTATCAGCTGGATATCGATGGCGTACAGGCGATTACCCATACCCTGGCGACCGGTCCGGTCAACGACCTTGAGCTGGCGCTGTTCCCGGATGAAGCCGGCGGCCTGTCGCTGGAGGTGCTGGCCAATAAGCAGCGTTACGATAAACAGACGCTGGGCAACCATATCGCCCGACTTTCCGCGCTGCTGGCGCAATTTGCCGATAATCCGGCCCTGCGCTGCGGCGACGTGAATATGCTATCGGCGGCGGAAGCGGAGCAGCTACAGCGGGTGAACGCCACCGCCGTCGATCTGCCGCTCACCACCCTGAGCGCGCGGGTGGCGGAACAGGCGGCGAAAACCCCGGATGCCCCGGCGCTGGCGGACGGCCGCTGGCAGTTTAGCTACCGCGAGATGCGCCAGCAGGTGGTGGCGCTGGCTGAACAGCTTCGCGCGCGGGGCGTCAAGCCGGGCGATAGCGTGGCGGTGGCGCTGCCGCGTTCGGTATTCCTGACCCTGGCGCTGCACGGCATCGTTGAAGCCGGCGCCGCGTGGCTGCCGCTGGATACCGGCTATCCCGACGATCGTCTGCGGATGATGCTGGAAGACGCACGGCCGTCGCTGCTGATTACCTCTGAAGATCAGCGGGCGCGCTTTAGCGATATCCCCGGCCTCGAAAGCCTGTGCTATCAACACCCGCTGGCGGCGGCGGATGCCGCGCCGCTGGCGCTCTCGCAGCCGGAGCATACCGCGTATATCATCTTCACCTCCGGCTCGACGGGGAGACCGAAAGGGGTCATGGTCGGGCAAACCGCCATCGTCAACCGCCTGCTGTGGATGCAGGACCACTATCCGCTCACCGCCGATGATGTGGTGGCGCAGAAAACGCCGTGCAGCTTTGATGTATCGGTCTGGGAGTTCTGGTGGCCGTTTATCGCCGGCGCGCAGCTGGTGATGGCCGAGCCGGAGGCCCATCGCGATCCGCTGGCGATGCAGCAGTTCTTCGCCCGCTACGGCGTGACCACCACCCACTTTGTCCCCTCGATGCTGGCGGCGTTTGTCGCCTCGCTGAATACGGAAAACGTCGCCTCGTGCCATACCCTGCGCCGGGTCTTCTGCAGCGGCGAAGCGCTGCCGACGGCGCTGTGCCGGGAGTGGGAGGAGCTGACCGGCGCGCCGCTGCATAACCTGTACGGCCCGACGGAAGCTGCGGTGGACGTCAGCTGGTATCCGGCCTGCGGGCCTGAACTGGCGGCGGTAACCGGCGCCAGCGTGCCGATTGGCTGGCCGGTGTGGAATACCGGCTTACGCATCCTCGATGCATCGATGCGCCCGGTACCGCCGGGCGTGGCGGGGGATCTCTACCTGACCGGCATTCAGCTGGCGCAGGGCTATCTCGGGCGCCCCGATTTAACCGCCAGCCGCTTTATCGCCGACCCTTACGCGCCGGGCGAGCGCATGTACCGCACCGGCGACGTTGCCCGCTGGCTGGATAACGGCGCGGTCGAGTATCTCGGGCGCAGCGACGACCAGCTAAAAATCCGCGGCCAGCGGATCGAACTCGGGGAAATTGATCGCGCAATGTCGGCGCTGCCGGACGTTGCGCAGGCGGTGGCTCACGCCTGCGTCTTCAACCAGGCGGCGGCGACCGGGGGCGATGCCCGCCAGCTGGTGGGCTATCTGGTTTCTGAATCCGGCCTGCCGCTGGATACCGAGGCGCTTAAAGCGCGGCTTGGCGAACAGCTGCCGCCGCATATGGTGCCGGTGGTGCTGATTCAACTGCCGGCGCTGCCGCTGAGCGCCAACGGCAAGCTGGATCGCAAAGCGCTGCCGCTGCCGACGCTGAGCCGCGTAAGCCGCGGTCGTCCGCCGGAGCCGGGCGTGGAAACCACCGTCGCCTCGGCGTTCAGCCAGCTGCTGGGCTGCGAGGTGAACGATATCGACGCCGATTTCTTCGCCCTTGGCGGCCATTCGCTGCTGGCGATGCGTCTGGCGGCGACGCTCGGCCGCGAACTGCAACGCCAGGTGACGCCGGGGCAGGTGATGGTCGCTTCTACCGTCGGCAAGCTGAGCGCGCTGCTGGCATCGGATCTGAGCGATGAGCAGGCGCAACGGCTGGGCTTCGACGCGATCCTGCCGCTGCGCGAGAGTGACGGCCCGACGCTGTTTTGCTTCCATCCAGCTTCCGGTTTTGCCTGGCAGTTCAGCGTGCTGGCGCGTTATTTAAGCCCGCGTTGGTCGATCGTCGGCATTCAGTCGCCGCGACCGCACGGGCCGATGGCGACGGCGGCGGATCTGGATGCGGTCTGCGAGCATCATCTGCAAACCCTGCTTTCGCAGCAGCCCCACGGCCCCTATTATCTGCTGGGCTATTCGCTCGGCGGCACCCTGGCGCAGGGAATAGCCGCCCGCTTACGCCAGCGCGGCGAAGCGGTGGCGTTTCTCGGCCTGCTGGATACCTGGCCGCCGGAAACGCAGAACTGGGCGGAGAAAGAGGCCAACGGTCTGGACCCTGAGGTGCTGGCGGAGATCGCCCGCGAGCGCGAGGCGTTTCTGGCCGCCCAGCAGGGGCAGGCTTCCGGTGAGCTGTTCAGCGTTATCGAGGGTAACTACGCCGACGCGGTGCGCCTGCTGACCACCGCGCACAGCGCGAAGTTTGACGGTAAGGCGACGCTGTTCGTGGCGGAGAAAACCCGTCAGCCCGGGATGGAGCCGCAGAGGGTCTGGGGGCCGTGGGTCGGCGAGCTGGAGGTGTTTAGCCAGGATTGCGCCCACGTGGATATTATCTCCCCGCAGGCCTTTGAGGCGATTGGCCCGGTGGTCAGGGAGATCCTCGGGGAAGGATAGAAAAACTCCCGGGTTGCGGCGTAAACGCCTTACCCGGGCTACCGTTTCTGCCAGCCCGGCTAAGCGCAGCGCGAGCCGGGAATATCTATCGGCGACCCAGCGGCACCACCAGCGGCGTATGCGCCACCGGATCCTCTATGATCGTACAGCGCAGACCGTAAATCTTTTCAATGAGCTCCGCGCTGACGATCTCCTTCGGCGCGCCTTCGGCGACGATTTTACCCTCGCGCAGGGCAATCAAATGGGTCGCGTAGCGGCAGGCCTGGTTCAGATCGTGCAGCACCGCCGCCAGCGTATAGCCCTTCTGCTGATTCAGCTCGCTTAGCAGCTCAAGCAGATCGATCTGATGGCTGATATCCAGCCAGGTGGTAGGCTCATCGAGCAGCATAATCGCCGTCTCCTGGGCCAGCACCATGGCGATCCACGCCCGCTGGCGCTGGCCGCCGGAGAGGGTATCGACGCTTTGCCGCGCGAGGTCGGTAATGCCGGTGGCCTTCATCGCCCTGCTGACCGCCTCTTCATCCTCTTTGCGCCAGCGGGTAAACAGCGGCTGGTGCGGATAGCGCCCGCGGGCCACCAGCTCCTGAACCGTTATATCCCCCGGCGTGGTGGCGTTCTGCGCCAGCAGGCCGATGCGCTTTGCCACCTCTTTACTGGCGTAACGCTGGATCTGCTCGCCGTCGAGATAAACATGACCGCTGGCGGGCGTCATCAGGCGGCTCAGGGTGCGCAGCAGCGTCGATTTACCGCAGCCGTTGGGGCCAATAATGGCGGTAAAGTGGCCGTCGGGAATGGTGACGTTCAGCGATTCGGCGATGGTTTTTTTGCCGTACGCCAGGGTCAACTGGTCGCCGCGCAAACGGGAGGTGACAGCGGTCATTTTTTGCGGGACTCCTGAATTAATAACCCGATAAGGTAGAGGCCGCCAATGCTGACGGTCACCACGCCCACCGGTAACTGATAGGGCATAAACAGACGCTGCGCGCAGTAGTCAGACAGCGCCAGCAGCAGGGCGCCGCACAGCGCCGCCTGGGCCAGCCCCCAGCGGGCGGTACCGCTAAGGCGCCGCGCGATATGCGGGGCCACGAGGGCGATAAAGGAAATCGGCCCGGCGAGGGCGGTAGCGGCGGCGGTCAGCACCACCCCGACCAGCATCAGCAGCAGCCGCGAGCGTTCAACCCGCACGCCCAGCGCGCAGGCGGTATCGTCGCCCATCTCCAGCAGCCGCATACGCCGCGCCAGCAGCGCCCCGCACGCCAGCATCAAGAGAATCAGCGGCGCGGAGGGCCAGGTTTTTCCCCAGGTCAGACCGTTAAGCGAACCGGCATACCACAGCCCGGCGGAGAGGGCGGTTTCCAGCGAAGCGCGCAGCAGCAGCCAGGTATTGAACGCCACCAGCATGGCCCGCACGCCGATGCCGATAATAATCAGGCGAAAGGTCTCAATGCCGTTGCGCCACGCCAGCAGCCAGACCACCAGCGCGGTGAGAATACCGCCAACCATTGCCGCCATGGCGTTGGCCGCCAGGTTCTGGCCGAACATCACCATCGCCACCAGCACGCCGCTCCACGCCCCGGTGTTGAACCCCATCACGTCCGGACTGCCCAGCGGGTTGCGGGTCAACGACTGGAAAATCGCGCCGCTGACGCCAAGGGCGGCGCCGATCAGCAGCGCCATCAGCACGCGCGGCAGACGCCACTCGGTCACCACCAGGGTGACGTTACGCGGCGCATCGCCAAGCAGCGCGGAGATAACCTGCTCAACGCTTAACGGCACCAGGCCGCTACCCAGCCCCCACAGGGAGACCAGCACGCTGGCGACCAGCAGTAGCAAACAGCTCAATATCAGGCGACGAGAAGGCGCAATCACATGCCACCTCCGCGCGGCTGGCGGCGCACCAGCCAGATCAGCACCGGCGCGCCAATAAAGGCGCTGACCACTGAAACCCGCAGTTCGCCGGGCACCAGCAGGCGCCCCAGCACGTCGGCAAACAGCAGCAGGGCGGGGGTCGCCAGTAGGGTCACCGGCAGCGACCAGCGATGATCCGCGCCCACCAGCCAGCGGGCCATATGCGGCATCATCAGGCCGATAAAGGCGATCGGCCCCACCACCGCCGTGGCGCTACCGCACAGAACGGTAATCGCCAGCAGACCAATAAGCTGAGTCCGCGCGACCCGGCTGCCGAGCGCGGTGGCCGTATCGTTGCCGAGGCTCAGGCTGTTTAAGGCCCGGCTCAGCAGCAGGGTCACCAGACCGGCAATCAGCACCGGGATCAGCACAATTTTCAGGGTTTGCAGGGTGCGCACGTCGAGCGAACCCGCCTGCCAGAAGCGCAGCTGGTCATAGACGTCGGGATTAAGCAGCGCGATACCGCTGGAAAGCCCTTCCAGCACCGCCGCCAGGGCGACCCCCGCGAGGGTCAGGCGCACGGGGCTGAGCTGGCCGCCGCCCTGGCTGCCGGTAAAGGCGACCAGCAGCGAGGCGCCGAACGCGCCGCAAAAGGCCATCAGCAGCTGCTCCTGCGGCGAAGAAAGGCCAAACAGCGCCGCGCCCAGCACGATAGCGAAGCTGGCGCCGGAGTTGACGCCGAGGATCCCGGGGTCCGCCAGCGGGTTGCGGGTCAGCGTTTGCATCAGCGCGCCGGCCAGACCCAGCGCGCCGCCGGCCAGCAGCCCGGCGAGGGTTCGCGGCAGCCGGGCATCAAGGACGATGGTGCAATCGGCGCTCTGGCAGGTGCCGGTGAAGGCATCGAGGACGACGCTAAACGGTAGGGGTTTGGCGCCGATCAGCAGGCTGAGCGCAACGGCGATGATTAAAACGATTAAAAGACCCGGCACGGCAAAGGCGCGCGCCGCGGTCGTGGAACACGACATGGCTTACATCCCTGGCATGATAATGATAGTAATTATCGTTATCGATTCTATTCAGTTATGTTAGCATGTGCACCCATAAAAATGGTATGGAAAATAATAACAAGGCGCTGTCATGAACCGACAATCCTGGCTGCTGAATCTCAGCTTGTTGAAAACTCACCCGGCCTTTCGCGCCGTCTTTATCGCCCGCTTTATTTCAATCCTGTCGCTTGGCCTGCTGGGCGTGGCGATCCCGGTGCAAATCCAGATGATGACCCATTCAACCTGGCAAGTGGGGCTGTCGGTGACCCTGACCGGCGCTTCGATGTTTGTCGGTTTGATGATCGGCGGCGTGCTTGCCGACCGCTATGAGCGTAAGCGTTTGATCCTGCTGGCGCGCGGCACCTGCGGGATTGGTTTCGTCGGCCTGTGCCTGAACGCCATGCTGCCGGAGCCGTCGTTAATCGCCATCTATCTGCTCGGTATCTGGGACGGTCTGTTCGCCTCTATTGGCGTGACCGCACTGCTGGCGGCGACGCCGGCGCTGGTTGGCCGGGAAAACCTGATGCAGGCCGGGGCGATCACCATGTTGACGGTGCGGCTGGGCTCGGTGATTTCGCCGATGATCGGCGGTCTGCTACTGGCAACCGGCGGCGTGGCCTGGAACTACGGTCTGGCGGCGGCGGGAACCTTTATCACCACGCTGACTCTGCTGCGTTTACCGCTGCTGGCGCCGCCGCCGCAGCCGCGCGAGCACCCGCTGAAATCGCTGAACGCGGGGCTGAAGTTTCTGTTTAACAGCCCGCTTATCGGCGGCATCGCGCTGCTTGGCGGTCTGCTGACGATGGCCAGCGCGGTGCGCGTGCTCTATCCGGCGCTGGCCGGAAGCTGGCAGATGTCGGCGTCGCAGATTGGCCTGCTCTATGCTGCGATCCCACTGGGCGCGGCATTCGGGGCACTAACCAGCGGGCAACTGGCGCAGACGGCGAAGCCGGGCGTGCTGATGCTGGCGACCACCGTCGGCTCGTTTGTGGCGATTGCGCTGTTCAGCCTGATGCCGGTGTGGGAGCTGGGCGCGCTGTGTCTGGCGCTGTTTGGCTGGCTAAGCGCGATAAGCTCGCTGCTGCAATATACGCTGATTCAGACCCAGACCCCGGAAAATATGCTCGGGCGCATCAACGGTCTGTGGACCGCGCAGAACGTGACCGGCGATGCGATAGGCGCGGCGCTGCTCGGCGGCCTGGGCGCGATCCTGACACCGGTGGCCTCGGCGAGCGCCAGCGGTTGGGCGCTGGTGATTGTGGGCGCGGTGCTGGTGGGGCTGTTACGCGAACTGCGCCGCTTTCAGCGCCCGGAAGCGGTCAGCGAAAGTTAACTCCGCTGGGCTTTCCCGGCGGTCCGGTAGCCCGGGCAAGGCGCCTGGCGCCGCCCCCGGGAGATCGGCTTAGGCAAAGAGCGCTGCTAAACGCTGCAGCACCAGCACGGCGCTGTAGTAATCCAGGCGGAAGGTTTCCGTCCCCAGCGGATAAACGCGTTTCCCTTCAACGGCGGGCAGATGCGATAGCAGCGGGTTGGCGTTAATCGCGTCGGCGTCTTTTTGGTCGCCGGCGAACAGGAACAGGCTCTGACCGTTAAGCCCGGCGGCTAAGTTTTCCCCGCCCAGCTGCACGATATCATGCCGTTTTCCCTGGCTCTGGCTGGCATGCAGCCCGCCTGGCAGGTCGGCGAGGGTAAAGCCCAGCTGTTCGAGCAGCTGTCCCTGAGCGGATTCTTTGGTCCAGATATTGGCGCTATGGGCCGCGGCGGTGTAGACCAGCGCGGTGACCGGCTGCGGCGGCAGCTTCATCTGCTCTTTCAGCGCCGCCAGCTTTTTATCAAACTCAGCGATTCTCTCCGCCGCCTGTTTTTCGTGGCCGGTAATCTCCCCCAGTTGGGTCAGCAGGGCCTGCCAGCTTTTATCATCGTAGTTAATGATAAGCGTCGGGGCGATGGTGGAAAGCTGGTCGTAGAGCGTCATCGCCGAATCGCCGCCGGTGGCGCTAATCAGAATCAAATCCGGCATTTGCGCGGCGACGGCCTCAGCGCTCGGTTCGCCGATATAGAGGCGCGCCAGCTTGCGCGCTTTCGCCACCTCGCTCCACTGCCGCAAAAAACCCTGGCCATCGGCGACGCGGTTGTTGGGCGTGGTGGCTCCGCTGGCCACTACCGGCGCGTCAATCGCCAGTAGCGAACCGGTCAGCGTCACGCTGGTGGAGACAATGCGCAGCGGCTGGCTTTCCAGCGTATGGGTTCCGCGGCTGTCGGTTATCTGGCGCGGCCAGTCTGCCGCCAGCGCTGAGCTCATTCCTAAAATCGCCAGGCCGCTGGCGAGGAGGGTACGGCGGCAAAAGGTGGAGAAATTCACGTATTCGCATCCTGAGTGAGTGGTGATAAATGCTTCTCATTTTCAGCTTTGCGCCGCGTGGATGCAAGTCTATACCCTAATAATTCGAGTTGCAGGAAGGCGGCAAGTGAACGAATCCCGATGAGCTTACTGTAGTAAGTGATTCGGGTGAGCGAACACAGCCAACACACCTGCAACTTGAAGTATGACGGGTATAAGTCGCACAACATGCTACCTGTACGGTTGACATAAAGCGCAATACCTTTTAGGTTAGCCAACCAAAATATAAATGATAATTATTCGTAATATCTTTATCGTTTTTGGAGGATGATATGGAAACGTCTTTGGCTGAGGAAGTTCGGGAGAAAAAAATGACCCTGCCGCCGGAAAGCTTCTTCTTTATGTCGCCGTACCGCAGTTTCACCACCGCTGGCTGCTTTAGCCGATTCTCTCATCCCGCCGCCGACGGCGATGATCCGGACGGAGAGTTTCAGCAAAAAATGGCCGCCGCCTTTAAAGCGGCGCGCACTGCCGGGATCGCCAGACCGGTGATGGTCGGCGCCATTCCGTTCGATACCAGCGAGCCCTCCGAGCTGTTTATCCCCGCGAGCTGGACCGCGTTCTCCCGCACTGAAAAGCAGCACTCCGCGCGCTATGCGTCGGGGCAAAATCCGATGGATGTCGTGCAGCGCCGGGAGATCCCCGAGCAGGACACCTTTATGGCGATGGTGGCGCGCGCGGCGGCCCTCACCGCGACGCCGGAAGTGGACAAGGTGGTCCTGTCGCGCCTGATTGATATCACCACCCGCGAACGGGTCGATAGCGGGGCGCTGCTCGAGCGCCTGATCGCCCAGAATCCGGCCAGCTTTAACTTCCACGTGCCGCTCTCAGACGGCGGCGTGCTGCTGGGCGCAAGCCCAGAGCTGCTGCTGCGTAAAGAAGGCGCGCATTTCAGCTCTCTGCCGCTGGCCGGTTCCGCCCGCCGCCAGCCGGACGATGTGCTGGATCGTGAAGCGGGGCACAGGCTGCTGGCGTCTGAAAAAGATCGCCATGAACATGAGCTGGTGACTCAGGCGATGAAGGCCGTATTAGCGCCGCGCAGCAGCGAACTCTCCCTGCCGGACTCTCCGCAGCTGATCACCACGCCGACCCTGTGGCATCTGGCGACGCAGATTCAGGGCACCGCGCTGGCAAACGAGAATGCCATGTCGCTGGCCTGCCTGCTGCATCCGACTCCGGCGCTGAGCGGTTTCCCACATCAGGCGGCGAAACGCCTGATCGGCGAACTGGAGCCGTTCGACCGCCAGCTATTCGGCGGCATTGTTGGCTGGTGTGATGACGAAGGCAACGGCGAGTGGGTAGTGACCATCCGCTGCGCGCGCCTGCAGCAGCGCACCCTGCGGCTATTTGCCGGCGCAGGTATCGTTCCGGCCTCTTCGCCGTTGGGCGAGTGGCGCGAAACCGGCGTCAAACTGACCACCATGCTGAACGTATTCGGCTTGCAATAAGGGACGATGATGATCGAATTTACCCGCTGGCCGGAAGCGTTCGCGGCCCGCTATCGGCAAAAAGGCTACTGGCAGGATCTGCCGTTAACTCAACTGATTACCCGTCATGCGGAAAACGACGCCCCGGCGATTATCGACGGCGACAAAAGCTACAGCTACCGTGAATTCAACCGCCTGGTGGATAACCTCGCCTCCTCGCTGCAGCATCAGGGCCTGAAGCGCGGCGAAACGGCGCTGGTGCAGCTGGGCAACGTTGCGGAATTTTATATCACCTTCTTCGCGCTGCTGCGTATCGGCGTTGCGCCGGTCAACGCGCTGTTCAGCCACCAGCGTAGCGAGCTGAACGCCTACGCCGCGCAGATTGAACCCGCTTTGCTGATTGCCGACCGCGAACACGCGCTGTTTGGCGATGATGATTTTCTTAACGCTTTTGTCGCCCAGCATGCGTCGGTACGCGTGGCGCTGCTGCTGAACGACGACGGCGAGCAGAGCCTGACGGCGGCCATCGGGCGGCCTGACGATAATTTCGTCGCGCATCCGACGCCCGCTGACGAAGTGGCCTTTTTCCAGCTCTCTGGCGGCAGCACCGGTACGCCGAAGCTCATCCCACGTACGCATAACGACTACGACTACAGCATTCGCCGCAGCAACGAGCTGTGCGGCGTAAGCGCCGAAACGCGCTACCTGAACGCGCTTCCCGCCGCCCACAACTACGCGATGAGCTCGCCGGGTTCATTAGGCGTGTTCCTCGCCGGCGGCGTGGTGGTGTTAGCGCACGACCCGAGCGCGACCCTCTGCTTCCCGCTGATAGAAAAGCACCAGATCAACCTGACCTCGCTGGTTCCCCCCGCGGTCAGCCTGTGGCTACAGGAGATCCATGACGCCGGCAGCAATGCTCAACTGCAATCGCTGCGGCTGCTGCAGGTGGGCGGAGCGCGCCTCTCAGCGACCCTCGCCGCGCGCATTCCGGCGGAAATTGGCTGCCAGCTGCAGCAGGTCTTCGGCATGGCGGAGGGGCTGGTGAACTATACCCGCCTCAACGACAGCCCCGAGCGCATCATCAACACCCAGGGCTGCCCGATGTGCCCGGATGACGAAGTGTGGGTGGCCGATGCCGATGGTAATCCGCTGCCGCGCGGCGAAGTCGGGCGCCTGATGACCCGCGGGCCGTACACCTTCCGCGGGTACTACAAGAGCCCGCAGCATAATGCCGAAGCCTTTGATGCCGACGGCTTCTACTGTTCGGGCGATCTGATTTCGATCGATGAAGAGGGCTACATCACCGTGCAGGGGCGGGAAAAAGATCAGATCAACCGCGGCGGCGAGAAGATCGCGGCGGAAGAGATCGAAAACCTGCTGCTGCGTCATCCTGCGGCGATCCACGCGGCGCTGGTCAGCATGGAAGACAGCCTGCTGGGTGAGAAGAGCTGTGCGTATCTGGTGGTGAAGGAGCCTCTGCGCGCGGTAGCGGTGCGCCGCTTCCTGCGTGAACAAGGGGTCGCAGAATTTAAACTTCCGGACCGCGTGGAGTGCGTTGATGCGCTGCCGCTGACGCCGGTGGGCAAAGTCGATAAAAAACAATTACGTCAGTGGCTGGCTGAACGCAAGCTGGGCTGAAGGAGAAGACAGAATGGCAATCCCAAAATTACAGGCTTACGCGCTGCCGGAAGCCAGCGATATCCCGGCGAACAAAGTGAACTGGGCATTTGAGCCGTCCCGCGCCGCGCTGTTGATTCACGATATGCAGGAGTATTTCCTCAACTTCTGGGGCGAAAACAGCCCGATGATGGAGAGAGTGGTGGCCAACATCGCCGCCCTGCGCGAGTTCTGCAAACAGAACCATATTCCGGTCTTTTACACCGCTCAGCCGAAAGAGCAGAGCGATGAAGACCGCGCGCTGCTGAACGATATGTGGGGACCGGGCCTGACCCGTTCGCCGGAACAGCAGCAGGTGATTGCCGCGCTCGCGCCGGACGACAGCGACACCGTACTGGTGAAGTGGCGCTACAGCGCGTTTCATCGCTCGCCGCTGGAGGAGATGCTGAAAGAGGCGGGGCGCGATCAGCTGATCATCACCGGCGTTTACGCCCATATCGGCTGTATGACCACTGCGACTGACGCGTTTATGCGCGATATTAAGCCGTTCTTTGTCGCCGATGCGCTGGCCGATTTCAGCCGTGAAGAGCATCTGATGGCGCTCAACTACGTGGCGGGCCGTTCCGGTCGCGTGGTGATGACCGAAGAGCTGCTGCCGCTGCCGGCGTCAAAAGCGGCGCTGCGCGCGCTGGTGTTGCCGCTGCTGGATGAAAGCGACGAGCCGATGGACGATGAAAACCTGATCGATTACGGCCTCGACTCGGTGCGTATGATGGCGCTCGCCGCGCGCTGGCGTAAAGTGTACGGCGATATCGACTTCGTGGTACTGGCGAAAAACCCGACTATCGACGCCTGGTGGGCGCTGCTGTCCCGCGAGGTGAAATAATGAACGGACTCGATTTTCACGGCCAGACCGTGTGGATCACCGGGGCGGGCAAGGGGATCGGCTACGCCACCGCCCTGGCGTTCGTTGAGGCCGGCGCGCAGGTAACCGGCTTTGATCTGGCGTTCGACGGTGAAAGCTATCCGTTCGCTACCGAGACGCTGGACGTCGCCGACGCGCGGCAGGTGGCGCAGGTATGTGGCCGCCTGCTGGCTGGCATTGAACGGCTGGATGTGCTGGTCAATGCCGCCGGCATTTTACGGATGGGGGCGACCGATGCGCTGAGCCAGGAAGACTGGCAGCAGACCTTCGCCGTCAACGTCGGCGGGGCGTTTAACCTGTTCCAGCAGACGATGGCGCAGTTTCGCCGCCAGAAAGGCGGGGCAATTGTGACGGTGGCCTCCGATGCTGCGCATACTCCGCGCATCGGCATGAGCGCCTACGGCGCGTCAAAGGCGGCGCTGAAGAGCCTGGCGCTGACCGTTGGCCTTGAGCTGGCGGGCAGCGGGGTACGCTGTAATCTGGTTTCTCCTGGCTCGACTGACACCGATATGCAGCGCACGCTGTGGGTCAGCGATGACGCTGAACAGCAGCGCATTCGCGGTTTCGGCGAGCAGTTTAAGCTGGGCATTCCGCTGGGCAAAATCGCCCGTCCGCAGGAGATTGCCAATACCATTCTGTTCCTCGCCTCCGACCACGCCAGCCATATCACGCTGCAGGATATCGTGGTGGACGGCGGCTCGACGCTGGGGGCATAAATGGCCTGGAAACGTCAGATGACGCTGGATGCGCTTAACGCGACCAGCGCGAATACGATGGTGGCGCATCTGGGGATAGTGTATACCCGGCTGGAAGAGGGCGTGCTGGAGGCGGAAATGCCGGTCGATGCGCGAACCCATCAGCCGTTCGGGCTGCTACACGGCGGCGCCTCCGCGGCGCTGGCGGAAACCCTCGGTTCAATGGCCGGATGGTTGATGACCGAAGAGGGCCAGTGCGTGGTGGGGATCGAACTTAACGCCACCCATCACCGGGCGGTCTCCAGCGGCAAAGTGCGCGGCGAGTGCCGACCGCTGCACCTGGGGCGTCAGGGCCAGAGCTGGGAAATTGCGGTGTTCGACGAACGGGGGCGCCGCTGCTGCACCTGCCGGCTGAGTACGGCGATCCTCGGCTGAAGCATGGCCTGTTCCCGGCTGGCGGCGTGAACGCCTTAGCCGGGCTACGGGTAACATGCCGTCTGTGGCGCCGGCGATCGGGTGACCAACTCAACGCCATCTGCGGGCCGGTAGCCCGGACAAGGCGCGTCAAGCGCCGCCTCCGGGAAACAGACTGCGATGCAGTTACAGATTACCCTCCCCGTTTTCATCTCTTTTCCTGCCAGAAGTGATCTCGCTTGCAATGTGAGATAAATCCTTGCCGTCAGGCGACATCTGCAACGTTTCAAAGTTGTTAAAATTCACATTATGTTCTAGAAACAACTTGTAACATCCTGATTACCCTACCAGTGGAACACAATGATGAATAATTCAGGGAAATACCTCATCTGGACACTGCTCTCCGTTATCGGAGCCTTTGCCCTGGGCTATATCGCGCTAAACCGGGGTGAACAGATCAACGCGCTGTGGATTGTCGTCGCGGCAGTCTGCGTCTATCTGATCGCCTATCGCTTCTACGGCCTCTATATCGCCAAAAATGTACTGGCGGTCGACCCGACGCGCATGACCCCGGCGGTGCGTCACAACGACGGCCTCGACTATGTTCCAACCGACAAGAAGGTGCTGTTCGGCCACCATTTTGCCGCTATTGCCGGCGCGGGGCCGCTGGTTGGCCCGGTGCTGGCGGCGCAGATGGGCTACCTGCCGGGAATGATCTGGATCCTTGCGGGCGTGGTGCTAGCCGGGGCGGTACAGGACTTCATGGTGCTGTTCGTCTCCACTCGTCGCGACGGACGTTCGCTCGGCGAGCTGGTGAAAGAGGAGATGGGCCCGACCGCCGGCGTGCTGGCGCTGGTGGCCTGCTTTATGATCATGGTGATTATCCTCGCGGTACTGGCGATGATTGTGGTGAAAGCGCTGACCCACAGCCCGTGGGGGACTTACACCGTCGCCTTCACCATCCCGCTGGCGATTTTCATGGGGATCTATATTCGCTATCTGCGCCCCGGGCGCATTGGCGAAGTGTCGGTGATTGGCCTGGTGATGCTGGTGTTTGCCATTATTTCCGGCGGCTGGGTGGCGGAAAGCCCGACCTGGGCGCCGTGGTTTGATTATACCGGCGTGCAGCTCACCTGGATTCTGGTGGGCTACGGCTTTATCGCCGCCGTGCTGCCGGTCTGGCTGCTGCTGGCGCCGCGCGACTACCTCTCCACCTTCCTGAAAATCGGCACCATCGTCGGCCTGGCGATCGGTATCCTGATCATGCGTCCAACGCTGACGATGCCGGCGCTGACCAAATTTATCGATGGCACCGGCCCGGTGTGGAGCGGCAGCCTGTTCCCGTTCCTGTTTATCACCATCGCCTGCGGCGCGGTTTCCGGCTTCCATGCCCTGATCGCCTCCGGCACGACGCCGAAGATGCTGGCCAATGAAGGCCAGGCCTGCTTTATCGGCTACGGCGGCATGCTGATGGAGTCCTTCGTGGCGATTATGGCGCTGGTGGCGGCCTGTATTATCGACCCGGGCGTCTATTTCGCGATGAACAGCCCGATGGCGGTGCTGGCTCCGGCGGGCGTGACCGATGTGGTGGCGTCGGCGGCGCAGGTGGTGAGCAGCTGGGGCTTTACCGTGACGCCGGATACCCTTAACCAGATCGCTCACGAAGTGGGAGAGCAGTCGATTATCTCCCGCGCGGGCGGCGCGCCGACGCTGGCGGTAGGCATGGCCTACATTCTGCACGGTTCGCTGGGCGGCCTGATGGATGTCTCCTTCTGGTATCACTTCGCCATTCTGTTCGAGGCGCTATTTATCCTGACCGCGGTGGATGCCGGTACGCGCGCGGCGCGCTTTATGCTGCAGGATTTGCTGGGGGTGATAAGCCCCGGGCTGAAGCAAACCAGCTCGCTGCCGGCGAACCTTCTCGCCACGGCGCTGTGCGTGCTGGCGTGGGGCTACTTCCTGCATCAGGGCGTAGTTGACCCGCTCGGCGGCATCAACACGCTGTGGCCGCTGTTTGGTATTGCCAACCAGATGCTGGCGGGGATGGCGCTGATGCTGTGCGCGGTGGTACTGTTTAAGATGAAGCGCCAGCGCTATGCATGGGTCGCGCTGCTGCCGACCTCATGGCTGCTGATTTGTACCCTGACCGCGGGCTGGCAGAAGTCGTTCAGCACCGACACCAAAGTCGGCTTCCTGGCGATTGCCAACAAGTTCCAGGCGATGATCGACAGCGGTAATATTCCGCCGCAGTACACCGAGTCGCAGCTGGCGCAGCTGGTGTTTAACAACCGTCTGGATGCCGGGCTGACCATCTTCTTTATGGTGGTGGTCGTGGTGCTGGCGCTGTTCTCGATTAAGACCGCGCTGGCGGCGCTGAAAGAGGACAAACCGACGGCGAAAGAGACCCCGTACCAGGCGATGCCTGCTGATGCCGATAGCCTGGTGACCCAGGCGAAACGCGCTCACTAAGCCATCACGTTATCGCCCCTCTTTGAGAGAAGGGGGGCGATTATGAGAGTTGAAAATGTTTGATACCCTTTCGAAAGCAGGAAAATATTTAGGCCAGGCGGCGAAAATGATGATCGGCGTCCCGGATTACGACAACTACGTGGAGCACATCCGCGCGACCCATCCCGAACAAACGCCGATGACTTACGAAGAGTTTTTTCGCGAGCGTCAGGACGCACGCTACGGCGGCAAAGGCGGCGCGAAGTGCTGCTAACCCTCTTTCGGCAAATACAGGCTGATCTGCTCCTGCCTACAGCCGTATATCGCCGCCAGCTTTTCGCGGGTGCGCTTTTGCGGGCGGGAGTCGATAGCTTCTAGCTGGGAAACCGCAGACTGGCTAATTCCGAGCTTATCGGCCACCTCCTGCTGCGACAGGCCGCGTAAAATGCGCCAGGCCGCCTGCAGGCTGACTTTCTCTTTATCCATGATGTCGCAGACGCTGTCAGGTAAGGGAATATCGTCGTATTCATCCGATTCGTAGGGGACGTCTTCCCACTCTTCCTCTTTTTCATCATCGTATTCCGCCATTTTCAGACGCATCTGGAAGTATTCGTTATAGGGGATCACCACATACTGCGGGTTGCCCTCGTCGTCCTTAATTAGTTGCACTGCCATAAGGCGTTGCCTCCTCGTGAAGATAGGTTGTTGAGGTTCTTCGTTTTATCGCTACGACATAGCAGCTTTCAGATAGCCCCTCAAACTGTGTGAAGATGATGCGATAATCACCGACACGCAATCGATAATGATCTTCGGATCCCGACTGCTTGAGTTTTTTAATGTCCGGAGCCGGCGCATTTTTATCATCCATGGTGCGTAGCTTTTCTTTGATTCTCTCCTGATAGCGGGAATCTATTGCGGCGAGCTGTTTTTCTGCGCTTTTCGACCAAAAAACGATCATCCTGACCTCCACTTTAAGTCAAAGCTCATTATAAGTAAATAATAAGATTATAAGTAAATTTAAATTATCTTATAGGAGACGATAATGCAGATTTTATGCGGAATAAAGACAGAAACATCCGCTTTGCGAGGCGGCTCGAAAGCGCCTCCGCCGGGCGGCAGAGGCGAATAAAACGGGGGATTAACCGGCGAAACGTTCGACTTTTTCAAACGCGGCGCGCAGGGTTTCGGCGTTCAGTTCAACCGGCAGAAAATGGATGGACTCTACCGGGCGCAGGGTATGGGTAATCACCTGATCCAGCTGTTCGCGGTTGTTGATATCCACCTCCAGCGCCGCCAGCGTGGTCGGCAGGTTAAAGCGCTGATACGCCTGCACTAGCTGCGCCAGCACCTCGTCCTGGCCGAGCAGGGCGCTCTGGACCAGAATGCCGTAGGCGACTTTGGTCCCGTGCAGATACTTCTCGGTCTGCGGCAGTACCGTCAGCCCGTTATGCACCGCGTGCGCGGCGGCGACGCGGGTATAGCGCTCGCCTAATCCCCCGACCATACCGCCGCCGGCGATAATCGCATCCACCACGTCGCGGAAGGCCTGGGTCAGCTCGCCGCGCTGTTGGTCAGCCAGCGCCGTTTCGCTGCTGTCCAGCAGCACATCGCGGATCGCCAGCGCGCCGTTGATGCCAAGGCGCACGGTGAGCGGCAGCGTCTCCGGCTGCGGAGCCAGCACCACCGCTTCATACCATTTCGCCAGCGTATCGCCGATGCCCGCCAGCAGATATTCCGCCGGCGCGTTAAGAATAATGCGCGGCTCCACCAGCACCAGGAAGTTGGCGTCGTCGAAAATCTCAAACTGCAGCGCCTGACCGGCATCGTTATACCACACCGACAGCGGCGTCCACGCCGCGCAGGTGGCGGCGATGGTCGGGATGGCCACCACCGGCAGGCCGAGGCGGCGGGCCAGCGCCTTGGCGGTATCGAGCAGCGCGCCGCCGCCCACGCCAATCACCACCGACCGATCGTCGCCGGACGTGCGGGCCAGCTCGCTGACGTCGCTTTCGCTGCAGTGGCCTTTAAATACGATTTTTTTGGCGCCAGCAACGTTAAACGCTGCCGGCAGAAAAGCCTGCGCGCCTGCGATAGCCCGCTCGCCGTACACCCACACCGCGCGTGAAAGCTGTTCTTCGCTATAAAAATCCTGCAGCCGGGCAAGGCTGCCGGGATGGGAATAGTAGTTGGCGGGGCCGGGGACCACGCGGATATCGCTGTGACTCATCAATGCTGTCCTTGTGCTGTTTCGCTAACCCGATGTTATGTCTGGACATCCGGATGGCTAATATTATTTCGCTTTAACTTATGCCTTTTATGCATTTGTCAGTCAAGGGCGGCTATGAAAAATTCGTTAAATCAGAACATTAATCGACAGGGTGCAGGGGATGACCGGCAATCGCCTTGAGATGCAAAATATTAGCCTGGCCTTTTCCGGCTTTCGGGCGCTGAGCAACGTGTCTTTTACCCTGAAGGGGGGCTCGGTGCACGCGCTCACCGGCGCCAACGGCGCGGGTAAGTCAACGCTCATGGCGGTGCTGTGCGGCACGCACGCCCATTACGAAGGCGAAGTGGTGATTAACAATCAGCCGGTCAGCATTCGCTCGCCGCGCGACGCCAAACAGCTGGGGATTCACCTGGTGCAGCAGGAGGTTGACGTCGCGCTGGTCCCGGGCCTGAGCATCGCGGAAAACATCATGCTCGACAGGCTGGCTGAACCGGGGCTGGCTTTTCGCTGGGGACGGCTGCGCCAGCTGGCGCGCGAGGCCCTGGCCCAGCTTGACGTCAGCCTCGACGTACGTCGCTCCATCGACGGCTGCACGTTGGCGGAAAAACAGCAAATTCTGCTGGCCCGCGCGCTGTCGCATCACTGCCGCTTTCTTATCCTTGATGAACCGACCGCGCCGCTGGATCAACACGAAAGCGAGCGCCTGTTTGCGGTGGTGCGCCGCCTGCAGCTTCAGGGCATAGGCATCGTGTTTATCTCGCACCGCATTCATGAATTAAACGCGGTTTGCGACACCCTGACGGTGCTGCGCGACGGTCGTCTGATTGAGAGCGGGCCGATGGCCGATCTGAGCGGCGAGCAGATTGTCGAAAAGATGCTCGGCCATGAGCTGAGCGATATCTTCCCGCCGAAGCGGCCGCCGCATAGCGATGAGGTGCTGTTACAGGTTGAAGGGCTGCACGACGAGGGGCTGCTGCAGGATATCTCGCTGCGCCTGCGCAAGGGGGAGATTCTGGGGATCGCCGGGCTGGCGGGCGCCGGCAAAACCGAGCTGTGCAAGGCGCTGTTTGGCGCCAGCAAAAGCCGGTTGACGCGCGGCGAGCTGAACAGCCAGCCGTGGCGACCGCGCGACCCGGCGGATTCGGTGGCGCGCGGTCTGGCGCTGGTGCCGGAAGAGCGACGCAAGGAGGGTATTTTTATCGAAGAGCCGGTGGCGATGAACCTGGCGGTTAGCGCCGACAACAGCTTCTCTCGCTGGAGCCTGTTTGGCCATCGTCAGGCCTGGCGGTGGGCGGAAGAAGTGATCGCCCGGGTGGGGATACGGACATCGGGTCCGGCGCAAACCTTGCGCCGTCTCTCCGGCGGCAATCAGCAAAAGGTGGCGATTGGCAAATGGCTGCGCGGCAACGCCAATGTCCTGATTTTCGATGAGCCGACCAAAGGGGTCGATGTCAAAGCCAAAACGGATCTTTTCAACGTGATTGACGGCCTGGCGCGGGAAGGTAAAGGGGTGATTTACGCCTCGGGCGAATTCTCCGAGCTGGTCGGGCTGTGCGATCGCATCTGCGTGCTGTGGGACGGGCGCATCGTGGCGGAAATTCCGGGCGCAGAGGCCCGGGAAGAGAACATTCTTTATTACTCCACCGGAGGAGCAGCAGCGTGAGTAAAGCCCTGGCAGTGAACGCGACGGTATCGGGCCGTCAGCGATTTTTCGATTTTCTCTACAAATGGGGCATGTTGCTGACCGTCGTCCTGCTGATCGCCGTTTTTGGCCTCGCGTCGGACAACTTCCTCGACCCGTTTAACATCATCAACATCCTGCGCTCCATCGCCATCGTGACGGTGATCGCCATCGGCGTGTCGATATCGCTGACCATCGGCGGCTTCGATTTGTCCGTAGGCTCCACCGCCTCGCTGGCCAATGCGCTGGTGATTTCGCTGTTTGTCTGGCACGGCTTCGGCACCACCGAGGCGATTGTTGTCACCCTGGCGCTCTGTACCTTAGTGGGGCTATTTAACGCGTTTCTTATCGTGATCCTGCGTATTCCCGACATGCTGGCGACGCTTGCCAGCCTGTTCGTGATTCAGGGCGTGGCGATGACCTACAGCTACGGCGGGTCAATTACCGAAAATATGGTGCTGCCGAGCGGCGATATGGCGGAAGGCGCGATCCCGGCGGCGTTCGGTTCGCTGGGGCAGGTGCCGACGATAGTGATCATTATGCTGGTGGTGACCGTTATCGCTCAGCTGGCGCTCTCTTTTACCACCCACGGGCGGCGGATGTACGCCATCGGCGGCAACCCGGAAGCGGCGCGCCTCTCCGGCCTGCGGATCACCCGTTATAAGGTGGCGGCATACGTGATCGCCTCCCTGCTGGCGGGGCTCGGCGGCATTTTGCTGGCTTCGCGTATCGGCTCGTCGCAGGTGAACGCCGGCGGCGGCTACCTGATGGATGCGGTGGCGGCGGCGTGGATTGGCTTCTCGCTGGCCGGTTCAGGTAAACCGAACGCGCTCGGTACGCTAGTGGGGGCGGTGATCCTGGGCGTGCTCTCCAACGGCCTGGTGATGCTCTCGGTGCCGTACTACGCAATGGACATTATTAAAGGGCTGGTGCTGGCTGGCGCGCTCGCACTGACCTATTTTCAGCGCCGCACCTAATATTTTACAGGGTAAACACTATGAAAAAGATAACGTTTTCACTCATCGCACTGGGGTTGTTCAACGCTGCGGCGGCCTTTGCTGAAACCCCGACGCCGCTTCCGGCGGCGATTGCCGAACATAGCGGGCCGATTCGCATCGCGGTGATCCGCAATCTGGGCTCCGACGATAACACCACCCAGTTTGTCTCCGGGGCGATCCAGGAGGGGAAAAAGCTTGGGTTTAAAATCAGCACCTTCCTCAGCAACGGTGATGACGCCAAATTCCAGGACTTCGTTAACCAGGCGATTAGCCAGAAATACGACGGCATTATTCTTTCTCAGGGACGCGACCCCTACGCCACCGCGCTGGTGAAAAAAGCGGTGGACGCCGGGATCAAAGTATCGGTCTTCGATACCGCGGTAAACGGCGAGATCCCGGGCGTTACCGTTACCCAGCAGGATGACGCTTCGCTGACCGAACTCTCCTTTGGCCAACTGGTAAAAGATTTCAACGGCAAAGCCAATATCGTCAAACTGTGGGTCGCGGGTTTCCCGCCGATGGAGCGCCGCCAGGCGGCCTACCAGACGCTGCTTAAACAAAATCCCGGCATCAAAGAGCTGGAATCCATCGGCGCGGTCTCTTCCGACGTGCAGGGCGATACCGCCAACAAGGTCGGCGCGATCCTGGCGAAATATCCGAAAGGCAAAATTGATGCTATCTGGGGAACCTGGGACGCCTTCAGCCAGGGCGCGTATAAAGCGTTGAAAGAGAACGGCCGCACCGAGATCAAACTCTACAGCATCGATATTTCCAACCAGGATCTGCAGCTGATGCGCGAATCCGGCAGCCCGTGGAAGGTGAGCGTGGCGGTGGATCCAAAGCTTATCGGCGCCACCAACGTGCGCCTGATCGCCAATAAGATTGCCGGGGAACCGACGCCTGCGACCTACGACTTTAAAGCGGCGGCGATCCCGCAGGCGCTGCTGGCGGCGCAGCCGGGGGCGGTGAACGTCGCCTCGCTGGGTAAAATTATCCCGGGCTGGGGCCAGACCGAAGACTTTATCGCCCCGTGGTTCGCTACCCTGGAAGCGAAAAACAAATGAGTGTTTTGCCCACACCAGAATACAGCCGCAATATGCGGCTGATTGGGCATAGCGATCAGGGGGGACGCCCGGACGGCGTCCAGCTGATGGTCCATCGTGGTTTTGCCTATATCGGCCATATGGTCTCACAGGGCTTTTCCGTGGTGGACGTGCGCGACCCGAAAAATCCGCGAACGGTCAATTACATCGCCGCGCCGCCCGGTACCTGGAACGTTCATTTACAGGCGCACGACGATCTGCTGCTGGTGATCAACGCCCGGGATCTGTTCGCCGATGCCCGCTTTGCCGACGAAAAGGTTTACTACACCCGTTCGGTGGGCGAGACGGTCAGCGACGTGCAGGATAAGGGCTGGAGCGCCGGGCTGCGGATTTTTGATATTTCGGTTGCGGATAAACCGCGTGAAATCAGCTTCCTGTCGCTTAACGGCATCGGCATTCACCGCATCTGGTACGTCGGCGGACGCTGGGCCTACGTTTCCGCGCTGATCGACGGCTTTAGCGACTATATTTTCCTGACTATCGACCTGGCCGACCCGCGTAAGCCGGAAGTCGCCGGGCGCTGGTGGCTGCCGGGAATGAACCAGGCGACGGGGGAAACGCCGCAGTGGCCGGAAGGTAAGCGCTATGCGCTGCATCATGCGATTATCGCCGGCGACACCGCCTACGGTAGCTGGCGCGACGGCGGCCTGACGCTGCTCGATGTGCAGGACCGCGCGCAGCCGAAGCTGATTAGCCACCGTAACTGGAGTCCGCCGTTTGGCGGCGGTACCCACACCGCGCTGCCGCTTCCGGACCGGGAGCTGCTGGTGGTGCTCGATGAGGCGGTATTGGATAACCAGCAGGACGGCGACAAGCTGATCTGGCTGTTTGACATTCGCGAACCGACGAATCCGGTGAGTATCGCCACTTTCCCGCAGCCGGATGAAGCTGACTACGTGGCGAAAGGGGCGCACTTTGGCCCGCATAACCTGCATGAGAATCGCCCCGGCAGCTTTGTCAGCTCAACGCTGATTTTCGCCACTTATCAGAACGCGGGCGTTCGCGCTTACGATATCTCCAACCCTTATCGACCGGTGGAAACCGGGGCGCTGGTGCCCGCCGCGCCGGCGAAGATGATGGATACCCGGCCCGGTCGTCCGCGGGTGATCCAGTCCTGCGACGTGTTCGTTGACGCGCAGGGCATAATCTACAGCACCGACTATAACGGCGGGCTGTCGGTGATTGAGTATCTGGGGTAGGGGATGGTGGGTTGTTGCTTCCCGGCTCGCGGCGTAAACGCCTTAGCCGGGCTACCGGATCACAGACGGTGGTGAACCCGTAGCCCGGCTAAGCGCAGCGCGAGCCGGGAACGACAGGATAGAGAATTCAACCGTACTGACGAATTCGCGCAATCAGTTCTTCGACATTATCGAGACGGTCGGCAATAAGAATAAGCGCTTTACCCAGCGTGATGGCGTGGCGCAGGCATTCATGGCGCATGGCTTCGTCCTGGATAGTATCGATATCCGCCACGTGCGACAGTCCGACGCTGCGGCGAATCAGCTCGGTGCCGCAGAAGCCCACCGCGTCGGCCCAGACTTTCTTCAGGAACGCGGAGGCATAGCCGGGCCAGGCCAGCGCGGCATCGCGGGATTTCTCCGCCGCCAGCGCCTGAAAACGCTCGGCGAAGGTGGTCCAGAACTGCTGGATATCGCTGAGGCGCTGTTCGCGAGCGGCGGCGGCATCGCGAATCCCCAGATGGCCTGGCAGACCGCAGTAGTTGAGCAGCAGGTTGCCGATGGCGGTACCGATATCGAAGCCTATCGGGCCGAAAAAGCCGAACTCGGCGTCGATGGCCTTAAAGCTGCCCTCGGCGACGAAAATCGAGCCGCTGTGGATATCGCCATGCAGCAGCGCTTCGGCATGGGAGAAGAAGCGGTGCTTGAGCGCGGCCACCGCCAGCTTCAGCTGCGTATCGTCGCGCAGGGCGGCGACGTCGGCCTCCAGCGCGGCTGGATAGCTGTTGCGCTCGTGAACCTGATACGGGTCGTTAAAGAACAGGTCCTCGGTGATTTCGCACATCTCGGGGTTAATAAACTGCGCCACCTGGGCCTTTTTCTCGTGAGGATGCAGATAAAAGTCGCTGGTGTGGAACAGCGCCTGGGCCAGGTATTCCCCCAGTTGGCCGGCGGCGCGCGGGTAATAAACGTTGTTAATCAGCTCGCCGCGCCAGATGCGGTGATCGGAGAGGTCTTCCATCACCATTACCGCCAGCTCGGGGTCGAAATGCACAATCTGCACCGTATGCTGCGGGCAGTGCTGATAGTGAGCCACCAGGGTTTGCGCCTCAAGGCGCGCGCGGTCAAGGGTCAGCGGCCAGGATTCACCCACGCAGCGCACGTAGGGCAGCGCCTGCTTGACGATGATCCGGCTCACGCCCTCGGTATCGAAAATTTTAAATACCAGGTTGAGGTTACCATCGCCCACTTCCTGCGCGGACACCAGTTCTGACGGGTTTTCGATACCGCCAAATTGTTGGGCGTAAGCCACCGCATCGCTGGCCGTGAAAGTATGGTATTGCGACATTGCCTCGATCCTCAAAATTCTGATTAAGCCGTTCAGACGTCTATACTTCTGGATTCCATCCTGACACAATGTGATACAACAACGCAACAGGGATTTAACTAAATGCAGACACTACAGACCACCAGCCTGCGGGTAAGCGAAAATCAGCTCTTTATTCTTGACCAGCAGGCCTTACCGCAGGAAAAACGCTGGCTGGCGGCGGATAACGTGGCGCTGCTGGTGGAGCATATTCACGCCCTGCGGGTGCGCGGCGCGCCGCTGATTGGCCTGTCGGCGAGCCTGCTGCTGGCGCTGCTGGCGCAGCGTGGTCTGACCCGCGATGAGCTGTCTCAGGCGCTGGAAACGCTGCGCGCCGCGCGGCCGACGGCGGTAAACCTGATGAATAATCTGGACCGCATGAAGCTAGCGCTGGCGGAGGAGCGCTATCCGCAGGCGCTGGAAGCGGAGGCGCTGCGCCTGATCGCAGAAGATAAACAGCTTTGCGCCAGCATCGCCGAGGCGGGCAGCGCGCTGGTGACGCCGGGCAGCCGCCTGTTGACCCACTGCAATACCGGCGGTCTGGCGACGGCGGGCGTCGGCACCGCGCTGGGGGTGATTGCGCTGGCGCATCAGCAGGGAAACGTGGCCAACGTCTGGGTGGATGAAACGCGCCCGCTGTTACAGGGCGGACGTTTGACCGCCTGGGAGCTGGGTGAGCTGGGCGTGCCGTACCGGCTGATTACCGATTCGATGGCCGCCAGCCTGATGGCGCAGGGCCAGGTCGACGCGGTTTGGGTGGGCGCTGACCGTATTGCCGCCAACGGCGACGTAGCGAATAAAATCGGCACCTATTCGCTGGCGGTGCTGGCGAAGTATCATCAGATCCCGTTTTACGTGGCCGCGCCGCAGACCACCCTGGACCGCCATTGCCCGAACGGCGCGGCGATTCCGATTGAGCAGCGGGCGGCCGCCGAAGTGACCGGCGTCGCCGGCAGCTTTGGCGCGGTACAGTGGGCGCCGAAAGAGGCCGCGGTTTACAATCCCGCGTTCGACGTCACGCCCGCATCGTTAATCAGCGGCTGGGTGCTGGATAGCGGCGTGGTGACCCCGGAGCAGGTCGCCGCCGGGGCGTTCAAACCAGAAAAGGCCTGAACCTGAGCGAAAAAGGCGAAGCGATATCCCTCGCTTCGCCTTCAACTTATGGCAGCACCATCTCTACCGCCGGAGCGGACTGCCGGTCGATATGCTTGCCGAGCGCCGTCAGCGCAGCCTGGTAAGGGCACAGCGTTCCGACGTTGGTGGTCTGGCAGCCCGCCTGACGCCACTCCTGGCGCAGCATCGGATGCTGATTATCCGGCGTTTGCAGGCGGCGTAAATCGTCCAGACTTTGCGCCTGGAAGTAGACGCGCAGGTAGCGTTTCCCGCTGTGGGTATCGCGCCAGCGCTCGAGGACCAGGCTGCTGCCGGGCGGGATGTTGCCGCGGCTGTACCCCGGCAGCTGCCAGCTAAAATCCATCAGCGTACGCACCATGGCGATATTGGTATCGTGCGCCACCAGCAGCAGCCAGCGCACGTTCGGCGCGGCGCCTTCTTGTACCCCTTCCAGCATCGCGTTGAGCAGAATCGAGCCGCGTTTTTGCGCGGTATAAAACACGTCGTTGCTCAGATCGTAGTTTTCCGTCAGCAGCGGCAGTAGGGCGGTGATCTGGCTGGCGCGGGTAATATGGCCCCACGCCAGCTGGCTGAGGGGCAGGTTTTCGCTCCATCCCAGGCGCAGCGTCTCGACCATATTGGCCATTACGCTCAGACCGCTAATCGACGTTTTGCCGCTTTTGCTCTGCTCCACCTGCCATGGTAGATCAAACACCGGGCAGGGCTTGTCGGCTACGCAGACCGCGTTTTTCAGCAGCTGAATGGCCGGGGCCAGCGCCTGCCGACGCTGGGCCAGATCGCCGGCCTTCTTCTTCACTTCCGCCAGCTGGCGGGCGGGATCGGGTTGCGTGGCGGCAAATTTATCGGTCTGAAACAGCGGGTCGGCGTCGCCGCTGACGTGATGAATCAACACGCCGCAGCCGGGAAATGCGCCGTCCACCAGCGCCTGGGCGGTGGCCCGCGTGCGCTGCAGGGGGCTGGCACGAACGTAAATCTCCCCGTTCGCCGGACAGCCCGCTGTCAGCAGACCGAGCTGGCGATAGCGCGCGCCTTCATCGCGCCCTTTATTGACGACGGCGGCATAGCCGTGGCCGGTGAGCTCACCGTCGCGGGTGGTCCACTGCGTCCACGGGCGCTGGGTCGCGGCTTCGATGGCCTCCCGGTTGCCCTCCGTCGGCGGACGAATGCCGTGGCGGCTGAGTTCAACCACCTTTTCCAGCGCAAACTGCGCGGCGGCGTGCCCCGGCGCGGCCAGCAGCGGCAGGGCGCAGGCGAGCAGCAGACGTAGCAAAACCTGATGTCGTACAGGCATCATAAAATATTCCTTATCGGTTAAAGAGTTATGATGAGAATGAGGTCTGACGTTCTATCGCGTGTCGCCTGGCGACAATCGCAGCGGTGGTAAAACAGAATAGCGCGGACACGAGGCCGGTGCCTACCCAAAACAGCGACAGCGTACTGAAGTCATACAGCGTTTTGCCGTTTTCGATCATCGAGGTTTTATCGATGATGATGCCGGTGAGAAACTCGCCGAGTCCCGCCCCCGCGTAGCTGGCGATACCGATAGTGCCGAGCGCGGCGCCCGCCGCTTTACGCGATGAAATATCGACGGCGATCAATCCGCCGAGGAAGCAGGTCAACGCCCCGATGGTGGCGCCGAAGATAATCATCGCCAGAATATCGGTGTAGTAGCCGTGCGGCGACCAGAGCATCAGCGCGAAGCCGGCGGTGTTGAGCAGGCTGATAAAGCCGGCCATCACGCTGCGGTTGCGCGGGAAGAAGCGGTCGGAGAGCATCCCGGCGATAATGGTTCCGGCGATACCGGCGATGGCGTTGACCCCGATAATCCCGGAAGCCTCGAGGGTAGAATAGGCTTTATCCTGTTCGAGGAAGAAAATTCCCCATGAGTTCACCGCGTAGCGGTCGATATACATAAACGCCGAGGCCAGCGCCAGCGTCCACAGGGCCGGGTTGCGCAGCGCCAGCAGCTGGTTCTTAAACACCGAGCCGCGGGCTTCCGTCTCTTCCAGCGGTTCGTCGCGAATCACGTTGATTGACGGGAAGCCGCAGCTTTGCGGCGAGTCGCGCATAAACAACAGCATCAGCACCACCCCGGCGGCGCCGAGCGCGGCGGTCGACAGGTAGCCCATTTGCCAGCCGAACCCGGCAATCACCGCCGCGATCACCATATAGGTCATCGCTTCGCCGATGTTATGCGCCGTCGACCAGATGGCGTAAAAGGTGCCTCGTTCTTTACAGCCGTACCAGCGCGCCAGCGATACCACGCAGGGGCCGACGCCCATCGACTGCGCCCAGCCGTTGATCCCCCAGAAGATAGCCAGCAGCATGGCGTTGCTGGTCATCCCCATCATCAGGTTCATCCCGGCGCTCAGCAGCAGCCCGAGACTCATATAGCGCACCACGTTGGCATGATCGGCGATAAAGCCGTTGACCAGCTTGCCGATGGCGTAGCTGAAAAACAGTGTTGAGCCGATCATGCCCAGCTCCGTCGGGGTAATGCCGAGCTCCACCAGCGCGCTTTTGGCGACGGTGAACGACAGCCGGCAAACGTAGAAGGTGACGTACGCCAGGGTCATGGTAATAAAGGTTTGCCAGCGCACGCTGCGAAAGCGCTGTTCATCGAACTCTCCGCCCGCTTTGGGCGGCGAAGCGCGAAAAAATGCGATAATTCTTCCAGACATAATGGTATCTCCGAAGGTCGGAGGCCTGACTGATTAGTGTGGTTCGTCCGTGAGGTTTATCGTCGTTGTGTAGAGTACATAATCAGATAAAGCCTGACCCGATACGGTTAAGGTAATGGGTGACAAAGCATGTTTTTTAATTGTGGGTAGAGCGTCTTGCTGGCCAGCAGCAGCGGGTTGCCGTGACGAATCCCGTCGTTTGTCAGATAGTCATTGCTGAGGCCGCCCGCTTCGCGCATCAGCACCAGCCCCGGCAGCCCGTCCCACGGGTTCATATGCGGTTCGTAGTAGCCGATAAGCCTGCCCGCCGCCGCCCAGGCGCTCATCAGCGCCCCGGAGCCGTTGCGGATAAACATCCCGCCGTCGCTCAGCAGCGCATCAAGGAAGGGCAGAAAGAGCGCAGGCGTCACGCGGTGCGAGGTGCCGACGCCCATCACCCCCTCTTTGACCGTCGCCGCCGGATGCGGCGCGATGGGCGCATCGTTAAGCCATGCGCCCTGGCCTTTCAGGGCGTGGAACAGCTCGCGATGGTTGGGGTCGTACACCACGCCGATAACCGGTTCGCCGTCGGCAAGGATGGCCAGCGACAGGCACCAGGTGTGCAGGCCGTTGAGAAAACAGCTGGTGCCGTCGATGGGATCGACAACCCACAGCACGCGCGCGTCCGGCATCTGCGTCCCGCTCTCCTCGCCGAGAAAACCGTCCTGCGGGAAGGCGTCCATAATGCGCTGCTTAACAAACGCTTCGACCCGCTTATCGGCGACGCTGACCACGTCCTGCAGGTCGTCGCCTTTATGATCCACCGCCAGCCGGTCGCGCTGTTGATAGTATTCGAACGCCAGCTCAGCGCCGGCTTTCGCCAGCTCGCAGGCTAAACGGTAGCGGGCCTGCAGTTCATTTGATTCCAGTGATTTCATCATAACTCCCTATTTTGCACACGTGTGCAAATTACCTGAAAAAAACAGCCCCGAAGGGCAAAATGAGTGTGGATGGATTAAAAAAATTATTCTGTGATCGCTCCGGCATAAAATGAATTTTTCATTTCGCGCTTTGACGAACGATCAGTTTCACCGGTACTTCACGGTGGCGTGACGGCAGGCTGAATTTGGCGATCCTCGTCACCAGCAGATCCACCGCATGGTGGGCGAGCAGGGCGGTATTCTGCTGCACGGTGGTCAGCTGATAGGGCTGCCAGTCCGCCTGCGGGATATCGTCGAAGCCGATAATCGCGGGCAGCGAAGCCGTGGGATTGTCCGCCCGCAGGCCGTCCAGCGCGCCGAGCGCCAGCATATCGGTGGCGCAGAACAGCGCCTGCAGCCGCGGATGCGCGGCGAGCAGCTGCCTGGCGGCGGCAAACCCCGCCTGATAGCCGGCGCTGTCGCAGAAGTGCGCGGCAACTTCCGTGCCCTGGGTGTGGGCGACAAACGCTTCGTAGCGCTGGCGGGTGCTGAAGTTATCCAGGCTTTCGCCGATAAACCCGGCCTGTCGCCACTGGCGCTGGGCAAACAGCTCGGCCACCAGTTTCGCCCCCTGCGCGTTGTCGCTGCACACGCGGTCGCAGCCGGCCAGCTCGGCGTGGCGGTTGATAAGGGTCATCGGGATTTTTCGCTCCAGATACTCCTCCGCCAGCGACAGCGGCGGCGCCCCGGAGGTGATAATGACCCCCGCGACGTGATAGCTCAGCAGCTGCCTGAGCGACGGGGCGAGCTGCTGCGGATCGTCGGCGTTCATCAGCAGCGGCATAAAACCGTTGAGCGCCAGCTGGTGGACCAGCGGCGACAGCAGCTTGCTGCGGAACGGGTTATCAAACCCGGCGGTGACGATGCCGATAAAGTTGCTGCTGCCGGTGTTCATCGTGCGGGCGATGATATTCACCTGATAGCCCAGGGTTTCCGCCGCGGCGAGGACCTTCTGGCGGGTTTTTTCCGCCACCGATGCGCCGGGCGTAAAGGTACGGGAAACCGCGGAACGGGAGACGCCAGCGAGCCGGGCAACGTCCTCTGCCTTAATCCATTTTTTTTCGCTCATAGTATCAGGGTACGGGTTGTTCTCAGTGAGCCCGCGCCGACGCTGGAGCCCAAGGCCGGCACGGAAAAAGTAGTAAGAAGGTACCACATAAATCCGTGCGCGAGCAGCGGGTTGACGCGGGATGCGCGCCGCGTCAACGTCAGGCTTATGCCGGGTAGCGAATCTGCTCAGCCTGGCGCTGCAAAATAACTTTGCCATGTCGAATGGAGGTCAGCACTTTGGCCTGGCGGCGCAGCGCGTCATAGTCGTCTTGCGCATCGAGGATCAGCAGGTTCGCCGGGCGTCCTTCGGCAATGCCGTAGTTGTCGCCGAGGCACAGGGTGCGGGCGCTGTTCTCGGTAATCAGATCGAGGCAGCGCTGCAAATCTTCGTATCCCAGCATATGGCAGATATGCAGCCCGGCGTCGAGGATACGCATGATGTTGCCGTTGCCCAGCGGATACCACGGGTCCTGAATGGAGTCCTGAGCGAAGCAGACGTTGATCCCGGCGCGGTCCAGCTCCGCCACCCGCGTCACGCCGCGGCGTTTCGGCCAGCTGTCGAAGCGCCCCTGCAGATGAATGCTTTCGGTCGGGCAGGAGATAAAGTTAATGCCCGAGGCTTTGAGCAGGCGGAACAGCTTCGAGCAGTAGGCGTTATCGTAGGAGCCCATGGCGCAGGTATGGCTGGCGGTGACCTGCGCGCCCATGCCGCGCACCCGGGCCTCTTCCGCCAGTACCTCCAGAAAGCGCGACTGCGGGTCGTCGGTTTCATCGCAGTGTACGTCCACCAGGCAGCCGTGGCGCTCGGCCAGATCCATCAGAAAAACCAGCGAGCTGACGCCCTTATCGCGGGTGTTTTCGTAGTGCGGAATGCCGCCCACCACGTCGGCGCCCATTTCGATGGCGCGGGTCATCAGTTCGCGTCCGCCGGGAAAGGACTCAATGCCCTCCTGCGGAAAGGCGACGATCTGCAGATCGATAAGATGGGCCGCCTCTTTTTTCACCCTCAGCATCGCCTCAAGCGCGGTCAGGGAAGGGTCGGTGACATCAATGTGGGTACGCACGTGCTGCACGCCGTTGTCGCGCAGCATGCCGATGGTTTTCAGCGCCCGCTGGCGCGTATCTTCGACGGTGACGCTCGCTTTGCGCTGGCTCCAGCGGGCGATACCCTCAAACAGGGTGCCGCTCATGTTCCACTCCGGCTCGCCCGCCGTCAGGGTGGCGTCAAGATGGATATGCGGCTCGACGAATGGCGGGATAACCAGCTTTTGTTGGGCATCGATATCGCTGGCGCCAGCCGTCTGCGCCGCGGCCTGCGCGCTGATGCTTTTAATCAAGCCGTCCTGTAAGTCGAGGGTATAGAGCGCTTCTTGATGGCGCAGGCGCGCGTTGATAATTTTCATGGTTGTTCCCGTAAATGGTTTTGCGACATACGCCAGATCGCTAAGGCGACCGAGGCGTTGAGATGAAATTGCGGATGGCTGACCGGATAGCCGGTCAGCTTTTCAATACGTTGAATACGCTGATGCAGCGTGTTGCGGTGAATGCCCAGCCGCTCGGCGGCCCTGACCACGTTGCCGCTCTCCTGAAGCAGCGTTTCCAGCGTCTCCAGCAGCAGCCAGGGGCTTTTGCGATCCGGCTCAATCAGGCAGCCGAGGGTGTCGTGCATAAAATCGCTCAGCAGGGCGGGGTCGCTAACGGCGGAGAGCAGCTTGATAAACCCCAGCTGCTGGTAGTCGCTGATGCGCTGGGCCGGACGCAGGTTATCGCTGAGGTCCAGCGCCTGGCGCGCCTGCGACAGCGCGCGCTGATATCCCTGCAGCTGCTGTACCGGCGCCGAAAGGCCGCACAGCAGCGAAAGCCCGTCTTCGCTCTCCGCCAGCGCAATCAGCCACGCCTGGAGCCAGGTTTTCTGCTGATAAAACTCGCCGTCTTCATCCGGGAGGAGGAAGAGAAACATATTGCTGCGTTCGACCAGAGGGTAGGGATTGCCCTGCTGATTGAGCTGTTGCTGCAGACGCTGGCGCACGGTGCGGCGGGCCTGCTGCAGCCAGGCTTCGGCCTGCTCCGGCGGAAACTGGCGAAACAGACGCGGTATCCCCTCAAGGCGCAGCGCCGCCACCCGCAGCGGGCGGGTAAAATCCAACTGCTGGTGGAGCGCGCGCTGATGCAGAATTTGCAGGTCGGGATAGTCGCCGGTTAACAGCTGTAGCAGTATATCGCGCTGCGATTGCAGGGCGTTTTCGCTGCGCACCAGCGCGGTACCAATGCGTTCGGTTACGATCACCATCTTCAGCAGATAGGGCTGTTCGATTAGCGGAATGCCCAGCGCGTCGGCCAGCGCGATCAGGCGCGGCGGGATCGCCTGAATAAAGACGTCGCCGGTGAGGATCACCATGCCGGCGATCCCGCGCTGCTTGCCCTCCATCAGCAAATGGATCAGGTTGTCTTCATCGCGGGGATGGTTGATCCCGGTGATAAACACCAGCTCCCCGCCCATGATCCATTCGGCGATATTTTCATTTTCCGCCACGTAGTACCAGCGAACCGCCAGCTGCAGCCCCTGTTTACCGGCGCGCAGGCGCATGGCGGAGAGCCCCTCCAGGGCGAGGATTTCGCCGACCGTCAGGCTCATGGCTACTGCTCCGCGACCGAATCAGCGGCGGGCTGGCGTTTACTCAGGCGAGTCAGCGCGATATAGGCCAGCGCGGACACGCTAATGCCAACCAGCGGGGCGATCCACGGCGACAGGTAAGCCACCACCGCGCCCACGGCGTAGGCGCCCAGCCCCAGCCAGTTAAAACGCGGCAAACGGGCGGTGTGCAGCAGCGGATAGCGGCCGCCGCGATAAAACCAGTAGTCGGCGAGGATAACGCCGCCGATGGGCGGAATGATGCTGCCCAGCAGCACCAGGAAAGGGATCAGCATTTCATACATACCGCCAATGGCCAGCAAAATCCCGACGCCGGCGGCGACCACGGTCAGGGTGCGGCGACGCTCGCTGCGCAGCAGATGACAGGCGGCGGCCGAGACGTTATAGATCGTCGGCCCCTGAATCGTCAGCAGGTTGAGGCACAGCATCACCACCGCGGCGACCGACAGCCCCTGCAGAATCAGCACCTCGACGATATCGGCCTGCTGGTAGACGATGGCGCACCAGGCGCCGGCGATAATCATCAGCCCGTTGCCGATCAGGAAGCTGCTCATGCTGGCGACGATGGCGGTACGGCTGGAGTTGGCCAGCCGCGTCCAGTTGGTCGCCTGGGTCGCGCCGCTGGCAAAGGTGCCGAATACCATGGTGATGGCCGCCGACCAGGTCATGGTTTCGCCCGGTTCGATTTGGGTCATCGCCTGCCAGCCGCCGGCATGATGGGCGGCGAGATACATCGACACCACCAGCAGAATAAACATCAGCGGTACCGACACGCGCGACAGCGCATCCAGCCCCTTATAGCCCACCAGCGCGGTGACGCAGAACAGGATGCCGAACAGGATCATCAGCGGAATGGTCGTCGCCTCAGGCAGGGCGAGGATTTTGACCAGCGAGATGGCGACCGTCGCGGTGCCCCAGGCGTACCAGCCCAGCTCGGCGAAGCCGAGAATAAAATCGGCAAGCTTGCTGCCGATTTCACCGAAGCAAAAACGGCCCATCAGCACGGTATTCAGCCCGCTGCGCGCGGCGATCCAGCCGAGCGACGCGGCGTACAGGGCCAGCAAAAAGTTACCGATTACCGCAATCCACAGCAGGTTAACGATGGAGAAAGAGACGCCAAGCTTGCCGCCCGCGAACATGGTGCCGGTAAAAAAGGTAAAGCTGAACAGAACCATCGAGATGGAAAATACGCCTTTACGCCCGGAGGCGGGCGCTTCGACGAGCGGAAAATCATTGCTGTTTGACATGGTGGAACCTCTGAGTGGCTATCCGAAAAGCGATCACTGAGGGGTAGCAAGAGGTGTGCCAGAAAAAGCGGGGCAGGGGTAACACAATGGGGTGGGCAGTGTGCACATAAAATGGCGTTATTTAGCCGATGTTTGCCATAAATGTGTGCACAGTGACATGTTTTGCACCGCCGTGGAGCAGGGGGATTGCGCTATTGCGCGCGCATTCCTGTCGGGTGGCGCGAACTGCGGGGAGGGCTAAATCGACAAATGCTGCCAATTTTGCGCCGTTTTCCGGTGGCACGATCCCCCATCTTTTTGACCGCCCGCAGCCGGTAATTTTGGTGCCATGAAAATGCTCAGTTGTATTGTTGTTAAAAACCGTAATTTCATATTCTTTTCTGATATAACCATTATCAAAGTAAGTCTTTCCTGAAATATTGTTCGCTTGCGCTGGCGATGTTAGTATCGGGTGAATAGCCATTTAGACGGCTAAATATAACATCGCTAAACTAAGGAACTGCTATGTGGCAAGAAAGACTCGCGCAACTGGTCACCACCTGTCACTGGATCGGCGCGAAAGGCTGGGCGCCGGCTACCGGCGGCAATATGTCGGTGCGTCAGGATGAGACCTGGTGCTGGCTCAGCGAGTCGGGGCGCGATAAAGGCAGCCTGACGACGGAGGATTTCCTGCAGGTGGAGATCGCCAGCAACACAGCGCCTTCCGGGCGTAAACCCTCCGCTGAAACCGGCCTGCATACCCTGGTGTATCGCCTGTTCCCGGAGGCGAACGTGGTTCTGCACGTGCATACCGTCAACGCCACCGTGCTGTCGCGGATTGAAAAAGGCGCCACCCTGGCGCTGCAGGGCTATGAAATGCAGAAAACCCTGACCGGCCAGCACAGCCATCTCGACACCGTACCGGTCGCCATTTTTGATAACGACCAGGATATCGACGCTCTGGCGGCGCGTATTGAAGATTATGCCCAGACCCACCCGCTGCGCTACGGCTTCCTGCTGCGTGGCCACGGCCTGACCTGCTGGGGCAAAGACATTAACGAGGCCCGTCGCCAGCTGGAAGGACTGGAGTTTCTCTTCGAATGCGAGCTGATGCGCCGCCGCTACGAACGCGACTAAATTTCTCTTCACCAACGGGTCAGGCATGGATTTTTATCTCGGAATCGATATCGGCACTTCGCGCGTGAAAGCGGTGCTGTTTGATCAACGCTTTCAGGCGTGCGCCAGCGCGGCGCAGAACACCGGCCCGCGGCTGTCGGCCAACGGTGACGCCGAGCAGGACATGGCCCAGCTATGGCAATCGGTGGTGGCGATTCTGCGCGATATCGCCCGGCATCCGGCGCTGCAAAACGGGCGTTTACGCGCCATCGGCCTCGCCGGGCAGGGCGAAGGGGTGTGGCTCAGCGACGCCGAAGGCGAACCGGTCGGGCCGGGTATTCTGTGGAGCGACACCCGCAGCCGCGAGCTGATGAGCGAACTGCTCAGCCGCCCCGGCTTTGACCGCCGTTTCTTTGACGATACCGGCACCCACCTGCAGCCCTGCAACACCAGCATGCAGCTGTGCTGGCTCAAGCATCACCAGCCGGAGCGGCTGGCGGCGGCCCGCTATCTGTTTTTCGCCAAGGACTGGATCCGCTTTCGCCTCACCGGCGTCGCGGCGCTGGATCTCACCGATGCCAGCACCTCTTTGCTGAATCAGCAGAGCGGGAAGCTCTCCACGGTGGTGCTCAATGAGATGGGCCTGGCAGATTTACAACATCTGTTCCCGCCGCTGCTGGCGCCGGACGCGCAGGCGGGCGTGCTGCGTGAAGAAGTCGCGGCGCTCACCGGGCTGCCTGCGGACACGCCGGTGGCGGCCGGCGCGCTGGATGTCTGCAGCGCGGCGCTGGGCTGCGGCGCGGTCAACGACGGCGATATCTACACCATTCTCGGCACCACCTGCTGCACCGGTATCGTCTGCCACGGTCGCCAGTCGGTCAACGAGGGGACGCGCTACGTCACCCACACCGAAGCGGGCAGCTTTATTAACCTTTTTCCGATGCAGGCCGGGACGCCGAACATCGACTGGCTCCAGCAGCAAATCTCGCTGGAGCCGGATTTACGGCAGCTGGAACAGAATATCGCCAGCGTCGAACCGGGCAGCGGCGGCGTCTTCTGGCAGCCCTACCTCAACGGCGAACGCGCGCCGTTCTTTAGCCCCGAGGCGCGGGCCGGTTATTTCGGCATTAGCCAGCACACCACCCGCGCGGAGCTGCAGCGGGCGGTGTTCGAAGGGCTGGCCTACGCCATCGTCGACTCGCTTCAGGGCTACCCGCAGGGCGGCGAACTGTACCTGACCGGCGGCGGCGCGGCTTCGGCGACCTGGCTGCAAATGATTGCCGACTGTACCGGCAGAACGGTGGTTTCCAGTCCTTTCAACGAGCTTAGCGCGCGCGGCGCGGCGATTCTGGCGGCGCGCAGCGTCGATGCCCTCAGCCGCTATCCGGCGCTGGAGCAGACCCGCTATCGGCCCAATCCGCAGGCGCATAGCCGCTACGCTGCGCTCTATCCGGTTTACCGCCTGCTGCGCGAGCAGATGCTCCCGGTGTGGCAGGCCCGCCGCGAGGCGCTTCAACGTATTTCTCAGGAATAACGCATATGAAAATTGTTTTTACCGCCGAGCACGCCGGCGACCTCAGCGCTTTTCAGCAACTGGGCGAACTGCGGGTGGAAGGCTGGGCGCTGGGCAAGCCGAAGCTGAGCGCAGGCCAGCTGATCGAACTGGCCCATGACGCCGAGGTGCTGGTGACCAGCTATGATGAGGTGACGGAAGCGGTGATCGCCGCCTGCCCGCGTTTACAGGTGATCGCCTGCACGCGCGCCAATCCGGTGAACATCGATACCAAAGACGCCCAGGCGCGCGGTATCCGCGTGCTCTATACGCCGGGGCGCAACGCCGACGCCGCCGCAGAGCTGACGCTGGGGCTGATGCTGAGCCTGGCGCGGCATATTCCGCAATCGCACGCGGCGCTAAAGCGCGGCGAATTTACCCACGCCGAGAACGCCGCGCAGGCCACCCAGAGCGGGCTGCGCCGCGATGTGGTGTGGGACGTCAGTCCGCAAAGCCCCTATGAAGTGTTTAAAGGCAGCGAGCTGCGCAACAAAACCCTGGGGCTGATCGGTTACGGTAATATTGGCCGCCGGGTGGCGCGTATCGCCCGCGCCTTTGGCATGGCGGTACTGGTGGTGGACCCGTTTGTCGCCGCCGAAGATATCAACGAACCGGGTTTGCAGAAAACGACGCTTGAAGGGCTATTCCGCGAGGCGGATATCGTGAGCCTGCATCTGAGCAGCGGCCCGCACAGCGATGGGTTGGTGAACGCGCAGCTGTTGAATAGCATGAAGCCGGGCGCGCTATTGATTAATACCTCGCGCGCGGCGGTGGTGGACGAAGAAGCGCTGATTCACGCGCTGCGCCACGGCCCGCTGGGCGGCGCGGCGCTGGATGTCTACCATCGCGAGCCGCTGTGGCGCGACCATCCGTTTGTCACCGAGTTTGATAACGTGATTATTACTCCGCATATCGCCGGGGCGACCCGGGAGAGCATTGCTAAGCATACGGCGATGATTGCCGCCGACCTCCAGCGCTATGTCGCCGGAGAGCCGCTGCTCTATCAGTGGCGTTAAGCCGCGCTTGCCGCCGCGCAATGCGGCGGCGAAGCTTGTTATCCGCGACGGTGGGTCGCCATAAACGCCTGCGTATGCTGCCAGTCCACCACGCCGGCATCCGATCCCATCCCGGTCGCCACCAGCGCGGCGACGGCGGAAGCCACCTCGCACGCCGCTTTGACGCTTAACCCCCGGGCCAGCGCGGCAATAAAGCCGCCGCAGTAGCTGTCGCCGCAGCCGGTGGTATCTACGGCATCGACCCGGTACGGCGCGATATGCTCGACGGCGCCGTCGCGGGTCAGCAGCCAGGAGCCGTTCTCGCCGTCCTTCAGAATGCAGGTTCCGACGCCAAGCGCAAAGAAGAAGCGGGCGATCGCTTCCGGCTGGGTCTCTCCGGAGAGATACGCCGCTTCTTCAAGGGAGGGCATAAAGTAGTCCACCGACGGCAGCAGCGGGCGCAGCAGTTCCAGGGTATGTTCATTGGGGGCAATCAAATCGAAGCTGGTGGTGACGCCGCGAGCCTTCGCCGCTTGCAGCAGAAGGGCGCTCTGCCCGCGATCCATCGCCGCCAGCAGGCCGGTGCCGCCGTGGTGCAGGAAGCGGCAGTCGAGGACGGCATCAAACTCCTCTTCGCGGATAAAAAGCGTATCGGAAGCGCCCCGGCAGTGTAGCGCCGGGCGCTCGCCGTTGGGGCGGATGGGCAGGATCGTCGCCGATGTTTCCTGCTGCGCGGTGCGCCGGATCAGCGAGCAGTCGATCCCCAGGCGCGCGTAGCTGGCGAGGATAAAATCGGCTTTTTCATCTTTGCCGAGGCAGGCCACCGCGGCGGTGCGAATGCCCAGCTTCGCGGCGTTAATATTGGCCCCGGCGGCGGTTCCTGCGGGGTTAAGGCGGATTTGTTCGATAAAGGCTACCCCGCCGCGCGGCGGGATGTCGATAACCGGACGACCGGCGATATCAAGAATAGTCAGGCCGACAAAGACGGCGTCAAAGGTTGCCATGAGAGCTCCGCTTAACGATGGGTCTGGCGCAGACGCGCCTGCCAGAAGGAGAGGGCCAGCGCCACCACCAGAATCACGCCAACCAGCGCGTCTTTCACCAGGTAGTTCAGCCCCATCAGGTTCAGGCCGTTATCGATGATCGCCAGAAATAGCACCCCGCCGAGGGTGCCGGCGATGCTGACCCGACCCAGCCGGTTGAAGGCGGTGCCGATAAAGACCGCGGCGATGGCGTCCATCAGGTAGGCCTGGCCGGCCAGCGGCGTAAACTGGCGCAAGTTGGCGGAGAGAATGACGCCGCCGACGGCGCACAGCGCGGAGGCCGCCACCAGCACCCATAGCATGGTCCGGCGATCGCGGATCCCGGCGATCCGCGCCGCTTCGCCGTTCTGGCCGATAGCGCGTACGTATTTGCCGAACAGCGTGCGTTCGGTCATCAGCCAGGCCGCCAGCCACAGCGCCAGCACAATCACCACCGGCGTTGGAATACCGGCGATATTGCCGACCGCCAGATCGTGATACTCCGGCGCCATCCGGCGGTAGGAGATAGAGCCGCCGCCGTCGGTATAGATGCGTTCGGCGCTGCTGGCGATAAACCAGGTGCCGAGGGTGGCGAGGAACGGGCGAATCTGGCAGACCAGGATCAGGAAGGCGTTCAGCAGGCCGATAATCACCCCGCCGAGCAGCGCGCAGCCCACCGCCGCCTGCCACGGCAGGTGCCAGGTTTTGAGCGCCACCAGCGCAAAGGCGGCGCCGAAATCAAGCGCGACGCCGACGGAGAGGTCAATCGCCCCGGCGCTAACGATAAGGGTCATCGCCATCGCCACGATCAGCAAAATCGCGCTGCCCTGCAGCAGATTGGCCCAGTTATCGAAGGTCAAAAATACCGGGTTCGCCCAGCCGAACAGGGCAATCGCCAGCAGGGTAATCCCGCCGAATCCCGCCCGGGAAAGCCACGCCAGCGGGCTGCTGCCGGTTTGACTCGTTGATGGGGTCTTGAGCGTCATCTGGCTCATCAGTTGCCTCCTTTATGTCTGACCGCCGACGCCGCCAGCACCACGAGGATCAGGCCGCCTTTGATCGCGCCCATCCAGAAAATATTCACCCCCAGCAGGCCGAGCCCGTTCGAGAGCGCATTGACCAGTACCGCGCCGAGCAGCGCCCCCCAGATGGTGACCACCCGACGCCGCGAAAACGCCGCGCCGATAAAAGTGGCGAGGACGGTTTCCAGCAGCAGCGGCGTCGCCGTGCCGCTGGAGCTGCCGGAGCCTTGGCTGAGCAGCGGCAAAATCGCCAGGCCGGCGGCGATGCCCGCCAGCAGCCAGACGATAATGGTCAAACGGCGAACGTTGAGCCCGCTCATCTGCGCCATATCGCGGTTACCGCCCACCGCCTGTAAATGCTGGCCGAAGCGGGAGTGGTGGAGCAAAAACTGAAACAACGCGAAGACTGCCAGCAGATAGAGCAGCGGCAAGGGAATGCCGAAAAGATCGTTATCGCGAAAGGCCACCATCAGCGGGTCGTTTACCGCGATGCGCCGCTGTCCGGTCAGCAGGTCGGTCAGTCCGGTGAAGGCCACCGAGGTTGACAGGGTCGCCAGCAGCGGCGGCAGACCCGCCGCCAGCACCAGCGTAGCGTTGACCGCGCCGCAGGCCAGGCTCACGGCAATCAGCAGTAAAAACAGCGCCAGGTACGGGGTGTTCCACTCGGCCATGCCGAGGCTGAGCAGCGCGACGCCGAGCACCGCGATGGCGGGCAGCGACAGGTCGATGCCGCCGGAGACCACATCATCGCCGCCGACGGCAATCACGCAGACCAGGCCAAAGCAGAGGATCGCCAGCGGCACGCTCTGCACCAGCATCATGCTGATATTTTGCCAGCTTAAAAAGAAAGGCGACTGCAGGCTGAGCCAGACCAGCAGCGCAAAAAAGAGAATCAGGGGAAATTTTTCGATAAGCGTCGTGATGCCCGGAAGGGGGCGGCGCTGGATACCTGCACTCATACCTGTTGTTCCTGTCCACCGTTAATCGTCACCAGCAGCGCGTCCAGCGTCAGCCCGCGGGACGGGAGGTTGGCCACCAGCTCGCCGCGCCACATCACCAGGATACGGTCGCAAAGGCCCAGCAGCTCCGGCGCGTCGCTGGATGAGACCAGCACGCCGCGACCGCGATCCGCCAGCTCGCGGGTACGCTGATAGATATCGCTGCGCGCGCCGATATCCACCCCGAGGGTGGGTTCATCGAGAATGAAAAGCCGCGCATCGGTGCCCAGCCAGCGGGCGAGAATCGCCTTTTGCTGGTTGCCGCCGCTCATAAAACGTACCGGCAGTTCCGGACGGCCGGGGCGGATGGCGAGCTGTTCGATCCAGCCGCGCGCTTTATCCAGCGCTTTGCCGCGATGCTCCCAGCCGAAAGTGGCGGTTTCCGGTAGCGAAGCCAGATTGATATTGTCGGCGGTGGAGAAGGGGAGAATCAGCCCCTGATGGCGACGGTCGCGCGGCACCAGCGCCAGTCCGGCGCGGGTCGCCTGATACGGCGTCCGCAGCCGCTTCGCCTGGCCGTCGATGCTTATCGTGCCGCTGCGGGGGCGGCGCAGCCCGTAAAGCAGATCGACCAGCACGTCACGCCCGGCGCCCAGCAGCCCGGCGACGCCGACGATCTCTCCCGGCTGAATATCAAAGCTAATATCGTGCAGCTGCTGACCGTCGCTGAGATGGCGAACCGATAGCACCGGCGCGGCGGCATCGACCTGATGCGCGCTGCTCTGGCGAGGGGTATAGAGCTGTTCAATGTCGCGACCGACCATCATTTTAATCAGCGCGTCGGTATTCTGCACGAGGTCCCGGTCGGGATAGCCGACGACCTCGCCGTTACGCAGCACCGTACCGCGATCGCAAAGGGCGGCGATTTCGTTGAGATAGTGGGAAATATAGAGGATCGCGATCCCCTGCTCGCGAAGGCGCAGAATCGCTGAGGAGACCAGGCTGGCTTCCTGCGCCTCCAGCGGCGCGGTGGGCTCATCGAAGACCACCAGCTTTGCCGCGCCGTCGATCAGCGCCCTGGCGATTTGCACCAGCTTGCGCTCGGCGAGACTGAGGTCGCGGATCAGGCGGCGGGGATTGATGTCCAACTGCCAGCTGTCGCGAAAAAACGCCTGGGTGGCGGCGTTCATTCGCCCTCGGTCCAGCACCCCCCAGCGGGTGCGATACTCCTGGCCGAGGAACACCGATTCCGCCACGGTAAAGTGCGGGATCAGGTTGAGCTCCTGGTGAATAACGCGGATGCCCAGCGCTTCAATCGCCGCGGGATTGCCGAGCGGCAGCGGCGCGCCGTCCAGCGTGGCGTTGCCGCTATCGGCCCGGTAGACGCCAGCGAGGATTTTTATCAGCGTCGATTTTCCCGCGCCGTTCTCGCCGATCAGGCCGTGAATTTCACCGGGGTTCAGAAGCAGCGTGACCGCATTTAATGCAGTCACGTTGGCAAAGCTTTTGCTGATCTGGTTCATCGCCAGGCCAGCGGCGGGGTTCGTCCCGCCGGAGGATTGAGTGATCACTGCAGTTCGCCATATCCCAGCTGTTTGTAGACCGCTTTCGCCTCCTGCGGGCCTTTCACCGGGACTACCGGAATAAAGGTTTGCAGCGGCAGCTTCTGTTTGTCGAAGTAGCGCGCGACGTTATCGGCGGAGGTCTGGCCAATCAGGTGCGGCTGCTGGGCGACGTTGGCGACGAACGGGCTGCCCGGTTCGGCCATGATCTCCAGGGTTTCCGGGCCGGCGTCGATGGCGGTGACTTTCACGTCTTTATCGCGTCCGGTCTCTTCCAGCGCCTGAACAATACCGATTGCCGGCTGATCCCAGCAGGCCACGTGAATTGCGTCGAGCTTACCTTTCGGGTACTGGCTCAGCAGTTCGAGGGTTTTCTTCCGCGCGTCTTCCGGGGAGTTGGCAAACTGTTCGGCCAGCTCCGGCTGAATAATATGAATATCCGGGTAATCTTTAAGGACATATTTCCACTGGTCGTAACGAATGCCGCAAATACGCAGGGAGCTGGAGAATGCGTTAAATACCGCGACGTTGCCTTTGCCGCCCAGTTCATCGGCCATATAACGACCAATGGTTGACCCTAAAGTGTAGTTATCTGAGGTGGTGTTATTGACCGAATATTTCGAAACGTGGTCTACGGTAAATACCGGAATGCCGGCATCGCGTAGCGCTTTGAATTTAGGCTCAACGGCGCTGTCGCCCAGAATGCTAATTACCGCATCAACCTTACGCGACAGTAAAATATCGTGGTTATTCGCATGAACCTGGTTATCGCGGCCGCCGTCGACGCCGATCGCTTTACCACCCAGTTTCTCTACCTCTTCAGTCGCACCCTTATAGGCTTCACGATCCCAGAAGTGCTGCGTGCCGACCACGGCGACGCCGATGGTTTTTCCCTGAAGCGATAACGCCTCTGCCGCCAGAGCGTTAACGGAGGCAAGCGAGAGCAGGCCCAGCGCGATGGGCAATAATTTCATTTTCTGCGACATTGTTATTATGGTCCTGTGATGGAGGTGGCTGCGGAGCAGTAGCATGACAATAACCGCCACGCAACCTCAAATACAAAATATGTCTAAGTTATATCAACAATGTTATATCGCAGATTTGCCTGAGGAAAACTTAAATTTGTCATCGGCAACCTGAAAATATTTCATGATGCGGCTTTATCCATTTTTATTTTGTGGGTTTAATTTGCTTGCCAGTATTATTTATTCAAAACACTATTGCTGCTTAATTATTATTAATGTGGCTCTTTAATATATCGCTTTATGCAATAACCTTGAGTCATTCTTAATGGATAATGCCTTTGATGCAGTGGATTGTATGGCTGCCGATGTTTTATTTTTATTGTTCCGGCGATTTATTATAGCGACCATTATCGGGTGACAAACAACAGGCACTATGAAAAAACAACATAATCTGACCGTGATGCACTGGGGGACCTGGCAGGTCCAGGCCCGTGACGGCAACATTGAGGCGGTGACGCCGGTGCCGTGGGATAAAAATCCCTCACCTATTGGGCAGTCGCTCCCGGATGCGGTCACCAGCAAGACGCGCATTCGCCGTCCGGCGGTGCGCGCCGGCTATCTGCAAAATGGCCCGGCTTCCCGCGAGGGGCGCGGTAAAGAGCCGTTTGTGGAGGTGAGCTGGGAGGTGGCGCTCGATCTGCTGGCGCGTGAACTGAATTCGGTCAAAGCGCGCTGCGGCAATGAAGCGATTTTCGGCGGTTCCTACGGCTGGGCCAGCGCCGGGCGTTTCCATCACGCGCAAAGCCAATTGCATCGCTTCCTTAAGTGCTTTGGCGGCTATACCGCCAGCACCAATACCTACAGCAGCGCGGCGGGCGAGCGCATCCTGCCGCATATTCTCGGTCCGCTGAGCCCGCTGCACCGCCAGCATACCCACTTTTCCGAGCTGGCGCGCGAGTGTCAGCTGTTCGTCGCGTTCGGCGGCCTGCCGCTGCGTAATGCGCAGGTCAACGGCGGCGGCGCCAACGATCATATGCTGAAATACTGGCTGGAAAAGATGCAGGAGCAGGGGACGCGCTTTATCAATATCAGCCCGGTGCGCAATGACCTGAGCGCCGTGGAGAGCGCAGAGTGGCTTGCGGTTCGTCCGGGGACCGACACCGCGCTGCTGCTGGCGCTCTGCTACGTGCTGATTACTGAATCCCTCTACGACAGCGCTTTTGTCGCCAGCCATACCGTGGGCTTCGCGCCTTATCGCGCCTACCTGATGGGGGAGCGCGATGGCGTCGCAAAAACGCCGGAATGGGCGGCGGCGATAACCGGTATTGAGGCGCAGCGAATTGCCGCGCTGGCGCGCGAGATGGCGAGCCTGCGCACGATGGTCAATATCTCGTGGTCGATTCAGCGGGCGCGCCAGGGCGAGCAGGCCTACTGGGCGACGGTGGCGCTCACCGCGCTGTTGGGGCAAATCGGTACGCCGGGCGGCGGGTTAGGATTTGGCTACGCCTGTACTAATCTGGCTGGGGCGGCGCGGAAGGCCTTTTCCGGGCCGCGTCTTCCGGCCGGGGATAACGCCGTGAACAGCGTGATTCCGGTGGCGCGTCTTTCCGATATGCTGCTGCATCCGGGCGAAGCGTACGAGTTTGACGGCCAGCATCTGCGCTACCCCGATATTCGTCTCGTCTACTGGGCGGGCGGCAATGCGTTTCATCATCATCAGGATCTTAACCGCCTGTGCGAAGCCTGGCGGCGGCCGGAAACGGTAGTGGTACATGAGCAGTTCTGGACCGCGCAGGCCAAATTTTCCGATATCGTTTTGCCGGCCACCACTTCGCTGGAGCGGGAAGATATCGGCAGCGGCGGTCACGATGGCTTTATGATCGCCATGAGCGCGCAGATCCCACCGGTGGGCGAAGCGCGCGATGATTACGCCATCTTCTGCGATCTCGCCGAACGGCTGGGGTTCGCTGAGCGTTTTAGCGAGGGGCGCGACGCCGGGCAGTGGCTGCGGCAAATCTACGAAGCGTCGCGGCCGCGCGCGCAGGAAGAAGGGATCGTGTTGCCGTCGTTTGAGGCGTTCTGGCAGCAGGGAGTGCTGGAGTATAGCGCGCCGGAGAAACCGCAGGTCTTTCTGGCGGATTTTCGCGCCGACCCGCAGCGCTATCCGCTCGCCACGCCGTCCGGCAAGATTGAGCTTTTTTCAGCAACCATCGCCGGATTTGGCTATCGCGAGTGCCCAGGCCACCCGTGGTGGGATGAGCAGGAGGCGCAGCGGCAGCGGCAGGAAGCGGCGCGCTGGCCGCTGCACCTGCTCTCCAGCCAGCCGCGCACCCGTCTGCATAGCCAGTACGATCACGGCAGCGTGAGCCGGGCGACGAAAATTGAGGGACGCGAACCGCTGTGGATGCACCCGCAGGATGCGCAGGCGCGGGATATCCGCGAAGGCAGCGTGGTCAAGGTTTATAACGCCCGCGGCGCGATTCTCGCCGGCGTGCACCTGAGCGAGCAGATTTTGCCGGGGGTGGTGCAGATGTCGACCGGCGCCTGGTACGATCCGTTGGATCCGAATGAAAAGGGATCGCTGGATAAGCACGGTAATCCCAACGTGCTCACCGAGGATCGCGGCAGTTCGCGCCTGGGGCAGGGCTGTAGCGCCCAGAGCTGCTGGGTGGAAATTGAGCCATGGCGCGAGGCGCTGCCGCCGGTGACCGCTTTCGATCCGCCGAGGTTTATTGGCGCTTAGGCGCAGGGAATCGCCGGGCGATAGCTGGCCGCCTTGCCCGGCCTACAGGATCATCGCCGTCTGCGGGTCGGCTAGCCCGGACAGGCGCGCCACGCGCGGCCTCCGGGAAAACGCCATGAGAGTGGTGATAAGCCTGTTCACCCGTTGAGTCGCGGCATTACGCCAGCCGCGGGTAGGCGCTGGCGATATCGTCCCCGGTAAACTGGGCAATCCAGCCTTCCGGGTTGTCGAAGATGCGGATGGCGGTGAAGTTGGGCTCAGAACCCATATCAAACCAGTGCGGCGTATGCGCGGGAACCGAAATCAGGTCGTTCTTCTCACACAGGACCTGGAACACCTCATCGCCAATATGCAGGCAAAACAGACCGGCTCCCTCGACGAAGAAGCGCACTTCGTCTTCCCCGTGGGTATGCTCGTTGAGAAACTTTTCCCGCAGCGCCTCTTTTTGCGGATTATCCGCGCGCAGGCTGATCACGTCCCAGCTCTGATAGCCTTTCTCTGCCACCAGCTTATCAATCGCATGCTGATAGGCGGCAATAACCGTTTCTGCGGTTGGCGCCGCGCCTAAATCACGGTCGGCCTGCCAGCGCTCAAAACGGACGCCTTTGGCGTTGAGCTGCTGCTGGATCTCTTCGGCGTCAGTGCTGTGCCAGAGCGAGTTTTGCGGGTCTTTCACGGAAAAAATGGTTAATGCGCTCATGCTGGGATCTGCTCCGGATGAATATCGTCAAAACGCTGAACCTGCGGATGGTGGCTGGCCGGGTCGCGGTCGCCGCGCACCAGCTGTAGGGTGCGGAAACCGGCCTCTTCCGCGGCATCCAGCTCCTGATGAATATCGGACAGGAACAGGATGGCGGCAGGAGGCTGTCCCAGCTGCTCAGCAATGTTGCGGTAGGACTGCGCTTCACGCTTGGCGCCTACCAGGGTATCGAAATAGCCGTTGAACAGATGAGTAATATCACCTTCATCGCTGTAGCCAAATAACAATTTCTGCGCAGCAACGGAGCCTGAGGAATATACATATAAATCAATACCCTGTGACTTCCATTTTTCCAGCGCCGGCAGAACATCCGGATACAGGTGGCCGGTAAAGTCGCCATGAACGTAGCCATCGCGCCAGATAATGCCCTGCAGCGCCTTGAGGGCGGTCGATTTGCGGTCTTCATCCATAAAGGCGAAGAGGGTAGCAATAAGTTCTTCGGCGCCAGCCGCCGGCTGGGCGATCTCTTCGCGCAGGTTATCGAGAATGGTCTTCACCGGCTCGACAAACTGCTGAGCGGTAACGAAACCGGCCAGGCGTTCGCGGGCGTACGGGAACAGAACGTTGTGGACGAAGCGAATGTCGCTGGTGGTGCCTTCAATATCGGTCACGATAGCGCGGATCATGAGTTCTCCAGAGTGAACGGTAGGTCGTGCTGACGGTGGCGTTGTGTTGATAGCGGTTTTTCAATCATAAGCGAAATAACGTTATCATTTAGACGTCTAAGCGTCTTGATTGCCAAATATTAACATCGTGTTATAGTGGCTTCAACAACAGCATCACAAACGGTACAAAAAGAATGAGCAATAAGCCACTGATTCCTGAGAGTAAACTCCCCTCACTGGGCACGACCATTTTTAGCCAAATGAGCGCCCTGGCCCAGCAGCATCAGGCGATTAACCTGTCGCAGGGGTTTCCGGATTTCGACGGCCCACGCTATCTGCAGGAGCGACTGGCATATCATGTGGCGCAGGGGGCCAATCAGTATGCGCCGATGACCGGCGTGGCCGCGCTGCGCGAAGCCATCGTCGATAAAACCGAAGAGCTGTACGGCTACCGTCCCGATGCCAACAGCGACGTGACCGTGACCGCCGGAGCGACGGAAGCGCTGTATGCGGCGATTACCGCCCTGGTGCGCGCCGGCGACGAGGTTATCTGCTTTGACCCAAGCTACGATAGCTATGCCCCGGCGATTGAGCTGTCGGGCGGCGTGCTGAAGCGTATTGCCCTCCAGCCGCCACATTTTCGCGTTGACTGGCAGCAGTTCGCCGCGAGCCTCAGCGACAAAACCCGACTGGTTATCCTCAATACGCCGCACAACCCGTCAGCAACGGTGTGGCTGCGTGAAGATTTTTCCGCGCTATGGCAGGCGATTGCCGATCGTGAAATCTACGTGCTTAGCGATGAAGTTTATGAACATATCTGCTTTGCCGCCGAAGGCCATTCCAGCGTGCTGGCGCATCCGCAGCTGCGCGAACGGGCGGTAGCGGTTTCTTCATTTGGCAAAACCTTTCATATGACCGGCTGGAAGGTCGGCTACTGCGTGGCGCCTGCCGCCATTAGCGCCGAGCTGCGGAAAGTGCATCAGTATCTGACTTTTGCCGTCAATACGCCCGCGCAGCTGGCGATTGCCGATATGCTGCGTCGCGAACCGGAGCATTACCGGCAGCTTCCGGCGTTTTACCGCGAGCGGCGGGATCTGTTTATTGATGCGCTGCGTTCCAGCCGCCTGGAAATTTTGCCCTGCGAAGGGACCTACTTCCTGCTGGCGGACTATAGCGCCGTCTCGGATCTGGATGATGTCAGCTTCTGCCGCTGGTTAACCACTGAAATCGGCGTCGCGGCGATCCCGCTGTCGGTGTTTTGCGCCGATCCGTTCCCGCATAAGCTGATACGCCTGTGCTTTGCCAAACAGCCAGCAACGCTGCTGGCTGCGGCGGAACGTTTGTGTCGTCTGTAGTTATTTAACGGTCCACGCCTGAGAAAATTGACGGTCGCCGAACATCTCCACCAGACCGTTGATTTGCTTCAGGCGCAATACTTCGTCTGAATCCATACCTAACTCTTTGCCGATTTTAGCGTCGGACCAGCCGAGATGCGTCAGTTCCTGGACAATTTCCGACATCGCATGAATCTGATGCCGCCCCCGCGCCCGGTTGTGGCGAATGGTCGCGGCCATCAGAGAATCACGCTTAGCGCCGTTATTGTCCAGGCAGGCGATGGGCAGATAGCCTTTCAGCCGTTTTTTCAGCGCCGCTTTGCCGCTGGCCAGCTCATGGCGATGAAAACCATCGATAATGGCGTAGCGCTCATGCTCCTGTTTCAACACCACCACGGGTTGCGTGAAGCCGTCCGTTTCCAGCGAGGTGAACAACAGGCGCTTTTCTGGCGGCGCAAGGTTATTTGGGTTGTAATCATTAGGCAAAACGTTTTCCTGTTTGACCCACAGTACGCAATCAACCGGTTGTGATTTGAAGGGGCTATATTTATGCAGAGTCTGGCGGAAGGCGTTAAGCGCAGTAATCTTTTCCTCTTCATCTTCCAGCGATTGCAGATAGCGTTCAATAGCCTGGATTAATTGTCGTTGCATAGTATTCCCCATTGCTGGCGCTTCTTATTCATACGCTCGCGATAGCGTTTATATTGATGAGATTTGGTCGGACTAAAAGAGAGCTGGCGGCACCAGTAATCATTGTTCAGGAGAACTTTGCAGATGCGCCGCCATGAGGGGATATCTTTGGAGCCAATATCCGCCGGTTGGGTATCCGGAATATCCGCCATTCCCCGCTTCTGGTACCAGTGCAGATAAACAGCGATTTTATTGCGATAGTGTTCCGCCGTTTTCTCCGGCATGCTATCGAGCAAGAACAGGGCATAGCTTTTCCACGTGTGGTGCTCCGGCTTATCCAGCTTCCGATGACCGTAGAACTGATTATCGTGACCGGCATAGACCCCGCCGCAGTGGACGCCGCTGACGCGCTGGCACATGGCAGCCCAGCGTTCAGGCTCCAGCACATGGTAGAGCCACAGCCCCTGGCGCTGTTCCGGGCCAAAGGGTTCGCAAATACGCATATAGCGCAGCGGAACGCCCGCCTGATACATCAAGTTATAGAGCGGGTTATAGGACAGGCCGCTTTTACCAAACCAGGTCCAGATATCGGCGGTTTTCCAGTCGTAGATAGGATAGATGTACCACGCGTGACCGCCCGGCGCTGAGGTGGTCCAGGGTTTATCGTCGGCAAAGCGAAGCTTACGCTGCGAGGAGATGGCGATAAACCGATTAAGCGATTCATCGGCGCGGATGCCGACCATAACCGCCGCGGGACGGTTTTGCGAAAACCAATCGGCAAATTCGCGGACGAACGTTTCAAAGCTCATACCCGATTGATAAAACGGGAAATAGCCGGGATCGGTAATCGCATCTTTCGGCGGTTGGCGCACCCAGTTCGCACCGGGTTCCCAGCACTGCCATTCGGGGTTATATTGGGTCAGCGAGTTTTGCGTGGTGAGGGGCAACGCCACCCAGAAAAATTGCTCAATAACGTCGCGATACTCTTCGCGCATCCTTTCGCAATGCGCAATGGTGCAGGAAAACTGCGCTTCCCAATCAACAAACAGGACGCAAATCTTTTTGCCTGTATGGCGGGCATGCTGCGCCGTGAGATGCAGCATGGTTGTTGAATCTTTACCGCCAGAAAAAGAGACGCAAATACGGGAGAAGTTTTCCATTACCCACTCTATTCTTTGCTGGCTAGCCTGCAGAACGGACTCTGGTAATGGAAGTTTTATAAAAGACACAGCCATTATTCCTTTAATGCGAAAGATACTTTTTACTTATATCATACTCTTTTTGTAATCAAGAGGTTGGTTATTATTCATCAATTTAATGAAATTATTTTAATTATTCGATGGCGTTATTTCTTTCGAAGTCATCGATAAATTTTGCAAACTTTGGATCGTCTATATTTACCCGGTTGTAAATCATGTAAATGTTGATGGCGGGGATCTTAAACGGCGCCTCTATAATTTTAAACTTATTTTGAAAGCTAATGTATTCTAAAATACAGGTCGGCACAAAACCGATTAAATCAGTTTGTTGAATAACATTAAGTATGGCAGTGTATGAATCGCTACTGAAAGCGATTTTTCTATCAGCAAGAATGCCGGCAGCCTGGTTCTGAAAGGATTTAGTTCCCTGATCGTTAGACAGGTAATAAGTAAATCGTTCCTGCAGTATGGCCTTCGTCGTGGTCAGTGATGCCAGCCTGGGATGGTTTTCATTACACACCAGCGAAATGTCCATTTCCTGGATGCGTTTACAGACGGTGGCTCGCGATGACAGCGGCAGAGTGCTGAATACCAGGTCGGCTTTACGGTAGGATAACAAGCTTTCTACCGACTCTCCTGATGCCAGCAGATCGTGATGCTCAACGTACAGGTTTGAATCATTTAATAACATATGAAGCAAATTGGTTGTTTTAGGGGTAATAAAAAGCTGCGGGGCATAAACCACAAGACGTTTCTTTAATTCAGAACGATTGGTCAGATAAATAGTTTGTTCTAATTGATTTAGATTTTTTTCAAGATGATGATGCAGATTAACGCCTACCGTAGTCGGCGTTATCCCTTTACCTGAACGAACGAATAGCGGGTCATTGAGCTGGTTACGTAGACGCTGGAGAGATTGACTGACGGCAGAGGGGGTAATAAATAGCGTTTCCGCCGCTTTACTGATGCTTAAGTGCTGGTAAATACATTCAAAAATAACGAGTAGGTTCAGATCGAATTTCTTGAGATCGTAAAGATTAGCCATTTTCAACGTCCTGTTAAGCTGGCGGTAAGAAAAATAGATTATTATATGGTCGCATCATATTTGCTGGGTGAATATTTGTTTCTTATTATTTATTACTCGCGTCGTCATTAAGTTTATCTAAATATATACCACCGTCGTACATTCCGCCAGATCCTTTTGTTTACCGCAACGCCTAAGGCTGAAGGGCGTTTATGAAGTCTGACTTTACCTCCTTCATAATCTGTAGTTTTTCTTTATCTGCGGCCTAATCGCGTGTTGAAGCCTATTTTCGTTATCATAGGGTCAATTACCGTTATGACGTTGACGCCGGTATCGTTTATCAACCGATGAGGGTCATTAAGGCGCTTCCTATGTGCCGGCCGGGAGGAAGCTCATCGCGGAAGCCGGGGATTCAGATCCGTATGAACAGGGGGCAATTTAGTGAAGACCTGTAAAATCAATGATAAAAGCCAGGGCTGCGGTAAAACCTATTACAGCCATAGGTAAGACCTGAAGACGCATGGATTGCCCTTTCGTTCAGCGGGTGATGTAATCGCTGAGCTGTTACATTAAGGTGTAGAGCGCAACACATTGCCAGCTACTGGCGCTGAACCTACCTGCGGGTGTTTCAGGTAACGGGGCCGCCTGCGAGGGCGGCCTTTTTACTTTTCAGCGCATATCATGCGAAACGCGGCAGAAGTTTGCCATCGCGTTGACAGGTTCACAAAGTTGTCTTGTTCCGGTTGTTAGATAACGCTTATTGATTCGATAATGCAAACGCATTGGTCGAGTCAGGAAAAATTCGTTAACTTAGACCTCAACGAAAACACGGAGGAAGTATAGATGTCCTTAATTAATACCAAAATCAAACCTTTCAAAAACCAGGCGTTCAAAAACGGTGAATTCATCGAAGTAACCGAGAAAGATACCGAAGGCCGCTGGAGCGTCTTCTTCTTCTACCCGGCTGACTTCACTTTCGTTTGCCCGACCGAACTGGGCGACGTCGCAGACCATTACGAAGAACTGCAGAAGCTGGGCGTAGACGTGTACTCCGTCTCTACCGACACCCACTTCACCCACAAAGCGTGGCACAGCAGCTCTGAAACCATCGCCAAAATCAAATACGCGATGATCGGCGACCCGACTGGCGCCCTGACCCGTAACTTCGACAACATGCGTGAAGATGAAGGTCTGGCAGATCGCGCCACCTTCGTTGTTGACCCGCAGGGTGTTATCCAGGCTATCGAAGTTACCGCTGAAGGTATCGGCCGCGACGCGTCTGACCTGCTGCGCAAAATCAAAGCAGCTCAGTACGTAGCTTCTCACCCAGGCGAAGTTTGCCCGGCTAAGTGGAAAGAAGGCGAAGCGACTCTGGCTCCATCCCTGGACCTGGTCGGCAAAATCTAAATTTCCATCGTCTTTCACGCCATAGCTGCGTTGGCGTCGCCTGCTCACCCCGGGAGCTTACTTCAGTAAGCTCCCGGGGATTCTCAGGCTCGCCGCCTTGCTCTGACGCGAAATACTTTGGAAATTATTTCAGTCATGGGCGCACCGGCGCCCGTTTTATTCCAACATCATGATGCAAGCGTATTCAGGCTGCCTGGACAAGGCCGCTTGCATGATGATGTTTTAAGCCCAGGAGATAAAAATGCTCGACACCAACATGAAAACCCAGCTCAAGGCTTATCTTGAGAAGCTGACTAAACCTGTTGAGCTGATTGCCACGCTGGATGACGGCGCTAAATCGGCAGAAATCAGGGAACTGCTGGCTGAAATTGCTGAACTCTCAGATAAAGTCACCTTCAAAGAAGATAACGGCCTGGCGGTGCGTAAGCCGTCATTCCTGATTACCAACCCCGGCTCCAGCCAGGGGCCGCGCTTTGCTGGCTCTCCGCTGGGACATGAATTCACCTCTTTGGTTCTGGCTCTGCTGTGGACCGGCGGTCATCCGTCAAAAGAAGCCCAGACCCTGCTGGAGCAGATCCGCAATATCGACGGCGATTTTGAATTCGAAACCTACTATTCGCTTTCATGCCATAACTGCCCGGATGTGGTTCAGGCGCTGAACCTGATGGCGGTACTGAACCCGCGCATCAAGCACACGGCGATTGACGGCGGAACGTATCAAAATGAAATCACCGAACGCAACGTGATGGGCGTACCGGCGGTATTTATGAACGGTAAGGAATTTGGTCAGGGCCGCATGACGCTGACTGAAATCGTGGCTAAAGTGGATACCGGTGCGGAAAAACGTGCGGCGGAAGAGCTGAATAAACGTGAAGCCTACGATGTCTTAATCGTCGGTTCCGGCCCGTCCGGCGCAGCTGCAGCCGTTTACTCCGCGCGCAAAGGCATTCGTACCGGCCTGATGGGCGAGCGTTTTGGCGGCCAGGTGCTGGATACCGTGGATATCGAAAACTATATCTCAGTACCTAAAACGGAAGGCCAGAAACTGGCTGGCGCATTAAAAGCGCACGTTAGCGAATACGATGTTGATGTTATCGATTCCCAGAGCGCTTCAAAACTGATCCCTGCGGCGGTTGAAGGCGGTCTGCATCAGATTGAAACCGCCTCCGGCGCGGTGCTGAAAGCGCGCAGCGTGATCATTGCCACCGGCGCGAAATGGCGTAACATGAACGTGCCGGGTGAGGATCAGTATCGTACCAAGGGCGTAACCTACTGCCCGCACTGCGACGGCCCGTTGTTTAAAGGCAAGCGCGTGGCGGTGATCGGCGGCGGTAACTCCGGTGTGGAAGCGGCAATCGATCTGGCAGGCGTTGTTGAGCATGTTACTCTGCTGGAGTTCGCGCCGGAAATGAAGGCCGACCAGGTTCTGCAGGATAAAGTGCGTAGCCTGAAAAACGTCGATATCATCCTTAACGCGCAGACCACAGAAGTGGTGGGCGACGGCAGCAAAGTCACCGGCCTGCAGTACCGCGACCGGGTGAGCGGCGATGAACACCACGTGGCGCTGGCGGGGATCTTCGTTCAGATAGGTCTGCTGCCGAATACCACCTGGCTGGAAGGTGCGATTGAGCGCAACCGCATGGGTGAAATCATCATTGATGCGAAATGTGAAACCAACGTGAAGGGCGTTTTCGCCGCCGGCGACTGCACGACCGTTCCGTATAAACAGATCATTATCGCCACCGGCGAAGGTGCGAAGGCGTCGCTGAGCTCGTTCGATTACCTGATTCGCACTAAAACTGCATAATTCATAATAAAGTAAGACTCAACCTGCACAGTAAAGAGGCTACCCTTGGGTAGCCTCTTTTTTTTAGCTCGCTGGAGTTATCTGACCACCATCACCGGAATATGGGCATGACGAATCACGCTTGAGGCGTTGGAGCCCAGCAGGTGCGTGCTGATGGAAGGATTGCGGGAGCCAATCACGACCACATCGGCTTTTATTTCATTGGCCAGTTCATTGACCATATCGCGCACGTTGCCAAAGCGGACGTGCATTTTGATTCGCGACGGGTCAATGCTGAAATGTCCGGCCATCGTTTTCAGGCGCGTTTCTGCTTCGTGCTGCAAGTGCTCTTCAAAGCGGCGCAGGTCGGCGGTAAAACGACTCATCGTGAAGCTTGATGAGCCGGGTAGTACGTGGAGAAGATGGATAACCCCGTCCTGCTGGGCTAAAAACTCGGCATGGCGAACGGCTTTATCGCTTAACTCCATTTCAAAGACATCAACGGGCATAATGATTGTTTTATACATATGCATTCCTCCTTGTTCGTCTGCTTTTATATCAACACATTATAGGAAAGTATTGTGCCATTCAGGTCGCAAAATTGTCAGATCGGCTGGAGTGCGGCGTAAAAGTTTGTCAAATGAGAAGTGAAGAGTGAAAAGCTCAGAAAGAGGATGTAGATACATCCTCTGGATAAAGCGTGAAACGCCTCAGGCAGGAAGGGGGTTAACGGTGGAAATCGCCAGCGGCTTCCGGCTGATAGAGCAGTTCCAGCACTTCAAGGTGCGTTGAGGTGCCGCCCGGTAATTCCCAGTGGATCGCGCTGCCGACTTTTAATCCCAGCAGGGCGGCGCCAACCGGGGCCATAACCGATAGCTGAGTGGCGCTATCCGTTACCTGGGCCGGGAAAACCAGGGTGCGGATGCGCTCTTCGCCGGTTGTTAAATCGCGAAACCTGACCTGGCTATTCATGCTGACAACATCATGCGGCATGGCTTCAGGGGCCAGCATTTGCGCGCGGTCAAGCTCGTCATTTAGCGCGTCCGCGACCGGCGAGTTGGCGAAAGCCGGCTGTTCCAGCAGCCTGTCAATGCGCTCTGCGTCAAGTTCATTAATGATGATTGCGGGTCTGGTCATCTCATACTCCATGTTATCCAGGAACCTGTCCGTAAAAGAAAACCCTCACCGAAAATGGCAAGGGTTAATGTCCTCTCATCATACTGAGACTTGCTGGTGGTTTGAAGTGATTAAACGCACATTCATTAACGAACGATAGCTAAGTCGTATAAAACCTAGCCGGCTTTATCCAGCAGAAATTGCTTACCGCAGTTTCCCGGATGGGGCTGGGGTAAGAGTGAGTTAGCGGATAACGGGGCATTGATGGCCGCGGCTTTGATGGAGATTTGCATCTCTGTCAGATAGGCGGGGTTGCCGTTGCAGGTCAACTTGAACGCCTTAACGTTCTGTTTTCCATAGGCCTGAGCGACCGCGGCGTTGAAGTCATCCCGGCTAACGGTTTGCCCGTAATGTTTGGCCAGGAAAGCGCCAAGAGGCCCTTGCTTAATTTCGCCGTTCAGGCGCACCATGGCGCCGAAATAGTTGTCAGGATCAAACCCAAAGCAAACGCCATGCTTGGCGTATTCATAACGTTCAAGGCATGAGTTGCCGCCCGAACCCGGCATGACGCCGTTAAGTTTATTTGCCATTTCCAGCGATAGACCGGTTTCCGCCGCCCGACATTTTTGCCCGGCTTTCGCTTCAGGCATGTTGGGAACAGGGCGGGTCGCGCAGCCAAAACGCATCCAGCGGCGCTCGTCCACTCCGCGCGCGGCAATGGATTTTGGCAGGCTCGGCCACAGGCCGTGAACGGTGAGGAAATCGGCTTTATTGCTGAGTTCCTGCTGCAGGCGACACTCTTCCGGCTCGCCGCGGTTTCGGTCTTGCATACTTTGGCAGAACCCCGTTTGCCAGGAGAGAGCCAGCACGTAGCGGTCAAAATCACCGTATTGCGTGGCGATCAGCGGATCCGCGCTGACCTGGGCGGCGCTAAGCAAAAGGGCAATGGCGACGAAATCCTTCCTGAACATTTTTATTCCTGATGACGAATGGTCATTGATAACATTGCGTTATTAAAGCATAAAAAAGGCGCCAACAGGCGCCTTTTCACAGGGTTTCACCGTTAGCGGATTGCGCTGCCGGGAACCAGCACTTCGGTGGCGATAATCACCACTAACAAACCCACCAGAACAGGGACAGAGGTCCGTTTTACCACCTCAAACGGCGAAATTTTTGCCATCCCGGCGACGGCGACCACCACGCCGGATACCGGCGAAATGGTTCGGCCAAGGTTAGACGCCTGCAGCATCGGAATCGAAAGATAAGCCGGATTGATACCGGAAGAGTGCGCCAGCTTCGGGATCATCTCAACGAAAGCATAGAAGGGGGCATTACCAGAGCCTGTGGTCATCGCCGCCAGCATGGTCAGAATGACCAGTACCAGCATCAGAATAATACTGGCGGAGCCGAAAGAAGTCGCAATGGAGATCAGGCCGTTAATAAAGCCAATGGTACTCAGCCCCTGAGCAAAGACGCCGGCGGCAACCAGCAGCATCACCACTCCGGCAAACGCGTCAGCCATGCCGCGATACGCCGCCTCCAGGCCGTTAAACACATTTTTGGTGTTAAAGCCGCGGCAGAATTCCAGAACCGCCGCCAGCAGCATGCAGAGAACAAGGATAGTGATGATATGCAGCTCTGGGCCCCATTTGCCGTCGAAAATCAGTACTCCGATTATCGGGGTAAACGGCAAAATGGCGTAGAAGGCGGGAGCGGTGGTGGTTATCTCGTTTACATCGAGCATTTCATGGGCGACGTTTTCTTTTTTATCCAGGTAGCGCTGCCAGAAAAAGTGAGCGATCGCCATGCAGATAATGGCGACAATCGAGATAGGCAGCGTGGTTTTAAAGGCAAAGTCAATCAGCGGCATTTCGGCGGCCTTAGCGGCCAGCACGACATCGCCGGAGGTCGGGGACAGAATAATCCCCGCCGGAGAGGCGCAAATAGCGGCGGCGGCACCGCGGCTGATGCCAACGTTGACCATGACCGGGAACAGCGTCGCCATCAGCAGCACCCCCAGACCGGTTGCCGAGGAGACGGCCAGCGACATCAGGCAGGCAACGAAATAGGCGGCGATCATCAGTAGATAGGGTGAGTTAATGAAGCGCAGCGGTTTCGACGCCAGCTTCACCACCATGTCATTGGCGCCGATGTGCGTCATATAGGTCGCGAACCCGCAGAGCATCATGATCATCATGCCGAGGTCGCCGCCGCGGCTCATAAGCAGTATCTTGATATATTCAACAATATCGGTGGCGGAGTAACCGGTGCTCTTTGCGTCGCCAGGTAAAATCTTATGCCCCATTAGCGCACTGGCGATGAGTAATACTAAGCCACCGACGAACAGCACGCCGGTGGCGGAATAGCCTTTAATGATGTAGCGGGCGACGCCCACAATGACCACAATCCCAATCAGGATCTCTACTAGCGTAAGCATTCTTTTACCCCTAAACCATTAACCCAAAGAATCTGCTGATAAATAAAGCGAAGGAAAAATTAAGTGAGCGAATGTGCCTAAAAAACGGGCGAAACTCGCTGATGCAAATCAATAAATCGATGAGAATCTCTCTCTGACGGTACAAGGCCCGCATAGTTAAACGTCAGGCGAGGGGGATTTCAGATTTTTTGTACCGGGCAAATCAAGAGTTTGCCTAATTCCGTTAAGGTAGTATTAAGTTTATCTTTGCTATCTTACTCCGCTTTAAAAATGATACTGGTAAGAGAACGTGTTAATGCGACGTCGATTTATAGGATTTTTTCTTGGATGCCTGGGCCTGCTGCTATCATCCACCTCCGCTAACGCATCGTTTAGCTCGACGCTTCGCGACGGCTACAATACGCTAAGCGATAACGTCTCGCAGACGTGGAATGAGCCTGAGCACTACGATCTTTATATCCCCGCGGTGACCTGGCATGCCCGTTTCGCCTACGATAAAGAGAAAACGGACCGCTATAACGAACGCCCGTGGGGCGCCGGCTTCGGGGTTTCGCGCTGGGACGATAAAGGGAACTGGCATGGCATCTATCTGATGGCGTTTAAAGACTCTTATAACAAATGGGAGCCTATCGGCGGCTATGGCTGGGAGAAGACCTGGCGTCCGCTGGCGGACGATAATTTCCACCTTGGTCTGGGCTACACGCTTGGCGTGACGGCGCGTGATAACTGGAAATATATCCCGATTCCGGTCGTGCTGCCCCTGGCTTCCATCGGTTACGGCCCGGCAACGTTCCAGATGACCTATATACCCGGTACCTACAACAACGGTAACGTTTACTTTGCCTGGGCGCGCATTCAGTTTTGATGCGAATTTTGATAGCCATAAAAGAGATAAGCGGACTGTCTTGTGGAAAAACAAAGACTAAAGGGAACGAGGTACAAAAAGATAGAGACTTTTATCACTTTTTAGCAAAGTTGCGCTGGACAAAAGGTACCACAATTGGTGTACTGATACCCGACACAGTATTAGTGTCGATTTTTTCATATAAAGGTAATTTTGATGTCTAAGATTAAAGGTAACGTTAAGTGGTTTAATGAGTCCAAAGGATTCGGTTTCATTACTCCGCGGCTGGCGGCATGAGAGAATAGCCAGAACGCAGCGGCGGTCATGGCAAATGAGCCTAATAAGTTGACGAGTACGTTGAGTAACGCCCAGCTAAAGCGCCCCTGCTGCAGGAGAAACACCACCTCGGCGGAGAAAGTGGAGAAGGTGGTCAGCCCGCCGCAAAAGCCAGTGGTGATAAGCAGCTTCCACATCGGATCGATATCCGTCAGGCGATTAAACCATGCCAGCCCTGCGCCGATAATAAAAGCGCCCAGCAGGTTAGCGGTGAGCGTACCAATGGGGATAGCATGATGCATGGGGTTAAACTTCATACCCAGCCACCAGCGCAAAACGCTGCCGGTGCCGCCGCCAAGAAACACAGCCAAAAGGAGTTGCAACACGGTCATTCCCTGTTTATTGATCGAGACTAAACTTCGAGTGTAGCGCGCGAAAGACCTCACTGGCTACGACTAACCTGATGGGAGAGAAAAGATGTTTGTTGCTGCCGGACAATTTGCCGTAACGCCGGACTGGACGGGAAACGCGCAGACCTGCGTCAGCATGATGCGCCAGGCCGCGGAGCGGGGGGCGTCGCTTCTGGTTCTGCCTGAGGCGTTGCTGGCGCGAGACGATAACGATGCGGATTTATCGGTTAAATCCGCCCAGCAGCTGGATGGCGGCTTCTTACAGCTCTTGCTGGCGGAGAGCGAAAACAGCGCGTTAACGACGGTGCTGACCCTGCATATCCCTTCCGGCGAAGGTCGAGCGACGAATACGCTGGTGGCCCTGCGTCAGGGGAAGATTGTGGCGCAATACCAGAAACTGCATCTCTATGATGCGTTCAATATCCAGGAATCCAGGCTGGTCGATGCCGGGCGGCAAATTCCGCCGCTGATCGAAGTCGATGGGATGCGCGTCGGGCTGATGACCTGCTACGATATACGTTTCCCTGAGCTGGCCCTGTCGTTAGCGCTCAGCGGCGCGCAGCTCATAGTGTTGCCTGCCGCGTGGGTAAAAGGGCCGCTGAAGGAACATCACTGGGCGACGCTGCTGGCGGCGCGGGCGCTGGATACAACCTGCTATATTGTCGCCGCAGGAGAGTGCGGGACGCGTAATATCGGTCAAAGCCGTATTATCGACCCCTTAGGGACAACGCTTGCCGGGGCGGGAGAGCGGCCGCAGTTGATTTTTGCCGAACTTTCAGCTGATTATATTCAGCAGGTACGCGAGCGCCTGCCGGTGTTGCGCAATCGCCGCTTTGCGCCACCGCAATTATTATGACGTTTTTTTAAACAAGGCTTGATTCACCTTGTTACAGATTGCTATTGTGTCCGCGCGTCAAATAGCCGTTAATTGTATGCGTGTATGATGGCGTATTCGCAGCTTGTATTAGAGAAGAAGGTTAGCTATGGGTGAGATTAGTATTACCAAACTGCTGGTAGTCGCAGCGCTGATTATCCTGGTGTTTGGTACCAAAAAGTTACGCACGCTGGGTGGAGACCTGGGCTCGGCTATCAAAGGCTTTAAAAAAGCCATGAGCGATGACGATGACAGTGCGAAGAAGACCAGTGCTGAAGAAGCGCCGGCACAGAAGCTCTCTCATAAAGAGTAATTCGCGACGAGTTTCCTGATGAAGGAGGCTCGCTTCCGACGGGGAGACTGCGTCGGCAAAGAGGCCGCAGCGTTAACGCTGCGGCCTCTTTATGTTATATGCACGAAGTTTCGCCGAAAAAGATGCAACCAACTGTTACCGCGTCGGGTTTTTTACTGAGTAATGGAATGCATCGGCAGGATGGGCCGCAGCGCGAAAAATATTACGCCGCGGCCGGAGGGGTTACTTCACTTCCATGCCTTTGGCCTGCAGGTCGGCATGATACGACGAACGAACGAACGGGCCGCAGGCAGCATGGGTAAAGCCCATGGCCATCGCTTCGGCTTTCATCTCTTCGAACTCATCCGGGCTCACGTAGCGCTGTACCGGCAGGTGATGGCGGCTCGGCTGCAAATACTGGCCTAACGTCAGCATGGTGACGCCGTGGCGACGCAGATCGCGCATCACTTCAACGATTTCAGCGTTGGTTTCGCCTAAACCAACCATCAGGCCTGATTTCGTCGGGATCTCTGGATGCGCTTCTTTAAAGCGTTCCAGCAGCTTCAGCGACCAGTTGTAGTCGGCGCCCGGGCGTACCTGGCGATACAGGCGCGGCACGTTTTCCAGGTTATGGTTAAACACGTCCGGCGGCGTCGCCTGGAGGATTTCCAGCGCACGATCCATACGGCCGCGGAAGTCCGGTACCAGGGTTTCAATTTTAATCGTCGGGCTTTTTTCACGAATCGCTTTGATGCAGTCGGCAAAGTGCTGAGCGCCGCCATCGCGCAGATCGTCACGATCCACGGAAGTCACCACCACATAGCGCAGCGCCATATCGGCGATGGTTTGCGCCAGCTTCTGCGGCTCGTTGGCGTCCGGCGTCACCGGGCGACCGTGGGCAACATCGCAGAACGGGCAACGGCGGGTACAGATGGCGCCCAGAATCATAAAGGTTGCCGTTCCGTGGTTAAAACATTCCGCGAGGTTGGGGCAAGAGGCTTCTTCGCACACGGAGTGCAGGCCGTTCTTACGCATCGCTGCCTTGATCCCCTGGATACGGGACGAGTCAGCCGGAAGTTTGATTTTCATCCATTCCGGTTTTCTGAGCAGAGCTTCACGCTCAGTTGCCACGTTTTTCACCGGGATAAGGGCCATTTTATCGGCATCGCGGTATTTAACACCGCGTTCCATCACAATGGGTTTACTCATAGCGTGCGTGTTCCAGTTGCGAGTGACGAAGGAAAGCGAATCAATTCAAGTAAATGTTGCATTTATCAACTATTTTTGAATTAAACGCAGGCAGTATATCATTGATACGGGGGATAAAGCAGCCTGCTGGCCGGCAAATTGTAAAATAGTTGTTGTTTTATGCTTTTCCCTCACGTGCTTTATCGACTAAAAAGCCTGGCGAATCGTCTCGACGATCTCTTTCAACAAGGGCTCCTGCGCGCTGAGCTTGTTATAGTGCAGCGCAATATCAATTCTTTCTTCCCGTAGAGGCGGAAAATCGATCATTTTTAAGGGCCAAATCTTCTCGACCAGCGAGAACATTCCGGACGTGATTAGCCCCAGCATATCGCTGTCGTTGACCAGGGCTGCCTGAGTTAACAGATTGTAGCTGCTGAACCCATAGCGACGTTCGCCGAGATGCTCCTGCAGGTGGCGCAGGATGGTCGTATAGCGCTGGCCTTCAGGCTGCAGAAGCGCGAATTCATATTGACTCAGGTTTGCTGAGGTTGCCGGCAGCGCCAGGGCCGGATGCCCTGCCCGGCAGAAGATATGTACGCTATCCTGAAACAGCACATGGTGCGTAATCGCCTGCCCGCTATGGGGGAAGCTGTCAATCAGCAGGTCAACCTGACGCTGGTTTAACTGGCTGGCCGCGTCGGTGATGGCGACATTGTGCAGCAAAATCTGGGGAAAGACGCTCCGCAGCTGTCTGGTGATAACCGGCATGATCAACGCGCCAATGGCCGGCGAGGTAGCCACGGTTATCACCCGCTCGCTACGGGTATTTCCGGTTAAATCCAGGGCGTTGAGAAATGCTTCCATACCCTGGCTAATATGCTTATGAAGATGCGAGGCATAAGCCGTTGGCGTCACGCCCTGGCCCTTACGGATAAAAAGCGGGTCAGGGAAGAGGGCGCGCAGTTTGTTGATGGACTGACTAATCGCAGAGGGCGTGATATTCAGTATTTTGGCCGCGTTGACGATACCTTTATGGACGTAAACCGCTTCAAAAATAGTGAGTAAATTGAGATCAATATTACGCAGAATGCGAAACATCTGTCGATCGTGGCGATCGTCAAGGCGTTCGGTTGGTTCTGGCTGAGAGTTATTTTCGTCCACTCTATATTTCCGCTAGTGATGATTAGCACCATTATAGCGGGCACAATGATTTTATTAGTGATAATTGATTGCAAAAATAAAGACTTAATCCAGCCTGATGGAAAAATGTGACGTCCCGCGCTCACGGGACGTGATGGCTAGCGGGATTGAATAAATTCCGCCGGCGGATCGTTCAGTAAAGCCAGCAAATTGGCGGCGAGGCGTGGCGCGACGGTATCCGTACGAGCATCAGGCCGCCACTGGCGCATCTGCGTCATCTCCATTCCGGCATAACCGCATGGGTTAATCCTGAGGAATGGTGACAGATCCATGTTGATATTCAGCGCCAGACCGTGGAATGAGCAACCTTTGCGGATGCGCAAACCCAGAGAGCAGATCTTCTGTTCGCCCACGTAGACGCCGGGCGCGTCTGCCCGCGGGTGCGATTCAATACCATACTCCGCCAGGGTGTTAACGACAGTTTGCTCTAAAAGAGTCACCAGCTCACGCACGCCTAGCTTGCGGCGTTTAAGATTCAGCAGAACGTACATCACCTGCTGTCCGGGGCCATGATAGGTGACCTGTCCGCCGCGATCGCTCTGAATAACCGGTATCTCGCCGGGGACCAGAACATGTTCAGCCTTTCCGGCCTGACCCTGCGTGAACACCGGATGATGCTCCACCAGCCAGATTTCATCCAGGGTGGCATCGTCGCGACTATCGGTAAACTCATGCATTGCCTGCGAGACAGGTTCGTAAGGTTGCAGGCCGAGCTGGCGGATGAGGATTTTATTGTGCTGCAAAACAACGTCTCCGCAGAGAGAGAATGATTTGAGTGGGGGAGTATATCACAGCGAGAAAGACCCGGCGCAGGGCCGGGTCGGGGGAATCGATTTACAGCACCATCCGTACGATTTCAATATTGCCCAGTTCTTCATACAGGGTTTCTACCTGCTCAATGTGGGTTGCATTGATGGTAATAGAGACTGAGTGGTAGTTGCCTTTGCTGCTGGGTTTTACCGTCGGAGAGTAATCACCTGGTGCATGGCGCTGTACCACTTCAACCACCTGGTCAACCAGCTCCGGCAACGCCTGTCCCATTACTTTGTAAGTAAATGGAGTAGGGAATTCAAGCAGTTCGTTAAGTTTGGTTTTCATGTCAGCTCCGGTGTTACAACAAAAAATAATAACTCCCACGACGTGTGGGAGTTATCAGGATATCTAGTATATGGGGATGTAAATCACACTTTCAAGTGGTCGATTTTTAACCAAACCAGTGATGGAACATTAACTTAATGTAATCAATGATTTTGCCGAAGAAATTGCCTTCCGGGATTTCCTGCAGTACGACCAGAGGGCGCTGATCGATCGTTTTGCCATCCAGCTGGAAGTTAATCGTGCCGACCACCTGATTTTTCTGCAGCGGCGCATGCAGCTCGGCGTTATTTAGCACGTAGCTGGCCTTCAGATCTTTCATGCGGCCGCGCGGGATAGTCAGATAAACGTCTTTATCCACGCCGAGAGAGGCGCGATCGCTATCGCCGAACCAGGCGGGTTCAGAGGCGAACTCTTTACCGGCTTTAATCGGGTTAACGGTTTCGAAGAAGCGGAAGCCCCAGGTCAGCAGCTTTTTGCTTTCGGACTCGCGGCCTTTGTAAGTACGGCCGCCCATTACGGCGGAGATCAGGCGCATCTGGCCTTCGGTTGCGGAAGCCACGAGGTTATAGCCCGCTTTGTCGGTATGGCCGGTTTTAATCCCGTCGACGTTCAGGCTGTTGTCCCACAGTAGTCCGTTGCGGTTGAGCTGGCGAATACCGTTGAAGGTAAACTCTTTTTCTTTATAGATGGTGTATTCGTTCGGGACATCGCGCACCAGCGCCTGGCCAATAAGCGCCATGTCGCGCGCGGAGCTGAACTGACCATCGGCATCCAGGCCGTGAACGGTCTGGAAGTGGGTGTTTTTCAGGCCAAGGGCGTTAACGTAGTTGTTCATCAGGCTGACGAAGGCATCCTGGCTACCGGCGACGTAGTCGGCCATCGCCACGCAGGCGTCGTTGCCGGACTGCAGGTTGATACCGCGGATCAGCTGGGAAACCGGCACTTGCATACCCGGTTTAAGGAACATCAACGAGGAGCCTTTAAAGACCGGGTTGCCGGTCGCCCATGCGTCGTTACCCACGGTGACCAGATCGGACTCTTTAAACTTGCCCGCCTTCATGGCCTGACCAATCACATAGCTGGTCATCATCTTGGTCAGACTTGCCGGGTCACGGCGGGAGTCGGCGTTGTTTTCTGCCAGTACTTTGCCTGAGTTGTAATCGATAAGAATCCAGGATTCGGCGTCAATCTGCGGGGCGCCTGGGATCATAGTTTTGATATTCAGGTCATCGGCGCGGGCAGCGGAGGACAGCGCTGCCACGGAGAGCGCCGTAACGAGTAAACGAGCGGTAAAAGAGGTCTTCATGGTCTGAACAACGGCATCCGTGATGGAGTTAAAAAAGTGCCTTACTATAACAAACGCACTACGAACCAGCATCCGACATTGCGCACGACTTTGTTAATGACTTTGTCATGCGCAACGAGCAGGGGACGCGGGTGCGATGCCTTTAGTTGGCGCGAGTAATAAATGACTGCAGCTGAGCTTCGCTTTGCAGACGCTGCTGGATCGTGCTGGCCTGCGCTTTGCTGCTGAATGGGCCGAGCTGAATCCGCCATACCGCGCCGTTTTGCGTGACGCGGCCCGGGACGGAAAATTGCTGGCTCAGACGCTGCTGGTACTGCTGGGCGCGCGATTGATCGCTGACGGCGCCGACCTGCACGACGAAATCTCCGCCGGCGCTGGCCGCTGCGGCAGGCGTCACGGCGGCAGTGGCGGCTACGGCAGGCGCCACGCTGCCTTGTACTGAGCCTGGTGCGGTAACCGGCGCGGTTTGCACGACAGGCTCGCTGCCTTCCAGCACGCCGTTATTCAGCGGCGTCGGCGCGCCGAGGAAACCGCCGCTGCTAACCGGAGCGCCGGTAGTGTCTTCCGGCTTCAGGGTTGAGTTACTGATGGCGTGCACGTCAGTTTGTGCGGGTTGACTCATCCCCGCGCTGTTATCGCCGTCAAGATTCGGGCGGGCAGGCAGGGCATAGGTCTGTTTGGCCACTGTCGTACATGCCATCCCCGGACCGGAAAGCGAGCCGTCCGGCGCGACGACGATCGGATCGATGCGCACTTTGGTGTTATTCGAGGTATTGAGGCGATCGGCTGAGGCGCGCGACAGTGAAATCACGCGATCGTTACCGTAGGGGCCGCGATCGTTGATACGCACTACGATCATGCGGCCGTTCGCCAGGTTGGTGATCCGCGCGTAGCTTGGGATCGGCAGCGTGGGGTGGGCTGCGGTAAGCTGCGTGGGATCAAACGCTTCACCCGATGCGGTCAGATTGCTGTTAGGCTCGGCGTCGTAGATAGCTGCGAAGCCCGCCTGGGTGAAGTTAGAGGGATCCTGAACGATTTTATAGCTTTTGCCATCGCGTTCGTAATCCTGATTCGCCGTTGCGTTAGGCGTTTCATACTGCGGATCGGCGCCGCTAATTTCCACCGTCGGGCCATTGCAAACGGCCGGCTGTGGAGTGCTGACCGTTTTTTGTTGAACGTCTTCACCCGAACATGCCGCCAGCAGCCCTGCTGCTATGCAGATCCCCAGCCATTGCTTACGCATCGCGAACCCCTTACACGCTTTTCGACAACATTTTTCTGTGAGTATGGATCGACATAACGATACCAAACCCGGCCATCAATACGATTAGGGCAGAGCCCCCGTAGCTGACCAGCGGCAAAGGTACCCCCACCACCGGTAAAATACCACTTACCATACCAATATTTACGAAGACATAAACGAATAAAATCAACATTAAACCGCCGGCCATGACCCGGCCAAAGGTGGTTTGCGCCTGGGCGGCAATCCACAACCCGCGCATGATAAGCAGAATATAGAGCGCCAGCAGGATCAGCACGCCAATCAGCCCCAGCTCTTCCGCCAGTACGGCAAAGATAAAGTCGGTATGGCGTTCAGGCAGAAACTCCAGCTGCGACTGGGTTCCATGCAGCCAGCCTTTCCCGCGCAGCCCGCCGGAGCCGATGGCAATTTTTGACTGAATAATGTGGTACCCCGCGCCGAGCGGATCGGTTTCCGGGTCGAGCAGCATCATTACGCGCTGGCGCTGATAATCATGCATCAGGAAGAACCAGAGGATCGGAATAAAGGCGGCGACCAGCACCACGGCGATACCGATCAGACGCCAGCTCAGACCAGACAGAAAGAGCACGAATAGACCGGACAGGGCGACCAGAATCGAGGTCCCGAGGTCCGGCTGCGCGGCGACCAGCAGCGTGGGCAGGAAAATCAGCACCAGCGCGATAGCGGTATTTTTCAGCGATGGCGGGCAAACGTCGCGGTTGATAAAGCGCGCCACCATCAGCGGTACGGCTATTTTGGCGATTTCCGACGGCTGGAAGCGGACGATGCCGAGATCCAGCCAGCGCTGCGCCCCTTTAGAGATGGCGCCGAAGGCATCAACCGCCACCAGCAGGATAATACAGAATATATAGAGATAGGGCGCCCAGCCCTCATAGACCCGCGGCGGAATTTGCGCCATGACGATCATAATAACAATCCCCATGGCGATCTGGCCGATTTTACGCTCCATCATGCCCATGTCCTGACCGCTGGCGCTCCAGATAACCAGCGCGCTATAGGTCAGCAGCGCCAGCAGGATAAGCAGCATGGTGGGGTCGAGGTGGATTTTATCCCATAGCGATTTTTTATTCGGATTATCAGTCATTATTGATCCTCCCCAGCCGTTACCGCCGGGTTTTCACTCGGCAGGTTGGTGTTGTTATCGCCCAGCATTATATGATCGAGAATCTGACGCATAATGGTACCGACTGCCGGACCTGCGCCGCCGTTCTCAAGAATAATGGCCACGGCAACCTGGGGGTTGTTGTAAGGGGCAAACGCCGTCATCAGTTTATGGTCACGCAGGCGTTCAGCGATTCTGTGCGCGTTATAGGTCTCGTTGGCTTTCAGGCCGAAGACCTGAGCGGTACCCGATTTGGCCGCAATTTTATACGGCGCGCTGGCGAAGTATTTATGCGCGGTACCGTTGCCGCGGTTGGCGACGCCAAACATCCCGTCTTTGGCGATTTCCCAAAAACCAGAGTGAATATCGCCGACCGGCGGTTCATGGGGCTGAACCCACGGCACCGGTTTGCCGTCCTCCACCGTGCTCTGCAGCAGGTGCGGCACTTTAACCACACCGTCGTTAATCAGGATCATCAGCGCCTTGTTCATCTGGATAGGCGTTGCGGTCCAGTAGCCCTGTCCGATCCCGACCGGAATGGTATCGCCCTGGTACCAGGGTTTCTTGAAGCGCTTGAGCTTCCATTCGCGGGTCGGCATGTTGCCGGAGCGCTCTTCCGCCAGGTCAACGCCGGTATAGTGGCCATAGCCGAATTTGCCCATCCACTCCGACAGGCGATCGATACCCATATCGTAGGCAACCTGATAGAAGTAAGTATCGGCCGACTCTTCCAGCGCTTTAGTGACGTTCAGATGGCCGTGGCCCCACTTTTTCCAGTCGCGGTAGCGTTTATCCGAGCCGGGAAGCTGCCACCAGCCGGGGTCAAACAGGCTGGTGTTGCGGGTAATAACCCCGGCGCTGAGCGCCGAGACGGCCACGTAAGGCTTAACCGTTGATGCTGGTGGATAAACGCCCTGGGTCGCGCGGTTGACCAACGGCGTATTAGGATCGTTAAGCAGCCCGGAGTAGTCTTTGCTGGAAATACCATCAACGAACAGGTTGGGGTCGTAGCTTGGCGTCGAGACCAGCGCGAGGATGGCGCCGGTACGCGGGTCTGTGACCACGACCGCCGCGCGGCTGCCGGCCAGCAGCGTTTCAATATACTGCTGTAGCTTCAGGTCGAGCGTTAAATAGATATCGCGTCCGGCCTGCGGCGGAACCTCTTTCAGCTGGCGAATTACCCGGCCGCGGTTGTTTACTTCAACTTCTTCATAGCCGGTCTGCCCGTGCAGGACATCTTCGTAATAGCGTTCGATCCCCAGCTTGCCGATATCGTGCGTGGAGGCGTAGTTAGCCAGCTTTCCCTCTTTATCCAGGCGATCGACGTCTTTATCGTTAATTTTGGAGACGTAGCCGATAACGTGGGTCAGGGCTGAATTATAGGGATAGTAGCGGCGCTTATAGCCTTTGACTTCTACGCCGGGAAAACGGTACTGGTTAACCGCGAAACGGGCGACCTGTACTTCGCTGAGATTGACTTTCACCGGAATGGAGGTAAAGCGGTGGGAGCGGGCGCGCTCTTTTTTAAAGTTCGCTACATCGTCATCGGTGAGATCGATAACGTCGCGCAGCGCATCCAGCGTTTGCTGAACGTTGTCGACCTTCTCCGGCATCATTTCCAGCTGGTAAATCGTGCGGTTGAGCGCCAGCGGCGTGCCGTTGCGATCGTAGATAATGCCGCGGCTTGGCGGAATAGGGACCAGCTTGATGCGGTTTTCGTTTGAACGCGTTTGATAGTCGGTGTAACGCACAATCTGCACGTTATAAAGATTGGCGATCAATACGCCGGTAAGCAGCAAAATCCCCAAAAAAGCGACCAGCGCCCGGCGCACGAACAGCGAGGATTCAGCCGTATAGTCGCGGAAAGAATTCTGTAATTTCATTCGCTGCTTAGTCTACCCTGGTCATCATTACTCACGGTGGTAAGGGTGGTTGGTGGTAATGCTCCACGCCCGATACAGACTCTCGGCCACCAGTACGCGAACCAGCGGGTGAGGTAAGGTGAGCGTTGAGAGCGACCAACTTTGTTCCGCTGCCGCTTTGCAGGCGGGTGAAAGGCCTTCCGGGCCGCCGATGAGCAGACTGACGTCCCGGCCATCCTGTTTCCAGCGTTCCAGTTCGCGCGCCAGCTGCGGCGTATCCCATGGTTTCCCCGGAATATCCAGGGTGACGATGCGGTTTTTGCCTGCGGCCGCCAGCATCATTTCACCTTCTTTTTCCAGAATTCGCTTGATGTCGGCATTTTTGCCGCGTTTTCCGGCGGGGATTTCCACCAGTTCGAACGGCATATCTTTTGGAAAACGGCGCAGATATTCGCTAAAGCCGGTCTGAACCCAGTCCGGCATTTTGGTGCCAACGGCTACCAGGTGCAGCTTCACGCGTTAACTCCAGAGTTTTTCCAGCTCGTACAGACGACGGCTCTCTTCCTGCATGACGTGAACCATAACGTCGCCGAGATCGACGACAATCCAGTCCGCGGCGGCTTCGCCTTCAACGCCCAGCGGCAGCATACCGGCGGCGCGAGACTCTTGCACTACGTGGTCGGCGATGGACATAACATGGCGCGTAGAAGTGCCTGTGCAGATAACCATGCAATCGGTGATGCTGGATTTGCCATGAACGTCAATGGCAACGATGTCCTGACCTTTCAGGTCATCAATTTTGTCGATAACAAAATCCTGGAGTGCTTTACCCTGCAAGAGTTCCCCCTGGGTGTGTGAAGAGTGATAATAATAAACAGCCTGACAGTATACCTGAACTGGTAGCAAAATCGGGATAAATGTCGATAAATAGGCGGTTAAGGCCGCTATCATCCCATCCATCGCCGATGATTGCATCGCCATTTTTGTAAAACAATTTCTGCAAAGTTCAAATGGTAAATGCAGCCTGGCTGCGGAGAATAACAGCCTGCTTTGCCCTGTCAATGGTCTGCGCGCAATTCTTCTTCCGCCAGCCAAACTGCCTGGCTATTCAGCACGCGCAGGGTAGTGAAATCGGGCTGGAGATCGACAAGGCTCCACGCGCCGTGCTCGATGGGGAAGTGCCACATCGCCGAATCCGGCATATTCAGAAGTTGAGCGATTAACAGGCTAAGCACGCCCTGGTGGCCGACGATCAGCAGATGACTAAGTTCCCGGTGTTGAGGGAGGGCGGCGGTGAAGCCGGAGACGCGTTCGGCGAACGCCTGAAAGCCTTCACCGTTTGTGGGCGCCGCATGCTGCCAGTCGGCGCACCACGCGGCGTAGTTTTCCGCATCTTCATGCTGTAAATCGCGATGGTGGCGCATTTCCCAGTCGCCGAAGAACATTTCATTGAGCTCGGCGAAGGACTGGCGAGGGACCTCACGGTCGCCAAGCAGCAGGCTGGCCGTACGCTGGGTGCGCTCAAGTTCACTGCAAAACACGCGCTGAAAAGGAACGGCCTGCAGCCGCTTTCCCAGCGTTTGCGCTTGTCTGATTCCGCGTTCGGTTAAGGCTGTGGGAGCATGTCCGCTATAGAGGCCCGCGACGTTGGCCTCGGTCTCGCCATGACGAACTAACCATAACTTCATGATGACCCTCTCGAAAGGAGTCTATAAGACTCTCCTTGTGGCAAGGCTAGCAGTAGAGCTTCTGCTCATGGATATAGTCGAGCACGGTTTCCGGCAGCATGTCCGCGCAGGGCTCGCCAGCTTCAAGACGCTGGCGAATCAGGGTGGCAGAAATATCAAACCACGGCGTTTCGGCCAGGTAGATAACGCCCGCCGGGCTGCTATGCAGCCGCTCGACGTCATGAGTGAGATGTTTGTCCAGCCACTGCTGATCCTGCTCGCACGCCATGGTCAGCGGATAACCCGGGCGTCGGCAAACGATCAGATGTACGTTATCAAGAATGCTTTCATACTCGTGCCAGGTGGTAAAGGTGAGCAGCGAATCCTGGCCAATGATAAACGCCAGGGGGCGCTGTGGCCCTTGCTCCTGGCGCCACTCGCGTAGGGTTTGCGCTGAATATGACGGCGTGTCGCGCTTAAGCTCACGATCGTCGAGGATAAACAGCGGTTTATCCGCGATGGCCAGCGCCAGCATATGCCTGCGTTGGTCGCTGGTGGCTTCGGGCTGCGGGCGGTGCGGCGGCACATTGTTGGGCACGATGGTGACTTTATTGAGGCCGATAAGGTTGGCCAGAATTTCCACCGGTTTAAGGTGACCGTAATGCACCGGATCGAAGGTGCCGCCGTACATCGCCTGTAACTGAGTCATATCAACCATCAATAAAAACGTCTGCCAGCGCTTTATGGCAGAGCAATAAAGAGAGACTTTCCAGCTCGGGCCATACGGAGTGCCCGTAATCCTGCTTGAAGGTAAGCTCCGCGCGGGTCAACAACGTGACGGCCTGACGCAGCTGGTCGGCGCTCAGGCGTGCCAGCGCGTCGCTGACCAGCTGGCGGCGGTTTTGCCATACGCGATGCTTGTCAAACAGCGAACGCAGCGGCGTATGGGCCGATTGCCGCTTCAGGTTGACCAGCAGCAGCAGCTCGCGCTGTAGGGTGCGCAGCAGGATAGCCGGCTCGCTGCCTTCCAGACGCAGCTGTTGCAGAACGTGGAGAACGCGCTTGCTTTTACCGGCCAGCAGCGCATCCACCCAGTGATAAGGTGTGAAATGCGCAGCATCATTCACGGCCTGCTCAACCCGCGGCAGCGTCAGTTTACCATCCGGCCACAGCAGCGAAAGGCGCTCAAGAGCCTGGGCCAACGCCAGCAGATTACCCTCATAGCAGTAGCACAGCAGCTGGCTGGCCGCGTCATCAAGCTGCAGATTATTCTGCTTTGCGCGCGCGGCGAGCCAGCGCGGCAGCTGGGCATATTCCGGCGTCTGGCAGCTAACCTGCACCGCCCGGCTGGTCAGCGCCGTCATCCACGCGGCGTTCTCCTGCGCTTTCGTTAGCTTATTACCGCGAACGATCAGCAGTAAATCGTCATGCAGCATGCCGACGAGCGTCGCAAGCTGTTCGTTAATTGCCGCATTAGGGCCATTATCGGGCAGGATCAGCAGCAGCGTCTGGCGGCTGGAAAACAGGCTCATGGCCTGACTTAACGAGAAGAGGGCGGGCCAGTCGGTACTGGCATCAACGGTGGCGGTGTGGTGTTCGATAAAGCCCTGGGTCGCGGCCGCTTCGCGGATGGCGTCCTGGCTCTCCTGCAGCAGCAGCGGATCGTTGCCAAGCAGCAGATAGGCCGCGCGCAGCCCTTCAGTGAGCTGCGCGCGGAGCTGTTCCGGGTACAACCGAATCATCAGTTACCCAGCGTGGTGGAGACGCGATTGCCGGAGGTGGAAGCGGCTGGGGTCGTGGCGACCGGCTTCTCATCCTCTTTGGTGGCTTCGACATCCGCAACGTGTACGCTCGGCAGCTTACGGATCAGCTGCTCTGCCGCTTTGTCGTACATTTCCTGAACGATCATGTCCTGCTCGGCATCTTTCGCTAACGCCGCCTGCGGGTTATCGAAGAACGAGCGGTAGACTTTGGTCGTGATGGGATAGATATCATGACCTGGGATCAGGACGCTGGCGTTTACCGTCATCACCATCTGATATTCCGCAGTACGGCCGTCCTGAAAAATAGACGCCGTATCTTTCTGAATGGACGATGTCTCCAGACGCAGGGAAGGAATATCCTTGCGCAGCGTACTGCTGTCGACCAGTTCAACCCCGTTCAGACGCAGCTGATTACGGACGGCACGACTTAATGGACCATTAGGATCGCCCGACTGGAAGATCATGGTTTTCATTGCGGTCGGAACCTGCGTAGTGCTACGCAGGTGCCAGCCACAGCCGGCGGTGATTAACACCGCCAGAGATAACAACAATGTTGCCAGATATCGCACGCTTCCTCCTGCGCTTAGCCAACGACCAGATTGAGCAGTTTACCCGGAACGTAGATCACTTTACGTACGGTCACACCGTCGAGATATTTCGCAACCAGATGCTCCTGACCCGCACGCTCACGAACCTGCTCTTCGGTTGCATCCACCGCAACGGTAATTTTACCACGAACTTTACCATTTACCTGGACCACGACCAGAGTGGTGTCTTCAACCATCGCGCTTTCGTCAGCGACCGGCCACGGCGTGTTGTCAATATCGCCTTCGCCGCCCAGCTCCTGCCACAAGGTAAAGCTGGCATGCGGAGTGAACGGGTTGAGCATACGAACCACGGCCAGCAGGGCCTCACGCATCAGCGCGCGATCCTGTTCACCTTCCTGCGGCGCTTTCGCCAGCTTGTTCATCAGCTCCATAATCGCCGCAATCGCGGTGTTGAAGGTCTGACGACGGCCGATATCATCGGTCACTTTCGCGATCGTTTTGTGCACGTCGCGACGCAGCGCTTTTTGATCTTCGCTGAGGCTGGCAACGTCCAGCGCAGCGGCTTCGCCCTGGGAGGTATGTTCGTAGACCAGTTTCCAGACGCGTTTCAGGAAGCGGTTCGCACCTTCCACCCCGGATTCCTGCCACTCAAGCGTCATGTCGGCCGGAGAAGCGAACATCATAAACAGACGCACGGTGTCCGCGCCGTAGCGTTCAACCATTTCCTGCGGGTCGATTCCGTTGTTTTTCGACTTGGACATCTTGCTCATGCCGGTATAGACCAGCTCGCGGCCCTGTGGGTCGAAGGCTTTAACGATACGGCCCTTCTCGTCGCGCTCGGTAGTCGCTTCTTTCGGCGACACCCAGTTACGCTCGCCGTTTTCGCCAACGTAGTAGAAGGCATCCGCCAGCACCATCCCCTGGCAAAGCAGCTGTTTAGCCGGTTCGTCAGAGTTCACCATGCCCGCGTCGCGCATCAACTTGTGGAAGAAGCGGAAATAGAGCAGGTGCATAATGGCGTGTTCGATCCCGCCGATATAGATATCGACAGGCAGCCAGTAGTTCGCCGCTTCCGGGTCCAGCATACCCTGGTCGTACTGCGGGCAGGTGTAGCGCGCGTAGTACCAGGAGGACTCCATAAAGGTGTCAAAGGTATCGGTTTCGCGCAGCGCCGGCTGGCCGTTAACGGTGGTTTTCGCCCACTCCGGATCGGCTTTAATTGGGCTGGTGATCCCGTCCATCACGACATCTTCCGGCAGAATAACCGGCAGCTGATCTTCCGGCGTCGGCATCACGGTGCCGTCTTCAAGGGTGACCATTGGGATCGGCGCGCCCCAGTAGCGCTGACGGGAAACGCCCCAGTCGCGCAGGCGGTAGTTCACTTTACGTTCGCCGACGCCAAGAGACGCGAGCTTATCGGCGATAGCATTAAAGCCCGCCTCGTGATCCAGACCGTCGAACTCGCCAGAGTTAAACAATACGCCTTTTTCGGTCAGCGCCTGTTCAGAGAGGTCGGGCTCTGAGCCATCGGCGGCCAGGATAACCGGCTTGATGTTCAGACCGTATTTGCTGGCAAATTCGTAGTCGCGCTGATCGTGACCCGGGACGGCCATCACCGCGCCGGTGCCGTACTCCATCAGCACAAAGTTTGCCGCCCATACCGGGATCGCTTCGCCGGTCAGCGGGTGAATGGCTTTGTAGCCGGTATCGACGCCTTTTTTCTCCATGGTCGCCATATCGGCTTCGGCAACTTTGGTATTGCGGCATTCGTCGATAAAGGTCGCCAGCGCGGGGTTATTGGCGGCAGCCTGCTGCGCCAGCGGGTGGCCCGCAGCGACGGCAAGGTAGGTGCAGCCCATAAAGGTGTCCGGGCGGGTGGTGTAGACGGTCAGCTTGTCGGCGTAGTCGTTCACATCGAAGGAGATTTCGACGCCTTCGGAGCGGCCGATCCAGTTGCGCTGCATGGTTTTAACGGTGTCAGGCCAGTGATCCAGGTTATCCAGATCGTTCAGCAGCTCGTCAGCGTAGGCGGTGATTTTAATAAACCACTGCGGGATCTCTTTACGCTCGACTTTGGTGTCGCAGCGCCAGCAGCAGCCATCGATAACCTGCTCGTTCGCCAGTACGGTCTGGTCGTTCGGGCACCAGTTCACCGCGGAGGTTTTTTTGTAGACCAGGCCTTTTTTATACAGCTCGGTAAAGAACTTCTGCTCCCAGCGGTAGTATTCCGGGGTGCAGGTCGCCACTTCACGGCTCCAGTCATAGCCGAAGCCCAGCTTCTTCAGCTGGTTTTTCATGTAGGCGATGTTGTCATAGGTCCACGGGGCCGGCGCGGTGTTGTTTTTCACCGCTGCGCCTTCCGCAGGTAGGCCAAACGCATCCCAGCCGATAGGCTGCAGGACATTTTTGCCCAACATACGCTGGTAACGGGAAATCACGTCACCGATGGTATAGTTGCGCACGTGGCCCATGTGTAGTCGACCAGAAGGATAGGGAAGCATCGACAGGCAGTAATACTTCTCTTTGCTCTCGTCTTCGGTAACTTCAAAGGTACGCTTCTCGTCCCAGTGTTGCTGGACTTTTGATTCTATCTCTTCCGGGCGGTATTGCTCTTGCATGGCAGCCAGTGGTCCTGTTTTCAATACAGCTACAAAATGTAGCCAATGGATGTGTTATTTCAGATCGGCATAGCATAGCCCAAACGCCAACGTCAAAACAGCCTTTCACACACTTACCGAGATGAAAGCGGTAGAGAAAATTTCGCGACTCTGTGGCTTGGCTTGCAGAGCAATCCGCAGATAACGTCTACCATTATAAGAAGTTAACCACACCGGAGGCGAAAAGATGAACAAGGTTGCTCAATTCTACCGAGAGCTGGTGTCGACGCTCAGCGAGCGGTTACGCAACGGAGAACGCGATATTGACGCGCTGGTGGAGCAGGCCAGGGTCAAGATTAGCCAGTCCGGCGAGTTAACGCAGAGTGAAATCGACAACGTTATTCGCGCCGTCAGACGCGATCTGGAAGAGTTCGCCCTCAGCTATGAAGAGAGCCAGGATGAGCTAACGGACAGCGTCTTTATGCGGGTGATCAAAGAGAGCCTGTGGCAGGAACTGGCGGATATTACCGACAAAACCCAGCTTGAGTGGCGCGAAGTGTTCCAGGACCTCAGCCACCACGGCGTTTATCATAGCGGCGAAGTGGTCGGGCTCGGCAATCTGGTGTGTGAGAAGTGCCATTACCATCTGCCGGTGTATACGCCGGATGTGCTGCCGCGTTGCCCCAAATGCGGGCACGATCAGTTCCAGCGTCGGCCATTTGAGCCATAAATGATAAGGCCCGGAGTTGAATATACCGGGCCTCGGATAAACTCAGCGGCTTATGTCAATTTTATAAAATGCCGGCGCTGGTAGCGCCGGCATTTCAGAGTGTAGTTCAATAAGATGGCTGGTTTGCGGTTAATAATTTATTTGGTGGTGTTAACTTCCGTTAACTTGAAATACTGTTCGCCACCCACTTCAGAAGCATATCGCTGAGAAGTATTCAGGACCAGTTTATTGCCGCTCAGTAAGCCGGCATCGCAGGTGAACAGTTTCAGGAACCCGCATTTATAGCCGCCGTTAACCACTTGTTTTGCATTTAAGGTCATCGTTCCGCCAGCTACGATTTTGTCGCGGTTGATAATGTTGCCTTTATTGTGGGTATCAATGGTGAAATCGCCAAAGGATTCCATAAGCCATTTATTTACCAGATCTGAATGGGTGGAAATGTTGATGGTCCCGCCAATAATTTCTCCGCTGTTTTGCATCGCGTTGTTATTAAAGTTTAAGACCGCAGAATCGCCGCGAACGGTTCCCCCGTCGTTATTCAGCCAGTTGCTGTTGGTTGTCAGCATATTGCTGGCGAGTATTTTGCTATCACGGTTTAACGCCAGCGTACCGTTCGTCTGGATGGTGACGTTACCCCCTTTTAAGGTTCCTGAGTTGCTGATTTCACCGGATGAGAGCGCTCTATCTTTAACCGATTGAATCACAAGATTGTCCGTTCCGTGAATGTTACCGGTTACCTTGAGCGAGCTACCGCTAAAAGCAATGCTGGTATTTTTCGCCCGGGTTGAACCGCCGTTATCGATATTGCCAAGAGCCGATACTAGCAGTTGATTATCAGAAAGAAGATTAGAGCCGTAAGCCGTTTTCAGGTTGCCGTTAGTCGCTACGCTTAATGCCGTGCTGCTTTTGATGGTGCCGTTGTTTTCGATATTTCCAGAGGCGCTGACCATCAACTGTTTGCTGCTGGATATGGTTCCGTTGTTGGTAAGTGTTTGTAATCCATTGATAATGGTAATGTTTGTCGTCGAGATGTTACCCGTGTTTTTGATATTCCCGGCGGCGGCGATCTGCGTAAGCATACCGTTGCTGGTGATCGATCCTTCGTTGGTCAGTGAACCGTTACTGGACATTGTCAGTGTGCTATTGGCGACAATCGCGCCTTTATTGCGTACGCCGAGACCTAAGTCGTTGCCAATCATGCTGATGCTGTTAGCTTTAATTCCGCCAAGATTGCTAATATCAATGCTGTATTCCGGAATCAGCATCTGTAGTACCGTAGGCGTTTTACCCGCAGAGGTCATTTGCCCTGTATTGTTGTCAAGCGTGAAATTTCCTGCGGCTACCGTCGCGTTGGGAGTGCTGACGGTACCGTTAATGGCAATAGCATTTGCCAGCAGGGTGGCATAGCTATTTGTTGCATTCATCCCGTTTTGCCCAATAGTGATCTGACCTTTGGAGATGGTATAGCTGTCAATCGCGCCACTGTTGTTGAGCTTTACCTGGCCGGTGGTTAAAACCGCGCGATCGGTGTTAATAAAGCTACAGCCTGAGCAGGAGATTCCGTTTGGGTTAGCGATGATAACATCGGCTTTTTGGCCGGCGACTTCGATAAATCCATTGAGCGAGCTGGATTTATTTGAGGTCACTTCATTGAGGATCACCGAAGCGCCGCCATTAGCCAGATTATTGTTTTTAGCGATATTGCCTAAGGTGTCGTGAGTAAGATCGCTGGAACTATTGTTGAGAATCATGCCCTTGTTACTGACATTAAAGTCACGGTACATATTGTGAGAAACGCCCGCTGCGTTAGGCGTTTCAATATCAACGACGGTAGCTCCGGATGAGTGGGTCCAGACCGTCGGATCGGCATAGACGTAAGACGAACTGAGTGCTGCCGCCAGGGCGACATAAGTAAATTTAAATTTGAACATTGCGTTTATTCCTTTAAATAAATTGCCTAAAAGTTGTGAATGTTTATTAGTTTACTTAACGACGTTAATACCTCCAGTTGAGCGAGAAACCAAGGTTGAGCGGATCGCTATGAAAACGATCGGGTTTAATGAACGGCGTACCGATAAAAAAATCATACTGCGTGGAAAATAGCTGGCCGCGCAGCCCGCTTACGGCGCCGGAAATAACTTTACCCTGTCTATATTGTTCACTGCCGGTGATGCGGCCAATATCCAGACCAAAATATAATTGCCGATCCGGGGTTGGCATATCCCAGATAAAATCATTACGCCAGTACCAGCCTTGGTTGCCGGACAGCGAATTTTCTCCATCAAAACCCCGTACCGTCCAGCGGCTGCCGATATTAAATTTATTATCCGTGGATAAAATATCGGGACTAAACTGAGCATTAATATGCGGCGCGTAGCTGAAACGATCGCCGGTAATATTAAATTTCATAAATGCCTGAATATCAGCATGTATCACCCGCGAAAGTGGGCTGTAGAGACCCGCTTTTTCCTCAAGGGTTGGCATGGAGCTAAGCCAGGGCAAGCTGCGCTGAATGCCCAGGCTGGCATCGATGATTTTTTTATTGAAGTAGCGCTGCTGGCGAAGGGTCAATTCCCAAACCGGGTTCTGCTTGCGCATAACCTTGAGTTCGCTGCCGCCAAAATAGTAACGAGACGTGCTTTTTGCAACCCGGGCGTCCAGGGTGGTTTTTTGCTGCCGCGTATGGGAAAGCAGCCTCGAGAGCGTCGCGCTGGCGTAACGGTTTTCGCTTTTGTATTCGGTGGTTGAATAGTTGGCTTTAAATTGCTGACGATATTCGCTCTGCGAGCCGTAAAGGCTTAGCGACCAGTACCCGAAAGGAACCGAATAATAGAGGCTGCTATTGTGGTTGCCGTCATTATGCTGATTAAATTCGACGTCGCCTCCGGCGGAGACATAGAAAATATCGTTAAGCGTAGCCATATCATAGAGATAGAGTGCGCCCCCGGACTGATAGCGACCGCTTTCCCGGCTGCCGGCATCATCCATCCACGCGCTTACCTGCCATTTTTTAGCCAGATTACGCGTTATCTGAATATCGCTTTCCGCGTTGTTTTTCCCGGGCTGGATTTTCATTTGCGCCGACGAACCGGGTAGCCGTTGCAGATTGGCCATCCCTTGCTCAAGGTCGGTTAGTTTGAGGATCTCACCCGTGGCGGTAGGTATGGCATTCCACAGGCTGGACGTGGCGCCGCTGTCGGCAGACCATATCATATTGCCTATCTTACCGTAGGTGAGGGTAATGTCTAAAACGCCATCTTCCAGTGACTGTGAAGGTATATCAATAAGTGAAGTAATATACCCCTGGACTATGATTTCATTTTGTAATGCCGTAGCGAGTTGGCGAATGCCTTTAATACCCAGACATTTCTTTTCTGCCTGGACGGCGATATTGCGCAGGAGACGTTGCGTGAGTTTTTCATTTGAGGAAATGATATTGACGTGGCTGATATATCGGCAGGTCTCCTCCACCGGAAAAATAAGTTTATATTTATGCGAGCCAGTGCGCGATGATTGATAATCTTGCTGCTCGGGCTTTAATGCGCTCTGGCGAGCTTTATCCTGTTCAGTTTGATGAGTGTTGTTGGCAACATCCGCAAACGTGGAGGCAGTAAAAATAAAGTAAAGAAAAAGCGCGTTTAACAGTTTGTTATTGTTGTATTTCATGAAGCAATATCCATTTGTTTCATTCGATAATAATGCCCTTGTAAAGGAAATTGAGTTTTGTTCTGACTGGTGTTATGAGCTCGCCAGCAGCTCGTGGTTTTCAATTTTAAGAATTTTATTTTTTATAAAATACCAAAGCGAATTTTTTAAGTGCTCAGTGTCCTCGTAAATAGTCGTGCTATGTTAGCGATGCAGGATTATCGAGGCTACGATGTTAATCCTGAATTTTATTTGAATTGGTCATTTCAACTTGTGAATTATCAGCGATGGGGTGTGAATATATGCGTGGCAGTTATTTAAGCGTGGGCGAGTGATTATAATTCAATATGATAAGGGGAATAAAAGGACGACGCGCACTTTGCGTGCGCGCCGGAGGCTTAGTGCAGTATTTTGGCGAGGAAGTCTTTCGCCCGTTCTGATTGCGGGTTAGCGAAAAACGCTTCTTTATCCGCGTCTTCGACAATTTTCCCCTCATCCATAAAGATAACCCGATTCGCTACTTTGCGGGCAAAGCCCATTTCGTGGGTGACCACCATCATCGTCATCCCTTCATTCGCCAGTTCAACCATCACGTCCAGTACTTCATTAATCATCTCTGGATCAAGCGCGGAAGTGGGTTCATCAAACAGCATGGCGATGGGGTCCATACACAATGCGCGAGCGATGGCCACGCGCTGCTGCTGGCCGCCAGAGAGCTGAGCGGGAAACTTTTCTGCATGAGCGGAAAGTCCCACGCGTTCCAGCAGCTTGAGCCCTTTTGCGCGTGAAACGGCTTTATCGCGATTGAGCACCTTAACCTGCGCCAGCGTCAGGTTATCGATAATCGACAAATGCGGGAACAGTTCGAAGTGCTGGAATACCATTCCGACGCGCGAGCGCAGCTTAGCCAGATTGGTCTTTTTATCGTTAACCGTGGTGCCGTCGACGATGATTTGACCCTGCTGGATTGGCTCCAGACCGTTGACGGTTTTAATTAGCGTGGATTTACCCGAGCCTGATGGCCCGCAGACCACCACCACTTCGCCTTTTTTCACTTCCGTGGAGCAATCGGTCAGCACCTGAAAGTGACCATACCATTTTGAAACATTTTTCAGGGTAATCATTACACAGTCCTTTTCTTCAACCAGCTGACCAACAGCGATGCGCTGAGACTAAATACAAAATATACGGCGCCTGCGAACAGGATCATTTCTACCTGGGTTCCATCACGTTCGCCGATAGTGGAGGCGGTACGGAAGAAATCGGCCAGGCTCAGGACGTAGACCAGCGAGGTATCCTGGAACAGCACGATGCCCTGGGTGAGCAGCAGCGGTACCATGGCGCGGAAGGCCTGCGGCAGAATCACCAGCTTCATGGATTGCCAGTGGGTCATGCCCAGCGCCAGCGCAGCGCTGGACTGGCCGCGAGAGATACTCTGAATACCGGCGCGAATAATTTCCGAGTAATACGCCGCTTCAAACATGGAGAAGGCGATCATCGCTGAGATCAGGCGGATATCGGTTTTCGGCGACAGGCCAAGCACGTTCTGCAGGAACCCCGGAACAATCAGATAAAACCACAGCAGTACCATCACCAGCGGAATGGAGCGGAAGACGTTAACGTAGGTTTTGGCAAACCACGCCAGCGGCAGGAAGCTCGACAGGCGCATGACGGCCAGAATCGTCCCCCAGACAATCCCGATAACAATCGCGGTCACGGTAATTTTTAAGGTAATAACCAGTCCAGCCAGCAGATACGGCATGGAAGGAATAATGGAACTCCAGTCAAAATCGTACATTATTTACCCCCCATATTGCCCGGCAGGCGGATCTTACGTTCGACCACGTACATGATCAGCATAATAACGGCGTTGATAAACACGTAGGCGAGGGTGATAGCGGTAAACGACTCCCAGGCATGGGCCGAGTAATCCAGCAGCTTGCCCGCCTGCGCGGCCATATCGGCCAGTCCGATGGTGGAGGCGATGGCCGAGTTTTTCACCAGGTTCATCATTTCAGAGGTCATCGGCGGCACGATAACGCGATAGGCGTTGGGCAGCAGAACGTAGCGGTAGGTTTGCGGTAGCGTTAGTCCCATCGCCAGCCCGGCGTTTTTCTGCCCGCGCGGCAGGGACTGGATGCCGGAGCGAACCTGTTCGCAGACGCGCGCGGCGGTAAATAATCCCAGACACAGCATCGAGGAAACGAAGAACTGAATATTGGGATCCAGCTCGGACTTAAACCACATACCGATGTTTTCCGGCAGCAGTTCAGGTACCACCAGATACCAGGTAAAAAATTGAACGATAAGCGGAACGTTACGAAAAAGCTCAACGTAACAGGTGCCGATAGTTGATAGCAGACGGTTCGGGACCGTACGGAGAATACCGAAGAGCGACCCCACAAAGAACGCGATAATCCAGGCCGTTACCGACAGGGTGACGGTGACCTGAAAACCACTCCACAGCCAGCCTAAATAGGTGGTGTTGCCGAACGGGGCCTGTTGCAGGAATATCCCCCAGTTCCAGTCTATTGACATAAATGACTCCTGGAAAAAAAAGGGTAGCAGCGCTACCCTCGAAGATTGTTGCTCAGCCTGTTTCGGTATTCGCGGCCGCTGGGGAACGACCAGCCGCCGTATAGTCTGTCCGCGCCGTGGCAACAATCGGGAGGGCAGGATTCCCCGCCCTTTGTTTTTTTAATTAGTTAAGAGCTTTGTCGTTAGGTGATTTGAACAGCGCTTTCATTTCGTCAGAGAGTTCAAAGTTCATATTCAGATTCTTTGGCGGAATAGGATTTTTAAACCACTTATCGAACCATTTTTCGGCTTCACCGGAAGTCTGAACATGGGCAACCGTGTCGTCCACCAGCGTTTTGAACTGCGGATCGTCTTTGCGCAGCATGCAGCCATAGGCTTCCTGAGACTGAGCGGTACCGACAATCTCCCAGTTATCCGGTTTCTTCGCTTTCGCACGTTCACCCGCCAGCAGAGCGTCATCCATCATAAAGGCCACCGCGCGACCGCTTTCCAGAGTACGGAAGGAGTCACCGTGATCTTTTGCGCTGATAATGCGCATATTCATTTTTTTCTCGTCGTTCAGCTTGTGCAGCAGAATTTCCGAGGTGGTGCCGGAGGTGACGACGACGGCTTTATCCTTCAGATCCGGGAAATCTTTAATCGCACCGCCTTTTTTCACCAGCAGACGGGTACCGACAACGAAAATGGTGTCGGAGAACGCTGCCTGTTTTTGACGTTCAAGGTTGTTGGTGGTGGAACCGCATTCGAAATCATAAGTGCCGTTTTGCAGCAGCGGAATACGGTTTTGTGAGGTGACCGGGATCAGTTTGACCTGCAGATCCGGTTTGTTCAGCTTCTTCTTAATGGCATCAACGATCGCGTTCGAGTAGTCCTGAGAGTAGCCGACGACCTGCTGTTTGTTGTCATAGTAAGAGAACGGAACGGATGATTCACGGTGACCGACGACGATAACGCCGTTTTTGGCAATTTTATCCAGAGTGCTCTGGCCAGCGGTGGATGCCGCATCTTCTGCATGCGCCGCACCGGCGGTCAGTCCCATGACCAGCATTGCTGCGGCCAGTTTACGTAATTGCATATCCGACTCCTTATCCTCAGCGCCATCAGACGCTATTGATACCCATTGTGAATGTGTGTGCTTTTTATTGCTGCCGTCTTTGCGTGCAGCATTTGTATGTGTTTGTTAGCATTTAGTTTGGCTTAATGTAAAGATTTTGCTCTTATATTGTTGATTTTTGCGAAGCGCACCGCACCATTTAAAGGCAAAAATCCCCCATTGCACCAAAATAGCGCAGCATGGCGATCGGTGGTGGTGCAACCAGGTTGTACCCTCAAGGATCGCGCTGCTACATCAATTTATTAAGCAATGGTCGTGCCAAAATGGACAAGAAGGAGAGGTGACCGCGGCGACGAATGCCGCCGCGGGAGAAGCAATTAGCGACGGCGCTGGCGCAGACTCATCAGCAGCGCTGCAAAGCCAAACAGCGCGGTTAACGCCCACAGCGGCCAGTTCCCCGTACGCGCGTACGGCGTCAGCCCTGAAGTCGGGGTCACTTTGGTGGTCAATACGGCGCGGGTGAACTGCGGGATCATCTCCTGTATTTCACCGCGCGGGCCGATGACCGCGGTAATGCCGTTATTGGTACTGCGCAGCAGCGGACGGGCCAGCTCCAGCGCGCGCATCCGCGCCATCTGGAAGTGCTGCCACGGACCGATAGATTTGCCGAACCACGCGTCATTAGAGATGGTTAACAGGAAATCCGTATCCGGGCGGAAGTTATCCCGCACCTGCTCGCCAAGAATGATCTCATAGCAGATAGCCGCCGTCAGACGCATATTATGCGCAACCAGCTGCGGCTGCACGTAAGGCCCGCGGCTGAAAGAGGACATCGGCAGATCGAAGAACGGCGCCAGCGGACGCAGAATTGATTCCAGCGGCACAAACTCACCGAACGGCACCAGATGGTTCTTGTTGTAGCGATTCTTTGAGTCGTAGCTGTATGGGTTATCTTTGCCCAGCGTAATAATGGTGTTGTACGTATCGTAGCGATTCTGCGCGTTCAGGCGCGCGTCGACGATACCGGTAATCAGCGCGCTGTTTTTCGACCGCATCAGATCGTCCATCATGCTCAGGAAACGCTGCTGATTGATTTCCAGATCGGGAATTGCGGACTCCGGCCAGACGATCAGCTGCGATTTACCCATGTGCGGTTGGGTGAGATCCAGATAGGTTTTCAGGGTGTTGAGCAGCTGATTCTGGTCCCATTTCATCGCCTGGGGGATATCGCCCTGTACCAGCGAAACCGTGGTTGCGCGTTCCGGCAGCGGTTGATACCACTGAATATAGCGAAGCGGGAAGGGCAGGGCGAACAACACGACGGCGGCGATCAGCGGCTTCCAGCTACGCTGCGCGATAGCGAGTACCAGCAGGCCGCTGACGAGCATCAGCAGGAAGTTAATCGCCTCAACGCCCATCACGGGCGCCAGGCCTTTAAGCGGGCCGTCGATTTGACTGTAGCCGAACTGTAGCCACGGGAAGCCGGTGAGCACCCAGCCGCGCAGAAATTCGCTGATTTGCCAGACCACCGGCGCGGCGATGGCCACGCGTATCCAGCTGGTTTTCGGCCACAGGCGCGAAAGAATACCGGCGAATAACCCGGTATAGAGGGAGAGATACGCGGCCAGCAGAATCACCAGGAAAACGTTAACCGGACCGGGCATGCCGCCGAACTGCGCGATACTCACGTAAACCCAGTTAATACCCGAGCCGAATAGCCCGAGTCCCCAGAAATAGCCAATCGCGGCGCTTTGTAAAGGACGGCGGTTGAGCGTTAAACCCTGCAGGCCAATTAGCGAAATAATCGCCGCCGGCCAGAAGTCATAAGGTGAAAAAGCCAGCGTTCCGCTGGCTCCGAATAACAGCGCCAGCAGCAGGCGTACGCGCTGGCGTTCAATAAGAGAGGCAAATACCATTTAGGTTAATCGTCCCGTTGGATTAGTCTTCCAGCTTCGGCTGCGGGGCATCATCAGGAAGCTTTACATGTACCTGAATAATACGTCGGCTGTCAGCCATTGCGACCTTGAATTGGTAACCATCAATGTCGATAGACTCGCCGCGGGCAGGCAGATGACCAAACGCCTGCATCACCAGGCCGCCGATGGTGTCGACCTCTTCATCGCTGAAGTGGGTGCCGTACGCTTCGTTGAAGTCTTCGATTGAGGCCAGCGCGCGCACCGTCCACGTATGGCGGCTTAGCTGACGGAAATCGATGTCTTCTTCTTCGTCGTATTCGTCTTCGATTTCACCGACGATCAGCTCAAGGATGTCTTCAATGGTCACCAGACCCGAGACGCCGCCAAACTCATCGATAACGATAGCCATATGATAACGCTGGGAGCGGAACTCCTTCAGCATGCGGTCAACCCGCTTGCTTTCAGGCACGACAACCGCCGGGCGCAACACTTTTTCCATGCTGAAGGCTTCGGCATCGCTGCGCATAAACGGCAGCAGATCTTTGGCCATCAGAATCCCTTCAATGTGATCTTTATCTTCGCTGATCACCGGGAAACGCGAGTGGGCGGATTCGATGATCACATCGAGGCACTCGTCCAGCGTCTGGTTGCGTTTCAGGGTAATCATCTGCGAGCGGGGGATCATGATGTCGCGGACGCGCTGGTCGGCGATATCCATTACCCCTTCGAGCATATCGCGCGTATCTTCGTCGATAAGGTCGTTTTGCCCGGAATCACGGATCAGCGCCAGCAGTTCGTCACGATTTTTGGGTTCACCGTGAAAGAGCTGGCTGAGTAACAGGGAGAAGAATCCCTTTTTGCTGTTTACTGTGTCGCTACTGTGTGAATTGTCGTCGCTCATGGCGTCGTATGGGTTCTCATGTTGATTAAATAGTCGCTCGTCACGCGTATACTCAGCGCCCGGCATAGCGGCCAGTCGCCGGCAAAGCCGGCAACGGGTTATTCCTTCTCGGCAATGTACGGATCCTCATAGCCCAGAGCAAGCATTATCTCTGTTTCGAGGGATTCCATCTCTTCCGCTTCTTCGTCGATGATGTGGTCATAGCCCAAAAGATGCAGGCTACCGTGGACCACCATATGCGCCCAGTGCGCTTCCAGCGGTTTGCCTTGCTCTTTCGCTTCCTGTTCAACCACCTGACGGCAGATAACCAGGTCGCCAAGGAGCGGCATTTCGATGCCCGGCGGGGCTTCGAACGGGAAAGAGAGCACGTTAGTCGGTTTATCCTTCCCGCGATAGGTCAGGTTCAGCTCGTGGCTTTCCGCTTCATCAACCAGACGAATCGTCAGCTCCGACTCCTCCTGAAACTGCGGGATAACGCTATCGACCCAGCGCTGAAACAGGGCTTCATCCGGCATTCCGCCGTTATCTTCGCAAGCCAGCTGTAAATCGAGAATGACCTGACTCATTTATGCTCCTGTTCCTGGGCTTCGCGTTTGCGCTCGGCGGCCAGCTCTGCTTTACGTTTCTGGTCTGCTTCTTCCCAGGCTTCATAGGCGTTAACGATACGGGCAACCACCGGATGGCGCACGACATCTTCGCTGTGGAAGAAGTTGAAGCTAATCTCATCGACTTCTGCCAGCACTTCAATTGCGTGGCGCAGGCCCGATTTGGTGCTGCGCGGCAGGTCAATCTGCGTGACGTCGCCAGTGATAACCGCTTTAGAGTTAAAGCCGATACGGGTCAGGAACATTTTCATCTGTTCAATGGTGGTGTTCTGGCTTTCGTCGAGAATGATAAACGCGTCGTTCAGCGTACGGCCGCGCATATAGGCCAGCGGCGCGACTTCAATCACGTTGCGTTCAATCAACTTTTCGACTTTTTCGAAGCCGAGCATTTCAAACAGCGCGTCGTACAGCGGTCGCAGGTACGGGTCCACTTTCTGGCTCAAATCGCCGGGCAGGAAGCCCAGTTTTTCGCCGGCCTCAACCGCCGGACGGGTCAGAAGAATACGGCGGATCTCCTGACGCTCCAGCGCGTCCACCGCGGCGGCGACCGCCAGGTAGGTTTTCCCGGTACCGGCGGGGCCGACGCCGAAGGTAATGTCGTGGTCGAGAATATTGGCGATGTACTGCGCCTGATTCGGCGTACGCGGCTTAATCACGCCACGTTTGGTTTTGATATTGATGGCCTTACCGTAGTCCGGCACGCTTTCGGCGCTTTGCTCAAGCACGCGGGCTTCTTTAATCGCCAGATGAATTTGTTCCGGTTCAATATCCTGAATCTCGCCGCGCATTGGCGCGGTGTCGACGTACAGACTGCGCAGGATATCCGCCGCAGCGGTGACGCAAATCGGTCGACCGGTCAGTTTAAAGTGGTTGTCACGACGGTTAATCTCGATGCCGAGACGGCGTTCCAGCTGTTTAATGTTGTCATCAAACGGGCCGCATAGGCTCAGCAGACGGGCGTTGTCTGCGGGCTCAAGGGTGATTTCGCGAGTGTCTGTGTTCAAACTGTTCCTCTTATGCATAGGTAGCCAGAAGATGGCCTGTCAGGAAATTATTCACGTCATCGGAATATGGCGCAAGCATCCCTGTAGATATTGGGTTGAGGAGAGGAAATACAAGGCCTGCCGGAGCGGCAGGCCTGAACGGATTATGGCTGGTAGATACCGACGCCCAAATCGTTTTCTTTACGGGTGCGGGCAATCACCGACTCCGGGGTTTCCGCGATGCGCAGACCCATTTCGTCCTCGGTGCGCACCACTTTACCGCGCAGGGAGTTTGTCCAGACGTCGGTGATTTCGACGTCGACAAACTTGCCGATCATCTCAGGCGAGCCTTCGAAGTTCACCACGCGGTTATTCTCGGTGCGGCCAGACAACTCCATGATGCTCTTGCGTGAAGTGCCTTCCACCAGAATGCGCTGCACGGTGCCGAGCATACGGCGACTCCAGGCCGTCGCCTGCTGATTGATACGCTCCTGCAGAATATACAGACGCTGCTTCTTATCCTCTTCCGGTACGTCGTCGACCATATCGGCCGCCGGCGTTCCCGGACGCGCAGAGAAGATGAAGCTGTAGCTCATATCGAAATTCACATCGGCGATCAGTTTCATGGTCTGCTCGAAATCCTGCGTGGTTTCGCCAGGGAAGCCGACGATAAAGTCGGAGCTGATCTGAATATCCGGGCGCGCCGCGCGCAGTTTGCGGATAATCGCTTTATATTCCAGCGCCGTGTGGGTTCGGCCCATCAGGTTCAGCACGCGGTCAGAACCGCTCTGCACCGGCAGGTGCAGGAAGCTGACCAGCTCTGGCGTATCGCGGTAAACCTCGATGATATCGTCGGTGAACTCGATCGGATGGCTGGTGGTAAAGCGGATCCGATCGATACCGTCGATCGCCGCAACCAGACGCAGCAGATCGGCAAAGCTGCCGGTGGTGCCGTCGTAGTTTTCCCCGCGCCAGGCGTTCACGTTCTGCCCGAGCAGGTTGACTTCACGCACGCCCTGTGCCGCCAGCTGGGCGATTTCAAACAAGATATCGTCGCTTGGGCGGCTCACTTCCTCGCCGCGGGTGTAAGGCACCACGCAGTAGGTGCAGTACTTGTTGCAACCTTCCATGATGGAAACAAAGGCGCTTGGGCCTTCGGCGCGCGGTTCCGGCAGGCGGTCGAATTTTTCGATTTCCGGGAAGCTGATATCGACGACCGGGCTGCGGTTGCCTCGTACCGAGTTAATCATTTCCGGCAGACGGTGCAGGGTCTGCGGCCCAAAAATAATATCGACATAATGGGCGCGTTGGCGAATATGGTCGCCTTCCTGAGAAGCCACGCAGCCGCCAACGCCGATGATCAGATTGGGATTCTTCTCTTTCAGCAGCTTCCAGCGTCCTAGCTGATGGAATACTTTTTCCTGAGCCTTCTCACGGATTGAGCAGGTATTGAGCAGCAGCACATCCGCTTCTTCCGCCACTTCAGTGAGTTGATACCCGTGGGTGGCATCCAGCAGATCGGCCATCTTTGATGAATCGTATTCGTTCATCTGACAGCCCCAGGTTTTAATATGGAGTTTTTTTGTCATCGACTTGCTCATGCTTAATTAGGTATACCCAAAGTCAGCGTCTTCACCGGATGTTGCTCTGCAATGTGAAGGGTGACGGATATAAAGCCAGGATTGCAGGGCGCGTATTGTAATGCTTTGACCGCGCCCTGACCAGTACGACCGTAATCACCACAAGCCGAATAAAAATCCGGTAAACTGAGGGGATTCGGGTTTAAGGATAATAGCCATGACAATTCATGCAACAGATGTCGTTATCGTCGGCGGCGGAATGGTTGGCGGCGCCCTGGCGCTTGGCCTGGCGCAGCAGGGCTTTACGGTGACGGTTATTGAAAAAAACGCGCCACCGGCTTTTGATGCATCTTCACCGCCTGACGTGCGTATTTCGGCAATCAGCGCCTCATCGGTAGGGCTGCTGAGAGGACTCGGCGTCTGGGATAGCGTGCGGAAAATGCGCGCTCATGCCTATCGCCAGCTCGAGACCTGGGAGTGGGAAAGCGCCCACGTTGTCTTCAACGCTGCGGAGCTGAAGCTACCTGAACTGGGCTATATGGTGGAAAACAACGTCCTGCAGCTTGCCCTGTGGCAGGCGCTGGAAGCCCATGAGCGCATATCGCTGCGGGTGGGGACATCGCTCCAGGCGATGCGGCGCGAAGAAATGTACACGTCGTTAACGCTGACTGACGGCAGCCAGATCGATGCGCGTCTGGTGGTGGGCGCGGACGGCGCCAGTTCGCAGGTGCGGCAGCTGGCCGGAATCGGCATCCACGCGTGGCAGTATCAGCAATCCTGTATGTTGATAAGCGTACAGTGCGCGGGCGATCCCGGCGACAGTACCTGGCAGCAGTTCACCCCAGCGGGGCCGCGCGCGTTTTTACCGCTGTTTGACCATTGGGCTTCGCTGGTGTGGTACGACGCGCCGGCGCGGATCCGCCAGCTGCAGGGCATGAGCATGGCTCAGCTACAGCAGGAAATTACTCGTCACTTCCCGTCGCGGCTGGGAGAGGTTACGCCGCTGAGCGCGGGCGCCTTCCCGCTCACCCGCCGCCACGCATTGCAGTATGTGAAGCCGGGGCTGGCGCTGGTGGGCGATGCTGCGCACACCATTCATCCGCTGGCGGGGCAGGGGGTGAACCTCGGCTATCGCGATGTCGATGCGCTGCTTGATATTCTTGGCAGAGCAAAAGCGCACGGCGAGGAGTGGGCCAGCCTGCCGGTACTTAAGCGCTACCAGACGCGGCGTCAGGCGGACAACTTTATTATGCAGTCGGGAATGGATCTGTTTTACGCCGGATTCAGCAACGACCTGCCGCCGGTGCGTATGCTGCGAAATTTAGGGCTGATGGCGGCCGAGCGCGCCGGCGGATTAAAGCGTCAGGCGTTGAAATATGCGTTAGGTTTGTAACGAGAAAGACCCCGGCTTGCAAAGGTGAGGTCGGGGTGCGGAACGGTGATGCGCATAGCGTAAACGCCAAAAAGCAAAAAGCTCGCCGAAGCGAGCTTTTTGCTTTTGTTGGCTGGGGTACGAGGATTCGAACCTCGGAATGCCGGAATCAGAATCCGGTGCCTTACCGCTTGGCGATACCCCAATTTTACGTTGACCATTTCGTACCAGGGTCAAACCGGTGGCTTAGCGCCTGGAAATACTCCAACGAGTGCGCGCACAGCGTGAGCGACTTTTAAAATTGGCTGGGGTACGAGGATTCGAACCTCGGAATGCTGGTATCAGAAACCAGAGCCTTACCGCTTGGCGATACCCCAACAATTCTTTTGGATTTATCGAACTGAATCAATAATTCCTTTGTATGGTGGCTACGACGGGATTCGAACCTGTGACCCCATCATTATGAGTGATGTGCTCTAACCAGCTGAGCTACGTAGCCAAAATCTTACTCTATTTTCGATGGCTGGGGTACCTGGATTCGAACCAGGGAATGCCGGTATCAAAAACCGGTGCCTTACCGCTTGGCGATACCCCGCGTATTGAGCCTTGAAGCGTCAACCCCTTTTTCATCGAAAATGGGCTGAACGTAACTGTTTGGTTAGGTTGCGAACAGCGTGGCGCAATAATCGGCAATTATTGGTTATTTATCGTTTTTAACGGCTTAAATAAGGCACAAAACAAAAACGGACTCCGAAGAGTCCGTTTGGAAAACCGCGCCGGTTAGTAGGCCGACTGATGTACGCCAACCGCGCGTCCTGACGGATCGTTCATTTTTTTGAAAGATTCGTCCCACTCAATCGCTTTTGCTGAAGAGCATGCGACGGAAGGGCCGCCAGGAACGCATTCGGCCGCGCTTGGAACCGGGAACAGCTCTTCGAAGATCTCACGGTACAGATACGCTTCTTTCGATGATGGCGTGTTGTACGGGAAGCGGAAGCTGGCGGTTTCCAGCTGCTGATCGGAAATTTGTTCAGCGGCCACTTCTTTTAAAGTATCGATCCAGCTGTAACCGACGCCATCAGAGAACTGCTCTTTCTGGCGCCAGGCGACGCTTGCCGGCAGGTAAGATTCAAAACATTCACGCAGGACATGTTTTTCCATTTTACCGTTGCCGCACATTTTGTCCTGCGGGTTGATACGCATTGCCACATCGAGGAATTTCTTATCCAGGAACGGCACGCGCGCTTCAACGCCCCATGCGGACATCGCTTTGTTGGCGCGAGCGCAGTCAAACATATGTAGCGCCTGCAGCTTGCGTACGGTCTCTTCGTGCAGCTCTTTGGCGTTTGGCGCTTTATGGAAATAAAGGTAGCCGCCAAATACTTCGTCAGAACCTTCGCCAGACAGCACCATTTTGATGCCCATGGCTTTGATTTTACGCGACATCAGGTACATCGGCGTTGACGCGCGAATCGTCGTCACGTCATAGGTTTCAATGTGATAGATAACATCGCGAATCGCGTCCAGGCCTTCCTGCACCGTAAAGTGGATTTCGTGGTGCACGGTGCCCAGATGGTTAGCCACTTCCTGCGCGGCTTTCAGATCGGGCGCGCCTTCCAGACCGACGGCGAAGGAGTGCAGCTGCGGCCACCAGGCTTCTGATTTTTCCTGATCTTCGACGCGGCGCGCGGCATATTTTTTGGTGATGGCGGAAATCACCGATGAATCCAGGCCGCCGGAGAGCAGGACGCCGTAAGGGACATCGGACATCAGGTGGCTTTTCACCGACTCTTCCAGCGCCTGACGCAGTTCGTTTTTGTCCGTGACGTTGTCTTTGACCGCGTCATAGTCGAACCAGTCGCGCTGATAGTACTCGCGGATTTCGCCATCTTTGCTCCACAGGTAGCTGCCTGCCGGGAACTCTTTAATCGTGCGGCATACCGGAACCAGCGCTTTCATTTCTGAGGCAACGTAGAAGTTGCCGTGTTCGTCGTGACCCATATACAGCGGGATGATGCCGATGTGGTCGCGACCAATCAGATACGCGTCTTTTTCGCTGTCGTAGAGAGCGAAAGCAAACATCCCCTGCAGATCGTCGAGGAAGTCCGGACCTTTTTCCTGATACAGCGCGAGGATAACTTCGCAGTCGGAACCGGTCTGGAACGCATAGCGGTCGCCGTATTCCGCGCGCAGCGCCTGGTGGTTGTAGATTTCACCGTTAACGGCGAGGGCGTGAGTTTTTGCAGCGTTGTACAGCGGCTGCGCGCCGGCGTTCACGTCGACGATTGACAGGCGTTCATGCGCCAGGATGGCTTTATCACAGGCATAGACGCCTGACCAGTCCGGACCGCGGTGGCGCATCAGGCGGGAAAGCTCCAGTGCCTTTTTACGCAGCTCACCCGCGTCAGTTTTAATATCCAGTACGCCAAAAATCGAACACATAGCCTTCTCCGTTACCCTGTCTTGTTTGATGTTGTGCAGGCTTCGTCTAATCGCGAAGCCTCAGTGCATGCTTTAGAAAATGCCGCAAAGGGGCGAAGGGCGCAAGGGGTTTACGCCAGCAAAAGAAAATAACGCAATTGTGATTGTCGAATAGTGAAAAAAGAGTATGTTTTGAGCGCTTTTGTTGATGAATATTCAGTAATAACGCTTTTCTTTTAGATGAAAGCGTTCAGAAGAGGCTTGAAAATAAGAAACCACGTCGCAGGACGTGGTTTTATTTAGAAAATATCGATTTCCGCAACCGATGGATAAATCCAGGATGGGCGGAACGGCATGCTGTCGATATCATCAAGCGTGGCTACCCCGGAAAGCACCAGAATGGTTTCCAGACCGGCCTGGAAACCCGCCAGAATATCCGTGCGCAGGTTATCGCCGACGATGACCGTCTGTTCTGAATGCGCCTGCATTTTGTTGAGCGCGGAGCGGATAATCCACGGGCTCGGTTTACCCACGTAGAACGGCTTGCGGCCGGAGATTTTTTCAATACCGGCGCACAGCGCGCCGCAGGCCGGGTAATAGCCGCGACCGTGGGTATCGGGGTTAGTGGCGATAAAGCGCGCGCCGTTAGCGACAAAAAAAGCGGCCTTATGCATCATCTCCCAGTTAAAGGAGCGCGTCTCACCGACGATAACAAAATCCGGATTGACGTCGGTGATGGTAAAGCCGGCTTTGTACAGTTCGTGAATCAGCGCGCCTTCACCGACCACATAGGCTTTTTTGCCTTCCTGACGGCGCAGAAAATCGGCAGTGGCCATCGCCGAGGTATAAAAGGCGGTATCAGGGACATCGATTCCCGCCGTCGCAAAGCGGTTTGCCAGGTCCTGCCCGGTTTGCGAAGGGTAGTTGGTCAGCATCACCAGCGGCATCTCTTTTTCGAGAATGCGCTTGATGAATTCAGCGGCGCCCGGCACGGCCACATTGTCGTGCATCAGCACGCCGTCAATATCACAAATTATGTTTTGAATGGTCATGAACTGTCCGACATCGTTGGAGAAAGGCGAAACTATAAAGCGGCTTTAGCTTTCCAGCAAACGCTGGAGCAGAGTCCCGTTGAGCATCGCGCGCTTGACCAGGGCAAAAGCGCCGATGGCTGAACGATGATCGAGCGTGGATCGCACTACCGGCAGATTTTTGCGAAATGCCTTCAGGGCCTGGGTATTGATACAGGCTTCAATCGCCGGCAGGAGAACTTTCTCCGCTTCCACGATCTCCCCGGCAATCACCACTTTTTGCGGATTAAACAGGTTAATGGCGATAGCGATGGTTTTACCCAGATGACGGCCAACGTGCTCGATCACCTCGCAGGCCAGCGCATCGCCTTTATTTGCGGCTTTGCAGATCGTTTTTATCGTGCAGTCATCGAGGGAGATTTTGCTCTGATAACCCTGCTCCAGCAGATGACGAACGCGATGTTCAATGGCGGCGTTGGCGGCGACGGTTTCCAGACAGCCGAAGTTGCCGCAGTGGCAGCGCTCGCCCAGCGGGTCGACCTGGATATGGCCGATTTCCCCGACGTTACCGTTACGGCCAATAAAAATCCGCCCGTTGGAGATGATCCCTGCGCCGGTCCCACGGTGTACGCGCACCAGAATGGAGTCTTCACAGTCGTGGCTCGCACCAAAGTAGTGCTCCGCCAGCGCCAGGCTACGAATATCGTGCCCGACATAGCAAGTGACTTTAAAGCGTTTTTCCAGCGCTTCAACCAGCCCCCAGTTCTCCACCTGAATATGCGGCATATAGCGAATGACGCCGCTTTCCGGATCGACCAGCCCCGGCAGGATCACCGAAATGGCGATTAGCTCGCGGATTTTGCGCTGACAGCTCTCCATAAAGGAGGCGATGATGTTGAGCAGGGCGTGTTCCAGCGTTTCCTGGGTTCTTTCCGGCAGCGGGTAGTGCTCTTCTTCGAGGGTCTTACTGCTTAAATCATAGAGCGTCAGGGTGGCGTCATAGCGGCCAAGACGTACGCCGATGGCGTGAAAGCTGCGGGTTTCGGCAATAATTGAGATAGCGCGGCGGCCCCCGGTGGAGGCCTGCTGATCGACTTCTTTGATCAGTCCGCGTTCAATAAGCTGACGCGTAATTTTGGTTACGCTGGCAGGGGCAAGCTGGCTTTGTTCCGCAATCTGGATACGCGAGATGGGGCCGTGCTGATCGATGAGCCGATAGACGGCCGCGCTGTTCAGCTGTTTTACGAGATCGACGTTACCAATTTGAGCCTGTCCGCCTGCTGTCATACTTTTACTTACTCAGTGACGACCTCGTTACCATTAACGATGGTCTTGGTGATTTTATAATCGCGGGTGAATGCGGTCAGGTTAGCGACCATCCCCGGGGCAATGCTGCCTAACTGTTTGTCTACGCCAATGGCGCGGGAAGGGTAGAGCGTCGCCATACGCAACACTTCATCCAGCGCAATGCCGCAATGCTCAACGAGGTTACGCACCCCTTCAATCATGGTCAATGAAGAGCCGCTGAGGGTACCGTTCTCATCTACGCACAGGCCGTTCCGGTAGTATATTGTTTTACCAGCAAAAATGAACTGCTCAATATTGGCACCCGCCGGCGCCGTTGCGTCGGTGACGAGGCACAGCTTGTCGCCTTTCAAGCGTTTAGCGAGGCGGACGTTAGCGTAATCGACGTGCATGCCATCGACGATGATACCGCAGTAGACATCCGGTTCGTCGAAAATCGCCCCGGCCAGACCCGGTTCGCGGCCGGTAATATACGGCATAGCGTTAAACAGGTGGGTGGCAAACGTAATCCCGGCGCGAAAACCGATTTTCGCTTCTTTTAGCGTCGCGTTGGAATGACCGGCGGAGACGATGATACCTGCGGCCACCAGTTTGCGGATAACATCTGGTTCAACGCGTTCCGGCGCGAGGGTGATTTTGGTTATTACATCCGCGTTTTCGCACAGGAAATCGACCAGCGCGGCGTCCGGTTTACGGACGTAATCCGGGTTATGGGTGCCTTTTTTGACAATATTCAGCCACGGGCCTTCAAGATGCAGGCCCAGCGCCTGGTTGGGATGCTTTTGCAAATACTCGCGCATCACGCGGACACCCTGTTTCATCAGGTCATCGCTGGCGGTAATGAGCGTGGGCAGATAGCTGGTGCAGCCGGAGCGTTCATTCGCCTTCTGCATAATTTCCAGCGTTTCAACGGTGACCGCATCCGCCGTGTCGTTGAACTGCACGCCGCCGCAGCCGTTAAGCTGGACGTCGATAAAACCGGGGGCAAGGATCGCACCATTAACCGAGCGCTGTTCGATCCCGGTGGGCAGCTCAGTCTGCGGACAGATACGTTCGATAAGGCCATTGGCGATAACAATCGCATGGTCATCCAGAATTTCATGACCGGTATAAATCCGGCCTTGGGTTAATGCATACATTACGACCCCCGGTTGTCAAAAATGGTTGTCCCGCAGGGTCTGCTGCGGGACGAAACTACATTACAGACCTTTGATATTTTCGGCTTCTAATTCGTTGAAATATTTCAGTGTCTTAACTTTCAGTTCCATAGTGGACGGCTCATCGCAGACGACAACCGCTTTCGGGTGCAGCTGCAGACAGGTGATGGTCCACATATGGTTTACGTTGCCTTCCACCGCCGCCTGCAGCGCCAGCGCTTTCTGATGACCCAGCACCAGAATCATCACTTCTTCCGCGTCGAGCAGCGTGCCCACGCCAACGGTCAGCGCATATTTAGGCACCTGGTCAACGTCACCGTCGAAGAAACGGGAATTCGCTACGCGAGTATCGTGGGTCAGGGTTTTGATGCGTGTGCGTGAAGCCAAAGAAGAGGCTGGTTCGTTAAAAGCGATGTGGCCATCGTTACCCACGCCGCCCATAAACAGGTGGATTTTACCGTAAGAACGAATTTTTTCTTCATAGCGACGGCATTCTGCATCAATATCCGGCGCGTTACCATTCAGCAGGTTAATATTTTCCGCCGGGATATCAACGTGATCAAAGAAGTTGCGATGCATAAAGCTATGATAGCTTTCCGGGTGCTCTTTCGGCAGGCCTACGTACTCATCCATGTTGAAGGTGACGACATGCTTAAAGCTAACCTGGCCTGCTTTGTGCATCTCAACCAAGGCTTTATAAGCGGTCAGAGGCGTGCCGCCGGTAGGCAGACCGAGGACAAACGGGCGGTCCGCTGTCGGTTTGAACGCATTGATGCGGTTAACGATATGCCGAGCAGCCCATTTACCGACTTGTTCAGCTGTTACCAGGGGGATCAGTCTCATTGTTCACCTCTATAGTTAAATTAGAACCTGGCGGATTGGCCCCAGCATACTATTAAGAGTATCGCAGTAACTGCGCCGACCGGGGTCAATCCGTGTTGATTTTTTGAATGATAAAATAAGTTTTCGTTGTTAGCCAGTCAAAGGCGGGGGTGAATACGATATTTGGTGACTATTGTCACAAAAAATACCCATTTAATTTGCGAGACGAATTAATTTTTCAGACACTTTGCAGGTAAGTTAAAAAATTAACCAGGTTACACAATAATAAAGTGGCTTTAGTGAGCCTCATCGGGGTCTCATAGGGGGAATAAGATGAATATTTTAGGTTTTTTTCAGCGTCTCGGTAGGGCGTTACAGCTCCCTATCGCAGTGCTGCCGGTCGCGGCGCTGCTGCTGCGATTCGGTCAACCGGATCTGCTTAACATTTCGTTTATCGCCCAGGCGGGCGGGGCAATCTTTGACAACCTGGCGCTGATTTTCGCTATCGGCGTCGCATCCAGCTGGTCGAAAGACAGCGCTGGCGCCGCGGCGCTGGCGGGGGCGGTAGGTTACTTCGTTTTGACCAAAGCGATGGTCACCATCAACCCGGCCATCAACATGGGCGTGCTGGCGGGTATCATTACCGGTCTGGTCGGCGGCGCCGTGTATAACCGCTGGTCAGGTATCAAACTGCCTGACTTCCTGAGCTTCTTCGGCGGCAAACGTTTTGTGCCCATCGCCACCGGCTTCTTCTGTCTGGTGCTCGCAGCCATCTTCGGCTACGTCTGGCCGCCGGTGCAGAACGCCATTCATGCCGGCGGTGAATGGATTGTCGGCGCGGGCGCGCTCGGCTCCGGTATCTTTGGTTTCATCAACCGCCTGCTGATCCCGACGGGTCTGCATCAGGTGCTGAACACCATCGCCTGGTTCCAGATTGGTGAATTCACCAACGCTGCTGGTGCGGTGTTCCACGGCGACATCAACCGCTTCTATGCGGGTGACGGCACCGCGGGGATGTTCATGTCCGGCTTCTTCCCGATCATGATGTTCGGTCTGCCGGGTGCGGCGCTGGCGATCTGGATGCTGATCGTGATGGGCGTCGTGTTCTTCGTTATCTACTTCCTGCTGTTCAGCGCGGTTATCCGCATGTTCAATCTGAAAACGCCGGGTCGTGAAGATAAAGTGGATGACGTGGTCACTGAAGAGGCCAATAGCAATACCGAAGAAGGTTTAACCCAGCTGGCGACCAACTACATCGCGGCGGTCGGCGGTACGGATAACCTGAAAGCGATTGATGCTTGTATTACCCGTCTGCGTCTGACCGTGGCGGACTCTGCGCTGGTTAACGACGCGGCCTGTAAGCGCCTTGGCGCTTCCGGTGTGGTTAAACTGAACAAGCAGACCATCCAGGTTATCGTGGGCGCGAAAGCGGAATCCGTGGGCGATGAAATGAAGAAAGTGGTTGCCCGTGGCCCGGTTGCCGCAGCGGCTGCAACGTCTCATAGCGCACCCGTAGCCGCTCAGGCAGTTAAACCACAGGCTGTTGCTAACGCGAAGACTGTCGAAGCGCTGGTTTCGCCGATTACCGGCGACATTGTGGCGCTGGAGCAGGTTCCGGATGAAGCCTTCGCCAGCAAAGCCGTCGGCGACGGCGTGGCGGTAAAACCGACCGATAAGATTGTTGTTGCGCCGGCGGCGGGCACCGTGGTGAAGATTTTCAACACCAACCATGCTTTCTGTCTGGAAACTGAAAACGGTGCGGAAATCGTCGTCCATATGGGCATCGATACCGTTGCGCTTAACGGCCAGGGCTTTAAACGCCTGGTGGAAGAGGGCGCGGAAGTGAAAGCGGGTGAGCCGATTCTGGAACTGGATCTTGAGTTCCTCAACGCTAACGCGCGTTCGATGATTAGCCCGGTCGTCTGCAGCAACAGCGACGACTACAGCGCGCTGGTTATCCAGGCAACCGGTAAGGTTGTTGCGGGCCAGACGCCGCTGTACGAAATTAAAGGCAAGTAAGACTCCTGAGTGGCGTTTATGCCTCAGCGGCGCAGCGAAAGCTGCGCCGCTTTTTTTTACCGCAAACACCCCCATAATCTCCTTCTAATCGCTATTTTGCGTAACTAATAGTTGTCTCTACGCCCTGCTTGTAAGATCATGTGCCGTTATACGTTGTTTACGCTTTGAGGAACCCACGATGAGTGAGGCAGAAGCCCGCCCGACTAACTTTATTCGTCAGATCATTGATGAAGATCTGGCTACTGGTAAGCACACCACCGTTCATACCCGTTTCCCACCGGAACCGAACGGCTATCTGCACATTGGCCACGCGAAGTCTATTTGCCTGAACTTTGGCATCGCCCAGGATTACCAGGGCCAATGCAACCTGCGTTTCGATGACACCAACCCGGTGAAGGAAGATATCGAATACGTTGAGTCGATTAAAAACGACGTGCAGTGGTTAGGTTTCCACTGGTCCGGGGATGTTTGCTACTCGTCTGATTATTTCGATCAGCTGCACCAGTATGCGGTTGAGCTGATCAATAAAGGTCTGGCCTACGTTGACGAACTGTCAGCGGAGGAGATCCGTGAGTACCGCGGCACGCTGAAAGAGCCGGGTAAAAATAGCCCGTACCGCGATCGCAGCGTGGAAGAGAATCTGGCGCTGTTTGAAAAAATGCGTAGCGGCGGATTTGCTGAAGGTAAAGCCTGCCTGCGCGCAAAAATCGATATGGCCTCTCCGTTTATCGTCATGCGCGATCCGGTGCTGTACCGCATTAAGTTTGCCGATCACCACCAGACCGGAAGCAAGTGGTGCATCTACCCGATGTACGACTTCACCCACTGCATCAGCGATGCGCTGGAAGGGATTACCCACTCTCTATGTACCCTTGAGTTCCAGGATAACCGCCGCCTGTACGATTGGGTGCTGGATAACATCAGCATTCCCGTGCATCCGCGCCAGTACGAATTCTCGCGCCTGAATCTCGAATATACCGTGATGTCCAAGCGTAAGCTGAATCAACTGGTGACCGAGAAGCACGTTGAAGGCTGGGATGACCCGCGTATGCCGACCATCTCCGGTCTGCGCCGCCGCGGCTATACCGCTGAATCTATCCGCGAGTTCTGCAAACGTATCGGCGTGACCAAGCAGGACAACACTATCGAGATGGCGTCGCTGGAATCCTGCATTCGTGAAGATCTGAACGAAAACGCCCCGCGCGCGATGGCGGTTATCGACCCGGTTAAGCTGGTTATCGAAAACTATCCGCAGGGCGAAAGTGAAATGGTGGCCATGCCGAACCATCCGAACAAGCCGGAGATGGGCAGCCGCGAGGTGCCGTTCAGCGGCGAAATCTGGATCGATCGCGCCGACTTCCGTGAGGAAGCGAACAAGCAGTACAAGCGTCTGGTGCTGGGTAAAGAAGTTCGTCTGCGTAACGCTTACGTGATTAAAGCGGAACGCGTGGAGAAAGATGCGGAAGGCAATATCACGACTATCTTCTGCACCTACGATGCCGACACCCTGAGCAAAGACCCGGCCGACGGTCGCAAGGTGAAGGGCGTGATTCACTGGGTGAGCGCGGCGCACGCGCTGCCGGTAGAAATCCGCCTCTACGATCGCCTGTTCAGCGTACCGAACCCGGGCGCGGCGGAAGATTTCCTCGCGGTGATGAACCCGGAATCGCTGGTTATTAAACAGGGATTCGCTGAGCCGAGCCTGGCGCAGGCGCAGGCGGAAAAAGCCTACCAGTTCGAGCGTGAAGGTTATTTCTGCCTGGATAGCCGCTATGCCACCGCAAGCCATCTGGTGTTTAACCGCACCGTCGGCCTGCGCGATACCTGGACGAAAGTCGGCGCGTAGCTATTCGCCATCATTAAGAACGCCGCTAACTGCGGCGTTTTTTTTATTCAGAATCAGCGAATTAAATTACCATATTTTCGCGATGCGAATTAATCTTGTTTACAGATTGTAATAAGCGTTATTTTTAATCCTTCCGGCATATCCCCTGAAATCAGGTGATCACTTTCATTTCTATTGATTTTCTCTGTTTTTGCAAGCACTTCCACGCTAAATGTGTGATGTCTAAGACTGAAACATAAAGACATAAATTATGTGCGCTTTGTCATAATCTTCATCTTTGGTCGGCGAAAGAGATTGATAATTCGCGTCACGAAAAATAGTCTATACCCAGTGGTTATGCGAATTTTTAGCGCACCACTTTTTTAGCAGTTTTATTTTATTTTTTGCGTGTTGCCCTTTGGTGACCGCACTTTAAAACGTCAAAGAGGATATGCATATGCGTACGTTTAGTGGCAAACGTAGTACGCTGGCGCTGGCTATTGCCGGTGTCACAGCCCTGTCAGGATTTGCAATGGTGCCGGATGCAAAAGCAGAAGGGTTCATTGATGATTCAACGTTAACCGGCGGCATCTATTACTGGCAGCGTGAACGCGACCGTAAAGATGTGACCGACGGCGATAAATATAAAACTAACCTGTCGCACTCCACCTGGAACGCCAACCTCGACTTCCAGTCCGGCTATGCCGCCGACATGTTCGGTATTGACGTCGCTGCCTTTACCGCCATCGAAATGGGTGAAAGCAGCGAGAGCGGTCACCCGAACGAAATCGCTTTCTCCTCGCGTAATAAAGGCTACGATGAAGACTATTCCGGCGATAAGAGCGGGATCAGCCTGTATAAAGCAGCCGCGAAATTTAAATTTGGTCCGGCATGGGCGCGCGCGGGCTATATTCAGCCAACCGGCCAAACGCTGCTGGCGCCGCACTGGAGCTTTATGCCCGGTACTTACCAGGGCGCGGAAGCTGGCGCGAACTTTGACTACGGTGATGCGGGCGCGCTGAGTTTCTCCTATATGTGGACAAACGAATATAAAGCGCCGTGGCACATTGAGATGGATGAGTTCTATCAGAACGACAAGAAAACCAAGGTGGATTATCTCCACTCTCTCGGCGCCAAATATGATTTTAAAAACGACCTTGTACTGGAAGCGGCGTTTGGCCAGGCACAGGGTTACATCGACCAGTATTTTGCCAAGGCCAGCTATAAGTTTGATGTCGCCGGCACGCCGTTAACCACCAGCTATCAGTTCTACGGCACCCGCGATAAAGTCAGCAACGGCGGGGCTAACGATATCTATGACGGCACCGCGTGGCTGCAGGCCTTGACCTTTGGCTATAAGGTTGCCGACGTTCTGGATCTGCGTCTGGAAGGCACCTGGGTTAAAGCTGATGGCCAGCAGGGCTACTTCCTGCAGCGTATGACGCCTACCTATGCATCGTCTAACGGGCGACTGGATATCTGGTGGGATAACCGTTCGGACTTCAACGCCAACGGTGAAAAAGCGGTGTTCTTCGGCGCGATGTATGACATGAAGAACTGGAACATGCCGGGCTGGGCCTTCGGCGCATCCTACGTTTATGCCTGGGATGCGAAGCCGGGGAGAATGTCCTCACCTGATGCGTACTACAACCCGGATAAACGTCTGGAAGAGTCCGCTTATAGCCTGGATGCCATGTACACCGTTCAGGAAGGACGCGCGAAGGGCACGCTGTTCAAACTCCACTTTACGCAATACGACAACCACTCCGATATCCCAAGCTGGAGCGGCGGTTACGGCAACATCTTCCAGGATGAGCGCGACGTGAAGTTCATGGTTATCGCTCCGTTCACCATTTTCTGATGCCACTGCGGCGGGGAAAACCCGCCGCAATTTCCCGAGGTTCATGATGAAAAAGTTAATGCTTGTCGCCATTATGGCAGCAGGTCTGGTTGCCTGTACCCAGTCGCCAGCGCCTAAGGAAGACTCAAAGTTAAAAGATGCCTACAGCGCCTGCATCAATAGCGCTGAGGGCAATCCGGATAAAGTGGAAGCCTGTCAGAGCGTACTGAACGTGCTGAAACAGGAGAAACAGCATCAGCAGTTCGCGACCCAGGAAAGCGTGCGGGTTCTGGATTATCAGCAGTGCATCCAGGCGCGCAAAACCGGGAACGATCAGGCTGTAGAGGCGCGCTGCGACCAGATCTGGAAAGAGATCCGCAGCAATAATACACCGCGTTAAGCCAGACGGCGGCAAGCAAACGGGCGGAGCGAAAACTCCGCCCGTTGCTATTTTAGCGGGGTATTTCTGCCGGCCGGTAGCCGCGGCTCAGGCGTACGAAGAGCATTGCGGTAGCGGCCAGGCCGCATAGCGCGGCGCACATCAGCCACCAGCCCGGCGAGCTTTTATCGCCCGTTATCTCTACCAGCGCGGTGGAAATTGCTGGCGTCAGGCCGCCGAAGATCGCGGTGGCGAGGCTAAAGGCCAGTGAAAAGCCGACGGTGCGGACGTAGACCGGCATCACTTCCGTCAGCGCGGCCACCATCGCGCCGTTATACATACCAAAGAAGAACGAGAACCAGAGCAGGACCAGCGTCATGCGGGTGAAATCCGGCGCGGCGGTGAGCCAGTGCATTACCGGCCAGGTAGTGAGCAGCGCCAGCAGGGTAATGCCCATCAGCACCGGTCGACGGCCTATTTTGTCAGAAATTGCCCCGCCGATCGGTAACCAGATAAAGTTGGAGATGCCGACCAGCATGGTCACCAGCAGACTGTCGCGGGCGCTCAGGTGCAGCACGGCTCTGCCGTAGGTCGGGGTATAGACGGTAATGAAGTAAAAAGTTGTCGTGGTCATTGCCACCAGCAAGGTGCCCGCCGAGATGATGCGCCAGTTTTTGACAATTGTGCTCAGGATCTCCCGGGTATCAGGACGATGTTTACGCTGCAGGAAGGCTTCGGTTTCCTGTAACGAACGCCGCAGCACAAAAATCAGCGGAATAATCATACAGCCAATAAAGAAGGGAATGCGCCAGCCCCATTCGGCGATCTGATCGTGGCCGAGCGTTTCATTCAGCGCGTAGCCAATCAGCGCCGCCACAACGATAGCCACCTGCTGGCTGGCGGATTGCCAGCTGGTATAGAATCCCTTGTTCCCCGGCGTGGCGATTTCCGATAAATAGACCGACACGCCGCCGAGCTCGACGCCCGCCGAGAAACCCTGCAACAGCCGCCCGACAACCACCAGGATGGGGGCGAGAATGCCGATAGTCTGATAGCCGGGCACCAGCGCTATCAGAAGCGTCCCGCAGCCCATAATCGCCAGCGTCACCATCAGCCCTTTACGGCGGCCGATTCTGTCGATATAGGCCCCCAACACTATCGCGCCGATAGGGCGCATCAGGAAGCCCGAACCAAAGACGGCGAAGGTGAGCATTAACGCCGCAAACTCGCTTTCCGCCGGAAAGAACGTTCTGGCGATGTAGGTGGCGTAAAAACCAAACAGAAAAAAGTCGAACTGTTCGAGAAAATTACCGCTGGTCACGCGGAGGATGGCGCCAATGGTACCGGCGCGCGATGAGGGTTGCGTCATAGGGTTTGCTCTCCATTGTCTTTATCTTGTTTTTATAGAGGTAAGAGGGGGGCTAGTCGCCTGCGACTGCCGCCTGTTTTCCGCGCCGTTTCTCAATCGCCCACTTGAGTAACGCCGCACAGCGATAAAATCCGTGGGCGAATTTTCCGTAAGGAAGGGTTAAAAACAGCGCCATCACCACGCCGAGATGAATGGCAAGCAGAATGCCCATCCACGAGGTGTCCCGTCCCGCCAGCAGGGCGAGGCCGGTGAAGCTGGTCAGCAGCAGCAGCAGGATAAAGGCGCGATCCATCGGTTTTTGCCGCGGGTCTCCGTGCAGCGGCGAACGACGAAGGTTCAGCCATAGCAGGCCTGCCGGGCCCACCAGCAGGCCGATTCCGCCAAGCGTGCCCAGCAGAACCGGTGCGCTGAAGAACGGGTAGGGAGCTTCCCATCCGGCAAAATAGTGATAGCCCGTGGCCACCAGGGTGGCAGCGAAACAGAGCAGAAAACCATAAAAGGTAAGATGATGGAAACGACGGCGCATCAGGGTAAACGCGTCATCAGCCTCGTTGCAGCCCTTACCGTGGCCGCCGTCGAGATATTTTAAGGTCAGCGCGTTATGCGAGGCTTCGGCGATATCAACGGCGTGGGGATGCCCCGGGGAGATCTCGCGCCAGAAACGGATCACGCCGGCCATCAGTAAGCCCATGGCCAGTACGAAGACCGAACCAAACATCCACGCCAGCAGGTTATGGGGAAAAATCTGGTAGAAATCGCCGGCCAGCGGCGGATGTAGCAGGGAGCCTTTGAGCCCCATCGCCAGCAGCAGAAAGAGGATCAACCCACCGACCAGCGCCAGCGCCGTGGTCACGCCGGCCCGACGATACAGGCTGCCGAAAGCCGCGGGCTGGGCATAATGTTGATAGGTTTCCAGCCGCACTTCCGCCATCGCCTTCGGGACATTAATGGCAAACTCATGCGGCGGCGCGTACTGGCAGGCATGCAGGCAGGCACCGCAGTTATGGCACAGGTTGGCCAGGTAGTTTATATCCGCTTTACCAAAAGCCAGGCGTTGGGTCATGGCCGGAAACACGGCGCAAAACCCTTCGCAATAGCGGCAGGCGTTACAGACCTGCATCACCCGTTCGACCTCCGCTTCCGGCTGGGTGATGATTTGCGCGTCAATGATTAGCTTTTCAAGCGACTTCATGGTGTCTCTCCTGCAGTGCCGCCCTGGCGGCTTGTTGGCCGGCAATGCGGCCGAATGTCGTCCCGATCGACATGCCCACGCCGGCGGTATAGCCTTTGCCCAGCACGTTGCCGGCCATCATTTCACCGGCAACGAACAGGCTTCGGCTGGGCTTGCCCGCAAAATGGACGGCGGCGTGTTCATTGACGTACAGCCCGAGGTAGGTGAAGGTGATCCCCGGTCGTAGGGCATAGCCGTAGTAGGGCGGCGTATCGATGGGCCGCGCCCAGTGGGTTTTCGGCGGCGTCAGGCCGGATGTCGCGCAGTTATCAAGGCGGGTATGATCGAACTGGCCGGGCGCGCAGGCGGCGTTGTAGCGGGCGATGGTTTGCGCCAGGCGTTCCGCGTCCAGCCCCAGCTGGCGAGCTAATTCTTCGATGGTATTGGCCTGGGCGCCGGGGAAAACGGGCGGCATAAAGTGGCCGATCGCTTTGCTGTCGATAATTGAGTAGCCGATTTGCCCCGGCTGGTGGGCGACCAGTCTGCCCCAGATGGCATAACGTTTGGGCCAGAAATCTTCCCCTTCGTCATAAAAGCGCCTGGCGTCACGGTTGACGACCACCCCCAGCGACACGCAGTCCACGCGCGTACAGATCCCGCCATCGTAGAGCGGCGCCCTGGCGTCAATGGCGACGCAGTGGGATTGTGAAGGATCGCCGATGATGTCAGCCCCGGCGTCAATCATAAACTTGAGCAGCACGCCCTGGTTGAAGCGGGTGCCGCGGATGAGAAAGTTATCGGCTGGCCATTCACCACGATCGTTCTGTCCCCATGCTTCACGCAGCCACTCGCGGTTAGATTCAAACCCGCCGGCGGCGAGGACGCAGGTTTTGGCGACGATCCTTTCTTCGCCCGCCAGCGCGGCGACGAATTCGCCGTTATCTAATTCGAGCGCCTGTACCGGCGTGTTGTAGCGGATCTTAACGCCCATCTGCTCCGCGCTGCGGTAATAGGCGTTGACCAGGGCTTTACCGCCGCCCATAAAAAAGGCGTTGGTGCGGGCAACGTGCAGGGCGCCGGAGAGCGGCGGCTGAAAGTTAACCCCGTGCTGGCGCATCCAGTCCCGGCATTGCGCTGAAGTGCGGATCACCAGCCGCGCCAGCGCTTCGTTGGTGTTGCCCTCGGTGACGCGCAGCAGGTCCTGCCAGTACTCTTCTTCCGGATAGCTGTCGATTAAAACATCCTGCGGAGCATCGTGCATACAGCGAAGATTCCGCGTGTGCTGAGAGTTTCCGCCTCGCCATTCCCGCGGCGCAGCCTCCAGCAGCAGCACGGACGCGCCGGCTTCCCGGGCGGTTAATGCGGCGCATAGCGCGGCATTGCCGCCGCCAATCACCAGTACATCCACCATTTTTGGCTCCATTACGCTTTGCTTGATTGTTAAATTTGTAATGGAAATGTATTCGTTTTGGCCGTAAGGACGCTATGGCGTATTGCTAAAGGGGGGTTTAGTGCGCGTAAAGGCTGGCGCCGGGCCAGCGGCCTGACTCCACGAGCTGACGCATGACTTTCGCCAGTATCACCCGCGCGGCAAGGCCCGCTGGGGTCAGTTCATCATCGGAAAGGCTGACGAGAAAGTTTGGCCGACTGAGTATCGGATTCTCGACGCCGATCACTCTCAGGGACTCGCCGTCGAGATGGGAAATCGCCGCCCCCGGCTGCAGCGTGGCGCCCAGTCCGTCGCGGACGGCGCGCATCAGCAGGGCCAGACCGTCGATTTCAGCCACCACATCGACGCTCAGGGCGTGCTCCTGGCAGATCGCCTCCAGCCTGCCGCGCAGGCCATGCCCCAGGCTTGGCATTATCAGCGGGATAGCGGCCAGTTGGCCAGGCGAGATGCTCGCTTCGGGAAGGGGGGCCAGCACGTCATGGGTGCCAATCAGAAACAGACGCTCTTCGAGAATCGGCCTGGCGCTCCAGCGCGCAAGCTTCTCCTTCTGGAACACGATAGCTAAATCAAGCTGGCGGGTGTTGATCATGCGTTCCAGATTACCGGAGAGGCTCTCGACCAAATGCAGGCGGACGTCGGCATAGCTTTCGCGCATCGCGTGAATAAAAGGTACCCCCAGTACAGAGGCGGTGCTGGGGGCCATACCGACGCTGACGTGGCCGGAAAGGCGCGCCTCGCGCGCGGCGAGAACCGCATCGTCGGCGTGGCGCAGCGCCAGCTGCGCCTGGGAGTAGAAGGCGAGACCAGCGCTGGTCGGCATTACGCCGCGCGATGTCCGCTGCAGCAGACGGATGGCGAGTTCGTTCTCCAGGCGCGCCATCTGTTGGCTCAGCGCGGAGACGCCGATATTCAGGTCAAGCGCGGCGCGGCCCATACTGCCGGTTTCAATAATGCGCACATAATAGCGTAGCTGGCGAAGCTCCATGTCGACTCTCCGTACACCTCAGGATGCACTGACAGTAAACGTATTGCAGCGCGAGAGAAAGAGGCGGCAAATTCCGGGCAAAAAAAAGCCAACCTTCAGGTTGGCTTTTGGCGGTATACGATGCAGTGATTATTTCTCTGCCGCGTCGTGGGCATGTTCATCTTCGCGGCAGTCGCCTTCCGCACAGTGTCCGTACAGGTACAGGCTGTGGTTGGTCAGACGAATACCGTGCCTTGCGGCAATTTCACGCTGGCGCGCTTCGATGGAATCATCGCTAAATTCGATCACTTTGCCGCAGTCGAGGCAAATCAGGTGATCGTGATGATGCTGCTGCGTCAGTTCAAAAACGGATTTACCGCCTTCAAAATTATGACGGGTGACGATACCGGCGTCGTCGAACTGGTTCAGTACGCGGTAGACGGTGGCCAGGCCAATCTCTTCACCCATATCAATCAGGCGTTTGTATAAGTCTTCCGCACTGACATGATGGTTATCCGGTCCTTGCAGCACTTCCAGGATTTTTAATCTCGGAAGCGTCACTTTCAGGCCAGCTTTCTTTAATGCGGTATTGTTGTCAGTCATGCGGAATCTGTCCTGTTGCTAAACGATCTACTTCCATCAGCGGAAGTAATACAGAGAATCACCCGATGTAATGCGTCTCATTATAGAACTGCCATGGTGAAATGAAAACTGCAAGCATCGGGCCTTGTATGCTGTCAAAAACGAGGCACTCGCTACAAAGTGCTTCACGCGACCCCGTTAAATCAGAGGACATTGTACAGATATGTGATTAAAAGTTAAAAACTTGTAGCTATAACTTTGATTGCTTTTATCTATCAATTCGGCGAAATCTGATGATTTCGCCGTTTAGACTCAGGCATTCTTGATTTCTTCAAGGTGCAGCTCTTCAGAAATCTGTTTTACCCATTTTTCCACGCGTTCGTTAGTCAATTCTGGCTGACGGTCTTCGTCAATGGCCAGGCCAACAAAGTGATCGTCATCGGCCAGGCCTTTAGACGCTTCAAAATGGTAGCCCGCGGTCGGCCAGTGGCCAACGATAGTTGCGCCGCGCGGTTCGATGATGTCGCGGATGGTACCCAGCGCATCGCAGAAGTATTCAGCATAGTCTTCCTGATCGCCACAGCCAAACAGCGCGACCAGTTTGCCGTTGAAATCGATCTCTTCCAGCGTCGGGAAGAAATCGTCCCAGTCGCACTGGGCTTCGCCGTAGTACCAGGTCGGAATGCCGAGCAGCAGGATATCGTGACCTTCCAGATCCTCTTTGCTGCTTTTGGCAATGTCGTGAACATCAGCAACATCTTTACCAAGCTGCTTTTGGATCATTTTTGCAATATTTTCGGTGTTGCCGGTGTCGCTGCCAAAAAAGATGCCGATGATTGCCATGAGTAAAATAACCTCTTGAAACTTAATGATGTGGTAGTGGCGTAATGCCCGCAGATAGGGGCAATGATAGCAGAACAGAGAAGGGCGCGGAAACAGCAATCACGCCCAACTGCACACTCTGCTACATGAAAGCTTATTTTTTGCGGGTTTTAGGCTTTATCCTGGCCGCGCAGGGCCGCCAGCTGGCTCATCAGCATCTCTTCGATAAGATCGCTGCGGTTCATATTACGGGCTTCCGCCAGCTCATTAAGCGCATCGACCGCATCGGCATTCAGCTTTAGCTCCACGCGCTTAAGACCGCGACTCTTATCGCGTTTAAGCTGATTGCGTTTGTTGATGCGCAGCTGTTCATCGCGCGAAAGCGGATTGGTTTTCGGTCTACCCGGCCGACGCTCGGTTGCGAACAAATCTAATGTCGTACGGTCCGTTTGTTCTTTTGCCATGATTCAGAGTGACTTCGGGGGAAACAAGCTATCGGGCATAGCCGATGCAGACAGCGCGCCATAATACATCAGGCGACGGGCTGCGCCAACGACCGCGGGCATTAAGCCGCGCGGTCGGGCAGATTTTAGCCAGTCAGGCGGCGATCGAGGTTAAATAACGGCGAATTGCGCGGATCACGGCCTCCGGTTTTTCGGCATGCACCCAGTGACCGGCGCCGGCGATAACGTGCGCGCGCGCCTGGGGAAACTGAGCCAATAGTGCATCACGGTATGCGTCGGTGACGTAGGGGGAGTTACCGCCGGGGATAAACAGCGCCGGATGCGGCCAGGCCGGGACGGCTTGCCAGCCGACGATATTATCGTACTGCTCCCACAGCACCGGTACGTTAAACCGCCACTGGCCGTCCACGAAAGACTTCAGCAGAAACTGAATCACGCCCTCTTCGTTAAGGTGCTGGCGCATGACTGCCGCCGCCTGTTGACGCGTTGCGGCGCCCGCGTCGGTGACGGCGTTGATGGCGGCGAAGATTTCATCATGACGGCGAACGTGATAATCCACCGGGGCGATATCAATGGCGACCAGGCCCGCGATGCGCTCCGGCGCCAGCGCGCTCAGCGCCATCACCGCCTTTCCGCCCATTGAGTGACCAATAAAGGTAGCTTTTTCAATCTGTGATTCATTGAGAGTATCAAGCAGATCCTGGGCCATCGCGGAATAGGTCATTTCCGGCGAGCGCGGCGAAAGACCGTGGTTTCGCATGTCGACCTGTAAAATATCGCGATCGTGAACCAGATCGCGGGCGAGGATCCCAAGGTTATCCAGGCTGCCAAAAAGGCCGTGGACCAGGACGATAGGGGGATTATTGTGCGGATTCTGTGCAGATTGCGCTCGGCTATTTAATTTCATGGCAAAGTTCTTTTTTTCGCTCCGTCGGGTTAGGGTATTATGTTGGACATTCTGCCATCCGGCTGCAAGACCCGGAAGATTTCCGAGTTTTACCGCCATCCTGGTTTGACGCTATCCGCGGTTGGGATTTGACCCTATAATCCCGACAACTTGTATTCAGAAAAAGATATCGCACTGGATTAAGATGAAAACAATTGAAGTTGATGATGAACTCTATAGCTATATTGCCAGCCACACCAAGCATATTGGCGAGAGCGCATCCGACATTTTACGGCGTATGTTGAAGTTTTCCGCCGTTTCCCAGCCTGTCGCACCGGTAGCGAAAGCCGCTCCGGCCCCTGCGCCAACGCCTGTCGCTGAAGTGAAGCCCGCTAATCCTCTGAAGGATAAAGTCCGCGCGATGCGTGAGCTGCTGTTATCTGATGAGTACGCTGATCAAAAGCGCGCGGTAAACCGTTTCATGCTGGTTCTGACTACCCTCTACTCCTTAGACAGCAAAGCGTTCGCGGAGGCGACCGAGTCCCTCCACGGCCGCACTCGCGTTTATTTCGCTGAGGATGAGCGCACGCTGCAGAAAAACGGTAATCAGACGAAACCTAAGCAGGTTCCGGGCACGCCGTGGTGGGTCATTACAAATACCAATACCGGTCGCAAATGCAGCATGATCGAACATATCATGCAGTCTATGCAGTTCCCTGCGGAATTGATCGAAAAGGTTTGCGGTACGATCTAGTTAATTAACTTTTGCACCAGAAGGATCAGGCAATGGCAATCGATAAGCGCGCGGGTCAACCTGCGCAACAGAGTGATTTGATTAACGTCGCCCAGCTGACTGCCCAGTACTATGTGCTGAAGCCGGAAGTCGGCAACGCGGAACATGCGGTGAAGTTTGGCACCTCCGGTCACCGCGGCAGCGCGGCGCGCCACAACTTCAACGAGCAGCATATTCTGGCGATTGCTCAGGCAATTGCGGAAGACCGCGCGAAGAACGGGATCACCGGCCCATGCTACGTCGGGAAGGACACTCATGCACTCTCCGAACCGGCCTTCATTTCCGTACTGGAAGTGCTGGCGGCGAACGGCGTTGACGTCATCGTTCAGGAAAACAACGGTTTCACCCCGACGCCGGCGATTTCTAATGCGATTCTGGTGCATAACAAAAAGGGCGGTCCGCTGGCTGACGGTATTGTGATCACGCCGTCCCACAACCCGCCGGAAGACGGTGGTATCAAGTACAATCCGCCAAACGGCGGCCCGGCTGATACCAACGTGACCAAGGTTGTCGAAAATCGCGCCAATGAACTGCTGGCTGCCGGTCTGCAGGGCGTCAAGCGTATTTCTCTTGACGCGGCGCTGGCCTCCGGCCACGTTAAAGAACAGGATCTGGTGCAGCCGTTTATTGAAGGGCTGGCGGATATCGTCGATATGGCGGCGATCCAGAAAGCCGGATTGACCCTCGGCGTCGACCCGCTGGGCGGCTCCGGTATCGAATACTGGAAGCGTATCGCTGAGCATTACAACCTCAATCTGACCATCGTCAACGACCACGTCGATCAGACCTTCCGCTTTATGCATCTCGATAAAGACGGCGCAATCCGTATGGACTGTTCCTCCGAGTGCGCGATGGCGGGCCTGCTGGCGCTGCGCGACAAATTTGACCTGGCCTTCGCGAATGACCCGGATTACGACCGTCACGGTATCGTCACGCCGGCCGGGTTGATGAACCCGAACCACTATCTGGCGGTGGCGATTAACTACCTGTTCCAGCATCGCCCGCAGTGGGGCAAAGATGTCGCTGTGGGTAAAACCCTGGTCTCCTCGGCGATGATTGACCGTGTGGTTAACGACCTCGGCCGTAAGCTGGTGGAAGTGCCGGTCGGCTTTAAGTGGTTTGTTGATGGTCTGTTTGACGGCAGCTTCGGCTTCGGCGGTGAAGAGAGCGCGGGGGCTTCGTTCCTGCGCTTTGACGGCACCCCGTGGTCTACCGACAAAGACGGCATCATCATGTGCCTGCTGGCGGCGGAAATCACCGCGGTCACCGGGAAAAACCCGCAGCAGCACTACGACGAGCTGGCAGAGCGCTTTGGCGCGCCGAGCTACAACCGTCTGCAGGCCTCCGCGACTTCTGCCCAGAAAGCGGCGCTGTCTAAGCTCTCTCCGGAAATGGTCAGCGCCAGCACCCTGGCGGGCGACCCGATTACCGCGCGTCTGACCGCGGCGCCGGGTAACGGGGCGGCGATTGGCGGCCTGAAGGTGATGACCGACAACGGCTGGTTCGCCGCGCGTCCGTCAGGAACCGAAGACGCCTATAAAATCTACTGCGAAAGCTTCCTCGGCGCTGAACATCGTCAGCAGATTGAGAAAGAAGCGGTGGAGATTGTCAGCGAAGTGCTGAAAAATGCGTAATTGACATCATGATAATCAGGCCCTTTTCAGGGCCTGATTTTTTCGCAGGGATAGCGATGAAACTGGAACGAAAAAACGTTTTTTGGTTCTGGGGTGGGATGGATCTGTTCTATCTCCTCCAGTTTATTGTCTGGAATGTCTACCATCAGCGAGTGCCTTTCTACAGCGATATCCTCGCTTATCTACAGCTTGTGCAAAGCTACGGTTCCGCGGCAGCCTGGCTATATCCGCTTAATGCCATATTGATTGTCACTATTCCCGTCTCGATGATTCTCTTCTGGCGACACAGTCGCTATGCGCTGTGGCTGGCGTATGCGCAGACGCCGTTGCGTCTGATCTTCATGCTACCTTCGCTTTCGCTGGTGTTCTGGATGCTGCGCGAGATGGAGTTTAAGGGGAGCGCGTTTTATATTGGGTTCCTGCTGGTTTCAGAGGCGGCAAAAGTCGTCACCCTTTGGCGATGTCGCAAAGTTTGACGTTACGTGTTATCAAGACGGCACAGCCTTGCCGGGCATTACGCTGACTGAATCGGGCATAAACGGGTATTATTGCTTTGACCGGGTTTGCCCGTTTTAGTGAATATGCTGCTAAAGCAAACGAACAATGACGGCTAATTCTGCGATTTTAATCACAAATTTATCTCATTCAAAATGAAAGTTACTTGATATATATGATCAGCTTCAAACTAAAAAAAGCTAAAAACTTGTTTTGATTTTGTATGATTTATATCACTTACTGATATGGACAATTTTGTTATATTTATGTCATTAAATCCTGAATGCTTTCTTGAGAACGTCTATGTTACAAGTGAAACGTCATTCATTAATCTTGGAATATGTCGTAGAAAAAGGATGTGCCAGAGTTAATGAGCTCTCACAGATATTTGGCGTATCTCCAGAAACCATTCGCCGAGATTTAACCTCGCTGGCGAAAAATAAAAAAATAGTTCGCAGCTTTGGCGGTGCGATGATTTCAGAAAATAATGCATCATTTTTAGATGTGGATAATCCCACAAATAATGGGAATTTTGTCGATAAAGCTGAAGCATTTATTAAGCGAACAAAAGAGCAACCAGAGCGAAAAATGCGCATTGCCAAAAGCGCATTACAGTACATTCATGAGCATGAATGCATTATTATGGATAATAGTAGTTCATGCTGGTTTTTAGCACGGCAGTTGCCCGATATCGAACTGACGGTAATTACCAATTCATTAAATATTATTCAGACATTGGCCTGCCGAAAGAAAATAAGAATTGTCAGCGTGGGTGGCGAGTATTCTGAAAGACACGGCGATTTTCATGGGCCAGTAGCTGAATTTATTATTAATAACTTTAAGGTCAATAAACTGTTCTTTTCTTGCCAGGGCCTTGATTCAGGCCTGGAAATCAAAGATAGCAATGAAGTCAACGTGCGTCTGAAACAAGAAATGCTGAAAGTGGCCGACCAAAAAATCCTGATGGTCGATAGCAGTAAGTTTGAGCGCTATTCATTATATAAAATATGCGACCTGGCAGATATTGATGTTCTTATTACTAATAAGCTACCAAAAGATATCTATCGTCAGGAATGCCTTGAAATCGTAGAGACCAGTTAAACTCTCTACGTAATAATATATTTGCATCATCATCTCACGACTCTTGTGCCAGGTGGAGGATAATTGCGTCAGCAATACTATCCATCTTCATTACTTATCCGAAAATGAGGTTTACGATGGAACAATTACCTGAAGATATGAAAGCTGTTGTGTGCCATGGTCCCCAGGATTATCGCTTTGAAAAGATTACGCGCCCGGTAGCACAAGAAAAAGAAGTGGTTATAAAAGTTGATGGCTGTGGAATATGTGCTGGTGATTGCAAAGCCCAGGACGGCGCACCGATGTTTTGGGGCGATAATCCGTGGGTGAAAACGCCAGTGGTGCCAGGACATGAATTCTATGGCCGGGTTGCTGAATTAGGCCCCGGCTCGGCAGAAAAATATAAATTAAAAATTGGCGACCGTATTCTGGCGGAGCAGATTGTACCTTGTCATGAATGTCGTTTCTGTAAAACCGGCAAATACTGGATGTGCGAAACCCATGATATTTACGGCTTCCAGAAAGATGTCGCCGATGGTGGTATGGCTGAATATATGCGTTTCTCCGAACGCGCGATTATTCATAAAATTCCTGAATCATTGAGTGAAGAAGATGCTGCGCTGATCGAACCTATGGCCTGCGCAATCCACACGGTACGCCGCGGAGATATCGAACTGGATGATGTGGTTGTTATCGCCGGCGCCGGGCCGCTGGGGCTGTGTATGGTGCAGGTCGCTCATCTGAAAACGCCGAAAAAGCTGGTGGTGATCGACACCATGGAAGACCGTCTGGCGCTGGCGAAAGAGTTTGGGGCGGATGTGGTTATCAATGCGGCCAAAGAAGACGCCATTGCCATTGTTAAAGCCATGACTGAAGGCTACGGTTGCGACGTCTACATTGAAGCTACCGGCGCGCCGATTGGCGTTACTCAGGGACTGGAGATGATTCGTAAGCTAGGTCGTTTTGTCGAGTTCAGCGTGTTTGGTAAAGAAACCACCGCCGACTGGTCGATCATTGGCGACCGCAAAGAGCTGGATATTCGCGGTGCGCATCTTGGCCCGTACAGCTATGAAATCGCCATCGATCTCTTTGAGCGCGGCCTGCTGACTGCAAAAGGCGTCGTCACTCATTTCTATTCTATCGATGAGTGGAAAGCGGCGTTTGAAATGGCAAAATCGCTCGATTCTATCAAGGTCGTTATTAAGCCATAAAAACGTAATTCTTAAATAGCGCCATTTATTTTAATTATCATCCGCTTTGAAATGAATGGCGGCTAAATAAATACTGGATTTGTATCATGGTGATAACTGGGGTAAATATCGGTGGTCTGGTGAAGTCTACCGGTCATTAATTTATTGCTCAGGCTATCAGGCAACATTCGTACCATGAAAACGCTAAAGGATAATCTTTATCCTTTAGCGCATAACTCAAAAAGGAGATATTGAATGCCTGTAAAATTGAATACGAAAGCATTACTCTCAGGACTTCTGGCGATGAGTATGGTCGCCTGCGTTAATGCTAAGCCGCTAACTATCGGCATGTCGTTCCAGGAATTGAATAACGAATATTTCGTCACCATGAAAGAGTCGCTTGAGCAGTCGGCAAAAGATATTAACGCCACCGTCTATACAGCGGATGCGGCGCATGATGTCTCCAAGCAGATTAGCGATGTTGAGGATATGCTGCAAAAGAAAATAGATATTTTGCTGATTAACCCGGCTGATAGCGTCGGTGCGGAAACCGCCGTGCTGGCCGCTAAAAAAGCTGGCGTGGTGGTGGTGGCGATAGATGCTCAGGCTAATGGCCCGATAGATTCTTTTGTCGGCTCAAAAAACTATGATGCAGGCTTTATTGCCGGTGAACACTTAGCCAAAGCGCTGGGTGATAAAGGCAACGTAGCGATTCTCGACGGGATTCCGGTAGTGCCTATTCTGGAGCGCGTGCGCGGCTTTGAAGATGCGATGAAAAAGCATCCCAATATTAAAGTGATTACCAAACTGAATGGTAAACAAGAGCGCGATACCTCCATGAGCGTGACGGAAAATATGCTGCAATCCAACCCGACGCTCAACGGTATTTTTAGCGTGAATGATGTTGGCTCACTCGGCGCTCTGGCGGCGATTCAGGCATCAGGACGCGATGTGAAGCTGGTGAGCGTTGATGGTTCCCCGGAAGCAGTCGCTGAAATTGCTAAAGGTAATACGCCGTTTATTGCTACCGCCGCTCAGTTCCCACGCGATCAGCTGCGTATTGGCTTAGGCATTGCCCTGGCGAAACATTGGGGTGCGAATATTCCTAAGGAGATCCCTGTTGATGTGAAGCTTATCGATAAAACCAACGCCAAAGATTTCCACTGGTAATCGCGTTATTACGCCATAGCGGCTCTCGCTAATTCAGGTGAGCCGTGCCGGATTCTTATTAAAGTATGGCTCGCTATTTTATCGAGCCATTATGGAGCGATGTTTATGCCCAGCTTACTGGAAGTTAAAAACGTCAGTAAAAGCTTCCCCGGGGTCAAGGCGCTGGATAATGTTAATATCACCCTTGGCCGAGGGGAGGTGCATGCTTTATTAGGTGAAAACGGCGCGGGTAAATCGACGTTAATGAAAATCCTTTGCGGGATATATCAACCTGACGCCGGTAATATTTTTATTGACGGTAAGCAACAGCATTTTCATAACTATCGTGACGCGATTGCCTGCGGCGTAGGGATTATCTTTCAGGAATTTTCTCTTATTCCCTATCTGAACGCTTATGAGAATATTTTCCTTAATCGCGAAAAGGTAAATAGTTTTGGTCTGTTAGATCGTAAAGCGATGCGCCGCGAGGCGTTGCGGATTTTTAAAGATCTTGGCGTGACCCTCGATCCCGATGAGCAAATTTGCCATCTCAGCGTCGCCGAGCAGCAGTTCGTGGAAATTGCCAAAGCGCTGTCGCTAGATGCGCGAATTCTCATTCTGGATGAACCCACCGCGACCTTAACCCCGAGTGAGGCGGAGCATCTTTTCCGCGTGATGCGCGATTTAAAGGCCAAAGGCGTCGGGATGTTCTTTATCTCTCACCATCTTGAGGAGATATATGAGATCTGTGACAGCCTGAGCATTCTCCGCGACGGCAAATATATCGGGTCGGCAAAGGTCGACAATATCGATATCGCCGAGATGATCCAGATGATGGTCGGCCGTGAAGTGGAGAATATCTATCCCGCACGGCGGACGCTGGCGCATGACGACATAGTACTGGAGGCGGAAATTCAGCTTACCGAAACTAGCCAGGTCAATCGACTGACGCTGCGCAAAGGGGAGATCTTAGGCCTCGCCGGGCTGGTGGGATCGGGGCGTTCCGAAGCGATCCTGGCCCTGACCGGCGCGGATAAATGCTTCAAAAAGCGCGTCCGCCTGGCCGGAAAAGAGGTGACGATAAAATCCACCGACCGGGCTCTGCGTCTGGGCATTGGTCTGTTGCCGGAAAGCCGAAAAACGCAGGGGCTGGTGCTTCCTTTTTCGGTCAAAGATAATATCTGGCTTAACAAACACGCCTGCCAGTTCTCGCTTATCCGCGATAACGAAGAGCGCCTGACCGCCGAGCGTTTAATTAATCACGTTGGCGTGAAAACGCCGGATGCTGGAACCGCGGTAGGGACGTTGAGCGGCGGTAACCAGCAGAAAGTCGTTATTTCTCGTTGGTTAAATCATGATGTCAATATTCTTATTTTTGACGAACCGACTCGCGGTATTGATGTCGGAGCGAAATCAGAAATCTATCAAATCATGCGTGACCTCACCGCCCAGGGTATTTCAATAATTATGATTTCATCTGAGCTACCAGAGGTGATTGGCGTTAGCGACAGGGTGATGGTTTTTCGCGACGGTAATATCGTTGCCGAACTCGAGAGCGACCAAATAAATTCCACTGTGATTATGCTGCACGCTGCCGGTAATATTATTTAGGGAGTATTAAATGAGTAATGAAAACGTGTCATTAGCGCCCGCCGCATCTCCTGATAAAAATAAAAAGATGCTCCATGGTTTATTAAAAATGCCCGCGTTCCTGCCGTTTGTTGGTCTGGTACTCCTGTTCTCCTGTATGGCTATTTTTAATGACTACTTTTTAACGGTCGATAACTTATCGACCGTCGCCCGCCAGGTCTCGATTAATGCCATCATTGCTATCGGGATGACCTTTGCCATCCTGACCGGCGGGATCGACCTCTCCGTCGGCGCGGTCATGGCCCTGGCCGGTACCCTGATGGCGGGATTAATGAAGTACTATGGTTTAGATCCGTGGTTAGCCATTCTTATCGGCCTGTTTTCCGGCGTCGCCTTTGGCGCGCTGAACGGCTTTTTAACCGCCTACGGTAAAATGCCGCCGATTATCGTGACCCTCGGGGCAATGATTATTGCGAAGGGACTGGCGCTGATCTATACCGGCGGCTACCCCATCTCCGGTTTACCGGATTCATTCGCTTTTTGGGGCCGCGAATATCTGTTCGGTATTCAGGTGCCTATTATTCTGATGGTGGTTTTATATCTCATCTTTTATATCGTCCTGAATCATATGCCGTTTGGTCGCTATGTTTATTCCCTCGGCGGTAATGAAGAAGCGGCGCGCCTGAGCGGGCTGCGGGTGAAATATTATAAATTGCTGGTTTACGTGATCAGCGGCTTTACCGCCAGTTTTGCCGGTCTTATTTTCACCTCGCGCGTGATGAGCGGCCAGCCGAATGCCGGCGTCGGATTTGAACTGGATGCAATTGCCGCCGTGGTGCTCGGCGGGGCATCAATTGCCGGCGGCCGCGGAATGATTATCGGCACGCTGATTGGCGCCATGATGCTCGGCGTACTGAATAATGGTTTAAACCTCCTTGGGATCTCACCTTACGTTCAGTATGTGGTGAAAGGGCTTATTATTTGGGGCGCCACCTTTATTAGCTCAGCCAGACGTTAATTTATTTTAAATATGAGGCGAAGGGAAATGAATTTTATCGGGGTTGATATCGGTGGTACGGTCACCAAAGCCGGTATATATAATGAGTTAGGGCAAGAGATTCATGTGGCGTCGCAATATGCGCAGGTATTATCCGAACAGCCGGGCTTTACCGAGCGGAACATGCATGAGCTATGGGATACCGTTTGCAGCGTGATAAAAAAAGCGCTGTATGAAAGCCAGGTGCCGCCGCTAAGCATCGGCGGGATCGGTTTCTCCTCGCACGGCAAAGGGCTCTACGCGATTGACAAAAAAGGCGAGCCGGTGCGCAATGGGATTATTTCATCTGATACCCGGGCGCTTGAGTTTGTCAAAAAATGGTACCGTGAAGGTATCGACAAACTGGCCTATCCAAAAGGATTGCAGCAGTTGTGGACCGGACATCCGGTGTCGCTGCTGGCGTGGCTTAAAGAGTATGAGCCGGCCAATTACGACAGAATCGATGCCGTTTTGATGGTCCACGACTACATCCGTTTCCGCCTGACCGGCGAAGCGACGGCAGAAATCACCAATATCTCCGGCAGTAATTTTTATAACCAGTTCACCTCTCGCTACGACAGCGACATGATGGCGCTATTTGGCATTGAGGAAGTGGTGGATAAAACCGCGCCGGTGGTGAACTCAACGGATTGCGTGGGCCACATTACCTTGCAGGCCTCGCTGGACTGCGGTTTATGCCCGGGGACGCCGGTTTTCGGCGGCTTTTTCGACGTGGTCGCCTCCGCCGTCTCCTCGGGCATTGATCGGGCGGATACCCTGAGCGCGGTGGCCGGAACCTGGAGTATCGCCACCTCGGTGACGGATAGCATTATTGCCAGCGACTTTCCCTACATCTGGGGGAAATACTGCATTCCGGGCAAATACTTCGTTCACGAGGGCAGCCCCACTTCGGCGAGCAATCTCTCCTGGTTTGTGAAGCAGTTTTTCCCTGACGATGACCGCTGCTACGACCATTTCGAAAGCTGGATCGCGCAAGATACCGACAGCAACCTCATTTTTTTACCCTATTTGTTCGGTTCCAATCTGGCGATGGATCTGCCCGGCGCGCTGGTGGGCCTCGCGGGGCATCATACGAAAAAGGATATTATTGCGGCCATCTATCGCGGGATCGTTTTTTCTCACCTGGTGCATCAGGACCGCATTATTGAACTCAATCGGGATATTCAAAAAATTCGCTTTACCGGCGGGCCGAGCCAGTCGAGAGGCTGGACGCAGATGTACGCCGATGCGGCCAATCTTCCGCTGGAAGTAGTGGATATCGAACAGGCCGGCTGTCGAGCCGCCGCGCTGTGCGCCGCGGCCGGCAGTGGCGCCTATGCTAACTTCAGCGAGGCGATTGCGGCCACGCAGCCCGAGGTGGTCTGCTATCAACCCGATAGCAATCGGCATCAGCAGCTGCGCGAAGGCTACGCCCGTTACTTAGCTGTCGCGCAAAGCCTCTCCAGGGCGACGGGAGCGGCGCAATGAAACCCAGACTTGGCATCTACGAAAAAGCGCTCCCCGCAGCGCTGGACTGGCCGAAACGCTTCGAAATGGCGGCCGGCCTGGCGTTTGATTTTATCGAAATCTCCGTTGATGAAAGCCCCGAACGCCAGGCCAGGCTGCGCTGGAATCGGGGGCAGCGGCTGGCGTTCGTGGCGGACAAAATCAACAGCGGCATTGATGTGCCGAGCATGTGCCTCTCCGCGCACCGCAGCCATCCCTTTGGTAGCGTCAATCGCGATACCCGGCTCAAGGCGCGGGAACTGATGCTTGATGCGCTGGATTTTGCCAGCCACGTCGGGATCCGCAACATCCAGCTGGCAGGCTATGACGTCTATTACGAATCCTCTTCGGCACAGACCCGGGAATACTTTATTGAGGGCATCAACTGGGCGGTGGCCGAAGCGGCGAAAGCACAGGTGATGCTGTCGATGGAGATTATGGATACCGCCTTTATGAGCAATATCTCGCGCTGGTTGGATCTCGAACGGAAGGTTTGCAGTCCGTGGTTTTGCGTCTATCCGGACGTTGGCAACTTAAGCGCGTGGCAAAACGATGTTCCTGAAGAGTTGAGTAAGGGCATTCATAAAATCAGCGCCATCCATTTGAAAGACACCCAGCCCGTTTCACACGCCTCGCTGGGGCAGTTCCGCGATGTGCCGTTCGGCACCGGCTGCGTGGATTTCAGCGAGATCTTCCGTTCGCTTGCCGCGCTGAACTATCGCGGCGCATGGTTGATTGAGATGTGGGCCAAAAATGACGGGCTGGATAGCGAGAGAATTGCCGAGGCCAAAGCGTGGTTAACGGATAAATACCAGCAGGGTTTTCTTGCCCCGCAGCATGAAGTTAATGTGAATTCAGGAGTGAAGTATGCTGGATAAACTCAAGCAGACGGTTCTTGACGCCAATCTGGCGCTGCCGAAATTTCATCTTGTGACCTTTACCTGGGGCAACGTCAGCGGTATCGATCGCGAGGCCGGGCTGGTGGTGATCAAACCCTCCGGCGTGGAATACGCCGTGATGACGGCCGAGGATATGGTGGTGGTGGAGCTGGCGACCGGCAGGGTGGTAGAGGGGCGCTATAAGCCCTCGTCGGATACGCCGACCCATCTGGAGCTGTATAAGGCGTTTAGCGGCGTGGGCGGAATTGTGCACACCCATTCGCGCCACGCGACGATTTGGGCGCAGTCGGGCAGGCCGCTGCTGGCGATGGGCACTACCCACGCCGACTATTTTTATGGGCCGATCCCCTGTACCCGCCCGCTCAGCGATGATGAAATCCGCGGTGATTATGAAACCAATACCGGTCACGTGATTATCGAAACGCTGGGGGCGCAGCATACCGATCCGCTCAGCGTGCCCGCCGCGCTGGTCCACGGGCACGGCCCATTTGCATGGGGAAAAGATCCGGCGAACGCGGTGCATAATGCGGTGGTGCTGGAGGAGATTGCCTATATGAATATGTGGACCCGTCAGCTGAGCATTGATGAACAGCCGGTCTCTGCGACGCTGCTGGATAAACACTATTTGCGTAAACACGGGGCAGGGGCCTACTACGGGCAATAATCGCCTGCATTCCCCGGATTGCGGCGTAAACGCCTTATCCGGGCTACCGGCCCGCAGTTGGCGGTGAACCCTTAGCCCGGTCAGCGCAGCGCCACCGGGATGAAACAGCGTTGATTTATGAGGCCCGGCACATTTCCTGGAGGCGGCGCTTGACGCGCTTGTCCGGGCTACCGCCTGGCAGACGACGGCGGGCCTGTAGCCCGGCTAAGCAAAGCGCGAGCCGGGGATCAGCTAGGGCATAAACCGATAGCCGATCCCGGTTTCGGTCAGCAGATGCTGCGGGCGCGCCGGGTCGGCCTCCAGCTTCTGTCGCAGATGTCCCATATAGATCCGCAGATAGTGGCTGTGTTCCACCGCGTTCGGCCCCCAGACCTGGTTGAGCAACTGCCGCTGGGTCAGCACTTTGCCGGGATTATTCAGCAGTACCACCAGCAGGCGAAATTCAATGGGCGTCAGGTGGATCTCTTCGTCGCCGCGCACGATGCGGCGGGCGGGGATATCGACTTCGACATCGGCAAAACGCACCAGCGGCTCATCGGCCTGGGCGCCGGCATGGCGGCGCATTGCCACCCTCAGCCGCGCCTGCAGTTCACCGATACCAAAGGGTTTGCTGAGATAATCATCGGCGCCGGCGTCAAGCGCGGCGATTTTGTCCTGCTCCTCGGTGCGCGCAGAGAGGACGATAATCGGCATCTGGCTCCACTGGCGAACCTCACGGATAAACGCGTTGCCGTCACCATCGGGCAGGCCAAGATCGAGAATGGTTAAATCCGGCTTGCGGGTCGCGGCTTCGATCAGCCCGCGCTGCAGCGTTTCCGCTTCAAATACGCGCATGCCGTCGGCTTCCAGCGCGGTGCGCAGAAAGCGGCGGATAGCATGCTCATCTTCGATGATCAAAACGTTAATCACATTTCCTCGGCTAAATCTTCCAGTTCAGGGGGCGCTTCTCTCGGCAGTGTAACACGGAAACAGGCGCCGCCTTGCGGGCGCGTCGCGGCGCTAATCGTTCCGCCGTGCACCTCAACGATCGCCTGGCAAATCGCCAGGCCCAGACCGACGCCGGGGATCGCCGACTCTTTATTCCCGCGGGCGAATTTATCAAAGATAGCCTGTTCCTGGCCGGCAGGAATACCCGGTCCGTTATCCCAAACCTCAAGCAGTAAATTGTGCGGGTCGACGTGCGCGGTAATGCCGATGTGCGCCTCTGTTCCCGCGTACTTCACCGCATTTTCCAGCAGATTAATCAGTACCCGTTCAAATAGCGGCCCGTCGACGTGAACCAGCAGCAGCGGGTCCGGCAGCGCGAGCTGAATATGCCGGCCGCCGAGCCCCGGCTCCAGCATACGCAGCGCGCTACCGACCACCTCTTCCAGAGTTAGCCACTCTTTATGCAAATTAAAGCCGCCGGACTGGATCCGCGCCATATCGAGGAGATTATTTACCAGCCGGGTGGTGTTCAACACGTGCTGACGAATCTCATTGGCCTGCGGCGCGTGTTTCGACCCTTCGCTGGCGAGATCGAGCGTCAGGATTTCAGCCTGGCCGAACAGCACCGTTAACGGCGTCCGCAGATCGTGGGACAGCGCTGCCAGCAGCGAGTTACGCAGGCTTTCCCGTTCGCTGTTCAGCCGCGCCTGCTCTTCGCTGGCGGTAAGCGTCAGTCTCTCCAGCGCGCTGGCGACCAGCAGGGTGAAGGTTTCCAGCAGGCGCTGCTGTTCGGGGATCATCAGCTGGCGGAGGTTGGCGGGTTCCACGACCAGCAGCCCCCAGGTGCGGGCGGCGCTTTTCAGCGGCAGGATTTGGTACGGCACGCCGGGTAGCGTATCGGTACCCGCCCCGGCGGGCTGCCCTTTATCGAAGCTCCAGCGGGCAATGGCGTCATCCCAGGTGATGGCCGCCGTTTGCGGAGTCAGCGGAGAGAGCCGGTTCGTTTCATCGGGCAGCAGCAGCTGGCTGCGCGCCTGAAACGTCGAGGCGATAAAGCGCTCGCTGGTGGCGGCGACGTCCTCACGGCTGCGGCCCACCGCCAGCGCTTTTGACATTTCGTACAGATGCCGGGTGCGCTGTTCGCGATAGCGCGCCACCCGCGCCTGATAGCGTACGCCGGCGGTGAGGTTGCCGATAAGCAGCCCGACGGTGAGCATCACGCTAAAGGTCAGCAGATACTGCACATCGGAAACCGCCAGCGTACCGCGCGGCGCGACAAAAAACAGGTCAAAGCTGACCACGTTAATCACCGTCGCCAGCACCGACGGCCAGCGTCCATACAACAGGGCGATAATTACCACGCCCAGCAGATACAGCATCACCAGGTTGGCGGCTTCAAAAGCCATCAGCCACTGCATGGCGACGACGGTTATCACCGCGCACAGGGCGATGGCGACGACGCATCCCTGGAGCTGCAAACGCCATTTTTCCATTGCGGTCCGGCCATCGCTGGCGCGAGCGGGCAGGGGGGCGGCTTTTTCATCCAGCGCGATCACGACCAGATCGAGGTCCGGCGCGTGGCGGGCCAGCCGATCGGCGAAGCCGCTGCGGTCCCACCAGCGCCTTTTTTGCTGGCGGCCAATCACTATCTTGCCGAGGTTATGCTCGCGGGCGTAGTGCAGAACGGCCCGCTCTTCAGAAGGATCGGCGAGGGTCGCGGTTTCCGCCCCCAGTTCCTGAGCCAGCCTGAGCGCGGCGAGGATCGCCCGCCGTTTCGCTTCCGGCAGGCGATGCAGAGAGGGGGTTTCCACATACACCGCATGCCAGACGCTCCCCAGCCTGGCCGCGAGGCGGGCGGCGGCGCGAACCAGCTTTTCGCTGCCGGTGTTGTGGCCGATGCAGAGCAAAATGGCGTCGCGGGTGTGCCAGACTTTTTCCTGTCCCTGACGATCGCGCCAGGCGCGCATTTGCTCATCGACCCGATCGGCGGTACGGCGCAGCGCCAGCTCGCGCAGGGCGATCAGGTTGCCCTTGCGAAAGAAGTTCTCAATAGCCCGCTCGGCCTGGCCGCCGATATAGACTTTCCCTTCATTGAGCCGCTGGCGGAGATCGTCGGGAGGCAGGTCGACCAGTACCACATCGTCGGCGGCGTCGAAGAACGGATCGGGGACGGTTTCACGGACCTGCACGCCGGTGATGCCGCTGACGACGTCGTTCAGGCTCTCGAGGTGCTGGACGTTAACGGTGGTAAACACGTCGATACCGGCTTCCAACAGCTCTTCGACGTCCTGCCAGCGTTTAGGATGACGGGAGCCGGGCGCGTTGCTGTGCGCCAGCTCATCGACGAGGATCAGCGCCGGGCGGCGGGCCAGGGCGCCGTCAAGGTCAAACTCTTTAACGTAGCGCCCGCGGTGGGAGAGGCGGCGCTGGGGCAGGGTGCAGAGCCCCTCAAGCATCGCCGCCGTCTCTTTACGCCCGTGGGTTTCCGCCACGCCAATCAGAATATCCAGCCCCTGGGCGCGCAGCCGCTGCGCTTCCGCCAGCATCGCCCAGGTTTTCCCCACCCCCGCGCAGGCGCCGAAAAAAACCTTTAACTTACCGCGATGCGGGGCGGCGGTGTGTTGCAGCAGGCGATCGGGGTCCGGACGCAGCGGCTCGTCACTCATTTCACTTATCCTTCAGGGCATCCAGCGACATATTCAGCTGCAGTATATTTACCACAGGTTGGCCGAGAAAGCTGAGCAACGGTTTTTGCGTTGCCTCGTTGACCAGTTGCGTGACCTGCTCCACGCTCAGCTGCCGGGCTTTGGCGACGCGCGGCGCCTGCCACAGGGCGGCGGCCGGGGTCAGGCTGTAATCCAGTCCGCTCGCCGAAGCGGTGACCAGCTCCACCGGAACCCTGGACGTGGCGTCCGGGTTGGCGACGCGCAGGGTCTGCACTCGTTCGCTGATGGCTTTATCCAGCGCCGGATTGCTGGCCGCGAGGTTGCTGCCGCCGGATGCCAGCGGATTATCCGGCATCTCCGCCGTGGCGGATGGGCGACCCTGGAAATAGCCCGGCGCGGTAAAGTTCTGCCCGATAAGGCTGGAACCGCGCACTTCGCCGTCAATCCTCAGCAGCGAGCCGTTGGCCTGCTGCGGGAACCACCACTGTCCTAGCGCGGTGGTTAATAGCGGATAGACGCCGCCGGTGAGCAGCGTTAACAGAATAAACAGCACAACAGCAGGACGAATCAATGACATGGTTTTTTCCTCACATCAGCCCGGTCAGGGTCAGTAACAGGTCGATCGCTTTGATACCGATAAACGGCACCAGCAGTCCGCCCAGGCCATAGACCCACAGGTTGCGGCGCAGCATCGCCGAGGCCGTCAGCGGCTTATAGCTCACCCCCTTCAGCGCCAGCGGGATCAGGAAGATGATAATCAGCGCATTAAAAATCACCGCGCTCAGGATCGCCGAAGAGGGCGAGTGCAGATGCATCACGTTAAGCATCGCCAGCGGCGGATAGACCGCGGCAAAGGCGGCCGGAATGATGGCAAAGTACTTCGCCACGTCATTGGCGATACTGAAGGTGGTTAATGAACCGCGGGTCATCAGCATCTGTTTACCGATGTGCACGACCTCGATCAGTTTGGTGGGGTTGGAGTCGAGGTCCACCATGTTACCCGCCTCTTTCGCCGCCTGGGTACCGGAGTTCATCGCCACCGCGACGTCGGCCTGCGCCAGCGCCGGGGCGTCGTTGGTACCGTCGCCGGTCATCGCCACCAGCCGTCCTTCCGACTGATACTGGCGGATTAACGCCAGCTTGGCTTCCGGCGTCGCTTCGGCGAGAAAGTCGTCCACGCCCGCTTCCGCGGCGATAGCGGCGGCGGTCAGGCGGTTATCGCCGGTGATCATCACCGTTTTAATCCCCATTTTACGCAGCTGGGCAAAACGCTCTTTGATGCCGCCTTTGACGATATCTTTCAGCGAAATAATCCCCAGCACCCGCTCGCCTTCGGCGACCACCAGCGGCGTGGCGCCAAGACGCGCCACGTCTTCAACCTGTTTATCGACATCGGCCGGGAAGTGGCCGCCGTTAGCCTCAACGTGGCGGCGAATGGCATCCACGGAACCTTTACGGATCATCCGCTGGTCGATGTTAATCCCGCTCATCCGGGTCTGGGCGGTAAAGGGCACGAAGGTGGCGTGCAGCGATTGCAGATCGCGCTCGCGCAGATTAAAGCGCTGCTTTGCCAGCACCACGATGCTGCGGCCTTCCGGCGTTTCGTCGGCCAGCGAAGAGAGCTGGGCGGCATCGGCAAGGGTTTTCTCTTCCACGCCCTGCGCGGGCAGGAACGCTGAAGCCTGGCGGTTGCCGAGGGTAATGGTGCCGGTTTTATCCAGCAGTAGAACGTCGACATCGCCCGCCGCTTCAACCGCGCGTCCGCTGGTGGCAATCACGTTCGCGCCGAGCATGCGGCTCATCCCGGCGACGCCGATAGCCGACAGCAGGCCGCCGATAGTGGTCGGGATCAGGCACACCAGCAGCGCCACCAGCACCGTCACGCTGACCGCGTTACCGCTCCAGGCGGAGAAGGGCCAGATGGTGGCGGTGGCCAGCAGGAACACCAGGGTCAGGGCGATAAGCAGGATCGTCAGGGCGATTTCGTTCGGCGTCTTGCGGCGCTGGGCGCCTTCAACCATGGCGATCATCCGGTCAAGGAAGGTTTCGCCCGGGTTGACGCTGCAGCGGATCACCAGCCAGTCGGAGAGAATACGCGTCCCGCCGGTCACCGAGGCGAAGTCGCCCCCGGATTCGCGGATAACCGGCGCGGATTCGCCGGTAATGGCGCTTTCATCCACGGATGCGCCGCCTTCGATAACCTCGCCGTCGCAGGGAATAATATCCCCCGCTTCGACCAGCACCACGTCGCCTTTACGCAGATCTTCAGCGGGTACGTGGTCAATTTGCGCATCGTGCTGCGGCGCGCGCAGCTTACGGGCAAAGGCGGTCTTTTTGACCCCCTTCAAGCTGTTGGCCTGCGCTTTACTGCGGCCTTCGGCCATCGCTTCGGCGAAATTGGCGAACAGGACGGTGAACCACAGCCAGAGACTAATGGCGGCGGTAAAACCGGCGCTGCCGGCGATATGCCCGCTGGCCATGGCGATAGCGAGCAGGGTGGTCAGCAGGCTGCCGATCCAGACGATAAACATCACTGGGTTACGCCACTGTACGGCAGGGCTCAGTTTTTTCACGGCGTCCAGCAGCGCCTGGCGCACCAGCGTCGGCTCCAGCAGGGCTAATGATTTGCGACTCATAACAGGTTGCTCCGCAATCGCTTAAAGTAAGGAAAAGTGTTCCGCCAGCGGGCCGAGCGCCAGCGCGGGAATAAAGGTCAGGGCGCCCACCAGCAGTACGGTGCCGATCAGCAGGCCGATAAACAGCGCGTCGTGGGTGGCGAGCGTGCCGCTGCCGGCGGGCTGAATTTTCTTGGTCACCAGCGAACCGGCAATGGCCAGCACCGGGATAATCACCGCGAAGCGGCCAACCAGCATGCAGAACGCCAGCAGCAGGTTCCAGAACGGCGTCGCCGCGCTCAGGCCGCCAAAGGCGCTGCCGTTGTTGTTGGCCGCGGAGGTGACGGCGTACAGCACTTCGCTGAAGCCGTGCGGTCCGGGGTTGAACATGCCCGCGCGCCCGGCCTCGGTCATCATTGCCAGCGCCGTACCGAGCAGCACCAGCGTTGGGGTCACGAGGATCGCCAGCGCGATCATTTTCATTTCGCGCACGTCGATCTTTTTGCCGAGGTATTCCGGTGTGCGGCCAATCATCAGCCCGGCAATGAAGACCGCCAGCATGACGAACAGCAGCATGCCGTACAGGCCAGAGCCCACGCCGCCGAAGACCACTTCGCCTATCTGCATCAGCCACATCGGCACCATCCCGCCCAGCGCGGTAAAGGAGTCATGCATGGCGTTGACCGCGCCGCATGACGCGGCGGTGGTGACCACGGCGAACAGGCTGCTGGCGAGAATGCCGAACCGGCTCTCTTTGCCTTCCATATTCAGGCTACTATCGGCGCCAAGGCTCAGCAGATGCGGGTTGCCGCGGGTCTCCGCCCACATCACTACCGCCACGCAGACGATGAAGATCAGCGTCATCGCCCACAGAATCGCGCGTCCCTGACGGCGGTCGCCCACCACCTCGCCGAAGGCGAAGCACAGCGCCGCCGGGATGAGAAAGATAGCCAGCATCTGCACCAGGTTGGTCAGCGCGGTGGGGTTTTCAAACGGATGCGCCGAGTTGGCGTTAAAGAAGCCGCCGCCGTTGGTCCCCAGCATTTTTATCGCTTCCTGCGAGGCCACCGGCCCCATCGGCAGCATCTGGCGTACCCCTTCAAGCGAGGTAAATCCCTGATTGGGGGAAAAGCTCTGCGGTACGCCCTGCTGAATAAAGAACAGCGCGATGAGCAGAGAAATCGGCAGCAGCAGCCAGAGGGTGATGCGGGTCAGGTCGACCCAGGCGTTGCCCAGGGTGCTGACTTTCTGTCGGGCATAGGCGCGGGTGAGGGCAAAGATCACCGCGATGCCGGTGGCGGCGGAGAGGAAGTTTTGCACCGCCAGCCCGGCCATCTGGCTAAGACTACTCATGGTGGTTTCACCGGCATAGGCCTGCCAGTTGGTGTTGCTGACAAAGCTCACCGCCGTATTCAGCGCCAGGTCCCACGACAGGCCGGGCTGATGCTGCGGGTTAAGCGGCAGCGAGCCCTGGAACGTCAGCAGCGCGAACAGCGCCACCAGACCCAGCGCGTTAAACAGCAGGATAGCGAATAAATATTGATACCAGTTCATCTCCTGCGAACGAATGCCCGCCGCCCGCCATAAACCGCGTTCGATACCGGCCAGGCCCGGTAGCGGGGCATCATTGATCATGGTCGCCAGCGCCGCGCCCAGCGGACGCGCCAGGATCATCAGTAGCAGAATAAAGCTCGCAATGAGCAAAAATCCTTGAGCGGCCATCAGAATGCCTCCGCGTGTATCAGGGCATAAACCAGATAAACCAGCAACAGGAACACCAGCGCTACGCCAGCGATTACGCCTGCAGTCACAATCCACCTCCGGGTGTCTTTTCGATTTACGAGGAGAATAGGCAGTCGGGCGCAAAGATTTCGCAAAAATCAGCGACGGGGGTGTAAAAAAAATATAAAAATCACCAAGCCCACAATTTAACTAATGATTAGTATTAATTTAACTTTTTTGTAACTAAGTTACCGGATGAATGTAAATAAAAGCTAAATAGGCGCTTTTTAGTGGTCGGATGAGTAGTAAAATTACAGCCAAAGCGGTACTATTTTAAGCAGAGAAACATTGTAACTTTTCCGGCCTTGCTTGCCGGCCTGACAAAGGGGAGAGAAATTATGGCGTTGTACAAAACTTATCCTGCTCATATCATCTTTGCGCGTCGCGCTTTCGCCGTGACGGCTGGCGTGCTGGCGCTGCCGGTAATGCTGTTCTGGAAAGACCGCGCGCGTTTTTACAGCTGGCTGCACCGCGTGTGGGCAAAAACCAGCGAACAGCCGGTATGGATGGCGCAGGCGGAAAAGGCCTCCGCAGATTTTTATTAACCTTTGCAGATGGCCGAACGGCTAAGCCTGCTGAAGCGCAGGCGCTGCGCCTAAGAATTTTGTTATCAATCACGCCGCCGGTTTATCCGGCGGTTTTTTTTTGCCTGGAGTGGCTTACACTTATTAACTTCCCGCAGGCTAAGCCCGGGGGATAGCTGTTTTAGACGTCGTATGTATCCATTTTAATGATGAAAGGAATGTTATGGCCACCCATCTGGTCTGGTTTCGCGCGGATTTGCGCATGCACGATAATCTGGCGCTCGCTGCCGCCTGCCGCGACCCCCATGCCAGGGTGCTGGGGGTGTTTATCGCCACGCCAGGGCAATGGCGCCAGCACGGGATGGCGGCGCGCCAGGCGGCATTTATCGTTAGCCATCTTCACAGCCTGCAAGCGGCGCTGGCGGAAAAGGGGATCCCGCTGCACGTTGAACAGGCGGAAGATTTTGCCGCCAGCGTAAAACGGCTCGCCAGCTTCTGCGGGCAGCAGCAGGTCACACATCTGTTTTACAACTATCAGTACGAAATTAACGAACGCCAGCGCGATGCCGCGGTGGAAAATACCCTGGCCGGAGTGACTTGTCAGGGTTTTGATGACAGCGTCCTGCTGCCGCCGGGCAGCGTGCTGACCGGCAATCGCGAAATGTATAAGGTGTTTACGCCGTTTAAAAATGCCTTTCTTCGCCGTTTACAGGAAGCGCTGCCCGAGTGCGTCGCCGCGCCGAAAGTCCGCGCGAGTGGCCCCATCGCTGCCGCCTCTAATGTGGAAATAGACTATCCGCAGACGCCCTTTGATAGCGAGCTGTTCGCCGCGGATGAAAAAAGCGCTATCGCCCGGCTCCGCGGTTTCTGCCAGCAAAAAGCCGCCGATTATGAACAGCAGCGCGATCTTCCCGCCGTCGAAGGAACCAGCCGGCTGTCGCCGTGCCTGGCGGTGGGCGCGCTCTCGCCGCGCCAGTGCCTGCACCGTTTGCTGGTTGAGCAGCCGCGGGCGCTGGATGGCGAAGCCGGGGCAGTATGGCTCAACGAGCTTATCTGGCGCGAGTTTTACCGTCATCTGATGGTTTACTACCCAAACTTGTGTAAAGGTCGCCCTTTTATCGGCTGGACCGATAACGTGGCGTGGCTGGATGATAAATCCGCGCTGCAGGCCTGGCAGCGCGGGCAAACCGGTTTCCCGATTGTCGATGCCGCCATGCGTCAGCTCAATGCGACCGGCTGGATGCATAACCGCCTGCGGATGATTGTCGCCAGCTTTCTGGTTAAAGATCTGCGCATCGACTGGCGGCTGGGCGAACGCTACTTTATCGAACAGCTTATTGATGGCGATCTGGCGGCGAATAATGGCGGCTGGCAGTGGGCGGCCTCCACGGGTACCGATGCCGCGCCCTATTTTCGTATTTTTAACCCGACGACCCAGGGAGAACGCTTCGATAAAGCGGGGCGGTTTATTCGTCACTGGCTGCCGGAGCTGGCCGGAGTGCCAGAGAAAGCGGTGCATCAACCGTGGCTGTGGGCGGAAAAGCAGGGCGTAAAGCTGGATTATCCGCGCCCGATTGTTGACCACAAGCAGGCGCGGCTGGAGACGCTGGCGGCCTGGGAAGCCGCCAGAGAACTTAAGACTCCATCGCCAGGCGACGAGCCCTGATCTTAACGGAGTGATACAGCCAGATCGCCAGCACCAGGCCGACGCAGGCCAGCGCGCCCCAGGTTATCTGGCTGAACACCTCAATGTAGGCGTTAATCGAGTAGTTGATGGCCCCGGCGGCGTCGAACGACCCCTGCGAGGTCTGGTCGGCAATCACCCCCGCCAGATAGTTGGCGATTGCGCCGGAGAGCAGCATATAAATGCCGGTCAGCACGCCGGTCACGCCGGGGATCTGAATACGGGTGATTTGCGACATCGCAACCGGGTCGATAAACAGCTCGGCAAAGCCCATCACCGCCAGACCCAATACCATTAGCGGCATCGAGGAGTGGCCATAGGCGGCTGACCAGCGGGCGCTGAGGGTCAGGATGCAGAACCCGGCGCTCATCAGGCCGAGGCCCAACGCAAACTTGCCCCAGATGCGCACGGTACGGTTGCCGTTGATATTCTCTTTCACCAGCCACGCCAGCACCACTCCGCAGAGCATCACCGCAAAGGCGTTGACCGACTGGAACATCGCGGTCGGTATTTCATAGCCCATAAAATGGCGGTTAACGAAACGGTCGATATACAGGCTGATGGAACTGCCGCCCTGCTGCGCAAAGGCCCAGAACAGCAGGCTGAAGCAGGTGAGCACCATAATCAGCCGCAGATCTTTACGCTGCCCGGCGGTCTCCGCGCGCAGGTAGATCCGCGTCAGTACCGCCAGGCCGATAACCGTCGCCACAATCAGCGCATAGACCGACCACTCCTGCCAAAACAGCACGGTGATTAGCAGCGGAGCGGCGATCAGCAGCACCAGCAGCCAGCCCCAGTTTGGTAAAACAAAGCTCCGCGCCCGCAGCGCTTCGCGATTGACGCCCCGGGTATGGCGGAAATGGCGGTTGCCGCTGAGGAAAATGACCAGCCCGGCGATCATGCCTACCGCCGCCAGCGCAAAGCCCATCGCCCAGCTGTACTCCTCCTGCACGTAGCCGCAGGCGATTGGCGCAATGATAGACCCGACGTTGCCCGCCGCGTACATCAGCGAAAAACCGCCGTCGCGGCGCGGGTCGGTGGGTTCATACAGTTCGCCGAGCAGGCAGCTGACGTTGGATTTAAACAGCCCGTAGCCGCAGACAATAATCGCCAGCGACAGATAGAGGAAGGTGGGGGCGATTTCGCTGGCGCCGAGCACCAGATGGCCGATGGCCATCAACAGCGCGCCGAGCATCACCGCCATGCGGTTGCCCAGCAGCTTATCGGCCAGGAAGCCGCCGAGAATCGGCGTGACGTAAACTAAAGAACAGTAGGCGCTGAACAGCGCATAAGCGTGATTATCGTCATACTTGAGCTGATTGGTGAGATAAAGAATCAGCAGCGCGCGCATGCCGTAAAAGCTGAAGTATTCCCAGATTTGCAGCGCGACGACGTAATAAATCGCCCGCGGCTGTGAGGATTGTGTGTTCATGTAATGCTTCGTCCTGCCATAAAAAAGAAAGTCGATCTTTCTGCATGAATAGCTATTAACTAGCGATATTCATGGCGTTATAGGCTTTCTGGTTATTTAATATGCTGTAATAGTGCATAAATATACACGAATGCGCGCAGGAGGGAGTAGACAAATTGCGGGATTTCGCGAAAAGTCAAAATGGACGGCGAAGCGGCAGAACTATCGACTGACCGGGCGGATACCGTTATGTTATCCCTCTGCATAGAATGATGACCTGGTGGAGCGGCAATGAAAAATAGTGAACTGGAACAACTGATTAATGAAAAGCTGAATAGCGCGGCCATCAGTGATTACGCCCCCAATGGGCTTCAGGTGGAAGGGCGCGAGACGATACAAAAAATCGTCACCGGCGTAACCGCCAGCCAGGCGCTGCTGGATGAAGCCGTGCGCCTGGAGGCCGATGCGGTGATCGTCCATCACGGCTACTTCTGGAAAGGTGAATCGCCGGTGATTCGCGGCATGAAGCGCAACCGCCTCAAAACGCTGTTGGCTAACGACATTAACCTCTACGGCTGGCACCTGCCGCTTGATGCCCACCCGGAACTGGGCAATAACGCCCAGCTGGCGTCGCTGCTCGGCATCAACGTGATGGGCGAAATCGAGCCGCTGGTGCCGTGGGGCGAACTGTCGATGGCGGTATCGGGTCTGGAACTGGCTTCGTGGATTGAAGCGCGGCTGGGACGCAAACCGCTGTGGTGCGGCGACACCGGGCCGGACAAAGTCGCTCGCGTGGCGTGGTGCACCGGCGGCGGCCAGAGCTTTATCGACAGCGCCGCCCGCTTTGGCGTCGACGCGTTTATTACCGGTGAGGTTTCAGAGCAAACCATCCACTCGGCGCGCGAGCAGGGGCTGCATTTTTACGCCGCCGGGCACCATGCCACCGAGCGCGGCGGAATTCGCGCGTTAAGCGAATGGCTAACGGAAAATACCGAACTGGACGTCACGTTTATTGATATCCCCAACCCGGCTTGATGAACGGAGGCAAAAGTGCAGCGAGCGCGTTGTTATTTGTTAGGTGAAACGGCAGTGGTACTGGAGCTTGAGCCGCCGGTAACGCTCGAAAGCCAGAAGCGGATCTGGCGGTTAGCCCAGCGGCTGGTTGGCCATACCGAGGTGGTGGAAGCCATCCCGGGTATGAACAACATTACCGTGATATTGCGTAATCCGCAGCAGACGGCGTGGGATGCGATTGAGCGCCTGCAGCTCTGGTGGGAGGAGTGCGATACGCTCGAACCGGAATCGCGGCAGGTGTCGGTTCCGGTGGTTTACGGCGGCGAATACGGACCGGATCTGGGGGAAATTGCCCGCCACAGCGGCCTGAGCGAGAAGCAGGTGGTTGAGCTGCATTCGTCGGTGGAGTACGTGGTGTGGTTCCTCGGCTTTCAGCCGGGTTTCCCGTATTTCGGCGGCCTGCCAGAAAAGCTGGCGATGCCGCGACGGGCGGAGCCGCGCCTGCTGGTGCCCGCCGGGTCCGTCGGTATTGGCGGCGCGCAAACCGGGATCTATCCGCTGGCGACGCCGGGGGGGTGGCAGCTGCTGGGGCGTACGCCGCTGGCGCTATTTGATCCGAAGCGCAAGGAACCGGTGCTGCTGCGTTCCGGCGACAGAGTGCGTTTCGTGCCGCAAAAGGAGGGCGTATGTTAAAAATTATCCGCGCCGGAATGTATACCTCGGTGCAGGACGGCGGGCGTGAAGGGCTGCGTCAGCTGGGCATCAGCCGCTGCGGCGCGATGGATAAGCCGGCGCTGGTCACCGCCAATCTGCTGGTGGGTAACGGCGCCAACGCCGCGGCGCTGGAGATAACCCTGGGCCAGGTGGATATTCAGTTTGAGCGTAGCGGCTGGTTTGCGCTGACCGGCGCCGCCTGCGAGGCGAAGCTCGATGGCGAGCCGGTATGGGTGGGCTGGCGAACGGCGGTCAAGGCCGGGCAGCATCTGGTGCTCAAGAATCCCCAGCACGGCGTGCGCAGCTATCTGGCGGTGGCGGGGGGAATTGCGGTGCCGAAGGTGCTGGGTTCGCGCAGCACTGACCTGAAAGTGGGAATTGGCGGCCTTGAAGGGCGACGCTTGCAGGACGGCGACCGGCTGAAGCTGGGGAAATCGGATAAGCAGTTCCGCGGACCGCGCGGCGTGAAGCAGCTGCCCATCGGCAACCGCATCCGCGCGCTGCCCGGGCCGGAGTACCAGGAGTTCGATAGCGTGTCGCAGGACGCCTTCTGGCGTTCGCCGTGGCGGCTTAGCCCGCAGAGCAATCGCATGGGCTACCGCCTGCAGGGGCAACCGCTGAAGCGAATGACCGATCGCGAGATGCTGTCCCACGGCCTGCTGCCTGGGGTGGTGCAGGTTCCGCATAACGGCCAGCCCATCGTACTGATGAACGACGCGCAGACCACCGGCGGCTATCCGCGGATTGCGACCATTATCGAAGCCGACATGTACCAGCTGGCGCAGATCCCGCTGGGACAACCGATCCACTTTGTTCCCTGCTCCCTGGAGGAAGCGCTGAAAGCGCGCGCCGACAGGCAACGTTACTTTGAACAACTGGCATGGAGACTTAACGATGAAGATTGATTTAAACGCCGATCTCGGCGAAGGCTGCGCCAACGATAGCGCGCTGCTGCAGCTGGTCTCTTCCGCCAATATCGCCTGCGGTTTCCATGCGGGCGATGCGCTAATGATGCTGCAGTGCGTCCGCGAAGCGCTGAAATATGACGTCGCTGTGGGCGCGCATCCCAGCTTTCCCGACCGGGAAAGTTTTGGCCGTACGGCGATGCAGCTGCCGCCGGAAACGGTTTATGCGCAAACGCTGTATCAGGTTGGCGCGCTGGCGGCGCTGGTGCGCGCTCAGGGCGGCGAGCTGCGGCACGTCAAGCCGCACGGTATGCTCTATAACCAGGCGGCAAAAGATCCGCAGCTAGCTGACGCTATCGCCAAAGCGGTATATGACGTTGACGCGGGTCTGGTGCTGGTGGGCCTGGCGGGCAGCGAGCTGATTCGCGCCGGGCAGCGTTATCAGCTGACCACTCGCCAGGAGGTCTTCGCCGACCGCGGCTATCTGGCGGACGGCAGCCTGGTGCCGCGTACCCAGCCCGGCGCGCTGATCGAAAGCGAAGAACAGTCGCTGGCGCAAACCCTGGAAATGGTGCAGCACAGCCGGGTGCGCAGTATCACCGGCGAATGGGCGCACGTGGTGGCGGAAACCGTCTGCCTGCACGGTGACGGCGAGCACGCGCTGGATTTTGCGCGCCGCTTGCGCGCGGCATTTGCCGGGCGCAATATACAGGTCAGTGCGGAAGTGCAAGAATAAAAACAATAAAATCAATTTCTTAAAATTAGACAACAACTCACAACAACATACAGGATGTTACTATGGGAGAGTCATTATCTCTCTGGCCACTGATCGGCATTGCGGCGATCGTGGTCGGATTTGTTCTGCGTTTTAACCCGGTGCTGGTGGTTATTGTCTCCGGGATCATCACCGGTCTGACGGCGCATATGCCGATCGCGACCATTCTGGAAAAGCTGGGTGAAGGGTTTCTCAATACTCGCAACCTGCCGTTTATTCTGCTGCTGCCGCTGGCGGTGATTGGCCTGCTGGAGCGGCACGGGCTGAAAGAGCGCGCGCAGATGTGGATCGCGAAGATCCGCAGCGCCACCGCCGGTCGTCTGCTTATCGTCTATCTGTTCGTGCGTGAAGTGACCGCGGCGATGGGCCTCACCAGCCTGGGCGGACATCCGCAGATGGTGCGCCCGCTGCTGGCGCCGATGGCGGAAGGGGCGGCGGAGAAAAACTTTGGCGCCTTGCCTGGCGAGGTCCGCTATCGCCTGCGCGCGATGTCGGCGGCGACCGATAACGTCGGCCTGTTCTTCGGGGAAGATATTTTCGTCGCCTTCGGCGCGATTATCTTTATGCATAACTTTATGCTGGAGTCGGGCGGCATTCAGACCGAGCCGCTGCACATCGCCCTGTGGGGGATCCCCACGGCGGTCTGCGCTTTCCTGATCCACTCTGCCCGCCTGTGGCGCCTCGACCGCCATCTCCAGCGCGAGCTGGACAAGGTTAACGCCGGCCAGGCGAAAGGCGGTGCCGCATGAATTTTCAGCAAACCTGGCTTTACTGGCTGGCGGGCGTCGTTCTGCTGGTGGTAGCGGTGATGTCATGGCGCGATAAGGCCAACCCGCGCAGGCTGACAACCGGCCTGTTCTGGGGGCTGTACGGCCTGGTGTTTCTGTTTGGCGACTGGACCTATGAGCTGGTCGGCGACAAGCGCACCGTCAATATCGGCGTTGGCGTGGTGGTGGTGGTACTGGCGCTGATCGCCGGTTTTGGCGGCGTGCGCCTCGGTCGCTATCATCAGCGCTCGCAGGAAGAACGTACCGCCAGCGCCGCGCGTCTTGGCAACCGGCTGTTTTTCCCGGCGCTGGCGATACCGGTGGTGACGGTGATCGGCGTGCTGCTGTTTAATAATCTCCCCTCGCTGCAGATCGCTATCTTTGGTCCGGGCAATCACGCCACGCTGATCACGCTGTTTTCAATGACCGCAGGTACGCTGCTCGGCCTGGTGATGGCTATCCGCATGACCCATGAAACGGCGGCGCAGCCGTTGCAGGAAGCTCGTCGCCTGCTGGATTCCGTGGGCTGGGCGTTTATTTTGCCGCAGATCCTCGCGGTGCTCGGGCTGCTGTTTACCGCCGCGGGCGTCGGCAATAGCATCTCCTGGCTGACGCAGCACTATCTGGCGGTAGACAGCCGGTTTATCGCCGTGGCCGTCTATACCTTGGGTATGGCGCTGCTGACGATGGTGATGGGCAACGCTTTCGCCGCGTTTCCCATCGTGACGGCGGGCGTCGGGATCCCGATTCTGGTGCTGCAGCACGGCGGTAACCCGGCGGTGATGGCGGCAATTGGCATGTTCTCCGGCTACTGCGGGACCCTGATGACCCCAATGGCGGCGAACTTCAATATCGTCCCGGCCGCGCTGCTGGAGTTGCCGGATAAAAACGCGGTGATCAAAGCCCAGGTGCCGACCGGCGTTATGCTGCTTATCGTGAACGTATTTTTGCTCTATTTCCTGATGTTCCTGTAAGGAGGGATCATGGCTGGCGTACTGATTACCGGTTTTGAACCGTTTGGCGGCGAAGCGGTTAACCCTTCGTGGGAAGTGGTAAAGCGGCTGGACGGCGCTATCATCGCCGGGCAGCCGGTGGTGGCGCGGCAGCTGCCGTGCGTCTTTGGCGACGCCCTGACGGCGCTGAACGCCGCGCTGGATGAGCTGAAACCTGTCTTAACGCTGGCGATTGGCCAGGCGGGCGGTCGCGTCGACATCACCGTTGAACGGGTGGCGATCAACGTCGATGATGCGCGGATCCCGGACAATAAAGGCCTGCAGCCGATCGACGTGCCGATCGTAGCCGGAGGCCCGGCGGCGTACTTCAGCACGCTGCCGATCAAAGCGATCGTGACCGCCCTGCGGAGCAAAGGCATTCCGGCGTCGGTGTCGCAGACGGCGGGGACGTTTGTCTGTAATCACGTGATGTATGGCCTGCTGCATAGCCTGCGTCATCGCAGCGGCGCGAAGGGCGGGTTTATCCATATACCGTATTTGCCGGAGCAGGCCGCGGCTCACCCCGGCGAAGCGAGTATGGCGGTAGACACGGTGCGTGCGGCGCTGGAAACGGCTATCGCCGTTGCCCTGCAGCAGGACGGGGACGTGAAAGTCGGCGGCGGCGCAACGCATTAACACAAGGATAAGATTATGCCGGAAGGTCCGGAAATTCGCCGCGCGGCGGATAGCCTGGAAGCGGCGATTAAAGGCGAACCCCTGACCGGGGCGTGGTTCGCCTTCCCGCAGTTACAACAATACCAATCTCAGCTGGTCGGCCAGCGAGTGACGCACATTGAAACTCGCGGCAAGGCGCTGCTGACCCACTTCTCCGGCGGGCTAACGCTGTATAGCCACAATCAGCTGTACGGCGTCTGGCGAGTGGTGGACGCGGGAGAGCAGCCTGAAACGACGCGCGTTCTGCGCGTCCGGCTGCAGACCGCGCGCAGGGCGATTTTGCTCTACAGCGCCTCCGATATTGAAATGCTGACGCCCGAGCAGCTCGCCCGCCATCCGTTTTTGCTGCGGGTCGGGCCGGATGTGCTCGATATGCGCCTTAGCGTTGAACAGGTTAAAGCGCGGCTGCTGTCGGCGAAATTTCGCAACCGCCAGTTCTCCGGTCTGCTGCTGGATCAGGCGTTTCTTGCCGGATTAGGCAACTATCTGCGCGTGGAGATCCTCTGGCAGGTGGGGCTGACCGGGCGGCATAAAGCCTCAGAACTGGATGAAAAACAGCTCGATGCGCTGGCGCATGCGCTGCTGGAGATCCCGCGATTGTCCTACAACACCCGCGGTCTGGCCGATGAGAATAAGCACCACGGCGCGCTGTTTCGCTTTAAGGTTTTTCATCGCGAAGGGGAGGCCTGCGAGCGCTGCGGCGGGATTATCGAGAGGACCATGCTGTCGTCGCGGCCGTTTTACTGGTGCCCGGGATGCCAGCAATAAAAAAACGCGCCAGAAGGCGCGTTTTTTGTCGTAGCGATAGCCGACTTAGCGGGCGATATCGTTTTTGAAATCGCGCTTTTCATAGCCGGTATACAGCTGACGTGGACGGGCGATTTTCATGCCGTCGCTGTGCATTTCGTTCCAGTGCGCAATCCAGCCCACGGTACGCGCCATCGCAAAGATAACGGTAAACATGGAGGATGGGATGCCCATCGCTTTGAGGATGATACCGGAGTAGAAATCGACGTTCGGGTAAAGTTTCTTCTCGATGAAGTACGGGTCGTTGAGCGCGATGTGCTCAAGCTCCATGGCCACTTCCAGCAGATCGTCTTTGGTGCCCAGCTCTTTCAGCACTTCATGGCAGGTTTCACGCATAACGGTGGCGCGCGGGTCGTAGTTTTTGTACACCCGGTGGCCAAAGCCCATCAGGCGGAAAGAGTCGTTTTTGTCTTTCGCGCGACGGACGAATTCCGGAATGTGCTCAACGGAGCTGATCTCTTCGAGCATCTTCAGCGCCGCTTCGTTGGCGCCGCCGTGCGCCGGTCCCCACAGGGAGGCAATACCCGCAGCGATGCAGGCAAACGGGTTGGCGCCGGAAGAGCCGGCGGTACGCACGGTGGAAGTCGAAGCGTTTTGTTCATGGTCGGCGTGCAGGATCAGGATACGGTCCATGGCGCGTTCCAGAATCGGGTTCACTTCATATTTTTCACACGGCGTGGAGAACATCATATTCAGGAAGTTACCCGCGTAGGAGAGGTCGTTGCGCGGATAAACGAAAGGCTGGCCGATAGAATATTTGTAACACATTGCCGCCATAGTCGGCATCTTGGAGAGCAGGCGGAATGCGGCGATATCGCGGTGGCGTGGGTTATTCACATCCAGCGAATCGTGATAGAAGGCGGCCAGCGCACCGGTGATACCGCACATAACGGCCATCGGATGTGAATCGCGGCGGAACGCGTGGAACAGACGGGTAATCTGTTCGTGAATCATAGTGTGGCGAGTAACGATAGTTTTGAATTCGTCGTACTGGGCCTGGGTCGGCTTCTCACCGTTCAGCAGGATGTAGCATACTTCCAGATAGTTGGAGTCGGTTGCTAACTGATCGATCGGAAAACCGCGGTGCAGCAGGATACCTTCATCACCGTCTATAAAGGTGATTTTAGATTCGCAGGATGCGGTTGAGGTGAAACCAGGGTCAAAAGTAAATACGCCTTTTGAACCAAGACTACGAATATCAATAACATCCTGACCGAGAGTGCCCTTTAGCACATCCAGTTCGATAGCAGTATCACCACCCAGGGTGATTTTTGCTTTAGCATCAGACATTTATGGTCTCCTTAGCGCCTTTATTGCTTAAGACTGCCGGGTGGTGGATTTGCATTCGGCCCGTAGCAGATGACGTTACCAGTTTGTTATGTTGCACATCGCTCTGCGTCGCGAAAGGGGCAGGGTACAGAGCAAGGGCGCTTGATGGTACGACTTCAGCCTACGATGAAACAACAGCAAATCAGCGTTTTAGCAGCCCGAATATTTTAAAACTATATACCACTAATAACTGTCCTGATTACATCGGTCAATACTCTCTCACTGTTGCATAACTTATTCTCAGGTAAAAGAGTGACCCCATAACTTTTGCGTATTATTGCATTTATCTGGTAATGGTTGTAACAATAATGTTTAATATTTGTCAAATCAGATGATTAAAAATTAAAAATATGTTGTTATCGTGACATTGATCACTGTTCGGGAGAAAACCCGACAAACTATATGTAGGTTAATTGTAATGATTTTGTGAACGGCCTATACTGCCGCCAGGTCTCCGGAACACCTATTCATGGTAAGAAATGTGAAAAAACAAAGACCTGTCAATCTGGATCTGCAAACGATCCGGTTCCCAATCACGGCGATAGCGTCCATTCTCCATCGCGTATCCGGAGTGATCACCTTCGTGGCGGTCGGGATTCTGCTTTGGCTGCTGGGCACCAGCCTTTCCTCTCCCGAAGGTTTTCTCACTGCGGCATCCATTATGGATAGCTTCTTTGTGAAGTTCATCATGTGGGGCATCCTGACCGCGCTGGCGTATCACGCGGTGGTCGGTATTCGCCACCTGCTGATGGATTTTGGCTACCTTGAAGAAACCCTCGAAGTAGGGACACGCTCCGCCAAAATTTCTTTTGTTATTACTGTCGTGCTTTCACTTCTCGCAGGAGTCCTCGTATGGTAAGCAACGCCTCAGCACTAGGACGCAACGGCGTACATGACTTTATTCTGGTCCGTGCTACCGCTATCGTTCTGACCCTCTACATCATCTATATGGTGGGCTTTTTTGCCACCACCGGTGAAATTTCATGGGAAGTCTGGACGGGCTTTTTCTCCTCCGCGTTCACTAAAGTCTTCACCCTGCTGGCTCTCGTTTCCATTCTGATCCACGCCTGGATTGGGATGTGGCAGGTGTTAACGGACTACGTTAAACCACTGGCCGTGCGCTTAATTCTGCAACTGCTGATCGTTGTTGCGCTGGTGGCTTACGTTCTTTATGGATTTGTTGTGGTGTGGGGTGTGTAATGAAATTGCCAGTCAGAGAATTTGATGCAGTTGTGATCGGTGCCGGCGGCGCAGGTATGCGCGCGGCGCTGCAGATTTCCCAAAGCGGCCAGACCTGTGCGCTGCTCTCCAAAGTCTTCCCGACCCGTTCCCATACCGTTTCCGCGCAGGGCGGCATCACCGTCGCGCTCGGTAATACCCATGAAGATAACTGGGAATGGCATATGTACGACACCGTCAAGGGGTCGGACTACATTGGCGATCAGGACGCCATCGAATATATGTGTAAAACCGGCCCGGAAGCGATTCTGGAGCTGGACCATATGGGTCTGCCGTTCTCGCGTCTCGAAAATGGCACTATTTATCAGCGTCCGTTCGGCGGCCAGTCGAAAAACTTCGGCGGCGAGCAGGCGGCACGTACCGCTGCGGCGGCTGACCGTACCGGTCACGCCCTGCTGCACACCCTCTATCAGCAGAACCTGAAAAACCACACCACTATTTTCTCCGAGTGGTACGCGCTGGATCTGGTGAAAAACGCCGATGGCGCGGTGGTCGGCTGTACCGCCCTGTGCATCGAAACGGGTGAAGTGGTTTACTTTAAAGCTCGCGCCACCGTGCTGGCGACCGGCGGCGCAGGCCGTATTTACCAGTCCACCACCAACGCTCATATCAATACCGGCGACGGCGTGGGTATGGCGATCCGCGCCGGCGTTCCGGTGCAGGATATGGAAATGTGGCAGTTCCACCCGACCGGTATCGCCGGTGCGGGCGTTCTGGTGACCGAAGGCTGCCGCGGTGAAGGCGGCTATCTGCTGAATAAACACGGCGAGCGCTTTATGGAGCGTTATGCGCCGAACGCGAAAGACCTGGCGGGTCGTGACGTGGTGGCGCGTTCCATCATGATCGAAATCCGTGAAGGTCGCGGCTGTGACGGTCCTTGGGGCCCGCACGCCAAGCTGAAGCTTGACCATCTCGGTAAAGAGGTTCTCGAATCCCGTCTGCCGGGTATTCTGGAACTCTCTCGTACCTTTGCTCACGTCGACCCGGTGAAAGAGCCGATTCCGGTTATCCCAACCTGCCACTATATGATGGGCGGTATTCCGACCAAAGTGAGCGGCCAGGCGCTGACCGTTAACGAGCAGGGCGAAGACGTGGTGATTCCGGGGCTGTTCGCGGTAGGCGAAATCGCCTGCGTATCGGTACACGGCGCGAACCGTCTGGGCGGCAACTCGCTGCTTGACCTGGTGGTCTTTGGCCGCGCGGTGGGCCTGCATCTGCAGGAGTCTATCGCCGAACAGGGCGTACTGCGCGATGCGACGGATGACGAGATCGATGCTTCGCTGGAACGTCTGAACCGCTGGAACGGCAACCGCAATGGTGAAGACCCGGTCGAAATCCGCAAAGCGCTGCAAGAGTGTATGCAGCATAACTTCTCGGTATTCCGCGAAGGGGACGCAATGGCGAAGGGCCTTGAGCAGCTGAAAGCGATCCGCGAGCGTCTGAAAAACGCCCGCCTGGATGATACTTCCAGCGAGTTCAACACTCAGCGCGTTGAGTGTCTGGAGCTGGATAACCTGATGGAAACCGCTTACGCCACCGCAATGTCTGCGAACTACCGTACCGAAAGCCGCGGTGCACATAGCCGCTTCGACTTCCCGGATCGTGATGATGAAAACTGGCTGTGCCATTCCCTGTATCTGCCAGAGTCGGAATCCATGACGCGTCGTAGCGTCAATATGGAACCGAAGCTGCGTCCGGCATTCCCGCCGAAGATTCGTACTTATTAATGCGGAGACAGGAATATGAAACTCGAGTTTTCAGTTTATCGTTATAACCCGGACGTAGACGATGCTCCGCGCATGCAGGACTACACCCTCGAAGCGGAAGAAGGTCGTGACATGATGCTGCTGGATGCGTTAATCCAGCTGAAAGAGAAAGATCCGTCGCTGTCGTTCCGCCGCTCCTGCCGTGAAGGGGTATGTGGCTCCGACGGTCTGAACATGAACGGGAAAAATGGTCTGGCGTGCATCACGCCGATCTCGGCGCTGAATCAGCCGGGCAAGAAAATTGTTATCCGTCCGCTGCCAGGATTACCGGTTATCCGTGATTTGGTGGTAGACATGGGGCAATTCTATGCACAATATGAGAAGATTAAGCCTTACTTGTTGAATAATGGGCAAAATCCTCCTGCTCGCGAGCATCTGCAGTCGCCAGAGCAGCGTGAGAAACTCGATGGTCTGTACGAGTGTATTCTCTGCGCATGTTGTTCAACCTCTTGCCCGTCGTTCTGGTGGAACCCGGACAAGTTTATCGGCCCGGCTGGCCTGCTGGCCGCGTATCGCTTCCTGATCGACAGCCGCGATACCGAAACCAGCGAGCGCCTCGAAGGGCTGAGCGATGCTTTCAGCGTATTCCGCTGTCATAGCATTATGAACTGCGTCAGTGTGTGTCCTAAGGGGCTGAACCCGACGCGCGCCATCGGCCATATTAAGTCGATGCTGCTGCAGCGCAGTGCGTAAGCAACCCGGTCTGTCCCGGATGGCGCTATCGCTTATCCGGGCTACCCGAAGCAGTTGCCCCGGCAAGCGTTCGCGCCGCCGGGGGATATAGCAGGAAACCTCTAAAAACTGCCACATTAATAGTAATAATCGAGATGTTCAGCGCGAGACAAGGCGCGAGCAGAACGAATCTCCGGGAGCATAGTGAACGATGTGACCGGAGTGAGTGAGGGTCGCAACACAGTCGCAGCCTGAACAAAGAAGATTATTAGACAGTTTTTAAAGGTTCCTTAGCGGACGAAACCACAACTCCTCCGCAAAAAGTGAACCCCGGCACGTACAACTTCTGTGCGTGGTAGTTTCTACGGCGAAATAAGCATATAAATGCTTAAGGGATCACGATGCAGAACGGCGCAATGAAAGCCTGGCTGGACTCTTCTTACCTCTCTGGTTCGAACCAGAGCTGGATAGAACAGCTCTATGAAGACTTCTTAACCGATCCTGACTCTGTTGACGCCAACTGGCGTTCTATGTTCCAGCAGTTACCTGGCACCGGAGTCAAACCGGATCAATTTCATTCCAAAACGCGTGATTATTTCCGCCGCCTGGCGAAGGATGCCTCGCGTTACACTTCTTCGATTTCCGACCCTGACACCAATGTGAAGCAGGTTAAAGTCCTGCAGCTCATCAACGCATACCGCTTCCGTGGTCACCAGCATGCGAATCTCGATCCGCTGGGCCTGTGGCAGCAAGAGAGAGTGGCGGATCTCGATCCGGCTTACCACGATCTGACCGAGGCCGATTTCCAGGAGATCTATAACGTAGGCTCTTTTGCCATCGGTAAAGACACGATGAAGCTGGGCGATCTGATCTCCGCCCTGAAGCAGACCTATTGCGGCTCCATCGGCGCGGAATATATGCACATTACCTCTACCGAAGAAAAACGCTGGATCCAGCAGCGTATTGAGTCGGTAGCGGGCAAAGCGAGCTTTAGCGCCGAAGAGAAAAAGCGCTTCCTCAGCGAGCTGACCGCGGCGGAAGGCCTGGAGCGCTACCTCGGCGCAAAATTCCCGGGCGCTAAACGCTTCTCGCTGGAAGGCGGCGATGCGCTGATCCCGATGCTCAAAGAGATTATCCGCCACGCGGGTAAGAGCGGCACCCGCGAAGTGGTGCTGGGCATGGCGCACCGCGGTCGTCTGAACGTACTGGTCAACGTGCTGGGTAAAAAACCGCAGGACCTGTTCGACGAATTCGCCGGTAAACATAAAGAGCACCTTGGTACCGGTGACGTGAAGTACCACATGGGCTTCTCGTCCGATATGGAAACCGAAGGCGGTCTGGTGCACCTGGCGCTGGCGTTTAACCCGTCGCACCTGGAAATCGTCAGCCCGGTGGTTATCGGCTCCGTACGCGCGCGTCTCGATCGTCTCGACGAACCGAGCAGCAACAAAGTTCTGCCGATCACTATTCACGGCGACGCCGCGGTTACCGGCCAGGGCGTGGTTCAGGAAACCCTGAACATGTCCAAAGCGCGCGGTTACGAAGTGGGCGGTACCGTACGCATCGTTATCAACAACCAGGTTGGCTTCACCACCTCCAACCCGCTGGATGCGCGTTCTACCCCGTACTGCACCGACATCGGTAAGATGGTGCAGTCGCCGATTTTCCACGTTAATGCCGATGACCCGGAAGCCGTGGCTTTCGTGACCCGCCTGGCGCTGGATTTCCGTAATACCTTCAAACGCGATGTCTTCATCGACCTGGTGTGCTACCGCCGTCATGGCCACAACGAAGCCGACGAGCCGAGCGCGACCCAGCCGCTGATGTACCAGAAAATCAAAAAGCATCCGACCCCGCGCAAAATCTACGCTGACAAGCTGGAAGCCGATAAGGTCGCGACGCTGGAAGACGCTACCGAGCAGGTGAACCTCTACCGCGACGCGCTGGATGCCGGCGAATGCGTGGTGCAGGAGTGGCGTCCGATGAACATGCACTCCTTTACCTGGTCCCCGTACCTCAACCACGAGTGGGATGAGAGCTACCCGGATAAAGTTGAACCTAAGCGTCTGCAGGAGCTGGCGAAACGCATCAGTACGGTGCCGGAAGCCGTTGAGATGCAGTCGCGCGTCGCAAAAATCTACGGCGACCGTCAGGCAATGGCCGCCGGTGAGAAGCTGTTCGACTGGGGCGGCGCGGAAAACCTCGCCTACGCTACGCTGGTCGATGAAGGCATTTCGGTGCGTCTGTCCGGCGAAGACTCCGGGCGCGGGACCTTCTTCCACCGCCACGCGGTGATCCACAACCAGAAAAATGGTTCAACCTATACGCCGCTGCAGCACGTCCACAACGGCCAGGGCCATTTCAAAGTCTGGGACTCCGTACTGTCGGAAGAAGCGGTACTGGCGTTTGAATATGGCTACGCTACCGCGGAGCCGCGCACCCTGACCATCTGGGAAGCGCAGTTCGGCGACTTCGCTAACGGCGCGCAGGTGGTTATCGACCAGTTCATCAGCTCCGGCGAGCAGAAGTGGGGCCGTATGTGCGGTCTGGTGATGCTGCTGCCGCACGGCTACGAAGGCCAGGGACCGGAGCACTCCTCCGCGCGTCTGGAACGCTATCTGCAGCTCTGCGCCGAGCAGAACATGCAGGTTTGCGTACCGTCCACGCCGGCGCAGGTTTACCATATGCTGCGTCGTCAGGCGCTGCGCGGTATGCGTCGCCCGCTGATCGTGATGTCGCCGAAATCGCTGCTGCGTCACCCGCTGGCGGTGTCGAGCATGGACGAACTGGCGAACGGCACCTTCCAGCCGGCAATCGGTGAAATTGACGATCTCGACCCGAAAGCCGTGAAGCGTGTTGTGCTGTGCTCTGGTAAGGTTTACTACGACCTGCTGGAACAGCGCCGCAAGAAAGAGCAAAAAGATGTCGCTATCGTTCGCATAGAGCAGCTCTACCCGTTCCCGCACCAGGCGGTACAGGAAGCGCTGAAACCCTATGCGCACGTGCATGATTTTGTCTGGTGCCAGGAAGAACCGCTCAACCAGGGCGCGTGGTACTGCAGCCAGCATCACTTCCGTGAAGTGATTCCGTTTGGGGCCTCTCTGCGTTATGCAGGCCGCCCGGCCTCCGCCTCTCCGGCGGTAGGATACCTGTCCGTTCACCAGAAACAGCAACAAGATCTGGTCAATGACGCGCTGAACGTCGATTAATTAAAGGATACATAATGAGTAGCGTAGATATTCTGGTTCCCGACCTGCCTGAGTCCGTAGCTGACGCAACGGTTGCCACCTGGCATAAAAAACCGGGCGATGCGGTTGTTCGTGACGAAGTGCTGGTAGAAATCGAAACTGACAAAGTGGTACTGGAAGTACCGGCTTCAGCGGATGGCATTCTGGACGCGGTCATTGAAGACGAGGGCGCTACCGTGCTCTCTCGTCAGATCCTCGGCCGCCTGCGTGAAGGCAACAGCGCGGGCAAAGAGTCCGGCGCGAAAGCCGATGCCAAAGAGTCGACGCCGGCCCAGCGCCAGCAGGCTTCTCTGGAAGAACAAAACAACGATGCGCTGAGCCCGGCGATTCGCCGTCTGCTCGCGGAACATAGCCTCGACGCGGCGGCCATTAAAGGCACCGGCGTTGGCGGCCGCCTGACCCGCGAAGACGTAGAGAAACATCTGGCGAACGCTCCGGCTAAAGCTCCAGCCCCGGCGGCTGCGCCCGCTGCAGCTGCTCCGGCTCCGCAGCTGGGCCACCGCTCTGAAAAACGCGTGCCGATGACTCGTCTGCGCAAACGCGTTGCCGAGCGTCTGCTGGAAGCGAAAAACTCTACCGCCATGCTGACCACCTTCAACGAAGTCAACATGAAGCCGATTATGGATCTGCGTAAGCAGTATGGTGACGCGTTTGAAAAACGTCACGGTATCCGTCTGGGCTTCATGTCCTTCTACGTGAAGGCGGTGGTTGAAGCGCTGAAACGCTATCCGGAAGTTAACGCCTCTATCGATGGCGATGACGTGGTATACCACAACTATTTCGACGTCAGCATGGCGGTCTCCACGCCGCGCGGCCTGGTTACCCCGGTTCTGCGCGATGTCGACCTGCTGGGCATGGCGGATATCGAGAAGAAAATTAAAGAGCTGGCAGTAAAAGGCCGCGACGGCAAGCTCACCGTAGACGACCTGACCGGCGGTAACTTCACCATTACCAACGGCGGCGTATTCGGTTCTCTGATGTCCACGCCGATCATCAACCCGCCGCAGAGCGCGATTCTGGGTATGCATGCCATTAAAGATCGTCCGATGGCAGTGAATGGTAAGGTCGAAATTCTGCCGATGATGTACCTGGCGCTCTCCTACGACCATCGTCTGATAGACGGACGTGAATCGGTAGGCTACCTGGTTGCGATTAAAGAGCTGCTGGAAGACCCGACTCGTCTGCTGCTGGACGTGTAGTCAGCAAGAGTATTACCTACCGTAGGCCGGCTAACATGCGCTAGCGCCGTTATCAGGCCTACAGGTTTATAATTATTCCCTGAAGGATGGACTGAACACATGAACTTACATGAATATCAGGCAAAACAACTCTTTGCCCGCTATGGCTTACCGGCGCCGGTGGGTTATGCCTGTACTACTCCGCGTGAAGCAGAAGAAGCCGCTTCAAAAATCGGCGCGGGTCCGTGGGTAGTGAAATGTCAGGTTCACGCTGGTGGCCGCGGCAAAGCGGGCGGTGTGAAAGTAGTTAAGAGCAAAGAAGACATTCGCGCATTTGCTGAACACTGGCTGGGCAAACGCCTGGTGACCTACCAGACAGATGCAAACGGCCAGCCGGTTAACCAGATCCTGGTGGAAGCGGCGACCGATATCGATAAAGAGCTGTACCTCGGCGCGGTCGTTGACCGTAGCTCCCGTCGTGTGGTCTTCATGGCCTCTACCGAAGGCGGCGTGGAAATCGAAAAAGTGGCGGAAGAGACCCCGCACCTGATCCACAAAATCGCCATCGATCCGCTGGCGGGTCCGATGCCTTACCAGGGCCGTGAGCTGGCGTTCAAACTGGGTCTGGAAGGAAAACAGGTTCAGCAGTTCACCAAAATCTTTATGGGTCTGGCGACCATTTTCCTTGAGCGCGACCTGGCGCTGATCGAAATCAACCCGCTGGTGATCACCAGGCAGGGCGACCTGATCTGCCTCGACGGTAAACTGGGCGCTGACGGCAACGCGCTGTTCCGCCAGCCGGATCTGCGCGAAATGCGCGACCAGTCTCAGGAAGATCCGCGTGAAGCTCAGGCGGCGCAGTGGGAACTGAACTACGTCGCGCTGGACGGCAACATCGGTTGCATGGTGAACGGCGCGGGCCTGGCGATGGGTACCATGGACATCGTTAAGCTGCACGGCGGCGAACCGGCTAACTTCCTTGACGTTGGCGGCGGCGCAACCAAAGAGCGCGTCACCGAAGCGTTCAAAATTATCCTCTCTGATGACAACGTTAAAGCGGTTCTGGTTAACATCTTCGGCGGTATCGTACGCTGCGACCTGATTGCCGACGGCATCATCGGCGCGGTAGCCGAAGTGGGCGTTAACGTCCCGGTAGTGGTTCGTCTGGAAGGTAACAACGCCGAACTGGGCGCGAAGAAACTGGCTGACAGCGGCCTGAATATTATTGCAGCGAAAAGTCTGACGGATGCAGCTCAGCAGGTTGTTGCCGCAGTGGAGGGGAAATAATGTCCGTTTTAATTAATAAAGATACCAAGGTTATCTGCCAGGGCTTCACCGGTAGCCAGGGTACATTCCACTCTGAACAAGCCATTGCTTACGGTACGCAAATGGTTGGCGGCGTAACGCCGGGCAAAGGCGGCACCACCCATCTGGGCCTGCCGGTGTTCAACACCGTGCGCGAAGCGGTAGAAGCGACCGGTGCAACCGCATCCGTTATCTACGTTCCGGCGCCGTTCTGCAAAGACTCCATCCTGGAAGCTATCGATGCGGGCATTAAACTGATTATCACCATCACCGAAGGTATCCCGACGCTGGATATGCTGACCGTGAAGGTGAAGCTGGACGAAGCGGGCGTGCGTATGATCGGGCCGAACTGCCCGGGCGTGATCACCCCAGGCGAATGCAAAATCGGCATCATGCCGGGCCACATTCACCAGCCGGGCAAAGTGGGCATCGTTTCCCGCTCCGGTACCCTGACCTATGAAGCGGTTAAGCAGACCACCGACTACGGCTTCGGCCAGTCCACCTGCGTGGGCATCGGCGGCGACCCGATCCCGGGATCTAACTTCATCGATATCCTGAAGCTGTTCCAGGAAGACCCGCAGACCGAAGCGATCGTCATGATCGGCGAGATCGGCGGTAGCGCGGAAGAAGAAGCGGCTGCTTACATCAAAGATCACGTGACCAAACCGGTTGTCGGCTACATTGCCGGCGTGACCGCGCCGAAAGGCAAACGTATGGGTCACGCGGGCGCCATCATCGCGGGCGGCAAAGGCACTGCGGACGAGAAATTCGCGGCGCTGGAAGCAGCAGGCGTGAAAACCGTTCGCAGCCTGGCCGATATCGGCGAAGCGCTGAAAACCGTGATTAAGTAATAAGTAAAAAAACAGCCCTGACTTTCTGCATGGTTAAGGGCTGGTCCAATTTCGACATGGTTGGCCATCTGATGATGGCCTTTTTTTTTGCCTGGCGATGAGCTATCCGGTATCACTCGGCTTCCGGCCGCACGTTCATGCAATTTAATCATTTTCACCTGCGCAAATGAGATTATTTTTTGCGTCCGGCATCATCCTTTTTATCCGCACTATTTTGCATATTAAGCGTTTGCAAAAGTTGTGGAGAATAACGTGGCGCAAAAGAGCAAAGATGCAGTATTGGATTATTTCAGGGCGCTGGCAGAGGTTTTTTCTCGGGCAACAGGGCTGGTGGCAACGGTGATTGATGTGAAAGACAATCGATTGCCTGATTGCTATGGTAGCGGCAATTTCCTGGTCTTACCGCTGATTCAGGGCGATAAGTTATTCGGCTATATTATATGCGACCATCATAAATCGACCGATAATCATCATCGGGCGGCGGCAATAAGATTACTTAATTTTATCATTAATAATATTTCTGCGGCTGCAGAGGAAAAAGAAGAGGGCTCGAAAACATCGCTGGAGAAAAGGGGGTTTTATTATTCGCAAAAATCTCCGCATGAAATAAAATTAATATCGGCGCTACGCTATATTGATGAGAATTTATATGGCGAGTTGTCTCTGGAGTCTGTTGCCGCCCACGTCTGTCTGAGTGCGAATTATTTTAGCCGGTTTTTTAAAAAACGCCAGGGAGTGAATTTTAAAGTTTGGGTTAATCAGCGAAAAATGCAGCGGGCCGGGGAACTGCTCGCCGATCCGAGGTATTCGATAGATAGCGTAGCGCGTAAGCTTCAGTTCGCGCAAACCAGCTATTTTTGCCGGGTGTTTCGCGCGGCTCACCGCACCAGCCCGCAACTGTTCCGCGATCGGCGTCTCTCGGCGGCTTCTCCGCAGGCCGATTAGCCGCCGTTTAACCTTAATACAGATTTTTCCTGGAGCGTCCATTATGTGTGACCGATCGCGGAAAATTTTCCATTTATGTTCATCAGCGTATAATTAAATTTCACCGCCCATCGACTGACTTCGCAAATAAACAAGTTAATATGAAAAAATATTGACAACTTCTTGCCGTTATTTGCATGGCAATCACATTGTTTAAATTGTGTTTATTGTAGCGCCTGGGTATCATTGGTTATTATTTGATCGATTATAGTATGCGTTAATCATGGAATAGATCAATGACATCTGAGGGTAAAATAAAATATAACACACGGGGCTAACCGGATGTCCTTGCGCGCTTTTTTTATCTATTAAACAATTTTTGCACGGCGTAAATGGAAGACGTTATGAGAGGAAAAATACCCAAAACTGAATTACTGGTGACCTTTGAGGTTGTGGCTCGCCACGAAAGTTATACGCGAGCTGCGGAAGAGTTGGCTTTAACACAAAGCGCCGTGTTCCGACAAGTCACGGCGCTGGAGGATTTCCTCCATACGTCATTATTTAACCATGCTAAAAAAAGGATTTTTTTAAATGAGGCTGGCAAGCATTATTTGACTATCGTTAAGGAAACGCTTAACAAACTGGAGCGTGATACCAATTCGATTATGACATGGCAACCGACGGTGCAGGTTCTTGAGCTGGCCGTCAACCCTACCTTTAGCACCCACTGGCTGATCCCCAATCTGCGCGAGTTTAATAAATTACATGCGGGCATTATCGTTAATATTCATTCGCTGGCGAATATTGGCGATTTTCTTAGCCGCGAGTACGATGCCGCCATTATGCGCGAGGATTTTTGCTCGCCGTGGGCGGAGGTTGAGTATCTGTTCGAAGAGGAAATTCTGCCGGTGTGCGGCTGCGGGCTGCTGCCCGAACCCGGGCAGAAGCTGGCGGTGGAGGAGCTGCTGAGCGAGTTTCCGCTGCTGCATCAAAGCACGCGAATTCACGGCTGGCAGGAGTGGTTTGCGCTGTCGAATATCACCAGCCCGCAGATCAACATTGGTCCGCGTTTTGACCTGCTCTCGATGCTGATTGCGGCGGTGCGTTCGAACCTGGGCGTTGCGTTGCTGCCGCGTTTTGCTATTCAACATGACCTGGATAGCGGCGAGATGGTGATCCCCTGCGATGTGCCGATTCGTACCGGAAACCGCTTTATTATGACGTGGCAGGAGGATAAAGCGGAATCCCGGCATCTACAGGTATTCCGCGAGTGGCTGCTGCAAAAATCGGTGGTGTCGGCTGCCTGATGGCGTTTCGCAGAACGCAGTGAACCCGTAGCCCGGTCAGCGCAGCGCCACCGGGAAGAAACCGCGCCGAGGTATCAGGCCGGGCACTTTCCCCGGAGGCGGCGCTGGCGCGCCTGTCCGGGCTACTGTCCCGCAGAACGCTGTGAACCCGTAGCCCGGCTAAGCGCAGCGCGAGCCGGATAAAGCTACCAGTCAATTCCTACCTGCGCCTGAATGCCCTTGTCAAAGGCATGCTTCACCGGGCGCAGCTCACTGACCGTATCGGCAAGCTCAAGCAATCGGGCGTGGCAGCCGCGGCCGGTGACAATCACGTTCTGCCCGGGCGGACGATTGACAATAGCGGCAATCACTTCCTGAGTATCCAGATAGCGATACGCCAGCATATAGGTGAGTTCATCCAGCACCACCAGATCGTAGCCCGGGTCGGCCAGCATCCGCTTGCTCTCATGCCATACGGCCGACGCCGCCTCAATATCCGCCTCCCGGTTTTGCGTTTCCCAGGTAAAACCGGTACCCATGATGTGAAACTCAACGCCGAGCGGTTGCAGAGTATTGTATTCACCGTTATCCCACTGGCCTTTGATGTACTGCGCGACGCCGACGGTTTTACCATGCCCGACGGCGCGCGTTGCGGTGCCAAAGGCGGCAGTGGATTTGCCTTTACCGTTGCCGGTAAAGACGATCAGAATACCTCTTTGCTCTGTAGCCGCCGCCACGCGGGTATCAACCTGCGTTTTCAGCTTTTGCTGGCGCTGACGGTGGCGGTCGGGATTTCCACGCGCGTGCATAAACCCTCCTTAATGCCCCGCCGGGCAGGTTGCGCAGCGATGCTGATGCTCGAACTGGCTGAAGAAGTTATTGCCTTTATCGTCGACCAGCACAAACGCCGGCAGGTTATCGACTTCCATCATCCACACCGCTTCCATCCCCAGCTCCGGATACTCAAGGCAGCGTAAACTTTTCACATACTGCTGCGCCAGCAGGGCCGCCGCGCCGCCAATACTGCCGAGATTAAAGCCGCCGTGTTTATGGCAGGCGTCGGTTACCTGCTGGCTGCGGTTGCCTTTGGAAAGCATGATGAGACTACCGCCTGCCGCCTGGAAAGCATCGACGTACCCATCCATGCGTCCGCCAGTGGTAGGGCCGAGTGAGCCGCAGGCCAGATTATTCGGCGTTTTCGCCGGGCCTGCGTAGTAAACGATATGATTGCGCATGTACTCCGGCATCGGTTCGCCGTTATCGAGGCGCTCTTTGAGTTTGGCATGGGCGATGTCGCGGGCGACGACGATCGGACCGCTCAGCGACAGTCGGGTGCCCACGGGCAGCGTTGACATCTCGCGGAGAATTTCGCGCAGCGGCCGGTTCAGATCGAGCTGAACGCTTTGAGCCCCGTTTTCGATACGCTGAGAATCAGGGATAAACTTGCCCGGATTATGCTCCAGCTTCTCCAGCCAGATGCCGTGTTTGTTGATTTTGGCTTTGATGTTCCGGTCGGCGGAGCAGGAAAGGGCCATTGCGATCGGGCAGGAGCCACCGTGCCGCGGCAGGCGAATCACGCGAATATCATGGGCGAAGTATTTGCCGCCAAACTGCGCGCCAATGCCGAACTCGCGGCTGGCTTTGAGCAGCGCCGCTTCCAGCGACGTATCGCGAAACGCCTGCCCCAGTTCGTTTCCGCTGGTCGGCAGGTTGTCGTAATATTTTGTCGAAGCCAGTTTGGCAACCTTCAACGCCTGATCGGCCGAGAGACCGCCCACAACGAAGGCGATGTGGTACGGCGGACAGGCGGCGGTGCCCAGCGCTTTCATCTTTTCAGTCAGAAAGGCGGTGAGTTTTTCCGGCTGCAGGATAGATTTTGTTTCCTGAAATAGCGCGGCTTTGTTCGCCGAACCGCCGCCTTTATTGACGAAAAGGAAGCGGTATTCGCTCCCCGGCGCGGCGCTGATGTCGATCTGCGCGGGCAGGTTAGTCTGCGTGTTGACCTCAGTGTACATATCAAGGGGGGCATTTTGCGAATAGCGTAAATTGTTTTCCTGAAAGGTGGTGTAGATGCCCTGGCTCAGGGCCTCAGCGTCGTTGCCGCCGGTCCAGACGTTCTGGCCTTTGCTCGCGACGATGGTGGCGGTCCCGGTATCCTGGCAGTTTGGCAGCACGCCTTTTGCTGAGACTTCGGCGTTGCGCAGCAGCTGTAGCGCAACGTATTTATCGTTGCTGCTGGCCTGCGGGTCGTGCAGGATGCTGGCGATCTGCTTTAAATGCCCGGCGCGCAGGAAAAATGAAGCCTCATAAAATGCCTGCTGAGCCAGCAATGTTAACGCTTCCGGCGCAACCTTGATAACCTCTTCCCCATCTAACTCTGTCACTTTAACATGTTGATTTGTTAGTAATTCATATTCGGTATTATCGTTACTCTGAACAAAAAGTTCCTGCCAGACAAAGGGTTTCGACATTTTACTTCTCACTATTTCGCTATAAAGAGATTGGCCTGCGTCGCATGCGCGACATACTCGATGGTCTGCTGGGCGCGGACGCTGTTACCAGCTGCATCCAGCGGAGGAGAGTAGACGGCGATAGCGTATTGCCCGGGAACGACGGCGACCATTCCGCCGGCGACCCCCGATTTCGCCGGGATACCGACGGTGTAGAGCCATTTGCCGCTGCCGTCGTACAGTCCGGCAATCGCCATTTCCGCCAGCACCTGCGGGACGTAGCGTTCATTAAGCAACTGCTTGCCGTTGAACGGCGATTTGCCCTTATTGGCGAGTACGGCCCCCATTTTGGCGAGCTGCTCGACGGTGACATCCACCGAACACTGGCGGGTATAGATTTCGACGGCTTCCTGAGGGTCGCCATAAAAGCTGTGGTATGACTTCATCAGCATCGCCAGCGCCTGGTTATGCTGGTTGGTCTCCATTTCGGATTGAAATACCGGCTCATTAACGCGCAGCGAGCTATCGGCCCAGGCGTTAAGGTTGTTGAGAATGTTGTTCCAGCGTTCGGTTTTGTCTTTCGCCGCAATCAGGCTCACGGTACTCATGGCGCCGGCGTTAACCAACGGGTTCTCCGGCGCGCCTTGCGTGAGCTCCACGGCTAAGCCGGAGTTAAAGGGCAGGCCGGTGGCATTGGCGCCAAGTTTATCCAGCACCTCCTGCGGCCCGCGCTGTTCCATCGCCAGCGCCAGGGTGAAGACTTTGCTCAGGGATTCCATCGGAAAGGCTTTTTTCACGTCGCCGGTCTGGTAAATTTTGCCTTCGACCGTGGCGAGCGTAATGGCGAAATTATTCGGGCTATAGCTCGCCAGAGCAGGGATATAGTCGGCGACTTTACCATCGTGGTTGCTCTTATATTTCTGATGCGCCTGCTCGATAATGCCGGCGTAGTCCGGCTCGCTTTGCGCCTGCGCGGCGGCGCCAAACAGTAAGCTGGCGGTTAAGATGCAGGCGCCGAGAAATTTTACGTTCATGGTGTGTCCTGTTGGGATGATTGGAGGGAACCGGGCCGGACGTATCCGGCCTGGGGCTCATAGCCATGTTGCTGTCAGGACATCGCCACTTCGGACGTTTCGCTGGCAGGGCGATCCTGCTCCGGTTTTTTGACCGGGGCGGTGCCGCGGCAGCCTTCACCGTAATGCTCGCCTTCCCAGCGGCCAACGATGGCGGCGCCCATGGCGTTACTCATCACGTTGGTGGCGGAGCGTCCCATATCGAGGAACGGATCGACGCCCATCAGCAAAATCAGGCCCGCTTCCGGAATGTTGAACTGGTTCAGCGTCGCGGCGATAACCACCATTGACGCGCGCGGCACGCCCGCCATTCCTTTCGAGGTCAGCATCAGGATCAGCAGCATGGTGATCTGCTCGCCCATGCTAAGATGGACGTTGCAGGCCTGGGCGATAAACACCGTGGCGAACGAGCAGTAGGCCATGGAGCCCACCAGGTTAAAGGAGTAACCGATGGGGAGGACGAAGCTGGCGATTTTGGAAGAGACGCCAAATTTTTCCAGCTTATCGAGGGTGCCTGGGAAGGCGGCTTCTGAGCTGGATGTGGTGAAAGCCAGCAGCGCGGGCTCGAAGATCGCTTTGGTCAGACGGCTGATGCACGGGCCGACAATCACCGTCGACAGGCCAATCAGGATCGCCCACAGCATGCCCAGCGTCAGGTAGAACTCGCCCATAAAGATCCCGGCGCTGACCATCACACCCAGACCGCGTTCGGCAATCAGCCCGGAGATGGCGGCGAAAACGGTCAACGGCGCGAACAGCATGACGTATCCCGTTAGCTTCAGCATCACGTGCACCAGTGAATCAAGCACCTTCACGATGGGCTCGGCTTTTTCGCCGATCGCCGCCAGGCTGCAGCCGAGGAAAATGGAGAACACCACGATTTGCAGAATTTCGTTGCGCGCCATCGCATCAACGATGCTGGTTGGCACCGCGTGCGAGATAAACACTTTCAGGGTGAAGGGTTCGGACTGAACGGCGGCCACGGCTCCGGCATCGTGGGGGACGAAGTTGATGCCCGCGCCTGGCTGGAACAGATTGACGATCACCAGACCCAGCGCAATCGACAGCAGCGAGGCGCAAATAAACAGGAAAAAGGTTTTAGAGAATATGCGCCCGAGCGTTTTCGCATCGCCCATTTTGGCGATACCGACCACCAGCGTTGATATTACCAGCGGGGCGATAATCATTTTTACCATGCGTAAAAATATAGTGGTAAAGATGGAGATATCCTGCGCATAGGATTTTGCTGTATCTGCTGATGCCATATTATTAATGATCACCCCGGCAATCATGCCGAGTATCAGGCCTAATATGATCATTTTGGTTAAACTTATTTTTTTCATATTTACTCCATCGGAACAGGGTTAGTCGGTGAAGTGGTGTAGGGCGGCGTACGCCCGCGCCAGGTAGCAGCGCAGACGTACGCCTGTGGTGACCAACCGCATAAATTGTCTGGAATACAGTGATACAGCGAAATCCTGTACCCCAATGGATGTTGTTGTATTTTAGAAATTACAGGTCGAACTCAATACTTAATAACGGCGCATGCTGCTGAGCGCCATAAACATCATTGTCTCCGACGTTGCCGGAAATAATAGTCCGTGGCATGACGATTTTTACCGCGTTGGCCGGATCGAACCAGACAATACGATGAATAAAATCAGGCTTCACGTTATATAAACCGGCAATGAGCTGCGGAGTTAATAGTTCAGAACGTTTTACCCGCTGATAATCCTCCCGGGTTTTAAATAAAATATCTAAAACCAGTTCGTACGGTCCGGCGTTTTTGGAACGGATCACCTGCGCCAGTGAGCATAGGGATTGTTTCATGCCTGAACTCCTTCTGGCGTCACCTGTTCGATATGGAAGTCAAAGCGCAGCGCGTCGCTGGCTTCAATCAGGTGATAAATTGAGAACTCGTATACCGGGCCGCTCTGAATATCGGAAGGCGAGAACGGGAAGGCGAGGTTACCCGCGGTCGCAATGCGGTTTTCATAGCCGTAGTGCAGCAGGGTAGAGCGCACCAACGAGCAGACGCTATTGGCGATATCCTGGGTCGGCGCAACGACATCGAGCAAAATGCCCAGTTCATGCCCGGCGGTTTTCATCGGCTCGTGATTGCCCATCACGCCGTTTTTTCCATACAGATGGAAGGTCATGCGGATGCTGTCGTCAGCGAGCGAGAGGTTGCGCTTAACGCTGGCCTGTACCTCTTCGAGAATCGTGTCGATCCCGGCAATCATGATCGGATCGCGCGTTCCGGCAATGGTCAGGCAGCGGAAGCCGACCTGGCGTGCGCCTTCCAGCTTCAGCGCGTACGGCGTCGTTTCATGACGAGAACCGCTGACGTACACTTCGCCCTCGTTGACGGCTGTGAAGGTGCATCCTTTCAGGTTCAGCACGCCGCCCGGACCGGGCAGGAAATACGGATCGGACTTCTCGTACAGCGTATGCGCCGCCGCAGACGTTTCGGTAAACTTACGCTTTGGATTGAACGCTTTCAGCGTAAAGCCGTTGTCGTCGATAATCCCCATAGCGCAATCGGATCCGGAGCCCGGCGTGGCGGCTATGGCCGCGCACTCGAGAATTTTGCCGCAGTGCAGGGCCAGACCTTCATCAAAGCCCTGCATGATCGGCAGCGCCGCGAAGCAGGCCGGATCGTACGCCCGCCCGCCCAGCACTACCTGGGCGCCGGCCTTCAGCGCCCGCTGGAAGGGTTCGATCCCCATCTGGGCGACGATATAGGTGCTCTCTTCAATGGCCTCATGAGTCAGCTCCGGCACAAAATCCAGGGCAGTGATTTTGCCGTTATCCAGCGCCTGATGAACGATCGCTTTATCGACATCAGACGGAATCAACGCCAGGGAGAATGACAGATGTTCTTCCTGCGCAATCTCATGGATTATCTGCCGACACCACTCCAGATGCGGCGCGGCGCCGGATCCTCCGGCGGTGCCGATCACCACCGGGATATTGTTTTTCACGCCGGCCACGATCATATAGCGCAGATCGCGTTTCACCCCGGCCCGGTCGGTAAAGGGTTTGCCCGCCCCCAGGTAGTGGGGGCCAGGATCGGATGAACCGGCGTCAACGGCAATCAGATCCGGCGACTCTTCCATGGCTTTACGAAAGCTCTCTTCCGGGAAGCCATAGCCGAGGATAGCCGTGGGCGATAAGATCTTAAAGGTACGAGCCATCTCTTAATCCTTAGCCTGCAACAGCGCGATGGTGCGGTTCATTTCGTTAAACACGATGTTGAGACCTTCGTCGAAGCCCATACCTGGCTTGATCAGCATGCGCATCGGACGCGCGGCCAGCGCGACGTGAACGCAGGTGCGGGCGCTGATCTCGGTTTCGTTACAGGTACCGCCCTGATAGGCTTCCATCGCGTGTTTGTTGCAGTACAGCACCGCGTCCACGATGTTATGAATGCCGCCGAGATCCGGGGTTTTGATCTGCACCATGTGGCAGCTGCCGGCATCGGTAAAGTCAACGATGTCCTGGTAGGTGTTGCACCACTCGTCGGCGACAATTTTTACGCCGGAACCGAGGCGGGTCAGCTCTTTGGTAATGGCGGTCAGCATGCGGATCTGGTCCGGTTTGTTACCCGCATCCACCGGGCCTTCTATATACAGCGGTAGACCCTGCGCCTCTTTCTCCAGGCTGGCGATATAGTCGGCGCAGCGAACCGGGTCCATATCGAAAATCAGGCCGATGGTGCCGTATACGTCGATATGCAGCGTCGGGCGATAGCGGGGGCTGGCGCGCAGGCTCAGGATGCGATCGGACAGCCAGCGCACGTACTCACGCAGCTTTTCGCCTTTCAGGCCCAGCTTCTCTTCGACGTTGTTGATCAGCGCATGCGGCAGGACGTCAACGCCCTTGAGGATCATTTTGTCCACGGCGATGTAGCGATCGTCGCCGCTCTGACCAAATAACGGAATCGCTTCCGGGATGCAGGGCAGCTGCCATTCGTCGCAAACCACCTCCGCCTTCAGGCGACCGCTGGCCAGCGCGGTCGCATCGAGCAGCGCCTGGGAAAGACCATAGCGGACGGCAGTATGCAGCAGATGGCCGTCGATGCGCAGCTTGTCGAAGAAGCGGGCGTTCGGCAGGAAGGTATCGACATCGCGGCCTTCCAGCAGCGGTTTAATATGATCGTTGAGGAACGGGATAAAATTTTCCGCGAGGAACAGCGGGTCGCGGCCGCCCGCGCCCGAGTACTGTACGGCGGCACAGTCGCCGACCGCCACCGCGCCGTTTTCCAGAATCAGCTGGACGGACACGCATTCACCCGCCTGGCGTACCGAGGTGAAGCCTGGCGTTACCGGAGCACCGGTATAAATGAATCCATCATGACCCGCGCCGTTTTTAATCGCCTGCTGATCGTCAAAATAGAATGAAGAGTAGCCAGCGGTGAAAAGGGCCTGTTTAATTTTCATTATGGTCTTCCTATTAATTTACTGTGGGATACCGCGTTAATGTCATCAACAACCATCTGGAATGAGGGTTTGCGTCCTTCAAATTGCGCGCGTTCGGCGACGTAATCGTGGTGCAGGGCGAGGATGTCTTTCGGCAGCGGTACCGCGCCGGCTTCAAGCACGCGGATAGCGCCGGAATTGTCGCGAACCGGCAGAATTTTGCCGGCGTTGCAGGAAGCCGGAGCGAAAGGCACGTCCAGAACGCCCGCCTCGAAGGCCAGCACCGTACCGCGGGCGATATCGCCGTTGCCCAGCTCGAACACTTTCTTCAGTACTGCGCGGACTTCGCTTTTAATCAGTTCCACTTCTTGATCAACGGCGGCGCACGGCGGGAACTTCTGATCGCTGACCATATTGAGCATCTGGCGGGAGGCCTTCAGCCCCTGCGCGTTGGCTGCCGCGGTGGGAATACCGAACGCTTCGTGCGGGCTCTTGGTGATTACTTTAGTGGCGCCGGACATCCCGGCTACCGCCGCGCCCCAGGAGATAATGGCGAACGCTTTCGATTCATCTTCCGGAAAGCCGCCCATCCACTGGTGGAAGACGGTACTCAGCTCATAATCGTCGAAACCGTAATTGCCGAAGTACTCGTGGGAGAGCTCGCGAAGAGATCGAATGGCTGCGATGTCCTGGGTCAGGCTGCCGACCTGGCCGTAGCCGACGGTGATCGACTTGACGCCCTGTTCCAGCGCCAGCAGGCCTTCGATAATCGCCACCGCGTGGGACATAAACGGCGGGATCAGGGTTCCGGTCAGCGGGCCGAACGGTTCGCGGTTAATACGGATACCGTGCTCTTCATACAGGCCCATCAGGCGGTCGCAGTACTGCCAGTCGCGAATCGACTTCTCCAGAGTGACGCGCTTGGCGTAGGGAATGTTGTAGGAGATACCGCCGCCTTCGTAGCTGGTAAAGCCGCTGGCCATGGAGATTTCCGCCAGCAGGCGCGCGTCCGGCGTACCGTGGCGTACCTGGACCGGTTTTTCCAGCGCTTCGGTCATCCGCCGGCATTCGGCGACGCCGTGGTTAACCACCGGCAGGCCGTTCAGTTTGGAGGTCCCCGCCTCGATGGATTTCTGGATCCCGACCGCCGCTTCTTCGTAGCGGTTGAGGCGGGTATAGGCATCGATGGTGCTCGGCAGCAGATCGCACTCTTCCTGCAGGGTTTTGAGCAGCGCGATGTGTTCATCCATCAGCGCCACGCCCGCGCGCGGCTGGCTCAGGGTTTTACCTTCCTGGTCGGCCTTCAGCAGAGCGTGAGAAAAGCGTTTTTTCTCAGGAATGGTTTGCTGGTACTTCACGCCATCTTCGAAGTGCTCAACGTCCTTGCCGGTATGCCAGGTCTGCAATACCTGATGCCGCTCGGTCATGAATTCGTCATGGGTTAATTTTTTATTTCGAAGTTCCATTCGTAGCTGCCTTCATTTATAGGGTTAAACAGTGAATGCTGGTGCGAGCGGCGAGCTCGGGGTAGAGCCTGGCAACGTTTGCCAGCAGCGGAAGCAGGCCTTTTGCATCGCGGTAATAGTCAAACCGGGTCGGTAAGAGAATGCGTCGGCCGTCGTCATCCAGTTCGCGGTATTTCAGCCAGCTCTGGATGTCGAAGCGGCTGGCGCGGGAGAGCCATCCGCCGGAACCCACGACTTTGCGCACCGTGGTCAGATCGCGGCCCATCTGTAAATCGACGTTGCCCACGCAGGTGCACACCTGTTTTTTGGTGCCCGCGTGGCGTTCGCTGGCGTAGCCAACGCACAGCCCGGCCAGCACGGTGTCGAAATATTTTTCTTCCTCGTTAACCGGCAGATAATCCGGCTGCGCGACCAGATGGCGCAGGTAGCGGTAAAAGGCCTCCTGACGCTGCGGCTGGTGGGCAAACACCGCATTCACCAGCTCCCGGGTACTTTCACCGACCACGACCGCCGAAACGCGCATGCCGAGATCGCCTTCCACCGTCCGTTTCACAAACGGTTCCGGCACCCCGTGCAGAACGGTATCCGGGGAGAGCGTGTTGGCGCAGGCGGAGTAGACGTCGGTGGTGGCCCCGCCCATGTCAATCAGCATGAACTCTTTCCATGCGCTGTCGTAATGGCTGATGGTTTTCACCAGCTCGTAGACGGTCCACGGCGTCGGCATCGGTTCTTCGCCGGTTTCAGCGACGATAACGTCCAGCCCTTTGCCTTTGACGATACGGGATAAGAAGACATCGCAAATCGCCTTGCGGGCAGCGTACGGGTTCGGGTGATCGAGGTCGGGCAGAATATTGTCTACCGTGGTCAACTCTTTGTGGCCGAGGATGGCCTGAACCTCGTCCTGAATATCGCGGTTTCCGGCATAGATAATGGCGCAGTCAAGCTTTGACTCCGCCAGCGCGTGGGCGTTGGCCAGGCCGTAGCTCTCCTCGCCGCCGTCGGTGCCGCCGGTAAACAGCAGGATATCCGGCGGCGTGGCTTCCAGTTCCTGGATATCGTGACGGTTGAGCTTGTAGGCGTAGTATTGGGCGATTTTGGCCCCCGCCGAGTGGGCAGTGACTTTCGCTGATTCCAGGGTAATAGACGGCACCAGCCCCATCGCCGCGACGGCAAGGCCGCCTTTTGCCGATGAAGAGTATTTCAGCGTCACGTCACCGCGGTTCAGCAGCGGGCGCGCATCGGCAACGTTGAGCACCTGGTTCAGGCTGGCAAAAAAGCCTTCCGCCAGGTGATGGGTAGTGGTCGGGGTCAGAACGTGGTTTACCAGCGTCAGCTCATCCCCCTCCTGTGCGAAGAGGGCCGCTTTGGTCCACGTCGAGCCGATATCGACAGAGACGGTTTGCATCAGATAGCCTCTTCCAGACACTGCTGTTCAACGCCGTGGCGCTGGTTGATATCGTTCGCCATCAGCTGGCAGACGTCTTCCAGATCGTGGCTTGGGGCAAAGACGCGATTGAAACCCATCTCTTTGAATTTGGCCTCGACGTCGGCAAAATCATGTTTACCAACCACCAGGTTGCCGCCAACGTAAAGGAGGATGTCGCCAATACCGCGCTCGATGCAGCGTTCGCGCAGCCCCAGGCAGTCGATGTCGCCGTGGCCGTAAATAGACGACACGACGATGGCATCCGCGCCGGTTTCGATGGCGGCATCAATATATTCATCCTGACTGACCATCACGCCCAGATTGATTACGCGAAAATCATGGGCAGTAAAAACGCGGTCCAGGACTTTGTTGCCTACTGCATGGCAGTCAGCACCAATGACGCCAATAACAAGTGTTGATTTCTTCATGGGTAATCCTCTGTAAGGCTAATGGTAAAAAATAAAAACGACTTTCTAATATTTGCAGCGTTGATGATGGCCGCCTGTTAATAGGGCTGGAGTGTCTGTGGTTCGCAGAGGGGAAGCAATTGATCTATTTTCAGAATATCTTTCAAAAAACTCTCGTTTTTGATTTTGCGTGAAAAACTTCTTTTATATCATGATGTTATATTTTTATTTATTGTCTGGATTTATTTCTGCTTGAATCCTGGTAATAAATATAATGCGATGTTTGTGAGCAAGGTCTTATTTTATATTTCGTCTTGATTTTGCCTTCGCTAATAAGCGATGAATACACTTCTTTAAATTTTTCTGTGAGCGTAGTAACGGAATTTATGTGCTGATTTTTATATGTGGCGCGGGCAATTTGTTAGATTAAAGATATAAAATGGTGATTTGTGCAATTTATATTTCATTTTTGTTGATGAAAGGGGGAGGGCCGGCAAGCGTCACGTGGCGAGGATAAAAGCGCGATGTAGATGATACCGCGAAAGAGAAGGACGCTTTGCATCACCAAAAGAAAAAAAAGGCGCTGCGTTTACTTGATAATGAGATAGTTACGCAATTGTGTTAATTTTAAGTAAATGCAATGATAAATCTAATAAGAAAAAAATTTATGGCGTTAACTTGATAAAAAAAATCTGTGAGCTACGCGGCATTATCGACTGATAACCACATTTACGCGATCAGCGTTCAGCTCATTAAATTCCCCTCAGCGACGAAATAAATGGACTATCATTTTCAGTAACTGATGATACTCTTGAAAAACATATTGTTAACTTGGTGTTTACCTGTGAGGTACACGATATACATAATTAACATTTAAAATGAAAATTGATTTAAATCAATGTTTAAAACTTGGAAAAGACCGCGAAATGGAGTTAAATTGTCGCGGATCAAATTGACCGAAATCTGGTATTTTCGCTAAAAATTGATCGCTGTCGAAAACTGCAAATTTATCACAATAAAAACCTATTTATTGTAAGGGTTTTGCAGCGTAATATAATCACGGGATCAATTTGGGTGTTTTGTTAACATGTTTGTAACTTTTCAGTACCTCCGCATTCTTGAAAGAGAAAACGGGCGTAGTGAGAAGAAGCAAATAAATTTGTATTGGGGCATGCGTGTGACCCTTTCTAACGGGGTTCACTCTCGGAGTCTTCATGCGATGAGCAAGGAGTCATGACTGTTCTTCTTCGGTTGGGATCGTCTGGGCAAAGTTCAGCACATGGCCGTTACCTGGCTGGTGGCGCTGGGCTCCAACCTGTCGGCTCTATGGATCCTTGTCGCTAACGGCTGGATGCAGAACCCGATTGCGTCGGACTTCAACTTTGAAACCATGCGTATGGAGATGGTCAGCTTCTCCGAGCTGGTTCTGAACCCGGTCGCTCAGGTTAAGTTCGTTCACACCGTGGCGTCAGGCTACGTGACCGGCGCGATGTTCATTCTTGCCATCAGCTCCTGGTATATGCTCAAAGGCCGCGACTTTGCTTTCGCCAAGCGCTCCTTCGCTATCGCAGCCAGCTTCGGTATGGCGGCGATTCTCTCCGTTATTGTTCTCGGTGATGAATCCGGCTACGAAATGGGCGACGTGCAGAAAACCAAATTGGCGGCTATCGAAGCGGAATGGGAAACTCAGCCTGCTCCGGCGGCCTTTACCCTGTTTGGTATTCCTGACCAGAAGGCGCAGGAGAACCGCTTCGCGATTCAAATCCCTTTCGCGTTGGGCATTATTGCGACTCGCTCCGTGGATAAACAGGTTACCGGCCTGAAAGACCTGATGGTTCAGCACGAAGAGCGTATTCGTAACGGGATGAAAGCGTACGCGCTGCTGGAGCAATTGCGTGCCGGTTCAACCGACCAGGCCGTTCGCGATCGGTTTAACGACGTGAAGAAGGATCTTGGCTACGGTCTGCTGCTAAAACGCTATACCGACAACGTTTCTGACGCGACGGAAGAGCAGATTGCGCTGGCGACCAAGGACTCTATTCCTGCCGTTGCGCCGCTGTACTTCGCCTTCCGTATCATGGTGGCGTGCGGCGTGCTGATGCTGTTGATTATCGGCGCTTCCTTCTGGAGCGTGATTCGCAACCGCATTGGTGAGAAAAAATGGCTGCTGCGCGCTGCGTTTTATGGTCTGCCGCTGCCGTGGATTGCCGTTGAATCCGGCTGGTTTGTCGCCGAATATGGTCGCCAGCCGTGGGCTATCGGTGAGGTGCTGCCAACGGCTGTCGCGAACTCGTCGCTGACCGCAGGCGACCTGATCTTCTCAATGGTGCTGATCTGTGGCCTGTACACGCTGTTCCTGGTGGCTGAACTGTTCCTCATGTTCAAGTTTGCCCGTAAAGGACCAAGCAGCCTGAAAACCGGTCGCTATCACTTTGAACAGTCCTCTGCGGCTATTCAGTCGGCACGCTAAGACAGGAGTCGTCAAATGATCGATTATGAAGTATTGCGTTTTATCTGGTGGCTGCTGATTGGCATTCTGCTCATTGGTTTTGCTGTCGCCGATGGCTTCGACATGGGGGTGGGGATGCTCACCCGTTTCCTCGGTCGTAACGACACCGAGCGTCGAATTATGATCAACGCCATCGCCCCGCACTGGGATGGAAACCAGGTGTGGCTGATCACCGCCGGCGGCGCGCTGTTTGCCGCCTGGCCGATGGTCTATGCCGCCGCGTTTTCCGGCTTCTATGTGGCAATGATCCTGGTGCTGGCGTCGTTATTCTTCCGCCCGGTAGGTTTCGACTACCGCTCGAAGATTGAGGACAACCGCTGGCGCAACATGTGGGACTGGGGCATCTTCGTCGGCAGCTTCGTGCCGCCGCTGGTGATTGGCGTGGCGTTCGGTAACCTGCTGCAGGGCGTTCCGTTCCACGTTGATGAATATCTGCGCCTGTACTACACCGGCAACTTCTTCCAGCTGCTGAATCCGTTTGGCCTGCTGACCGGTATTGTCAGTGTGGCGATGATCCTGACGCAGGGCGCGACCTACCTGCAGATGCGTACCGTGGGTGAACTGCACCTGCGCACCCGCTCCGTTTCTACGGTGGCGGCGCTGGTGACGCTGATCGGCTTCGCACTGGCGGGCGTTTGGGTCTACTACGGCATCGACGGTTATGTGGTGAAATCGGTGATGGATCATACCGGTCCGTCTAACCCGCTGACCAAAGAAGTGGCTCGTGAGGCCGGTGCGTGGATGGTGAACTTTAATAACATGCCGGCGCTGTGGGCGATTCCTGCCCTGGGCGTGGCGCTGCCGCTGCTGACCGTCATCTCGACCAAAGCGGACAAAGGCGCGTGGGCGTTTCTGTTCTCCTCGTTGACGCTGGCGTGCATCATTCTGACTGCCGGTATCGCCATGTTCCCATTCATTATGCCGTCAAGCACGGCGATGAACGCGAGCCTGACCATGTGGGACGCGACCTCCAGCCAGCTGACGCTGAACGTGATGACTTACGTAGCGATTGTCTTCGTACCGATTATTCTGGCCTACACCACCTGGTGTTACTGGAAAATGTTCGGTCGCATTACGCGCGAAGACATCGAAAAGAACACCCATTCGCTGTACTAAGGTAAGGAGCTATATATGTGGTATTTCGCATGGATTTTGGGAACGCTTCTTGCTTGTGCCTTTGGGGTGATTACCGCGCTGGCGCTCGAGCACGTGGAAGCGACCAAAGCAGGTAAAGAAGAACACTGATGAGTATTATCGCTACTCTGTATGCGATAATGGACAAGCGCCCGTTAAGGGCGCTTTCCTTATTGATGGCGCTGGCTTTGGCGGGCTGCATCTTCTGGGATCCGTCGCGCTTTGCGGCCAAAACCAGCGAGCTGGAAATCTGGCACGGTTTCCTGCTGATGTGGGCGGTTTGTACCGGCGTTATCCACGGCGTGGGCTTCCGTCCGCGCGCCATTCACTGGCAGGGAATTTTTTGTCCGCTTATCGCTGATATTGTGCTCGTTTTAGGCCTGTTCTTTTTCTTCTTTTGAATAAGAAATCTCTGTTAACCATATGGGCTTGCATAAGCCCATAAAAATTTACTCCTCGTTTACTTTCCCCCATTCCAAACCACGATTCCCGCGCGTATAGTAGCGAAGTTTGAAAGCACTAACCTTTTGTTGCATTACCGGGATGTAAAGTGAATACAACGCTGTTTCGATGGCCGGTTCGGGTCTATTACGAAGACACCGACGCCGGTGGTGTGGTTTACCACGCCAGCTACGTCGCTTTCTATGAAAGAGCACGCACAGAGATGCTGCGCCATCATCACTTCAGCCAACAGGTTTTGCTGGCTGAACGAGTTGCCTTTGTGGTTCGCAAAATGACTCTCGAGTATTTTGCGCCCGCCAGACTCGACGACATGCTCGAAATCCAGACGGAGATAACCGCAATGCGCGGTGCTACTCTGGTTTTCACGCAGCGAATCGTCAACGCCGAGAACGTCGTTTTGAATGAAGCTGAGGTTCTTATCGTGTGCGTTGATCCACTCTTAATGAAGCCTCGTGCGCTTCCCAAGTCTATTGTCGCGGAGTTTAAGCAGTGACTGAGATGAATATCCTTGATTTGTTCCTGAAGGCGAGCCTTCTGGTTAAACTTATCATGTTGATTTTAGTTTGTTTTTCTATCGCCTCCTGGGCCATCATTATTCAGAGAACGCGTATCCTCAACTCGGCGTCACGTGAAGCCGAAGCGTTTGAAGATAAATTCTGGTCCGGTATCGAGCTTTCTCGCCTGTATCAGGAAAGCCAGGGCCGTCGCGATAATCTGACCGGTTCGGAACAAATTTTCTACAGCGGTTTCAAAGAGTTTGCCCGTCTGCATCGTGCGAACAGCCACGCGCCGGAAGCGATTGTCGAAGGGGCATCGCGCGCGATGCGTATTTCGATGAACCGCGAGCTGGAATCCCTGGAGACCCACATCCCGTTCCTCGGTACGGTCGGCTCTATCAGTCCGTATATCGGTCTGTTCGGCACCGTTTGGGGGATCATGCACGCCTTTATCGCGCTGGGCGCGGTAAAACAAGCGACGCTGCAAATGGTGGCGCCGGGTATCGCAGAAGCGCTCATCGCGACGGCTATCGGCCTATTTGCCGCTATCCCAGCGGTTATGGCCTATAACCGTCTGAACCAGCGCGTGAACAAACTTGAGCTGAACTACGACAACTTTATGGAAGAGTTCACCGCTATTCTGCACCGTCAGGCGTTTACCAGCAGCGAAAGCAATAAGGGGTAAGCCATGGCCAGAGCACGTGGACGCGGGCGTCGCGAACTGAAGTCCGAGATCAACATCGTTCCGCTGCTGGATGTCCTGTTGGTGCTGCTGCTGATCTTTATGGCGACAGCGCCGATCATTACGCAGAGCGTAGAGGTCGACCTACCGGACGCAACGGAATCGCAGGCGGTGAAAAGCAATGATGAGCCGCCGGTGATCGTTGAAGTTTCCGGCGTCGGGCAGTACAGCGTGAAAGTTGGCCCGGAAACGCTATCGCAGCTGCCGCCGGAACAGGTTATTGCGGAAGCCAGGCGTCGACTTGAGGCGAATGAGAAAACGGTGTTCCTGATCGGCGGCGCTAAAGAGGTGCCATACGATGAGATTATTAAAGCGCTTAACCTGTTGCATAGCGCAGGGGTTAAATCGGTTGGCTTGATGACCAAGCCGATCTAATCGCTCGCAATATGCACGCCCGTCAGCATGTCGGCTTTGGGACAACAGCGTCCCGCGGCGGACGTCGTATAACGGGAACAGGCGAACAGTTTTTGGGAACCGATAGTGTCAAAGGCAACCGAACAAAACGACAAGCTTAAACGAGCGATCATAGTATCAGTCGCGCTGCACATCGTATTGATAGCGCTGCTGATCTGGAGTTCGTTTGACGAGCATCTGGATGCTTCTGCCGGCGGCGGCGGGGGGTCCTCTATCGATGCGGTAATGGTCGATCCGGGGGCGGTTGTGAAGAATTATGACCGCCAACAGCAGCAGCAGGCCAGCGCCCGTCGCGCTGCCGAGCAGCGTGAAAAGCAGGCTCAGCAGCAGGCGGAAGAGCTACGTGAAAAACAGGCCGCCGAGCAGGAACGGCTGAAACAGCTGGAACAGGATCGTCTGCAGGCGCAGGAAGCGGCTAAAGAGGCGAAAGAGCAGCAGAAACAGGCGGAAGAAGCCGCGGCGAAAGCCGCCGCAGCGGCCAAAGCCAAAGCGGACGCACAGGCGAAAGAGGCGCAGGAAGCTGCCGCCAAAGCCGCCGCTGACGCGAAAGCGAAGGCCGATGCTCAGGCGAAAGCCGCCGAAGCGGCCGCGGCGAAAGCGGCGGCGGATGCGAAGAAACAGGCAGAAGCGGAAGCCGCGAAAGCGGCTGCGGACGCGCAGAAGAAAGCCGAAGCCGATGCGGCGAAGAAAGCTCAGCAGGAAGCTGAGAAGAAAGCGCAGCAGCAGGCAGAGAAAAAAGCGCAGCAGGAAGCGGCGAAACAGGCCGCTGCAGAAAAAGCGGCCGCCGAAAAAGCGGCAGAAAAAGCCGCCGCGCAGAAAGCCGCTGCCGAGAAAGCGGCAGCCGACAAAGCCGCCGCTGCGGAAAAAGCCGCCGCCGAGAAAGCCGCGGCAGCTAAAGCCGCAGCAGCAGAGAAGGCCGCCGCGGACAAAGCGGCGAAAGCCGCCGCCGCTAAGGCCGCCGCCGCGAAGAAAGCCGCTGCGGCCAAAGAGGCCAACGGCGTTGACGATCTTCTCGGCGACCTGAGCTCCGGTAAGAATGCGCCGAAAGGTAATACCAGCGGTAGCGCTGGGGGCTCATCTCCTGCTAAAGGAAGTAAGCAGGGGCAGGGTGGGGCATCCCAGGCTGAGATTAACAGCTATATTTCACAGGTTCAGGCTGCGATTAAAGGTCATCTCTATGACTGGGATACCTATAAGGGTAAAACCTGTACTTTACGTGTGAATCTGGCTCAGGATGGAACGCTGTTAAGTGTGAAATCGGAAGGCGGCGATCCGGCGTTCTGTCAGCAAATGCTGGCGGCAACGAGCCGGATGACGAAGTTCCCTAAACCGCCGTCGCAGGCTGTTTATGAAACATTCAAAAATGCGCCACTGGACTTCAAACCTCAGTAATCGTTTTCCCCGTTTATGCGGGGAAAACAAACTTCGGTAGTCCCAGGGTTTTGGTAGTTTTGTGTATTTGAGTTTGTTAACATTCTGCTAAATTATCGTGGGCTTTCCGCCTGGATAAGGGAGATATGATGAAGCAGGCATTACGAGTAGCATTTGGTTTTTTAATGCTGTGGGCGGCAGTGCTGCACGCAGAAGTACGCATCGAGATTACCCAAGGGGTCGACTCGGCACGCCCAATCGGCGTTGTGCCGTTCCAGTGGGCGGGGCAGGGTGCTGCGCCGGAAGATGTGGGCGGTATCGTGGCGGCTGACCTGCGCAACAGCGGCAAGTTTAATCCGCTCGATCGCTCGCGTCTGCCTCAGCAGCCGGGCAGCGCTCAGGAAGTGCAGCCAGCGGCATGGTCTGCGCTGGGCGTTGACGCCGTCGTAGTGGGTCAGGTTACGCAAAACCCTGACGGCTCCTACAACGTGGCCTACCAGTTGGTTGATACCGGCGGCGCGCCGGGTACCGTGCTGGCGCAGAACTCATTTAAAGTCACAAAACAGTATCTGCGCTATGCCGCGCATGCTGCCAGCGACGCTGTATTTGAGAAGCTGACCGGCATCAAGGGCGCCTTCCGTACCCGTATCGCCTATGTGGTGCAGACCAACGGCGGCCAGTTCCCGTACGAACTGCGCGTATCCGACTACGATGGCTACAACCAGTTCCTCGTTCACCGCTCCACCCAGCCGCTGATGTCTCCGGCCTGGTCTCCGGACGGCGCGAAGCTGGCCTATGTAACCTTCGAAAGCGGTCGTTCTGCGCTGGTTGTGCAGACGCTGGCTAACGGCTCCGTTCGTCAGATTGCTTCGTTCCCGCAGCACAACGGCGCGCCGGCATTCTCGCCGGACGGCAGCAAACTGGCCTTCGCCCTGTCGAAAACCGGTAGCCTGAACCTGTACGTGATGGATCTGGGCTCTGGTCAGATTCGTCAGGTGACCAACGGTCGTAGCAACAACACCGAACCAAGCTGGTTCCCGGATAGCCAGAACCTGGCCTTTACCTCCGACCAGGCGGGTCGTCCGCAGGTGTATAAAGTCAATATTAACGGCGGTACGCCGCAGCGTATTACCTGGGAAGGTTCACAAAACCAGGACGCTGACGTGAGCGCTGATGGTAAAACTATGGTAATGGTAAGCTCGGCCGGCGGTCAGCAGCACATTGCCAAACAAGATCTGGAAGCGGGTGGTGTACAGGTTCTGTCATCAACGTTTTTAGATGAAACGCCAAGTCTGGCACCTAACGGCACTATGGTAATCTACAGCTCTTCTCAGGGGATGGGATCCGTGCTGAATCTGGTTTCTACAGATGGGCGTTTCAAAGCGCGTCTTCCGGCAACTGATGGACAGGTAAAATCACCTGCCTGGTCGCCGTATCTGTGATAATAAATAATTGATTATTAAAGGAATCAAAGAAATGCAACTGAACAAAGTGCTGAAAGGGCTGTTGATCGCTCTGCCGGTTATGGCAATCGCGGCATGTTCTTCTAACAAGAACGCCAGCAACGACCAGAGCGGTGAAGGCATGCTGGGTGCCGGCACTGGTATGGACGGTAACGCTAACGGCGGCAACATGTCTTCCGAAGAGCAGGCTCGTCTGCAGATGCAACAGCTGCAGCAGAACAATATCGTTTACTTCGATCTGGACAAATACGATATCCGTTCTGACTTCGCTGCAATGCTGGACGCGCACGCAAACTTCCTGCGTAGCAACCCGTCTTACAAAGTGACCGTAGAAGGTCATGCGGATGAGCGTGGTACGCCGGAATACAACATCGCTCTGGGTGAGCGTCGTGCTAACGCCGTTAAGATGTATCTGCAGGGCAAAGGTGTTTCTGCTGACCAGATCTCCATCGTTTCTTACGGTAAAGAAAAACCTGCAGTACTGGGCCACGACGAAGCGGCTTACGCCAAAAACCGTCGCGCCGTACTGGTTTACTAAGAGAATTGCATGAGCAGTAACTTCAGACATCATCTGTTGAGTCTGTCGTTACTGGTTGGCATAGCGGCCCCCTGGGCCGCTTTTGCTCAGGCGCCAATCAGTAGTGTCGGCTCAGGCTCGGTCGAAGACCGCGTCACTCAACTCGAGCGTATTTCCAATGCGCACAGCCAGCTTTTAACCCAACTCCAGCAGCAACTCTCCGATAATCAGTCCGATATTGATTCCCTGCGCGGTCAAATTCAGGAAAGCCAGTATCAGCTGAATCAGGTTGTTGAGCGCCAGAAGCAGATCCTGCTGCAGATCGATGGTCTGAGCAGCGGCGGCGGCGCAACGGGTGCGCAAACCCAGACCTCAGCGGGCGATCAGGGGGCTGCGGCTAGCGCGCCGGCGGCTTCGTCAGGCGCTCCGGCGTCAACCGGCGATGCCAACACCGATTACAACGCGGCTATTGCGCTGGTGAAGGATCCTTCCCGCCAGGACGACGCCATGGCGGCTTTCCAGAACTTCGTCAAAAAGTATCCTGATTCAACCTACCAGCCGAACGCCAACTACTGGCTCGGTCAGCTGAATTACAACAAGGGTAAAAAAGACGATGCGGCGTACTATTTCGCTTCCGTGGTGAAAAACTACCCTAAATCCCCGAAGGCGCCCGATGCGATGTTTAAAGTCGGCGTTATCATGCAGGACAAAGGCGATACCGCAAAAGCGAAGGCGGTTTACCAGCAGGTGGTCAGTAAATTTCCTGGCACCGATGGGGCCAAACAAGCGCAAAAACGCCTTAACGCACTCGGATGATTATGGCATGACCAGAAATCGCATCATTTCTGGTCTTGTCGCATGAATCCTAAGCAGTTAAGCAATCTTTATCTAAATTGTTGTTGCGCTGAATTCTTAAATCAGTAATATATGCCGCCGTTGCCAAGGGATATCGAATAAGCCCAAAGCGGCAAAAATAGTGGGTCGTTAGCTCAGTTGGTAGAGCAGTTGACTTTTAATCAATTGGTCGCAGGTTCGAATCCTGCACGACCCACCA